>ERZ724505.945-NODE-945-length-16952-cov-9.521098_pt1 | contig 16952 bp, 19 predicted proteins | sample MGYA00376038_ERZ724505 | MGnify/ENA primary metagenome ERZ724505 (study PRJEB28724, sample SAMN07190884) | wastewater metagenome | isolation source: effluent of sewage treatment plant in Hong Hong | place: Hong Kong | collected 2016-03-17 ... | reverse complement strand
GCAAAGGCATTAAAGCGTAAAGACAACATAAAAGGTGCTATTCCAACTTTTGAAGAATACCTTAAACTTTTAGAAACCACCCCTGTTATTCTTGGCAAAATACGTGAAATGAAAGCTATGGATGCATTGCTTCGGATTTTCTTCTCTAACTTCACAATTTCACCTGGTGAAAATGACTTTCGTAAGGGGTCAAAAGTGTCTTATAAACTAAACGAACCCTATCAAGGGTTCGTAGAAAACGGTGATTTCGTTCGTGGTGCGGGTTAGGAGACTCTAACTCCTGGCCTCTTCCATGGCAAGGAAGCGCTCTAACAACTGAGCTAAACCCGCATAGGTTTATGATTGTGAAATGTACTGTACGACTGAGCTAGTGTAGAGTGCGCTTTCTTGGCCTGGCAAGGATAGGTCACGTTCCGCGACCCCGCAACTCAGTCAAATGAACCAGTTCATTTGTGAGGTTGCCTTGCGAACTGCCACTGGCAGTTCTCACTCTAACAACTGAGCTAAACCCGCATGTTGTTTCGTTCAATGATTATAGATAATTTCGACGTTTTTTTCAACAGGTAATGGCTAATGCTCAAATTCCAACAGTAGCTTACTGGCTCGTTTTGCAACGGATTTACGTGAGTCGCACGAAAGTACTTTTAAGCGCTCTATAAAATACTTTTGTAAACTTGCATCCTTTCGGGTGAATATCGCGAAAGTCTCCAGCGAGTAATTCAACACTATCCAATCAGATGCGGTTTCAAGGTTACGCTTCAGTACTTCCAGGGCGCGACGTCGCTGAGTCTCGTTTAGTGGTAGCTCTCCGATCATCTGTGCGAGATGCCACTGTACGGATGGCTGGTCAATTGCGGCGACATCACTTAGCAAACTATCTATGTAGGGGCCAAACCATTCCGGTTGCTCGCGGCAGATTTTTTCCAATGCATCACCAGTACGCATCCTCACGATTTCATCCGTGCTTTTCAAACATTTGAAAAGTTCACCTAGCTTTTGAGGATGGGCGTTTACGTAGGCAACCACTTGCTCGGTATTGCCTAGCGTACGTGGGTTACCTCCTGTAAGCGCTGCCTGAATATTCATAGTATCAGTATACGCCTTGGGGTTTATAATAGCTGTAGCGCGGGTATCGTATAACGGCTATTATGTGACCTTCCCAAGGTTGAGATAGGAGTTCGACTCTCCTTACCCGCACCACAGATGAACCATTGGAGACATCAAAGTTTTCTGGCGCTCTTTTGTTATCATAGTTGTATGAATGTACATCAACTTCAATTAGCAACAATACCTTTCAATGCTATAGTTTCGGGCAATAAGGTAATCGAGTCTCGCTTATACGATGAAAAGCGTCAGCTTATCCAACTCGGCGATACTATTGAATTTGCGAACCGTGAATCACCAGACCAAAAAGTAACCGCTAAAGTTGTTGGTTTATTGCGCTACAATACATTTCATGACCTTTTCACACATAATGACCCGGCAAAATTTGGTGGCGAGAGTATCGAATGGCTAGAGAGTCAAATCAATGAATTCTATTCAATCGAGGAACAAATTCAAAATAGCGTTATCGGTATTGAATTTGAATTAGTGTAGTTGTGAAAACTACTGATTAATGTTATAATTATAATCGTCCTATCCACTGCTACGTCAGAGAAATCGTAGCAATCATTTGGAGGTGCACCTTGACCACATCCTTGGTCAATGACAAAGTCATCATCCGCCCCGCAGTGGCTGATGACTTCGAGTGGGTGGCTGACCTCATGGTTCGGGCTTTGCGTCCGTTCTACGGTGGCGACCACCGCGCTCACGCGCAGAGGATCTTCGACACGCATATGGAAGGAGGTATCGACCACGTCGGTCACTTCTCGGCGGGGCAGCACATGTTTATCGCCGAGCAGGACGGCCTGCCGGTCGGCCTCATCCACGTCGTAGAGAAGAAGCAGGAGACGGTGAAGATCAGTCCGCTGATCGTCAGCCCTGACTACCGAGGTAAGCTGGGAATCGGAAGCATGTTGCTCAAGCACGCCGAAGACTTCGCCCGTGAACTCGGTGCAAGGCAGCTATACTGCACCGTTGCTTCGCCCAACCAAAAGGCGCTTGGTTTCTTCCTCCGGAAGGGGTTCCGCATCACGGGAACGGCGAAGGATCACTACAAGCAGGGTATCAACGAGCACATGCTTTATAAGGAGCTTGATGACGAGCCCGGCTACGAGGCTCCCAACGTCTCGGTGATTCCGTTCGATGAGGAAAAGCACGGCGATGCCGCGCGACACCTCATCCTCTCGCAGATGAGTGACGTCTTTCGCGGTGTGGACGACGACTGGGTTGACGCCTTGTTCGCCGGCTACAACCGGAGGACGAGTTCCGACGTCAACGCCAAGTACAAGATTGTCTTCGTCGCCGAGAGCGGTGGTGAGGTTGTCGGCGTTGCCGGGGCGACCCCGAAGAAGGGTGAACCCATCAAGTTGATGCCCCTCGTGGCGTCATCCGAGGAGGCGTTCGAAGCGCTCGTCATCGATCTCCAGGGACTCCTGATGGACTACGGCCACAAGCTGTATGTCCACCTGGTTCCCGAGCCATGGCAGGTTGCCTGTCTCCAGCGCCACGGCTGGTCGCTTGAAGGTGTGTTCCCCGGAGGATACGCACCCAACAGTGTCGTCCAGCAGTGGGGCTTCAACTTCAACAAGGAAGGAATAACTGTGCGGAAGCTACGCATCAAGTACCCGTACTTCCGCGACATAATGTCCGGCAAAAAGACGCTCGAAGTGCGCGTCGGGTACGACAACATCAAGAAGTTCCGCGCGGGAGAGCTGCTGCAGCTCGAGACCAGGAGGACTTCCGGCGTCGTCCGGATCAAGTCGGTCCGGATCTACGACAACTTCGCTGATATGCTGGCCGTTGAGCCATGGTACGAGATCGTACCGCAGGTCAACAGTCAGGCGGAGGCCATCAAGCTCCTGCGGGACATCTACCCCGCGCACAAGGAGAGGCTCGGCATCCACGTCATCGAGGTCGAGAAGCAGTAGGACAACACAGGGTCCGTACCCCTAAATAGTACGAGTGACTTGGGCTAGTGTCACTGATACCTGACTTAAGGTATTGAACAACTAGCCTGTTTTTCTTTGTTTAAATTGCTTGCAATCTAGTTCTGATATTGTTGATAGCGGTGCACCAATTTCGATGCAACGCTGAAATTATTTCACTATTTCTTTCTTGATACTTTCAATGTCAAATTCACCATCTTTCGAGCCGACAACTAAATCGGATTTCTGCACTAACGCAGGCGAGTAGTATTCTTTATCAGATTCAGCCCAAATTGCCCAAATCTTTTTCCAGTCATCAGCCGTTCGGTCGCTTCGTGGCACATCTCTTCCTTCGGCGCGGTGAACTCGTATTGCTTCGGGTGTATCTACAAATATTTTAAACGCATCATATTTATCAAAAGCCTGTTTGAAAACGCCAACGCCTTCAAAAATCACAATTTCCTCGGTGGCTGCGTCAAGCAACTTGATCAACTTTGGAATGCCAATAAACGGCTTCCAGTCATCACCATAATCATCAAGATGCAACGTTCTGATGCCGAGCTCTTTCCCTAAGATATTTGAAAGGTATGTCTTCCCGGAGCCGCCCCTACCTTCGATAGCAATATATTTTGTCATACACTAAGTATAATACTGAATTAATTTGGTTCTAACTTTGTCTAGAGAATACCGAACCAAAATATTGAGACCACTCAGAATTAGCCCTATTTACAGATATAAATAAACTATATGTAAAGAAATATTGTGAAAGATTTCATTTTACAAACCGTAGCAGTAGGTCTATCATGTAGTCATAGATAAAAACGGTGGCTAAACTTTACTAATTAACTACTCATGCGAGGAGAGTAAATATTATGAAAAAAGTAAAGCATCTTTTAGCAACTTTTATATTGGCAGCGGCGCCGTTCCTGACGGCAGGCGTGGTATTAGCCGATTCTTGTGACATTGGTTTTACGGGCCCGAATTCGCAGAACATGTGTGTTCAGACAAAAACATTTGAATGTACTGTAAATACGAATAACACTGTGACGATCGACAACGACAATACTCAGATAGCCGTAACAGGAGATGCAACAAATGGCGGGGCACTTACAGGCTCTATAACCAATTCCAACGGGGCCGTACTAGACCTAACGGTGACTAATAGCAACACATGTACACTTGTAACCAACGTTCCGGCTACACCAACACCAACGCCTGAGAAGCCAACAAAAGTAACACCAACAAAAAGTGTAGAACCGGCGGTTCTTGCTGATACCGCTTCAGACAATCTACCACAGGTATTAGTGATGCTCGGTGCTGTGGCTGTAGTAATCGTTGCTGCCACGTTCGGCGTAAGTCGCATTATCAAGCGATAGGTTGCATATGCGGTTCGTGTCGTTGAATCGCAGGCAAATAGTTGCCGGTGGGATAATTAATATCATGACGGTGCTCATGCTGTTTGTAGTGCTTTGGAGCGTTCCGTCGATACACATGCGTACGTATGCTACTAATACAGGTATGCATTTAACTGTACAAAATGCCGACATTGGCACACCCAAGCATCTCAATATCGCCTCTATCGGTATGAGCTTACCAGTTCATGAAGGCAACTACGACCTAACTACGGGTACATGGGCGCTGAGTGATACTTCTGCGATGCATGCTACCAATTCGGTGCCACTGAATGATTCAAATGGTACGACACTGATATACGGCCATGGTACGACCGCTATTTTTGCCCATTTATCATCTTTACAAAAAGGTGATGAAGCCAAGGTAATGGCCACTAACGGAGGTACCTATGTATATAAATATGTATCCAAAAAAGATGTTGACCCGACTGATACCAGTATTTTCAACGCCGATGGACCGCCCACGCTGGTGCTTCAAACATGCTCTGGACCTTGGGATTCAAAACGCTCGTTGTACACCTTTCATTTAGTGATGGTTCGCCATGAACATACTGTTGGTTAGACAATTACTAGAAATCACTCTGCTACTAGGCGCTATTACGCTCCTGATACTGTTATTTCTTTCATCGATTTTCGATATTCGTCAAAGTATCTGGCAAAAGAAGTTTTCAACTCGACATGCGAAGCGTCAGCATATTACCATTCTCATTGATGCAGTGGATGCATCGCAGTCTGAAGTAGCAGAAACAGTAGCATCAATCTCGCGGAATTCGTATAAATGTCACGATATCGTGATCATTTGTGCACCAAAGATGAGAAACACGCTGCGTATAAATGCAACGTGGTATGCTCCACGTACACGAAATAAATTTCGTATCAATGAAGCATACGGGCGCAGTAAAAAAGGCGCTATTGTTCTAGTGTTAGAAGCCGACGGTAGGTTGCAGCAAAATGCCTTAACCATTATCAACCGAGAATTCTATTTTGATCCACGCCTTGAAAGAATAATGTTTGGCAGCATGATTCATGAAAACCCCTCATACCGTAACTACGATTCCATAATTCGAAATATGATGGTACAAATGTTGCAACGCGCACTGTCGATTCTCGGCATATATATTACACGCCGAACCATGAACTGCGCCGTAAAAAATGAAGTTTTACCTACGCTTGGGCATCCGCAGCCGTTTAGGTGGATTCACCCTATAGCTGAACGTAAAAAGTATACTATCTCGTGGCTTGCCGGGATACTTACGACACTCTATGTCGGCACGGTCGTATTTGTACTCGTAGATTTTGCTGTTTCTCATATGAATATTCAACTTGCTACCTGCGTAATTTTTATTATGGCGGCGACTCTTTTAATGGGTGTATCTGGAACCTGGCACACTACGAAAACCAGAAGCTTCATCGTCTTCAATTCAACAGGTAGTTTCGTAGTGCTCTTCGCGAGTTCACTAGTATCTTTGGTAAAAATGATACCTTGGGCTACATTTAAGCGTATAATGTAGGCGTAGCATAATTAAGGGGAGGTGAATTTGGCAATGACTAGATTCGCAAAAATACTTTCGATAGTCGTGGGTATGGTGCTGGTTTTTGGCGTGGGGGCAGCACTTACCTACAACTGGCAACAGCAAAAGATCGCAGAAGCCAACGCTCAAAAAAAGACAGCAGTAAACGAACTACAAAAAGCTAAAGACGACCTGGCGGATGCAAAGCAATCAACGGCAAAAGCATCGGCTAGCTCGGCAACGGCTACAAGTTACAAATCACGAAAAGGTGTAACTATTGAAGTGTACACTCCGCAAACTGGTGCGAGCGTATCAAGCCCACTTGTCGTACTAGGTAAGGTACCGGGGAACTGGTCGTTTGAGGGCAATTTTCCGGTTCGCCTTGTGGATGAAATGGGAAATTTGATCGCAGATACGCAAGGAAAATTGCTAGATGAGTGGGCAACAGATAAATTGGTCCCATTTCAGGCGAAACTTACCTGGACGGAAAGCCACCAGGGTAAATTGAAACTGATCCTTGAAAACGACAATCCTTCAGGGCTGTCACAGAACGAGGATTCGGTGAGTATAGACCTTGCGAAATAATGATTCTGCATGAAGAATCATCGTAGTACTTTTTCTTTTCTTGGCATTTCTATTATCATAGATACAGTATATGTTTAAACGATTTGTCCAAAAACAACTAGAAAAGTACGTGCAGGAGTATTTCAAAGCACACCCCGAAGTAAAACTTGTCGCTGTTGCGGGGAGTGTAGGTAAAACCAGTACGAAGACAGCTATCGCGACCGTGCTGAGTCGGCAGCTGCGTGTACGTATGGATAATAGCAACCATAATACCCATATGAGCGCACCCCTCGGTATACTCGGCATCGATTATCCCGAAAGTGTGCACAATATCACAGCGTGGCTTGCCGTGTTTTCGGCTGCGAGAAAGCGTATCAAAAACCCTGCGGATGTCGATGTTGTCGTACAAGAACTCGGTACAGATCACCCTGGTGAGATGGCTCATTTTGGAACATATTTGCAGCCCGACATCGGTGTCGTGACCGCTATTACACCCGAACATATGGAATTTTTTAAAACGTTAGACGGTGTGGCAGAAGAAGAAATGACTCTGGCGAATATCAGTAAACTCGCTGTCATTAACAGAGATGATATTGAGAGTAAATACGCTGCTGACCTTACTAATCCAAACATCGTGACGTACGGTAGTACCAGTGCGGCTGAATATCACATAGAAATCGATAATTTTGAGATTGCTCATGGTTTTGAAGGCAAATTGATCGGCCCGGACTTTAAGCAACCTCTTGCTGCCAATATTCGCGTACTCGGAGAGCATAGCTTGCGTCCAGCTACGGCAGCTTTTGCCGTAGCGGCAAAACTTGGGCTGAGCGAACGGAGCATCATTGACGGCATGGAAGATATCACGCCAGTGAAAGGCCGTATGAACGTGCTACGCGGCGTCCAGAACACTATACTTATAGACGACACGTATAACTCTAGTCCCGCATCGGTCGCAGCCGCGCTGCAAGCACTGTATAAAATGGAAACACCTCAACGCATCGCGATACTAGGTAGCATGAACGAACTGGGTGAGGCGTCGGAAGAGGCGCATGAAACGCTTGGTAATCTATGCGATCCGGCTTTGCTAGCATGGGTGGTAACTGTAGGAGATGAAGCTGAAAAATATGTCGCACCAGCCGCACGAGCTCGCGGATGTCAGGTGAAATCATTCAAAAGCGCTATTGATGCCGGTACCTTCGTAAAAGGCGTGCTTGAAAATAACGCAGTCGTATTAGCAAAGGGTTCTCAAGGTAATATTTTCCTTGAAGAAGCTATCAAGATATTACTGCATGAAACCGCGGAAGATCATGAATTGGTACGTCAATCTGCCGCGTGGCTGAAAATAAAACAGAATTTCTTTAGTAAAATCAGCTAAGCTCGTGCTATGCTAAAAGCATAAGTATAATCATGGGTGTTTAAGGAACATATGCCAGAAGAACCGAAGGTAACGCCATTTGATGCTCATGCAGATCAAGAGGCGAAGTCAAACCAGTTAGAAACGCAGGGTTTTACTACCATTGGTAAGCCTTCTGCTGCAAGTAAAATTGAAATAATAGCAGCTCCTAGAGATAACGATACTATGTCACCCCAAGGTGGCAACACCGCATCGTTAAATACACCGTCTATTGCTCAAACACCCTTTCAGCAACCTAACAATCCGTCGCCTGCCGCAAGTGAACCTGCTTCGTCATACCCCCACGTGACAGTGATGGACAATCCATCGCCTAATTTGACAATGGAATCCTACCAATCTGAGGTAGAGCCACCCACAGCTGCCACGAACCCTACAGTAGAAGAACAACCAAACGAATCGGCAGTTATAGGCATGCCCAAGAAATCACGAAAAAAGTGGTTTGTAATCGGTGGCATTGCCGTACTTGTATTACTACTGGGTGTTGGTGGTGCGGGTGCATATGCGTGGTACCAGAGCCCTGATAAAGTCGTGACCGATAGTATTTTAAGCGTCGCACAAGCGGAGTCTGGAACTACCAGTGGTACTTTCACCGTAAAAAACGACGATATGAACCTGAATGTAAAACTGGCAGGTGCCAAGAACGGCGGCACGGCTAGCGCCAATGTTACACTGACACTTCTTCCGAAATCTTCTACGCTCGGTATGTCGTCTATCAGCCTCACTGCCGATGTGGTAACGGTCGATAAGTCTGCCATTTACTTCAAACTGACAAATGTAAAGAAACTGGTAGAAGACTACGTAGGTGCAATCGTAGAGTCACAAGCAGCGGGTTATGGTGAGTCCGGCCAAAAGCTCACATCGGCACAAATTGCTAAGATGAAACAGCAGGCTCTCGCGAGCTTTACCCCAATCGTTACCAAAATAGACGGCCAGTGGATCAAAGTGAGCTACGATGAACTCGACCAAACCACGGGCTCGGCCAAAAATACCCAAACATGCGTGAGCGATGTTGAAGCCAAGGCTATGAAGAGCGGTAAAATGCAGAGTGAACTAGTCGACCTCTACCAAAAGAACCGTTTCATTGTGGTGCAAGATAGCCTAGGGGTCAAGAATGGCAGTGTTGGCTACGTAATTTCATTCGATTCAACAAAAGCGAAATCATTCGTAAATGCTGCAAAGAATACAGAATTTGCTAAAGAGTTGAAGAAATGTGATTCAAGCCTTGAAGACTCAACCTCTGTGAGCGATATCATTCCCACGAATAGTGCACTTGATACTACTCGCTTCGAAATTTGGGCAGACCGATGGTCGCACGATCTTACTGCCGTGAAAGTGGCTTCAAACCTTGGAAAAGACGCATCAAATGCAGTGCTGAATCTCGATATGAAAGTTGATACCACGGCAAAACCTGCTATTGCTGTACCGAAGAACGCTATGTCATTTAAGGAAATCCAGAATGAACTGAACGTATTGACGGGAAGTCCTTTACAAGAAACTAATACTAAGTCGACAACGGCTAAAACCGAATCGACAACGGCTAAATCGAACGCTGCAACTGTACAAAAAGTCGTGGAAATGTATGCCGCGGAAGATTCGAACGGTGGGTATCCGACGCTCGTACAGCTTCAGGCATATAAAGGAGTAACTAGTTTGCCAGCTGGGATTAAGGCAACGAGTGCTCAACTCACTTCTAATGCAGGTGACGGCAAGACTATCCAGTATATTCCAAAAGGTATATCGGGCGCGTGTATCGGCTATTGGGATATAACTCTTAGTAGCCCGGGCATAGTGTACCTATACGCTGGCAATGCTACCACCGGCTCCAATGCGGTAGTGCCCGTTTGCGCATAAAGAGCTATATTTTTGTGTCAAGGGTCGAGGTAGACGTAACTACTGCACCTCTGTATAATGAGTACACGTATGAAACGTTTTGCTCCTAGTGAGATAGAGCCGAAATGGCAAAAAATTTGGGCGGATGAAAAACGCTACCAAGCCGAAGACTTTTCTGAAAAGCAGAAATTCTACATCTCGTGCATGTTTCCATATCCGTCTGGTGCCGGTATGCACACCGGTCATGCCATGGAACACGCTGTTGTTGATGCTATAGCTCGTTTCCGTCGTGCGCATGGTGAAAACGTGATGAACCCAATGGGGTGGGATGCCTTCGGCTTGCCCGCAGAAAATTACGCCATTAAAACCGGCACGGCGCCTGCGGTTGTGACGAAAGAAAACATCGCCAACTTCAAGAATCAGCTCACACGTATGGGTGCTTCGCTTGATTGGAGCCGGGAAATCAATACCTCCGACCCGGAATATTACCGCTGGACACAGTGGGTGTTTACCCAATTCTTCAAGCGCGGGCTTGCCTATCAAAAAGAAAGCCTGCAGTGGTGGTGCCCCGTAGACAAAACGGTGCTTGCCAACGAACAGGTCGAGGGCGGCAAGTGTTGGCGCTGTGGCAATGAAGTCATAAAAAAATCCATGAAGCAGTGGTTTTTCAAGATTACGGAATATGCCGATGCACTTTTACAGGAAATCCCCGCACTCGACTGGCCAGACAAAATAAAGGTTGCACAAACAAATTGGATTGGACGAAGTGAGGGCGCGGAAATTGATTTTCAAGTGGACAGCCACGATGAAATAGTAAAAGTATTTACTACGCGTCCTGATACGATTTTTGGTGCGACCTTCATGGTGCTCGCGCCAGAACATCCATTGGTAAAACAAATTACCACCGATGAACGTCGAAACGACGTCGAAACGTACGTAACCAAAGCAGTCAAACGTTCTGAGATTGAGCGTATGAGCGAAGGTAAGGAAAAAACTGGCACATTCACAGGAGCGTACGCTATCAATCCAGCCACCGGTTCACAAATTCCTATCTGGGTCGCAGACTATGTGCTCTATGGCTACGGTACTGGTGCCATTATGGCGGTGCCAGCTCACGATGAACGTGATTATGAATTCGCCATGAAGTTTGAACTGCCTATCATTGAGGTAGTCGAAAAACCTGAAACTAGTGACGAGCTACATTATCACGGCGAGGGTCCGTTGCTAAATTCTGCCCAATTTGACGGCATGAGTAGTAGCGATGCACGCGAAGAAATCGTGGCCTGGCTAGAGCAAAGTGGCGTCGGCATGCCGAAGGTTACCTACAAAATGCGTGACTGGCTGATTAGTCGCCAACGCTATTGGGGGGCACCGATTCCGATTATTCACTGTGATACCCACGGCGCGGTAGCTGTGCCAGATAATCAACTGCCGGTTCTCTTGCCGCACGTTGAAGATTACGTGCCGCACGGCGATGGCAAATCAGTCCTTGCAGCCCAGGAGGAATGGGTAAATACGACGTGCCCGGAATGCAAGGCACCGGCCAAGCGTGAAACCGACACCATGGACGGCTACGCTTGTAGCAGCTGGTACTTACTGCGCTATACCGACCCTCGAAACAGCGAAGAGGCCTGGGCCGCGAAAAATGCCGACTACTGGAGCCCAGTCGATTATTACGTAGGAGGCGACCACGCGGTCGCACACCTTTTGTATGTGCGCTTCTGGAACCACGTATTTTACGATATGAACTTGGTGCCTACCAAAGAACCGGTGAAGAAATTGGTATATCACGGCTACGTGAATGCTGAAGACGGCACAAAGATGAGTAAAAGTAAGGGTAACGTGGTTGATCCACTCGATGTAATTGATTCTGGCTATGGAGCAGACGCATTGCGTACCTATCTGCTATTCATGGGTCCGATAGAAGACGATTCAGCCTGGAGCACGAAGGGTATTGCCGGTGTACACCGCTTCTTGAACCGTGTCTGGACTCTTTCTCAAGAATATTTAGAAGCCGAAAAAGCGGCTACGCTGCCAAGCGATGCCGGGCTGAAAAAAGCACAGCATAAAACCATCAAAAAAGTTACCGAAGATTACCACCGACTTAGTTTCAACACCGCGGTCGCGGCACTTATGGAATACACGAATGAGCTCTACAAATTGAAACTCGAAGGTTTTTCACCAGCTTGGGCAGACGCGTTAGATAGCATGGTACAGTTGCTCGCTCCGGCCGCGCCACACATGGCCGCCGAACTATGGCAACAGCTGGGGCACGATACACCGCTCGATACCGAAAAATGGCCAACCTGGGATGCGAGCCTGATTGTAAGCGACACCATGACGATAATCGTGCAGGTAAACGGTAAATTGCGTGCCAAGCTTGACGTGGCTATCGACACCTCAGAAGAAGACATTAAAAAAATGGCGCTACTAGACACCAATGTTCAAAAGTTTGTGGGTGACAAATCGCCGACAAAAGTTATTTACGTTCCAGGCCGACTTGTCAGCATCGTACTATAGCCGTCTTTTAATTATAACATAAGTATTAAATTTAGTCAATATTCTCTTGAGTGAGAAGGCAAAGTTCGCTATAATAAATCTCAAGTTTATTACCAACCTGAGAAGGAGAACATTACAATGGCACAGCCTAAGAAGCAATCGAGCCCGCGTAAGACAGGCTTGCGTCGCAGCCACCTACGCCTCAAATTAGCTCGCGCGGTTAATGCAAAATCACCGGTAAAAGTTCACACTACCAAGCGTGAAACCGGCAAGAAAGCAGCATAATACCCTAAAAAGGGTGGATTTAACATAGTAAAGAAAGAACCAAACACATGGCTTCTAACCGACATCTAGGACGAATCGTCGCTTTGCAAACGCTTTATGAATATGAATTCCGTACTCAGGCGAATGATAGTGAAGTCGATCTTGGCGACATCCTAAGTCGTAACATCGAGCGCTACAAAGAAGCAATCGACGATACCGCATTCGTGAAGAGTCTGGTTGATGGTGTACTGAAGCACCAGTCCGACCTTGATGAGAAACTGCAACCATTAGCACCAGGCTGGCCGCTCGATCAAATCGCGCGGATTGACCGCAACGTGCTGCGTATCGGCTTGTACGAGCTACTACACTGCGCTGATGCGGTACCTCCGAAAGTTGCTATCAACGAAGCGGTCGAACTCGCCAAAGCGTTTGGTTCCGATAACTCAAGTAAGTTCATAAACGGTGTGCTCGGCACGGCGTATCGAACACTTGTGGAGGAATCAGCCGATGCAGCCGCCTCAGCTTGATAAATTTAAGAAGTATTTCAATCGCGGTAAAAAGCCGTCTATTCAGGAAATCGTGCGCGAACCGACCGCTGGCGGCGTAGTATTCAGGCGTACAGAAGTAGGTGATATAGAGATCCTGCTTATTCAAGATGCCAAAGACCGCTGGACCATCCCGAAAGGTCACATAGAAGAAGGCGAAACTGCCCAACAAACTGCCAAAAGGGAGATTGGCGAAGAAGCCGGCCTAAATAATGTCGATGTGCTTGGCTGGCTGGGAAAGATTCATTTCCGCTATCGCCGCGTCGATAAACTCGTACTTATGACCACGCAAATCTACCTTGTACGTGCGAAAGGTGATACCAATGCTATTCAAAAAGAGGAATGGATGAACGGAATCAAGTGGTTCAAATTCCACGATGCACTTGATGCTATCGAGTATGAAGATATCGGTAAATTGATGCTGCTTGCTATGAAACGTATTCGTCAGGAGAATTTATAATATGCAATTCAAAAAGGAAAAGAGTGTCTGGAGGCGAAAATGACCGGTATGCAAACTGCTCCCTACCAAGACTTTGCACGAACGAAGCTTGGGTTTGAGTTCAATAATATAGAGCTGCTTATTACGGCACTTACGCACCGCAGTTATGTAAATGAGCACAAAAAAAGCGTCTCACAGCACAACGAACGACTAGAGTTTTTAGGCGACGCCGTGCTTGAACTCGTAGTCACCGATTTTCTATTTAAAAACTATAACGAACCTGAAGGCACACTTACTAGCTGGCGTGCAGCACTAGTGCGCACCGAAAGCATTGGCGAGGCTGGCGATAAGATTGGGTACGAGCCGCTTATTCGCATGAGTCGTGGCGAAAAACAAGGTTCTACACGTGCCCGTCAGCAGATACTCGCGAATGCATTCGAAGCTGTTATCGGGGCAATTTACTTAGAAAAAGGCTATGAAACCGCCGAAAAATTTATACAAAAGCATATCACTACCAAGCTTGAGGCTATTTTGGAAGAGGGCTCCTGGCGCGATCCGAAGTCACATCTGCAAGAAGTGTCACAGCGTGTCGATAGCGCCACGCCGCAGTACAAAGTACTCGGCGAAGAGGGTCCTGATCACGATAAAATCTTCACATTAGGCGTGTATGTTGGCAGTAAACTGATGGGTAAGGGTACAGGCCACTCTAAACAAATTGCCCAGCAAGAAGCTGCTCGTGCCGCCCTACAGAAATATGCCGAAAAAACCGGCGCCTAGCCACCATTGACTCTCGAGGTGAAATAGGGTAAAATCATACAGAAGTAACAAAATAACTTTAAGTTTTTAAAAAGGAAGTTTTATTCATATGCTCGCAATTCGTTTGCAACGCCTTGGTCGCAAAGGACACCCAGTGTACCGTATTGCCGTTCAAGAAGCTCAACGTCATCCATCTAGTGGCCGTGTGGTCGCCTATGTTGGTAGCTACGACCCACACACCAAAGAAGTAAACCTGCAAAACGAGTTGGCGCAGAAATATCTTGATAACGGTGCTCAGCCAACACCACGTGTAGTAAAACTTCTTAAAGACGCTGGCGTCAAATTGCCAAAGTGGGTAAAAGAGCCAGCAAGCGACAAGCAAAAATCTATCCGAAATGCTGAAAAACTGCGCAAGAACCAGCCAAAGGAAGAAGTGGTAGCCGAAGAGCCAGCCGTAGAGGCTCCAGCAGAGGAAGAAGCTTCCGCAAAAGAGGCCGCACCAGCTGAAGAATCAGTAGACGAAGCAGCTAAAAGCGAATAAATTTCCTGCCTTTTATATACTCACACACTGCCTAAAAGTGTGTGAGTATTTTTCTATTTCAGGATGCTATAATGAGAATACGATATTAGTGAGCGACTGGAGACCGGAGGAGGGCATATGTCGAGTATAGATCAGCAATTTGTAGAATATATCGTAAAATCACTGGTGGGACACCCCGATGATGTGAGCATCGACCGTACCATCGACGAAAAAGGAGTTTTGCTAACACTGACCGTAAATCCTGAAGATTTGGGTCGTGTCATCGGCAAACGCGGCATGACCGCACAAAGTTTGCGCACCTTACTGCGCGCACTCGGAACTAAAAACGATGCCCGCTACAATCTGAAAATTGTGAACAACGACGAAGACGCAGCCAGCTATACTACGTCATCAGATGACACTTCAAACCAGCCTGTAGATGACTCTACAGATGAACCTATGGAAAACCAAGAATCGGATCTTGCGAAAAACACACGAAAAGAGCTTGCAGAGCTCGATGACCTCGATATATAACTGTTTTCCACAGTTGAAGCACATCCTCGCTCGGTGACAAGAATTATTGTAAAATAACTCTTGTCAACACTCGCTTCGTCGCGCTATAATCATAAGTAGTTCTAGACAACTGCGAGAACTAAAAAAGCTCTATGCGAGCAACTTTTACGATAAGTTGAGAGCCTTATATGTCGCAAAAACCGCCCCGTAATAAGGCGGTTTTTGCGTTGTTAGTATGCTCAAGAAATGCAGAAAGCCCCCTGAGGAGCTACAAGTCAGAGTGCGAATTGCAACTCGACAGGTAAGCTTTCTGCAGGGGGCTATGGTGCCCTCGTTGGCTCAAAGAACCTGTTGACGAGAAATACCGCCCCGATGGCAACGGGAAGGCACAAAACCACGTACCACAGGTACCGATTCAAGACGGCGCTGTTGTACTCCTCGGGCGAGCGCGTGACCGTGTGAGACACGGTTTGTTCACCCTCGGTGCACTTGTTGTCCCCGAACCAGCCAGGGTTGCACTCAACGAGTGGCGCGTCCCGGTAGACCGTGATTTCTCTGGTCTGGTTCGGCGGAAGCGCATTGACCAGCCCGAGCGGGAGTAGCAGCATCGTGCCGAAAAACAGCAGCAGTAGAAGAAGCGCGTTGGCTCCTCCAGGCTTGTGACCCTGGTCAACGTTCTGGGAAGCCGTCATCATGGCTCGTCCTTTCTATGTGTAGAGGGCGACTTTCGCCCTGGGGTAGGTACTATCCCGAGTAAAAGTATCCTTAAATTATAGCACTCATAGACAAAAAAGTCAATAGCTGCTATGCTTGTAACAGATGAGAAAGTTTCAAGTTATCACTCTGTTTCCCGAGATGTTTACTGGTGTATTCGGTTCTTCTATGATGTGGAAAGCGCAAAATGGCGAGTATGTGGAACTAAGCACTATAGACTTACGTGAGTTCGGCATAGGTCCGCGTAAGCAAGTCGATGATACGCCCTATGGTGGTGGTGACGGCATGTTATTAAAACCCGAGCCGCTGTTTGCTGCGGTAGAAATAGCGAAACACAGTGACCCCACAGCTAAAGTCCTTCTCATGACGCCGCGTGGACAACGCTGGCAACAAAGCCTCGCGAAAAAATATGCAGCGTCTAGTCATGGCTATATCTTTATCTGTGGTCGCTATGAAGGCTATGATGAACGCATTACCACGCTTGTTGATCAAGAGCTTAGCGTGGGTGACTACGTGCTAACGGGCGGGGAACTACCTGCCATGACCATCATTGATAGTATCGTACGCTTGATACCAGGGGTACTTGGCGGCGAAACAAGTGCCGAAATCGAAAGCTTTTCAGACGGTACCACACTAGAATACCCACAATACACACGCCCAGAGGACTTCAGAGGTATGAAAGTACCCGAGGTACTATTAAGCGGCCATCACGGCGAAATCGCCCGCTGGCGCGCCGAAAATAGCAAACAAGCTGAGTAGGCCAAAGGAGAGCTTTAGCTCGACCGTTTCATCAAGAATAATTCTTGATGAAATCGGGGGAGAGAACGTATTTTTGGATTCAATCCAAAAATAAAGTGAGAGGGGCAAGCCCCTCTCTTTGACTAAAACTAAGACGCCCTAGTTTGAGACAAAGGGCGCCTTAGAAGAGTTGTGGTGGATATCGTA
>ERZ724505.944-NODE-944-length-16953-cov-4.415315_pt1 | contig 16953 bp, 15 predicted proteins | sample MGYA00376038_ERZ724505 | MGnify/ENA primary metagenome ERZ724505 (study PRJEB28724, sample SAMN07190884) | wastewater metagenome | isolation source: effluent of sewage treatment plant in Hong Hong | place: Hong Kong | collected 2016-03-17 ... | reverse complement strand
ACCCAACCGTCTTTATGCCTTGTACCGGCTCCAATTATGAGCTTCACTACATACTCTCTTCCCAGAAAACCTCTGGCCACCACTGGGTCCACCATTCAATGCGGTGCATGTTTATATGGCTTGGGTCGTGTTGCCAATTGGGCGTCTGGGTAGTGCCAACTCGCACAAAGTACTTTTCACCAAATTTTTCCATGAACTTCTTGACATTTTCTAATTTTTCTTTAGGTATATGCTCAAACGTGTCTAAGCTAACAATCAGTTCACACCTCGGGAACTGTACTTCCTTGCCGGAAGTTATGTCATGATTAAATAAAAAATCCTGTACATCTTCGGGAGCCTGGTCTATGGCGTATTCACTAATATCTATGCCGAACGCCGGCACTCCTCGTTGCCTAAGAGCCCGCACTAGATAGCCCTTGGCGCAGCCTATATCGAGCACGGACGTTGGATTAAATAGGCGTATAATCTCGTCAGCCTTTGCACCAAAGTGTTCGGCGTCTTGGTATGTATGGTACCCCTTGCCGCCGTCAAAATAGCTCCTGTCGTAAAAATCACTATCAAGACTCGAACTCATCTCTCCACCCCTCCGCGATACTTAACCATGATTTGCTGCGCGCCCATTGCATCATCTCCTCTCGTATCTTATCTTGTTCTTCTGGATGTTGCAGCCACCAGATTAACGATTCCTTATATTTATCAATATCTTCTTCACCAAACTCTTTCATGTCTTGCTTATAGCCAAACTGTACTGTCTCATCCAGTGCAGCAAAGTTGCTCGTAACTGGTACAGCTCCAGCAGCTTGACTTTTAATAGCAGTGATACACGATATCTCAGGGAATGGACATGGGTAAGCCCATATTCCAGACATAAACGATTCTCGGACAATCCGTTCTTGTGACACTTTCCCGTGATCGGTAACTCCATCAAGTTCGCTAGCGACAGCAATCATGTCATCCATCCAGCGCATACGCTCTGGGTTGCCTTTATTGATGGCGTCGTAGCTTTCTCGCCCGTAGAATACGTCAAGTGTCGCATCAGGTACGGCCTTCTTCACATCTGGCCATATATTGTAAAGATTAGCAAGGCCGCGCGTATGACTGGAGGCGTATATCATTTTATGTGGGTCGCGCTTAACGTCTTCATAGCCGTCAAACTCATGGGGGTCTATACCATTTCCGGATAGCAATATCTTCTCGTCCGGTATCATTGGGTAGATGCTTCGGTGGTAGTTACTCAAGACGATACACTTAGTAAAGTTGGCTATCCTGCTCTCGGTGAACTCACCCGGCTCCATAACGTCGTGTAGCCATAAATAGCTTTTGCGAGCTTTTATTTTTCTATCAAATATAAATGGCGATCTCCAGGCAATAAATATGTCATATTCATCATCTAGGTTTGCCTCCCAGTAGTTTCTCCACATCACGCCGTCGTGTGTGCCAGCCCTGTTCCCGGGCTTTGCAAATACCACAACCGTGTAGCCAAGAGATTTTAAATGCTGGCTAATGCGGATGATAGCTTCTTCGCTGCCGCCAATACCGTCAGATAGGCTCCAAGGTCCCCACTCATCTATTGCGGTGTCACCAGTCATGATGGCTATAGATTTGCCCGGCCACTTAAACGCACCGCCATATTTGTTGCGCATCTTAACTATGATTGGGTTGTCATCAATCTGTTTTGGGATAGAGTTTAGAAGAGTTAATATTTTCTCTTTCTCTTTGTTCTTGTCGAGCGCCCTAAGAACTAGTGCTATATTCTCGACCATCTTCTTATCCCTAACGACAGATTCGATACCCTTAACGTACTCTTTCACTCTCTCGTCTGCTTTGCGGTATCTAAGAGCTTTCTTACCGTACTCAACGGCTTTGTCGAGATACTTACCGCCAATCCCAACGTATACATCCGTAAGCAATAGATACGTTCTGAACGTGTAATTCATTGGATTTCTTTCGAGTGTCGTGAGATGTTTTTCCATATTTACAACGTACTCTAGCCAGTGTCGAGCTTTATGGAAATTCTTCATTTCTAGCTCGAGTGATCCCATCTCAACTCGAGGGTCTGGATCATCTGGGTCTTCACCTATTGCTTGCATAAAATGCTCTTTAGCCTTTGAACGGTTGCCGATTCTTGCATACATCCTACCGAGCTTGGTATGAGCAGCACCACGCTCCTGGTCCCAACCAGACATTTCAAGATAGCTGTTGAATAGTAGTATGGCGCGCTCATATGATTCGATATCCATATAAGCACTCGCTAGGTAGTAAAAAGTTCGAGGATCTGGGTTCTTGGCCTCCTCCTCAAGTTGGTCTTCGAGCATCTTAATATTCCGCTCAAGACTATCTCCCTTGCGGTCTTCTGACGCATTGTGAATAACCGAGAAGTCTTTGGTTGCGCCCTGGTTGCATGATCTTGTCTCTATAAGGGTCTCGTGTATTTTGTTTTTCCATCGCTGGCTGCCGTTATTAGCGAAAAGTCTGCCTAAGAGGTGGACTGTAAGTGGGTTGTTCTCTTCGTCGCAGTCGTATAGATAGTTGGCGAATATAATATCATAGCCCTCACTCTTGGCCGCCACTTGCTTAACTTTATGCGGATTATCTATTGTATCGTCTGAATCGAGCCACAATACCCAGTCGTATTTCTGATGTATCGTATCTAGGCATTGGTTTCTAGCCTTAGCAAAATCATTTTCCCAAACGGTAGTTATGAACTTGGCTTTATATTTATTGGCTACTTCTATGCAACTAATGTCTGGGTCAACTCCAGCTGGACTATTTATATTTAAAAAAATGCCGTCTACGTGATCGGCAACATTGGATAAACACTTATCTAGCAACTTTGCCTCGTCGGCAGTGCCCTTAACAATCATACACAATGCAACTAGTGGCATGGATCTTTCCTCCCGTGCTCCTTACGACACTTTTTACAAATTGGCATTAATATTTCTCCGGTATCATCAAAAAGCTAAAGTTTTTACAGAACCAAGCAAAGTGCTTTTTATCGGTAAACATTAATGGATAACCCATTTCTATGATCTTAACGAGACCTTCTGGCAGTTCAAAGACATGACGCCTACCGGCTTCCTGCCCAACAATATTAAACTTTAAGTCGTGCCCAGAATTAGCGTGATCGTCTCTAGCCATCCGTATATTGTAAGCAATCATCCCGGGATTCTCGCGCTCAAACTTAGTTATCATGGCCATTATGTTGCGTTTGTCGTCACGATCTGGCATACCCACAAGACCAACAAGATCTTTCTTGTGGCCAACCTTAGTTAACTCAGTAGATAATTCCGTGTTACCCTTGCGCTTCATTTGCCTACAATATAACACTAAAAAAATAAAACGCAAAAGAAAACCCCGCAATAAGCGGGGGTCTCTTGTCTAATCCGACGATTTTGCTGCTATACCAACTAGCCTACGAAGAAGCCAGAGCGGTATGCGCTTGATTTCTGGTTGAGCGCTTCAAGCGTCAATTCAGTTTCAACGATACCTTGCTTAGCTGATCCGTTAAGACCCATTGGGATGTGCTGTGGTCGACCGTCTGTCAAGTAAGCTACGCGCCACTTGCTTGAGTCTACACACAGGATACCAGCTGAACCTGCTGCGGTTGGTACTTCGCGGCTAAGATGAACCATGTGTACACCGAAGTCTGATTCATAGACGCTAACTGTGTTGTAAAGGCGCTTGCCATCAGCTTGCGTAAACTTAGTAGAACCAGCCGTGTAGCCAGAGATAGCCTTCTTAAGGTAAGAGCCAGTGAAAATTTTATCAACACTTAGGTCTGTACCATTGTCGAAAATGCCAGACATAATGTTATTGAATTCAGCTTCGCTGAGGCTCGTACCTGAAGCACGTGCTGTTTTGTTGGTTGTGATAAGTGCGATTGCACCGTTTAGACGGCGAGCTACACCAGAGTCACCTGATGCTCGAGTACCAGCAACAAGTGCTTTCTCAATATCACGAGCCAATTCCTTAAGCTTTTTCTGAAGTTGGTATGTATATGGGTCACCCATACCATAGTGAGCTACACGCTGTTGGGTGTTAGATACACGCACTTCTTTACCAAACAGCTGCACAATGTTGGTAGCTCGTGTTGGTGCTGTAATGTCAGTGTAAGAAGTTGTGTAACCTTCAGCCTGTGCGTTGTCAGCTGCTGATGCAAGCGTATCCTGTAGCCACTGATGAAGGGTGTTGGTTGCCGTAGATTCGGCAAGGCTTGAATAGAACGGAGTTGACTCGTAGTCAACATTAACTACGAGGTCTGTTACGTCTTCAACCATTGTTTGGTCGTTGACGGTGATTAAACCGATTGGCATTTTAATGTTCCTTGTGAATGTTTATTTTGGGTGGGGGTTATTGCGTTGCACTAGAGGCTTTTTTTGTCATCGACGCGATTCCTGGGAACCGTTCAATGACGTGTTTGCTAAATTCATCTGGATCGCGAAGAGTCCTCTTTAGGTCATCGCTGCTAATCTGGGGGGCTTCTGGAGTTCGTTCCCCGGGGTTATTCGGGGTGATCTTCTCGGAGGTACCCAGTCTAGCCTTGATTTTATCTAGCTTGGCTTCAAAGGCCTGTACGCTTACCTCGTCGACATCGGAGAGGGTTAACCCGGTGTCTTCGGCTAGTTCGCGAACCTTGTCGCTGAACTTCGATAATGACGCAGTACGAGCCTCGTCAAGAGCTTTAGCACGTGCTTCTTCTTCTCGTGCACGTTCAAGCTCTTCTCGCTCAGCTTTTTCCTTTTCCCAAAGTTCTTTGTATTGGTTTTGCTCGGCCAACTTTTTGTCAGATTCTTCTTGCTTTCGGCGCTCCTCTTCTTCTAGCTTGTTGCGGAGCATATTCTTTTCCATGCGCTCCTTATCAAGTTGTTTTCGGAGTTCTTCAACTGACGCATCGACTGGTTGAGCAGTAGTTTGTGTTGCATCGTTTTTGAGTTGCTCCGATGTTTGTGTTTCAGGTGTTTTGCCTGTTTCGTCCATCTTTGTTTTCTCACTTTCTTGCTTATGTGCGGGGGTATTTTTATTTTAATACCACTATTAGTATAGTGAGGTAAATTTATGTCAATGTCAATAATAGTTTGCCAAGCTCTAAGCGATCTTCGACTAACTTCTCTAAAACAACAAGAAACTCATAATCGCGCTGTATAAAAGCCACACTGCCGTTGAGCATGGTGGTACGGTCTAAGTCTGTTAAATCTTTGTCTTTGGGATGGCGCATCTTGGCCTTTGATTCATGCAGGAGCTTGAGCCATTCACAACGCATTTTACCTAAATCAAAACGCTCTTTCTCAAGAAGCACGAGGTACTGCATAAGTTCTACTTTATCTATCGGCAGTGGCAGGCGCAGGAGTAAGCCGAACTTTTCGAAGGTGGATGCTGGTGGCTCGTACATATATGCTATTATACAGTCATGTTACACAGCCCAACGCGCGATAGTATGACTGCTCGAGAACGGGAGGAGTTCGACCAGGAGCGCGAGATGTTTAACCTCCAGTCGGTACATACATTAAAAGCTAAGGACTTAGACTTAAAACTAGCCAAAACAGAGCTTAAGTGGCAGCAGATATATAGAATACCGACGCTTATTATAAAATTGCCAGTGCTTATTATCCTGTCTATAGGATTTATTGCAGCTATGGCTAGAGGTAAAGATCCCGGTGACAAGTTCTGGGACCTATTTAAATAAAGCACACGCTTGCAATCCTGCGTAAGATTTCTTACAATCAAAAATAACAGTAGTTCTCTCCAATAAAAAAGAAGACTACTGCTAGCCCAGTAGTCTATCTTTACTAAAAGTATAGCATACTAGCGGCATTACAAATAGTCTGTAGGTGTTATACGAGCACCTTACCAAAAAAGACGTATAGAGAGCAGACCAAAAACCCAGGCTCTAGCGTGTCACCCCTAACCTGGTCTCCGGCTTGCTCTCTAGCAAACAGCTCATCCCTGCCTACAGCTCTACCGGAGTAAGGGGGACTCTATTGCATCGGCCTTGCATAATACTTTTTACGACTACCTTTTGTGGCACGCTTTGCTTGGTAGGCCTCCACTCGCGTCATAACAGGAACTTTTTGCCCAATCTGAGGTAGCGGTTCAAGTGGCGGTAATGTATACCAGTTAAATTGTTCAGGAGCTGGCGAAGTATACAGTTCGTCTATGTCATCTTGGGTTAACGCATCCCCCTTCTTTATGACATCAATCCATTTCTTCTGCATAGGCGTCAGCTTATCAACATCGTACTTCTTAGTGAAATCACTACCGTTAGTGTCTATGAACGCTTTAACGATACCTCGAGTGGTGGCTTCCTTGCCCGGCAACCCAAGTATACGGCCTGGATAGGTAAACATACTGTTAAGAATATCCAGCGTAGCTGTAGCTGCTTTAGCTTTTGCGGTTTCTGGTATGTACTCTGGCAGCATTTCTCCTGTTTTTGGATTAACGTACGGAGTGTTTAGATTGATTATTCCCATCGATTCTAGCACCTGAGATATAACACCAAATGGTAGACCACCGAGCATACCAAGCTCTGACACTGAGTTTGGCTTATTGCCACCAAACAGTCGCATGGCCGATTCTATTGAGTTATACGGCGTGACCCATTTAAAGACCGCTAGAGCGTCTGAATTCTCAGACTGCCATCTTATACCCTCTTCGCTCCTAAAATAGTCCCTAAGGCTTAATATAGAGTTTAGAGTGGCAAATTGTAGCGATGGTGGCAATTTGCCAATCTCGCGGGCAGCCATGTCGGCCACTTTAAGGTTATAGCGCATTGGGAAGAAGGCTACATTAATGGTTCTAGCTAGCGGCGAACTAAGAGCACCATGTCGACGGTACTGAACAATTACGCGTAGGGCGTCTTCTAGCTCGTCTGGGTGGTTTTTAATCATCTCATCGAGGTTTATGCCTTTTCTGTCGGCAAGCTTGAGGGCAAGCCCAGCAAGATCACGGCGTTGTACGTTGGTGATGTTAGCGGTAATGCGCCCGAGAATTAGGTCGGCGGCGCCTTCACCAGAATACCCGGTGGTAAATATATTAGCTGCGTCAAGTTTTTTAGCAGCCTCGTTAAGAATGCGACGGTTTTCTAGTGGGTTTGGGTGGCGCATCCAAAGTAAGTTGTTGGCTTTCATTTTAGAGAATATCTTGGTTTCGGCCATTTCCTGAGTTCTAAAGAACGGGTTGTACGTGTAGCGAAGCGCTCCCTGTATACGGCTGTAGTATTTATGCAATGGGTTATATAGGTAGTTATAGTCTACGAGCCGGTCGCCGAGTCCTCTCGTTTCAAGTGGCGTCTGCACATAAGCGCGCATAATAGCTTGGGATACTTTCTTAGCATCAGCTCTGCTTATTTTTAGCGCTTCGGCGATTTCAGTAACGCGTAGCTGACGAACATCATTAACTGCTGCAGATCTGGCTATTGGTAACGCTGGCGCCTTAGCTTCAATATAGTGCTGGAGACTGTAAAGCATCGCCTTAGCTCCCTTAACTGTCTCGTCTCCTGCGGTAATGCCAATAGTTTTTGCCACATCTAGCTTATTGAGATTCATTGCTAGCGAATTCCCAAGCTGGTCATAAGCTCGGTTCGTGCTGCTCTCTGGAGATAACCCCAGTTTACGCATAAAGCTCGCTATGCTCGATATAATTGGTGAAGGTGGATTAACGAAATCTACATTTTCGCCCTTAGCAACAGAGCTTACAAGGTTTCTAGCGTCATCAAGTGTTACCACTGGCGTTTTACGCCCGTCAAACGGCTCAGCAAGAGCGTAGCCTAACTTTGCAGCGCGTTGGGCAGCTTTGCTGTCGATACTGGACGGTATAAGCGCTACAGTCGGTATTTCTCGTATTCTCTTAGCCATTTCATTGACGTCAGAACTTTCTTTCATGATGCTGTTAATTTTAGCCTGCAGGATACGGTTATTTGCCCACGCTGCTCCTGGCCTATTCAAAAACTCTTCTATAGCTGCAGCGACTTTCTGGTAGTCGTTACCCGCAGCTTTTATGCTGTTGGCAAGCCCGTTCTTTATACCCGAATCCCAACGCACTGCCACGTAGCCGTTACCCATTTTTTGAGCTATCTTATCTGCCTCTGACCATCGGTATAAATCATCTATAAACTCTCCTGGCTTAATTGATGCTATATCGATATTATTATCCGCATAATGCGCTAATGTGTGCTCGGCTGCCGTTAACACATCGTCATCAGCAGCTCGTAAGTTAACTTCTTGAGCAATCCGTAATGCCTTAACCGCTCGATCGTAATCTTTAGGGCTAGATTCTTTCAGATCATTAAGGTGTTTCCCAATATCTCCACCGATACGCTTGCTAATTTCGTCCATCCACGACTGCTTTCCAACGGCGAGCTCGCGTGTTTTTCCGGCAAACTTCCCGCCATTACGATAAAAGAACCCTAGCGGTCCACCACTTATCATCTGAGTTGCCATCCAGGCAGCGCTTTTGGCAGATTTCTGGTAATCACCATCTATTATGCCCTGATATACTTCACGCGCTCCACCTATATTAGACTCGTAGAAGACTGGTCTCTTAATAAGCAGACCGATAGCAACTTCTTTCGAGGTACGCTTAAGCATCTGCTCAGTAGTCTCGCCGACTAGGCGCTTACTAGCATACTCGGCGTTTCGGGCTAACAGATCTCGTACGGCTGGAACTTTTGTGAAGGCGTCTTCAAGATTCTTAGCCGCTTTCATAAAGTACGATGGGTTTTTGGCAACGCCTTTTGCAGACATCTTTAAGCTCTGCGCACGTCCAAGCGACAATATATTTGCCCCAGTTTCTACAACAGCTGCGGCACGGCCAGATGGATCCGCCTCGGAGTAAACCTGCTCTGACATTTTAGATATGTTGTTTTGCGAATCGGCTATACGGCGAAGTTGGTCTATGTAGTCCTTCTTACTGAGCTTTCCTGATGTATAGGCTGTTGTTAAGCCTTTTCGAATGTTGTCTAACTGTTCGCTGTGTCTATTGAGTTCCGCGTTTGTAGCGCGCATCATTATTGGATCAACAGTAAGACTGCGCACGGCTTTTATACCCTGCATGCCTACGTCTGCTGCAGAATTGACTACAAAATTACCTAGCTTTGCCATCCCCTGTCCGGCTATTCGAGATGTCTGAGTGCCAACGGCAGCTACCTTACCGGTAAAACCACTATATGGCTGGACAATCTTAGTACCCGGTGTCTTGGCTGGAGCGGTCGTTTGATCTTGCAGCGTTGCTCGAGCTCCAATACCTCCACCATAATTTTTAGTACCATCAAACAGGTGTTTAAAGCGTTCTCTTTCTTGGGCGTCTATGGCCATTGTATTACCTTCCCAGACTTATTGTTGGTTGAGATTTTGGCGCGCCACCAACACTTATTGTTCCGCTCGGCTTACCGTTATTTACCGTAACAGTTCCGCTCGGCTTACTGCCACCGGGAGTAATTGTTGTGTTCTTTGGCGCTGACATAAGCTGCGTACCAGTAACCGTGTTCTGGACTTTTTGGACTACCGGTGGTGGTGCTATATTTATAGCTCGCTGTAGTTGCGTTGTTTGCGCAACATTTTGCACTGGGTTGACTGCTTGCTGGACGGCATTAACGGGGTTTAGGTTTGGAGCAATAACTGGCTGTCTTGGCTGCAGCTTGGCAATTGCACCATTAGCTGCCTGCTGGTTAAGCTGATTTTGGTCTATGACGCCTACCGTGTTGGCCGCCAACTGGTTGAGGATTCCCTTATCTTGCAGCATCGTGATGAACCCAGAACTAAAGCGGTCATTTAGCATGGTTATCGGGTTCTTGCGATATTCATTAATACCGTTTAGGCGTCCCATTTCGTCAAAGTTGAAGTCATACACCTGATCTCCTACTTTAGTTTGTAGCGTACCGTCTTCACCTACATAGACCATAGCACTCTCTGTCGGCAGAAGACCTGGCACGATGTTCTGCCCGGAGGCTGTCGTAGGAGTGATGCGCAATACTCCTCCTTCGTTAACAACATTGTACCCAGCTTGTTTTAGCAGCTCTTCATAATCCTGCTTTTCGGCATCATTAATCGACTTTCCATTAACACCGTTTATATTGCCCTGAGCATCTCTAACGGCAACGGTTTCGCCTTTCGAATTGAGGTATTCAATCTTAGTCGGATTGCCGCTATCGTCGAGCGTAGTGCGCTGTTTGTAGGCGCCTTGCTTGTAGTTAGGCTGCTTGTTATAGAGTGGTATAAGTTGGTATATGCCATTTTCATCCCTACCCCATACAAACCCGGTCTGTTGGTTTTTCACAAAGGCAGTTCCGTTAGCGGTCTGTACCGGTTCGTAGATTGACTCGCCAACCCGAGCTGCCTTTATTTGGTTTTGGAGATCTTCGTAACTAACTTTAATATCACTGCCATTGGCGCCTGGCAAAGAAAACATTTTGTCAGTAGAAAGTTTACTGTATTCTTTTTGGAATTTTCGGAGGTTATCTGGGTCAGACTCAGAAGCCATTGCCGATTTATATAGCTGGTCTATTGATTCTATTACACCGACATAGGCATCAAAAAAGCCACCACCACCTTCTGGGTTTATCTCTTTGGCGTATTGCTCAATTTCTTTAGCGCTACCAGACCTCAACAGATCGTTGAGATCATTAGTATAACCTTTCAGCGTGTCTACTGCGTCATCAAAACTTTTTGCTCGTAGATTAGCCAGCTGGCTGGCAGTTTCTTGTGCCGCCTGAGCCTCTCGCTGCATTTGTACGTCAAGTTGGTCATATTGGGCGATTAGCCCTTGAGCTAACTCGAGGTCGCCATTTTGCATGGCGGTATAGTAGAGCTGTTCAACTTTATCTCGCTTGTCTAGTGTCGTACCCCTGCCTTCAAGCGCAGATATTGTAGCGCGCTGTATCTCATTGCTAACAAAAGACCGGCGAGCAGAAACTTCGGTTTTTGTGTAGCTCAATACTTTACTCGGATCTGTCGTCTTGTTCGCCTGTTCGCGTAAATATGCTGAATATGCTTGGTAATCTGATAGCGTCTTAGCACTTTGGCTGTATTCAAAAGCTACGAGACTGTCATTTTGCTCTTGAAGCTTGCGCCGTCTCGCCTCGGCGCTTCGCAGTAGAGAGCTGGCACTAGTTGGCATCTAATTACCCTCCATTTTGCTGATTAGTTTCGTTAATGGCGCCCTGCGGACTGGTAGCGGTAGCCCCCGATCCAGGCATACTCATGGGTTGTGTTCCGGGCGTATTATTCGCCTGGGTAGCAACCTGTCGCTGTGGTTGTCCGCCTTTTGTTTTGGTTATCGGTTTGCCGTTTTGGTCTATAAACCCTTGGTTATCGGCGCCTTCGTAAGCGAATAGTCCCTGGTTGCCCTGTGGTCCCATTTCGCCAGTGCTGTTAAAGCCTTGCTGTTGAGCTAGTTCTGCTTCTTGCGCAGGCGTTAGGTCGCCACGCAAACTAACACTTACTCTAGGCTTCTCCTGAGCATTGGGGTCTACTGGATTAATGACTTGCTCTGCAAGAACACCTAGCGCATTACCGTGTATAGCGGCAGTGATTGGATCTTTCATTTCCTCTCTGATACGATCAAGCTCTTCTTTGGTCTCGCCTTGCGCTTCAAGGTAGCTTTGGATCGATAGTGTGCCAGCATTTTTACGGTTTATGAGCATCTGCTGGTAAATTGGATCTTCTTTTTGCATAACACTTGGCCATTGAATACGCAGATTCCAGTTAGCAGTTTCATCACCAATATCTTCGAAATCTTCTTCCCACTTAGAAAGCGTAATAAGCGCATCGGTAAACATTTGTCTAAGGATTGGTTCCCAAAGCTGCTTTTTGCTTTCCGCAATATCTGACGTTGGTTTCATGGAGGTTAAGAGCGCCTGGTTTGAATTCAAAGTCACCGATGGGTCATCGAACAGTACGCGGCTGATGCCAGTTTCACGTACAAACTGCTCTTTACACTCGTCAAGCTGGGCACGAAAATCTATTTGGTTGGTATCGCCTTGGTTTAGAAGCGTAAGGTCTTGCCCGTCGGCCATAGGCAGCACTTGGACTTTGCGGTTAGCGTACTTTGGCATAGTGGCGTCTGGGCTGAAGTTAAATGCCTTAAATTTAGGGAAGTTGAGCTTAGATGCTACGGTGCGCCAGTCGGATAGCGTTTCAACATAGGTCTGATTAATGCGAATAGCGGCATCAGATATGTCACTTGCTCCCCAAGGTCGCCTTCGTTGACGCTTGTTGGGTAATATGTAGTAGCGCGGGAGGCTTTTTTCGTCACTCGTTGCCCTTCGAACGTCGTTACCAATAATAAACACATTAAATTCTTGTGGCGTATCGCTATCATCTTTCGCGATCTTTCCATCTTCTATCTTCCATCCTGGTAAAATACCGGTATACTCCATAACAGTTACCATCGGTTGAGTAGTCGATGTTGGGTTGGTCACTATCTGGCCGATGTAATCAAGCGGCTCACCGGTAAGCGAAGTAGCTACGTCATCATCGCAGCCGTATATGGAGGTAGCTGTAGCTTTGCTAATTTGGTGGACAAAGGCGAAACCGTCATAACTTCGAAAATTATCACGATTCCACACAGCATAGCAATTTTCTACTGCCTCAATAGGCACTAGATTGTAGCGCTTTTCTTCTGGGTCATACCACGATTTAATTACAAAACAGCCAACGGCGCTAGCACTTTCTGCGCCATCCATAAACAAACTATGGCCCCCATTGTCTCTAATGATGTCGTCAATGGCTCGCTTGCGCTCCTCTGCAAGAGCCTGTTCCTTCTTATTCTCATTTTCTAGCCGCTGTTTTTCTTCGTCATCGGCGGCGACTGAGGTATCTTTTGTGTCGTAGGTACTAATAACCTGGAATGGTCGCCCCATAAATTGGATCTTGTGTATTTCTACGGTCCGGCGTAGCCAGTTAACTGGGGTAAAATCGTGGCCAATTGGGATGTCTAGGCTCTTTTCTAACATATCGCCGTAGATATAAGAGTCTCGCTCGCTTATGTCTTCGTTTCGCTCGCTAATCTCTCCCCTTAACTCAGATAAAGCACCCCTCAGAGCTGCTATAAACTCTTCTTGTAGATTTTCGTAGGCAGGTGTTTCGTTCTCTGTTTTGTTTTTTTCCATTTTGTTTCTCTAATTGTATACCATTATGGTATATTGTTTAGTTTGCGTTGTAAATCACCAGTCTAAGAAGCTGATCTCTTTTGCGTAAGCAGTCCCCTCGGTGGCCATCCAAACGGCTAGTGCGAGACTCATAACGCGATCGTTTGGTATTTTGCTGTCATCTTCGCGGTAAATGGACAATTGCTGGATTAATTTATCGTTATCTGACGGTATTTTAAGCTCTCCGGCCTCTAGTGCTTTGCGTAGAGCAATAATTAGATCGGCCTTCTTTACATTATTGCTCTTCTCTTTTTCTTTGTTTTTATTGTCAGTAACGTGTCGATCCGGCTGGTAAGAGCCGTAGGTTTTAGTAATGATGCGCAACCACGGTGGAAGGTCGAGGTAAAAACGGGCTGATTCACCATTCCACGTTTCGAGAGCGTGATCGAGACTCTTCTTGTCTGAGCCGGCATAACTTTCGGCAAGGTCTATGAAGTCGTAGAGGTGCATTTGCGGTGATTTACTTGATCCCTTGGCTGCTTTCATACGTACAAGACGTAGCGGTTTTTCGGTAACATCAAGAACAGTGTGCACCATTTCGTCTTTACCTATGGCGGTGTCGGTGCCAATAACATAGCGGTGGCCGTCTTGGTAACGCTCGCCATCATTCAGGCTTTGGTCTTGGGCATTTAAAATGGACTGAGCCGAGAAGATTGTGTCACCGCCAAAGATAAATTTACCCTCTAGCACCTGATCCCCCAGCGGATCGTTCTTATAAAGGTCATATTGATCTTTAATTTGCGCTTCAGTAAGTAATTCGTTGTCTTTGAGGCTGCCTGTTTGTGTGTAAGTTTGGTTGGCCCCCACGAGTCCGTCTTGGTATAACTGGTAGTAGTAAAGAATAGACTTGCTGTTTTGAGACGGTGTAGACATGATGCAGAATGGACCACGCCAGTCCATGAGGCGTGGCATGATAGCGTCGCGCATCTCCTGTTCGAGATGGTCAGACCGGCCACCTTCGTCATAAGTAATAAGCCCATAGGGACGTCCTTGCAGGGCATCTCCTTGGTCGGCACCAAGAGAACGATGTTCAATATAAGAGTTATTGTCAAAAAATTGCTTGTACGGGGGGGTATTTATGGTGCGGTCTACGAGGTAGAACCAGGTTATGAGGCAGTCGTTGGTGACTAGGCGCTGCTGTTTTTTGTCGAAGTAGGTAAATGAGGATGTCATTATTTGGTGTATGGCCTTAAATACAGGTTCGGTGTTGGCGGAGTGGGGGGCGATGTTGGCGGTACGGTACTCGGCTCTAGTCCAGCTTTCGGTGTCTCCTGCCGGTATACCATGCTTATAGAATAGAAACCAGATTTGTAAACAGGCTACAAGAGCAGACTTGCCCCATCGATTAGCGCAGGTTAGGATGTAGCGACGGTATTGGCGGTCTTCTCTAAACTGATCGGTCGATAGTGTCCGCAGAAACTGTTTCTGGCCAGAATGGAGGGGCATCCCCAGACACTTGTTTATAAATATCTCCGGGTTGTTTCTCCCCTGTATAAGTGTTTCCTGCAGGGATAGTGGGAGTTCCATCGATTACCTTTCTATCTACTTTGTTTTTCTCTCCAGAAGCGAACTTGTACATAGTCTTTACAAGTTCTGCTTGGCGGTCTTTACTTTTATTTTTAATATCGGCCTTTATTTTAATAGCCCCGAGGAATTGGGAGGTATTAAGCTTTAGCCTGCCTGCCTTTAGCTCTTCAGCTCCGAGAGCGATTATTTCATTTAAGGCCTGTTCGTGGGGGTCTAGGCCTGCTTCAGAGGGATTATCTGTAGTATCTAAAACTTCTGCTAGCTTATTCTCTAGCCCGGCCTTGAATCTGTTGATTTTATTCTGAGTCTTGATTTCTCCTGATGGCAGGTTCTCTTTGATGTGTTTTCTGGCGTGGTTGTATATGGATTGTTTGTTGAGCCCGTACTCCAAAGCAATATCGCCCAGAGTCTCATCCCCGTTGTTTCTCCTAAAGTGAGCCTCATACACTCTTCTTCTGAACTTAAAGTCTGCCTTGCTCATCTGACAGCTCTTACAGTTCAACTTGTATCGTATAGCCATATCAAGAACCATACCACGATATCATTTTACGGTAAAGAGGGTGAAACCCGTCGCCTAAAAGCACCCCCTTCTCTATAAAACAGGGGGGAGGGGTTGGGAGTGACACCCCCCTCACTCACTTTCACCCCCTCAATCATCCACTACTCAACTTCCCACCTACCTACTAATACATTTATATTCTCTCTATGTATATTAAAGGGGCGCGGTATCTGTTATACATGCGCCATAATGTAACACTCATGAGCCACGTATAAGCCCTCTATTGCCCTTAATTCTATAGTTCTATTTATTCTATTATAAATAAATTAGTGGGCGGATTGTGCTCCTAGACTGGTCATTATACCCCGTTTATAGGCATGTCAATGGTTAGTGGTATGGTCTAATTATATGACTTCACCTCTGTTATTGTGGATAACTTGCTTTATTTTATAGTTAATTATAATAATAACCATTGACATAATGCTATAGGTTTGCTATACTGTAATCAGCATCAAGAAATGATGCGGCACATAACAACTGAGCGAGCACAAGACAATAAGTAATATATAGCGTCTTATGTAGCAAGCAAGGTTGAACAATTAAGATCAAGTGCTCACTCTTGGGCACGCTGAGCGAAGCAGTAGCAGTAATAACTGTAAGTCGAGAATAACGGCCAGAGCGCTCTTAGGGGCTCAAGCGTGAGCACTTGATCTAACAATATAAACGGGGCAAATAGCATGACATATGAGTTAACAGCTGGTGTCACGCCAGCAGACAAAATTATTAGATCATTAATTTAATAGTATTTATACATAATCAAGGGGGAATAAAATGGCACGAACAATACAAGTTATCAATGGCACGAGTACAGTACATTACATCAAGGTTAGAAGGGCTAAATAATTATGGACAAGGCAACAGCCGCTAATGCACACCGCATAATAACCACTAGCGCATACACCGAAAAACAACAGGCTTTAATTAATGCAATGCTATGCACTTGGGATGAGGTGGGGACTTACAATGATCTATACCGCAACATTGGCAAACTAACAGATGAACAGCAGATTGATGTTGCTCAGGCAATATTAGACCGCCGTATTGATAAACAACTAGAGAAGGAAAATAATTATGAAAAAATCAGATTTTAACGATGACGAAAGGGCACAAGCATTAGCACAACACTTAGGAGTGACGGCTAGTGCAATAACAGTAATCGACGAGGGGGAATACTACGAAGCTAACGGTAGTGAGTATAGAGTACTTATGGATAGTGAAGCCGACGAAGCAAACGACGAGAGTATCCAAAATTATATTGAAGAGTGCATATTGCCAGAGTTACCAGAGGCATATAGATACTATTTCGATGATGAGAAATTTATTCGTGACGCTAGGATGGATGGTCGAGGTCATAACCTCAACCACTACGACGGCACAGAATACGAAGAACAAATCAATGGTACGTACTATTACATTTATCAAACTAATTAACCGCTAGTAATAGCAAATTATTAACTTTCACAAGAGAGGATATACCACAATGAAAGCAACACCACTAAGGCGAGTCCGAACAGCTGAACAAGCTAGACAACACGCTATTGATTGGCAAATATGGGCAAGCAATCAAAACCTAAGCTACCTAGAGCTGCAAGAGTATGCACTGTATTTTACAGAATTAGCAAAAGAGTTTGATCTAATAGACGAATTTAAAGAGAACGGGATTATTTAAACTAATTAAACGGGGGCATAAATAACTATGAATAAAACATTACGCAATAAAATATTG
>ERZ724505.943-NODE-943-length-16971-cov-4.296169_pt1 | contig 16971 bp, 16 predicted proteins | sample MGYA00376038_ERZ724505 | MGnify/ENA primary metagenome ERZ724505 (study PRJEB28724, sample SAMN07190884) | wastewater metagenome | isolation source: effluent of sewage treatment plant in Hong Hong | place: Hong Kong | collected 2016-03-17 ... | reverse complement strand
AAAGATGACCGAGTTAAGAGGTGGAAGCTCGTCAACGAATTACTCCGCAAGCAGAATAAGAAGGCTCGTAAAGAACAAGACGAGGTTATTAAAGATGCTAAATACTTCCGTGATAACAAGTTAATCCGCAAAGATAAAACAAAAGTAATGGGTCTCCGTTGGGGCGTTGCTATCCCACCAACAACTTACACAGCTTTAGTACAAGCTGACATTCTAGTTATGGGAAAATCTGAGTTACAACATCCAGATAAAGAAGCTACCCTTGACTTAAAAGGCTCAAATAAAATAGTAAAGGACTTGGAAAAAGCATTTCCACAGTACAAGGTAAGCTAATATGGGATATTTAATAAATCAGGTAGATGTGCTAACACTACTCCACAACCAGATGGGACACCGAGTTGCCCCTGGTGGAACAGATGATGACCTAAAAAGATATGTGCAAGAAGGCTTTAATTACTGCTGGAGATACTACAAGTGGGGCTGGTCTCTACAAAGTGGCTCAAGTGATGTTAACGGTCTATTACCAGAAGATTTCGACCTAGATGGCTATTCAACCATCGACCAAGATACTTATACGATAGTCTGGGACAGTGCTCAGAGTCGCCTAAAACTCGACCCAGTAGCCGAGATTGACTTCACTTACCAGATTGCACCTCCAACTTTAGGTACAGATGCAGCTGGTTCCGCACCATTCCCATCAGCCATAGTCGTAGCCGAAGCAGCTATTATCTGGTCAAAACTCGCAGAGAACCCAACTCGTGCAGACATTACTCAGGAGTGGGACACCTTACATTCTCACCTAGACCGCTTAGCAGGACGCTCATACAACAACAAACCTCGCAGACCAGTTCATTACTTAGACGCTGCTGGGACTTATGTCGGTGATGTAGGAGAATAAAATGCAGCAATGGAAGCGACAACCCTACGCTAGAGTCCGACAGGGCGGTGCTGATGTACCGTACAAAGAGATACGAGTTCTTAACCCATCTCGTGGTCTTAACCTTCTTATTGCTGACATTCTCTCTAATGATAAAGAAGCCACACTTGGTACGAAGAATATCGAGTATGTCGAAGGCGGTGCAGCTCGCAAGCGTATGGGCTATGTCGACACTGGCTCTGGGCTTACTAATTCACCCCGTGGACTTGCTCAATATATGTCTGAAACTGCAAACTACCCAATTACTTCTGATGGCGGTACGCTTAAAAAGTATCAGGCAGGAGCATGGTCAGCTTTATCAGGGGTGACACTTGACCCATCAGCAGATGTAAGCCTTACACCTTTATTCCAAAAGACTTTTGCATGGGACGGAGTTAGTGGTGGAGTAGTTTTTAACGGTACTACCGTTACTCGCCCAGGAACAATGCCTAAAGCAAGATACTCAGTTATTTACAAAGGCTATCATGTTGCTTTCGGAGTGGATGGACAACCGTTTCGTTTATACTTTGCTCCATCTAAGAACCCAGATAGGTTTACCAACAATGTTGTACCAGCCGACCCAAATGATGTGGCAGTTAACACCTCTACAGAGGTGCCAGGAGCAACTGACTTTTCAAGCTCAGATGCTACCGTTCGTGCTATCGACATCAACAAAAACGATGGTCAAAAGGTTGTTGGTGTTGGTTTCTTTCAAGATGTTTTGGTTGTCTTTAAGGAGAACTCAATCTTCCAGCTGTACTTCAACTCAAGCAACGGTTTCGTGGTCGAGCGTATCTCTAGCTCTTATGGCTGTGTATCTCACGGCTCTATCGCATCTGTTGAGAATGACTGCTACTTCTTAACAGAGAAGGGCGTATATGTCCTCGGTAACGAGCCTAACTACTACGCATCTATCCGCACCAACGAGCTCAGTTCTCGCATTAAAGACCTACTTGGTCGCATCAACAGCAACTATTACAGTCGCTGTCGGGCATACTACACCGATGACAGGTACTTCTTATCTGTACCACTCGATGCTAATACTGAGTGTAATGCTTTGATTGTCTATGACCGCAGGTTCTACGCTTGGGCTTACTGGGATAACATTCGAGCTAATGATATGTATGTCTTTAAGGACAAAGATAACGACAAAGCATCTCACTTCTACTTTACTGAGTATGGTTCAGCAAGTGTGAGTGAGTTCACCCCTGGTACATACGCAGATAAGGGTGAGGCTATTGACGCAGTATTTGTCACCAAAGCCTTCGAAGGTAAAGCACTTGACCGAGAGAAGTACTGGTATGTGCTTCGTCCTATATTCCGACTGACAACTGGTACGGTAACTGTGAGCTATATCACAGAACGAGGCACAGAAGGGCGAGCTCTACCTATTAACCCAACTCAGGTAGGTGGTATTGGTCTTGACGAATACGGTGCATTATTGCTTGGTACATCACAGCAGGACACTTACACCGATAGCGACCTCGGCTTGCCTGGTTCTTCGGGAGATACTTCGTCATCAGAGACCGACTCCACGCACAGTATTTACGATTTAGGCATAGGTCTTGACTCAAGGACACTAAAGGTTAAGTTCCAGAATGATGGGTTAAATGAGACATTTACGATACTTGGATGGGTTATTCTGTATCAAGAAAAAGACCATGCAAGATTTGACGGTAATTATACAATTAGATAGTAAAAGTGATACAATGGGCATATATCTTAAAAAACAAACAAGGAGATAAAAAATGGCAGAATTAACAGTAACAAGCTCAGCACCAAAAGGTACCCTAGACGGTAGTATTTTTTGGGTAGGTCAAGATGGTAATGTGTACATGAAGGGAGCTGGTGGAAATAGTGCCTCAGTTCAAAATCTTGGTACACCACAACAGGCTCGTACTTGGGATTTAATTCTTAATGGTGCAGTTCAAGTAGATGACCCAAACCCAGGTGGTGGTTCATCTGTTGGTGCCACAACTGCTGCTGCTGGCGGTGGCGGTGCATCTGATGCAGAAGCAGCTCGATTAGCTCAAGAAGAGGCTCGAAGAGGTCAACTAAGGGGTGAAATCTCTGGACTCGCAGACGATGTAGAGTCAGTCTATGGCGGTCTATTTGGTGACCTAAACAACCTTATCCTTGCTCGTGACCAAGAACTTGAAGCTCAGTACGGTGACCAGTTCAAAAAGGCTGGTGAGCAGTACGCAGGTGCAATTCCTGAAATTGAAACTAGCTACGCAGCTATTGGTGCAGGTGACTCAACAGACAACACTTACGCAAAGAACAAAGCCAAAAAAGGTTTTGATGACACGACTGAAACTATCGGCAAGAACAAAGAAAGCGATAAGGCTAAGCTCGGTCAATACAAGACCGAACAAGAGGCTGAACTTACTAAAGGTAGGGACAGTGCCCGTAGTGCAATCGCAGGAGCACAGTCTAGCACCGATATATCTGGTCTAGAAGCTACTAAAAGAGACCTTGAAGGTGGTGTTAACACCGCTAAAACAACTACAAAAGCCTCTTACGGCACCGAAGGCTCGGCTAAACAAGCACTTACGAACCTTACAAAAGACGGTGGTCGCTACGAAGCAGCTGTTACTGCATTAGACAGCATCTTGCAAAGTTCACTTAGTGGCTCTGTTAAAGAAGCAGCTGTTAAAGCTATAACAGATAATGCTGGCTTGAGTGACGAAGAAAAAGATAAGATAAATGTACAGTATGGGAATGTATACGCTGAACAGCAAGCACTGTAGGAGGGCGACAAATGGGCTTATTCACAGGTACAGGAGACTTCTTTAGGGGAGTTTTCGGAGAGGATGATGAAGAGAAGCGAAGGCGTAAAGAACGGGAACGCCAGGCTGCTCAAGCTCGTGCTGCTGCAAAACAAGCAGAAGTCCAAAAGATACAGAACCAACCAGAAAAGCCTAAGTACAAGAGTGGCATATCTGGTTTCTTCGAAAAAGCTGGTGATAAATTAGAGGCTAACTCGCCTCAAGACATCTATGCTCGTGGCAAACAGGGGCAATCTGGTCTATACCAAGAGACAAAAGGTAATGTAGCCTTCGGTCAGAGGGCTCGTGACTTAGCAGTATCTGCTGGTCGTGAGATAGTCAAAGTCCCAGAGACGGTTTACCGCTCTATAGACAAGGGTATTGACGAGACTCCTACTAACGACATAAACAAAGCACTCGCAGAAAAAGACCTGAACAAGCGTAGGGAGCTTATCAAGAAGATAACCGACCCACGAGGTGCTTGGTTCCAGCTTGGCAAGACTAAAACTCTTGATGAAAACATGACCGAGGAGCAACTCATTGCTCTTAGAGACCAACTCCTTAAAGAAAGAGAAGCAGCTCCACAGTGGAATAGTGGATGGAAGCGATATTTCTATGGCTCAGAACCACTACAGACCTACCAACAGAGAGGTCGTGGGCTACGAGAAGAGTTTAAGAAAAATGAAAGTGCTGCACAGAAGTTACTCGAAGAAAAAGGTGGCACTAGCGGTAAAGATGCCTCAGATTTTGTTGCTCGTAACGCAGCTCCGATAGCGTTTACCCTAGCTGCACTGGGTATTGCAGGTGATGTTATGCCAGACCCTAGTGACTTAGCAAAAGCTCCAGCTAAAAAAGCCTTGAAACAGGTAAGTAAAGAAGCTGCCGAAAGCACTTGGGATGAAGTTGTGTCAGCTGGTAGCAAGAGTACCGCTAAGGTTATAACCGAAAAGATAGCTCAAGAGACCGACCCAAACATTATTAAGCAAGCTCTAAAGGTTGATGACGAGGTTGCTACTCAATTAGCCACTGATACAACATCAGAGGCTGTTGAAGATACCCTTAAATCACTATCTGTAGACCCAGACTTTAACATCAGCGAAGAAGTTAGGAAAAAACTCGAAGATGAAGGCATCACCGCTGTTAAAAGAGACAAAGACAACGCTTATGACGCTAGTTATAGGAACGATACCATCACCGCTAGAGACCAGTCTACGCTAGATGCCAACATTAACCACGAAATCGGTCACCACATCTGGCAGCGTAAACTTTCACCAGAGGAAAAGTCATTATTTAAGGGCAATGGTGAGGCAAGTCGGCAAGCTGTAGGGCGAGCTGGCTATTCTCAAGACGATGTTATCTCTGAGGACTTCTCAGACTACATAAACAAGGCTTTAACTGGTCGTTTCAGCGAAGTACCACCAGAATACCGAGATGTTATCGCTAAATACGCCAAAATTACCGACAGAGAGAAGGAATTGGCAGGTGTTATTGACGATGTAGGCAACCCAGCGTACATACGCAAGCAAGCTCGTGAAGAATTAGACCTATATCAGAAGCAACGAGGGGCTCAAAGCAACTATTTGCAAGAAGCATCCGACATTAGGGGCAAAGACAACCCACTTCGAGAGTTACAAGACCTCGGAGCCAACCCTGGCAGTGAATTAGACATCCCAGCGTATGTAAGGCGTAACGGTGACGAGCTTATTACTAAGGCTAACGCTAGAATAGACGAAATAACGGCTACTCTTCGAAGGATGAAGGAAGTTCAACTCCGCCAACAGCTGGCAGAGTCTATTAGATTGTACCCAGAGTACAAAGACGAGCTTATAAACGGCTTTAATGTCGCTAAGTTTGCCGATAACTTCGATGATTTGCCTGGTGCCGAGAAACTGATTGACGAAATGAACGCACTTAAAAGTGAAATAGACCGAGTTACAAAACTCAAGCAACAGGCTGACGCAATAGCCGAAGCTCAAGCTAAAAAGGCTGCACAGACATCTCCAGACCCAGCTAAAGTAGTCGAAGGCACACCACCATCTACCAGCCCAGAGGTAGGTGCTAATAACGCATACAGTGGTCAAAGTTACGAAGATATATTATTCCCCGAAGCACCAGAATATGCTGGTAGGGATGGTCTTAATCTGTTACAGAAGATATCACCTGACCGTATTATTCGTGAAAGAATAACTCGACCAGTAGAAAACATGATTGACCGAGTAGTGGCAGCATCACAACGCTCTAGGTTTGCTCCAGCTCGTGGTGTAGGGCGTTTCTTTACTGGTGTTAACCGTGAGTTTGGTATTGACCCAGCTACGCAATCGGCTCGTATGGCTATGCGAGGGAGTGCTGAGTACGGTAAACTACTTCGAGAAAACATTGCTGATTTAAGCAAGGGGATGAACGAAGAACAGCTGGCTAAGATTTGGGCTAACCTTGACCCAGAACAGGCTGCTCGATTAGACATCAAGGCTGGTACTTTGACCCCTGATGAACTGGTATTACACGATAAACTAAAGGCTCTTATTGACAACACCACCGCTGAGAACCTTCGAAGAGGTCTTATTGACGAAGAACAAGCTAATGCTGGGTATATCAAGCGAGCATACTCAGTTTATGACGGTAACACCGAAGGGTTAAGCAAGTTTGAAGAGGGCTTTAGGCAAGAACTACTTGGACAGTATAAAGGTCGTAAAACCGTATCTGATGAGATGGTTGAAACAGCTATCACTGACCCAACTTACCTAGTAGGTAAGAAAACAGCCGAGTCTAACGCTATGTGGGCGATGCAAGACTACGGTAACTACCTATCTAAAAGCGGTATGACCTCTGATGTGGCTCGACCAGGGTACACACAGCTACCAGACAGTAAAGTATTCGGTGACTCAGCTGGCAAGTGGGTACCTCGCAATGTTGCCGAAGATTTCACAGGCTTCCAGTACAACAACGCAATGGTATCTGCATTAAGTGATGTTATGAATGTCTATGACCGCTGGAGCTTACGCCAAGCCAAGAAACAACTGCTTACTATCTTTAACCCAGCCGTTCGTCTTGGTAACCAAGTATCTAACCGAGCCATTTTCTCATCTCTTAACGGTGTGAACCCAGTACAGTTCAACAAGGTATTCCTAGAAGTTGACGGCATGATGAAGGCTGGCGACCCACTCTATCGTGAAGCCGTACAGATGGGTCTGACTGGCGTGGATATAACCCAAGCCGAGTTTTATGCAAAACGCATAGCTCAAGCTACTGGTGATGAAAACATGGCTAAAAAAGCTCTTAGATGGACTCAGGAAAGTTACTCTAATGCTGATGATAAAGCTCGTATCGCAGCTTATGTTGTTCATAGGCGTAGGGGTTACTCTCCAGAAGAGGCAGCACGACTTACCCAAAGAGGTTTCCAAGATTACAAATCTGTCGGGTTCTTTTACGATATGGCAGCCAAAACACCTATCGTGGGTAACGCTTTCGTCCGTTTCGTAGCCGACTCTATCCGTATTGCTAAGAACGCAGTCGTTGACCATCCGCTTCGTACAGGCTCAATAGTGGCTCTGTGGGCAGCCTTTGCTAATGGAATGAGTATTATGTCGGGTGAAGGGCGTGGCGACACTGACGAGCAAGGAAACGATGTCAGCAGCCATCTTAAAGGCGACAATGTAGCCGAGAAAGCATTTAGTCTTGTTACAGGTAGTTCAAAGGGTGCAGACCAAAAGACCCGTGAAGATAGGTTTGGTGCTCCAAAGATACCATTTACCAATATATCTATGACAACCCAGACACCGTGGGGCGAAGTTAACGCAGCTCGCTTTATGCCGTGGTACACGCTTAATGAAGTGAACGAGGGTATGGGCGGTATTCAGAAGTATCTACCTATATCTCAGAGTCCAGTAACATTTGAAAACGGCAAACCACAAATCAACGGTGGAGGTTTTGCAGACCCAGTACTTGGTCAACTGTTCCAGATGGGCTTAGACAAAGACTTCCGCAACAAATCTATTCGTGACCCAGAGAATACTGGCAACCTTGACCGTGACCCACTATCTGCTCAAGACCAGTGGAGAAATCTCGCTCGCTTCTTTGGCGTAAACAACCTACCGCTTGGTCGTGAAATAGATGCTGTTGCAAGTGCAGCCACTGATAACCCAGATATTTACGGAAAGACACGCAGCGTACCACAGGCTCTAGCTCGCAGTATGGGTATAAAAGTAGAAACTTACGGTGATGAGCAAGTTCAGAACCAAAGAGAAACCGAAGCATACTTCGATGAGCAAAAACAGATTGAAGAAGAGTTGAGTCAGATGACCCCAGAGGCACAGGCTGCATGGAAACGACTAACTGGCTACGATAAACTCCGTGAAAAGGTACCTAACGAGTTCGAACCTGGCACCGATAGGTGGAAAAAGTACCCTGTATATGACTTCCCAGAGGACAAGTGGAAGGATTATTCAACGCACCCTGAGTTATACGAGATGATGATGAACAGGAAGATAAAACAAGCTCGTGAGCTTGGCAAGCAAGTCCAGCCTGAGTTTGACCCACGACTTAGTGAAGGCTTTAGGAAGCAGTTAATCGAGAATAAGATTGTCGCTCCTGGTGATGATGCCGAACTTGACCAGAGAATGTACTCTGACCCAGAGTGGGACTACTACCAAAATCTTAAAAAGGCTTACAATGCTCAGTTTGATAAAAACGAAGAGTACACCGATGAGTTGGTTAAGCACAAGACTGCTGACTTCCCAGAGAAGCCAGACATTCTTAAACAGTACAGTATTCAATACGGTCAATACGCTAAAGGCAAGGCTGCTAAGCCTGAATGGAACGACCAGCTGACCGCTGCTAAAGAGGCTTACAACAAGCAAACCTTCGACTGGACTAATAAAGAGCGTGAAGCTCGTGGCTTACCTGCTATCGTCTGGGATGTATGGAACAACCCAACCTTCGGCTTTGATGAAACTCCATCAGGCTTCGGCTTTGGCTTTGGTGGCGGTAACAATACCCCTGGTGTTCTAAGAGTAAACAACATGACCGATGTACTGAACCCAGATGTCCAGCGACTTGACCCTATACAGATAGCTGAAATGCCTCAGTTGGCTCAGCTGTTCGCCAGACTGCAAGCTAGCGGTGGTGGAGGTAGAGCAAAACCTAAACTTGGAGCTAGTGCAACAGGGCGGTAAATGTTAAACTAAAATCAAAAGGAAACAAAAATTATGGGATATCAAAACTTTTTCGCAACAAGACTCTTCACAGACATAGGTGCTGCTGACACCACTATTACTTTAGAAAACCCACCTACACCTACCAGTGGTCGCTTGGTTCTCGAAGCTCGTAACACATCTAAAAGGGAGATTATCTCTTATACTGGCGTATCTGGTAATGACATTACAGGGGTCACCCGTGGAGTTGGTGGCACATCTGCAACTGACCACGCCAAAAACTCACTTGTCGAGATGAATGTTGTAGCAGAAGATTTGTCTGATGCACTGGCAGTGCCAAGTGATATCATTACTCGCTTTAATGAAACTATTTCAGACCATGTAGCTTCTGGCTTAGTAGTCACAGATGACACTGGGCTCACAGCCGACATCTCAGCTGGTGTAGCCTACATTAACGGTATTCGCTTAAACATCTCAGCGGTTAACAACCGTACTTTTACCGCATCTAAAGACACTTATGTTGACCTCGGTGATAACGGAGTGCTTGATTACAACGAAGTATCTAACAATGCTGCTCCTCCAGCTCTTTCGGCAAATCATTTGCGACTTGCACGAGTGGTTACTAATGCTACAGATACAACGAGTGTTTTTAACTACCCTAATGGTAGTCATTTATCTACAGATGATGGATGGCGTGGTGGGTTACTTCCCGATATAACTTCTATTACCAGTACAGGCGGTAACGCAGTCGATATAGTTTTTGCCTCAAGTGTTGCAAGTCTACTTAGCAGGAACATGAAGCTAAAAGTATACAGAAAACTGCCAGCACCTACATACATGGGTGGAGCATTTAATGGCTCATCTCATTACTTTATTAAAACATCACCTACATCTACGCTTTCCACTATCACCAACAACTTTACTATTATGGGTTGGGTAGAGCCAACTGCTGTGAGCGTACAACAGTGTATTGCTGCTCGTGCTGATGCAGGTACGAACAACGGTATATTCTTTATGATACAACCTGGAGGCAGACCATCTGTACAGGTGTCAAACGCTGGGGCTGGTAACTATCGTTTAGTAACTGCAAATGCTGCTATATCAACTACTAGAAGAACTTTTGTAGCAGTTACTTGGACTTCTGGTACGGTAACTATGTACATAGATGGGGTGCTTGTCGGTACTACTACTAGTACTACTGGTTCTGCCCCAACAACTGCTGGTACTGGCGGAGACTTTGCTATTGGTAGGTACGGTGCTTTTTCTGGAGGCTACTTCACTGGTTACATATCAGGAGTTGCTGTTTTTGATGCAGTTCTTACACAGGCTACTATCCGAAGTTACCGAAACCAAGTTCTTACTGGCTCTGAAACTAACTGTATTGGTGCATGGAGCTTAAACAATACCGCAGTAAACCAACAAAACCCAGGTACTAATGACCTAACTGCAACAGGTGGTGTAGGCTACACTCTTCGCTCACCGTATGCTAACGATACAGTTAATGTGCCAAACGGAATAATTGAATACGCTACTATCACAGATGTTTCTGGTGCAACTGTAAGTGCTATAAGCCCAGAGGGTAATGCCATACCTACAACTGGTGGTATTCAACAAGTGGCGTTTTCATACAATGATGTACCATTTAATTTTCCTAAGAGTAGAACAGCTCTCTTTAGGAGTATTAGCAACCCAGCCATTATTAACCCAACAAACACAAGTCAAGACTATGCAGATAAGGGTATGGCAGTTGTTATTAGCACACCAACACCAATAACTGTTTTGGTAACTGGTGCTCAAGGTGTTGGGTCAACCAGTGATTATGAGTTTAATACTCAGATAAGAGTTGATGGTACGGTTATTAAAAGTCACACTCCAAGTGCTTCTCTTGGTAATGTTGGAGGTCGTTCAATGACCCAAAGCATCACTGTTCCGATACCGCTAACTGCTGGTAATCATGTCATATCTCTCGGTGGTAACTTCTCATCTGGTACAGGTTTACAAATACAAATAAACGGTGCGTGGCTAACAGTCACAGACTATTCAGGGTTAGCCTATTAGGATTTTATGATATGGAATACTTCGCTTCACTCACACTAACCGAACTCACCCCGATACTCACCATACTGGCTGGGATGCTTCTAGGGTTTTATGCACTCTTAAAGTTTGTTCTTGGACAAGCAGAAAAAGACAGGGAGGCAGACCGTAAAGAACGAAAGGAGTTTGCAGCAGCATTAAAAGATGTCGCTGATGCTAACTTTCGTGTCGCAGAAGCAACGGAAAACGCTGCCAAAGAAGCGAAAGAACGAAACGGACACTTAGCTGAGCTCTCACTCCAGAGCCAGGAAATGCTTAAAAACATAGGAGATAGGAACTATAGGGCTATAACAGAGGTGCAGGAACAACATGTCCAGCACCAAACAGTAGAGCGAGAAACAGTAGTAAAGAAAGGAAAATAGTATGGGAAAAGTACCTAAACCAAATATCGTATGGCGTGGAGCACACCCCAATAACTTTACGGTTGGTCGTCCAGGAGGTGGCTTAGATGGTAGGAATACATTTCACCATGTCGTAGGCACCGCTGAGTCTGCTGTTCTCGTGTTCAACAACCCCTCTCGTGGGGCTTCATCTCACTTAGTCATAACTGACCGCCCAGATGTTGCTGCTTTTCAGTGTGTCGATTTCAGTAACACTGCATGGTGTGATGGCAACTGGGACAGCAACTTACGCACTATCTCTATGGAACACCACGGAGACTGGCGATTTGGCTACAACAACCCACAAGTGCTTGAAAACTCAGCACAAGTAGTCGCATGGCTACGAGACCAGGGGCTTGTATCTCGTTATGTAAGACATCGTGATGTATCTCGAACTGCTACCGTATGCCCTGGAGACCTACCTGTAGAGGCTATATGGAACCGAGCTACTGAGATTATCAACTCGTACAACACACCAGTTGATACACGCCCACAGTGGCTCAAAGACCGTGTTGCTATAGGCGAGAAGGTTATGTATGGTCAGAACGATGGGTTATTCTTACGCAATCTTAACGACCCATCTCAAGCTGTAGATGCTCGTAGGTTCCCAAGAAACCAAGACTTTAGAATTGGCGGTTACACCATAGTAGGTGGTAAAAAGTACTGGATAACCGTATCGAGCATGGGTACCAACGCACCAAACGGCTTACTTGATGGCGAAGTTATGGATGAACGATATGTACCACCAACTCCACCACCAGTGATACCTCCAGTTCCAGTAGTACCAGATTGGGCTTCTAGCCTTCTTGTAGATGAGAACAACCGCCCGATGTATGTCATTCGTGCTACTCCTCTCATTGACTTGGAGCATGGACGACCATTCTTAGACAAGAACGGTAAAGAAAAGTGGTTCCAAGCTGGCGAAAAGATAGATGATATTTCTGCATCGACCACTGTCGGTGGTGTTACTTACCAGATGACTGAGTACTCGTTTAAGAAAACCAAAGAAGGCGATTGGGCTGGATTTGGTAACGGTATTGCATCTCGTGACCTAAGTGTTGACCCAGCTGCCACGCCCCCTGGGACACCGAATAACCCAGACCTAGATGCTGAAACAGTGGGGCTATTAAAATCTATCGTCACCAAGTTAGGTGAAATAATTAAGTCAATAACTGACTTCCTATTAAGAAGGGGAAAATAACAGTGAAACCAGGATATAAAACAACAGAGTTTTGGCTATCTCTGATAGCAGCTGTACTCGCAGCAATCGTTCCATTCGTAGGAGACTACCCACCTCTAGCTCAGGCTGTAGGTATTGGGCTTAGTGTTTTAACTGCACTCGGCTACACATCGTCTCGTACCAGTGTTAAGAACAACCACGAGGACAAATAAATGGGCAGGGGTGCTCAGGAAATTAAAAACACCCAGTACACTTTGCGACTGGATGATGACTCAAACCCTTTGTATACATACATAGGGGAGGCTATTCCTGGCACCCCAACCTCTGACCCTGGCTGGCGTATAAAGCGTATGACCAATGCAGATACGACTATTTTATGGGCTAAGTTAGGCTCAGAGGCAAATGCTAGTGCAGATTTCAACAAAATATGGGACAATAGAGTAAGTTATACATACCAATAGGAGATAAAAATGGCAAAAGAAAAAGAAACAAAAGTAAACTACGCAGGAGTTATTGCTACTTTGAAAGAAAAAGCAGCTCGTGAACTAGGCGTGTTACCAGAAGATATTAAAGAGTTGACCGTTGTTATCACCGAAGATGGAGTAACTTTTAACTTAAACAAAAAGGAGAAATAAAATGTCAAAGTCCAATACCACAGAAAACGATATGCTAAAACTCATGCTCAAAGGGGTAGACCCTTCTTGGAGAGCAGGAGCTACGCTATACCTAGCACTTTATACCGCTGACCCAGGTGAAGCTGGTTCTGCTACTACTAACGAAGCAGCCTACACGAGTTACGCTCGAGCTGCTATTACTAAAGCAACTGACTGGACTGATGGCGGTTCTACCTTCACGAACGCTGTACTCGTACAGTTACCTCAGTGTACAGGTGGTTCTGAAACTCTAACCCACGGTGCTTTAGTTACAACCGCATCAGGAGCTGGTCAGATTATTGTATCTGGTGCTCTTGGAGCCTCACTTAATGTCGCTAACCTTATTCAGCCACAGTTTGCTATAGGGGCAATCTCAGTAACGGAGGACTAACCGTGGACTACCATTGCAGTAAATGCGAGCTCAAGGTAGTCGTTTACCGAGAAGATGACGAAGTTAAAGTCATCCGAGCTTGTGACTGTGATGGGGCAATAATTGCCGAAGTAACCCTTACTGCTAAGGGAATGACGAAGATGGTACAAAATGTATAGCGATAGACAAAACACCGCCTGGATAGTAGCCCGAGCTGCCCAACTGATGGCAGACAATGAGTTAGATACTCCCGATGAGACTGTTGTAGAACAGCTTAAAGATGAGTTTATTCCTAACCCAGATGTACCGAATGACATCATAGATGCTACTCTCGTCAACATAGACGAGCGAGTTCAGGAGATATTATGAGCATAACAAGCTACAAGAAACTCTACGATGAGGCTGTTACCAACGGTAAAGAGTCTACTTATACTTGGCGTAAAGTGCCTAACTTGGTTACAACTCAAGGTATCTGGTTCGATTTGTCTATGAGTTCTGGTATGCCAGCACCGCAGTATTACGCTGCTACACCGTTAACTGCCACGCCTATGAGTTTCAGTTCAGATAGAGGTATCTTTGCTGGGTATGATGTGTCCCCAGCAACGAAGTATCTCGCTAAGACTGTTGCAATAACAGGTAGTGCTGTTACACCACTCACGATGTATCTGCTTGATTACCTCATGTATTACCCCTTCATAGACGAAGGTACGACTGACCCACAAGATTTGGACAATACCAACACCTTACCTCGTTATACCGATGGTAGGGGTGTGCAGGTAATGGCTGTATCTCAGGGGTCACGAACTGGTGGACAGAGTTTTTATATCACCTATACTAATCAGGATGGCGTAGCTGGTCGTATATCTAAGACAGTTATAGAAAATACCGCAGCAGCAAACGGTCATATTGTGAGTTCATCTCTTGCAACAGCAGGTGCTAGTGGATGTTTTATACCATTACAGGACGGAGACACTGGCGTTAGGAGCATAGAACAGGTTACAATGTTAGGTGTAGATGTAGGACTGTTCGCACTCGTATTGGTTAAGCCACTTGCGACTACTCAAATAAGAGAGAACACCGCAGCTAACGAGAAGAACTATTTTCTACAGGGTACCTTCCCACCAGAAATAAAAAATAATGCCTACCTAAACTGGATATGTATACCTAACGGTTCATTATCTGGGGCAGTCCTCTTCGGAGACTTGCAACACATTTGGGTAGAATAAGGAGAAACAAAAATGCCAGGCTTTCAATCAGAAGATGCGTTCCTAAACGCAACCACAACAAACGCACAGCTCTTTAGGGCTGAGTTCAGTAAATCATTTAACCCAACAGCAGCAGCTGTTGCTAACGAATACCACACGCTATTTAGAGGTGGTGGTAACCCAGGCTCAGATGCTTTATTTGATACTGGTGCTAACTTAACTTTTCAAGCAGTTAAAGATACAACCGCTAACGCAGGTTGTTTATTGCATGGTGGTAATGTTCAGCCATCAGCTTACAAGTTCTTGCTTGCGAGTTCGGCTGTAACGGCAGCTGCAACAATGGCACCAGGTACTCTAGTGCTTATAGATGTCGTAGGTTTCTACCGTGTCACCTCTGTTACAACTGCAACAGCTCAGGCTACAACTAACACACTTGGTCAGACAGATACCTTTACCGCTGATGCATCAACAGATGTATGTACTTGGTCGTCAACTGCTAACATCCCATCAAACATCCTAACTGGAACTCGTGTACGGCTTACGACTACTACGACTCTACCAGCAGGGCTTGCAACCGCTACTGACTACTATGTAATCAAACTCAGCGATACAACTTTCAAGCTCGCTACCTCATACGCTAACGCAGTAGCAGGTACAGCTATCAACATCACTGACGCAGGTACAGGAACTCACACAGTTAACTGGTTACTACCTCGCTACACAAACGGTGCAGGACTCAAGGCTATCATCTTTAACCCAGCAGCTACAGCTTTAGGAGCAGCCACACCTAACATGAGTCTTGGTTACACGAACTCAGCACAAGTAGCAGGTCGTGCAACACCTACAGTATTACCAGTCGGTAAGACCGCAGCTTCTAACTCACATATTATCTACACTGGTGCAACTGGTGCAGGTAAGTATAACTATGCAATGCCATACCAGAACGGTGACTTCGGTATTGCTGAAATCAACACCATCCAGAACTCAGTATCGTATGTATCAGGTACTTACACAGTAGCTTTGATACGAGAAATATCTCGACTGTACCTACCTACTCTCGGTATCGGTGTAGAACGAAACCACCGCTTTGACCTTCCAGGTATGCAGCGTATCTATGACGGTGCAGCTTTGTACTTCCTATGGGGCTCAGGTGCAGCCACTCCTGCTAACTCTAATGTAAGCGGTCACCTAGACTTCGCATGGAACTAATATGCTGCTTACTAACGGCTCACTCTTAAACGGAAACCCAGGTCGTATTCTTGGTAGTTACTTCTTGACCTCTGGATATAAAGACAGTGCTTTCCAAACTCGCAACACCAACGAGAGTCGAGTCGCTTTAGTAACTGAAAAATCAGGACTGCCTAACGGATATAACGGTAGTAAAGCATGGGTACAGCCTCGCAAAGCTGGTGGGTTATCTCTCCCTCTAGGTGAGGCAACTGGTGATACGGAGTTCACAGCCTTCCCAGCAGCTGGTATTAACCTAGATATAACTCTATCTGGTTCAACTACGATGACTCTATCTGGTGCTCTAGTGACAGGTGCTACTCTGATACTCAGTGGCTCGACCAATCTATCAGCAGATGTTATCGGTAAGCTCGAGGCGACTATATCTCTTGCAGGTTCAACCAACTTTACGGCAGCTATGAGTGCTCTCGCAGGAGCTATACTGGCTATGAATGGCTCAACTAACGCTACCTTTAACGCCTCAGCTCTGGCTAATCTTACACTTGACCTTACTCCGTTTACCGAGTTATCAGCAGAGAACCTAGCTAAAGCTGTCTGGAACTATATTGCATCACAGGCTAATAACCCTGGTACTATGGGTGAGAAACTCAACGATGCAGGAAGTGCATCTAACCCGTGGACAGATGACCGAGCACTAACAGTAGCTAAGTTCTTAGGATTAAAGTAAAATAAAAACAGAGGTATAAAATGATATTCAAACAAAACGACACACCAAAACACTTACAAGAATTAACTGGAAGTCCATCTCCTACCGCTGTTAGCGATGTCGCAAAAGGTGGTAAGCCACAAACTCTTAACGAGTTCGATGATGCTTATCACACGATGTCATCTAAAGTTAAAGTCGGACACACATCAGAGATGCCTAGAACCGTATCACCTACAGAGTGTAGTGATATAGAAGAGGCATACGCTATGCTCTTCGAAGGGTTAGCTATGATTGCTCGCTCTCATACTAAAGAAGAAGAGACCGAAGAACCTGTAGAAGATGACGATTAAGTTGTTGACAT
>ERZ724505.942-NODE-942-length-16973-cov-5.204339_pt1 | contig 16973 bp, 12 predicted proteins | sample MGYA00376038_ERZ724505 | MGnify/ENA primary metagenome ERZ724505 (study PRJEB28724, sample SAMN07190884) | wastewater metagenome | isolation source: effluent of sewage treatment plant in Hong Hong | place: Hong Kong | collected 2016-03-17 ... | reverse complement strand
CGCCGCCGCCACGCAGAATGCTGCCCACCACGGGCAGGTTGAGATTGGCGCCGGCAGCGATGTGCGGCACCATCATGCCGTGGGTGAAAATCACGTACGACAGCAGCAGGTAGTCGATGTGGCTGCGGTGGCACGGTACGTAGATGATTTCGTGGCCGGGGGCGATATTCGCCACCTCATCCAGACGGCGGATATCGACGCCATCGTACAGCCGTGTCCACAGCCAGGTGAGAAATACCTCGTAGGCACGGATGGTCGGGTAGGAGTAATCGGCAGCGATTTCCAGCGCATAGCGGCGCGCATTTTCGCGCACCTTGTCGATCGGCAGCGATTTGGCCAGCGCATCGTCGGCAATTGCCCGTTCGACACTGGTTGAACTCAGCAACGAATTGACCTGGGTACGGCGGTGCGACAAATCGGGGCCGATCGACATTTCGCGCTGGCGGCGGAAATGCACCCGCAACACCCGCGACAACTTGCGCAATGTACGCTCCTCGCCGAGATTCTCGTCCACCAGCGCCCGCAGGCTGACCGGGTCGTTGAATTTGACGATGGTCTGGCGCCCGTGCAGCATCACCGTGAACAGCTGCTTCAGCATGCCGGGCGTGGCCCAGCTGTCGGTGAACAGAATCTTGACCAGCGAATTTTCTTTATCCGGCGAACGCCCCCAGAGGATGGTGACCGGCACCAGCTGCACATCCAGCCCCGGCGTCGCCTGCACCGCCTCCATCAATCGCTTCAGCCGCGGCGAGGTTTCAAAACGGTTGCGTTGCAGCAGCGTCGGCTTTTCGGCGCGCGTCAGAAAGAAAAACGAGCGGTCCTCCTTCAGCGCCCCACCCTTCATCCGGCTTAGCGCCCGTGGCAGTTTCAGCGCCTGGGTTTCGTTTTCCAGCACCAGCAGCGGCGACAGCTGCCGTGTCTGCAACACGTAGCACACCGGCTGATCGGGGTTCAGATTGAGTGCCGACAGGTCCTGTGGAAACACCTTGGTGCGCACCCACAGGTACAACACCTTGCGCGACACCAGCGACGCCAGACGGTCGAGACCGAGCATTTTGAGCATGATTGTTGAGAAGTCTTGCGTGGCAGCACGGCCCACAGTGGCGGGCATTTTACCCTATTGGGATGTCAAATCAGCCAACCGGACTGTTTTTTGCCCGTTCCACCAGCTTGCGCAGCACCCAGCTGGCAGCGATCAAACCGAAGCTGGCAGTGACGCCGACGCACGAGCCGAAGCCGGCACAATTGAGTCCGCTCACGCCTGCGCCTTCGCCCACTTCGCAGCTTGCACCTGCGTCCTGCGGGTAAACCAGTTGCTCGGTGGAATACACGGCGGCAATCTCGAAACGCTTTTTCGGATCGCGCGGGAAGCCGTATTCGCGCCGCAGGTTGTGACGTACCTTTGCCAGCAGCGGGTCTTGCGTGGTCTTGGCCAGGTCGCCGATCCGGATCTGCGTCGGATCGAGCTGGCCGCCGGCACCGCCACAACTGATCAGCTTGACCTTGTTGCGCCGGCACCAGGCGATCAGCGCAGTCTTGGTCTTGACGCTGTCGATCGCATCGATCACCGCGCTGTAGCCGCGGCCCAGATAATCCGCCAGATTGTCGGGATCGAGAAAATCGTCGATCAGCTCGACCCGGCAAGCCGGATTGATCTCGGCGATGCGCTCCGCCATTGCCTGCACCTTGGCCTTGCCCAAGGTCGACTCCAGCGCGTGGATCTGGCGGTTGAGATTGGATTCGGCCACATGATCGAGATCGATCAGCGTAATGCGCCCGACCGCCGACCGCGCCAGCGCCTCGGCCGCCCACGAACCGACGCCACCGATGCCAATCACGCACACGTGCGCCTCGCGCAAGGCCTGCAACCCGGCCGCACCATACAGTTTGCGGATGCCGCCGAAACGGCGGTCGAAATCGAAATCGTTCATGGGGCCGCATTATATCGGTTTACAATTCCATACTCAGCGTTTACTGAACCGACGATTCACCATGGAACCAATCCGCCTTTCCAAACGTATGGCCGAACTCGGTCTCTGCTCGCGCCGCGAAGCCGATGAATATATCGCCAGGGGCTGGGTCAAGGTCGATGGCGTGGTGGTCGATCAGCTTGGCAGCAAGGTACTGCCACAGCAGAAGATCACACTCGATGCGCAAGCCAGCGCAACACAGAACAACCGCGTCACGATCCTGATCAACAAACCGGTCGGCTACGTATCGGGCCAGGCCGAAAAAGGTTACCAGCCTGCGTATGTGCTGGTAACGGCAGAAAACCATTGGCGTGGCGACCAGAGCAGCATCCGGTTCAATCCACTGCAATGCAAGAATCTGGCGCCGGCCGGGCGGCTGGATATCGATTCGGTCGGGCTGCTGGTATTGACGCAGGATGGCCGTATCGCCAAGCAATTGATCGGCGAGGATTCGGATGTCGAAAAGGAATATCTGGTGCGGGTTTCCGGCCGCCTGTCGCAGGAGGGGCTGAAACAGCTCAATTTCGGCCTCAGCCTCGATGGCCAGCCGCTGAAACGCGCCCAGGTCAGCTGGCAGAATCAGGATCAATTGCGGTTTGTGCTCAAGGAAGGCAAGAAGCGCCAGATCCGCCGCATGTGCGAGCTGGTCGGGCTGCGCGTGGTCGGGCTGAAACGCATCCGCATCGGCAAGGTGGTACTCGGCGATCTGCCGCCGGGCCAATGGCGTTATCTCGGCGCCGATGAACATTTCGCCTGATGCGCCTGACTGAATGTATCAATTTGTAAGCGCCGGCCGCATTGTTACAAATTGATACATTTGCCGGCGCGTATCACACACTCCCGCTACAAATCCGGCCTACACTGCTCCTCAATACGACGCGACAACAGCAAAGGAGCAGTTGATGAACCGTTCGATCAAACACACTCTGGTTGCCAGTGCATTGTTGGCCACCCTGGCGATGCCGGCACTGGCGGATCGCAGCCACAGCGGCCCGATGCATATGGGCCCATGGGCCGGTCTGCAGCACGCCAAGCCGCAACTGAAACTGACTGCCGAACAGACCACGCTGTGGAACGCCGCCGAAGCTGCATCGCAGGCCAGCCGCGACGCAATGAAATCCGGCATGGAAAAGACCCGCACGCTGTTCGATGAGCAGAAGCAACAACCGATCCTCGATCTGCAGAAGCTCAGCGATACCATGGAAGCGCAGCGCGACAGCGGCAAGGCTCTGCACGAAAAAGAGCGCGATGCCTGGCTGAAACTGTACGCCAGCCTCAACGACGCGCAGAAACAGACCGCCAGCGATTCCATCAAACAACACTGGCAGCGCATGTCGCAGCGTATGGAACACATGCGCCACGGCAAAGAACGCCCGTAACGTTTTACCGCTTTTCTCCCTGTCCGAGTGGCACCTTGCCGGCGTAGCAATCACGCCGGCTTTTTTTATTCGCGGCACAGGCAGGTATAATTTGCCGATGCAGACCATTCCCCTCGCCCCTCATGGCCAACCGCGCCGACCTGTTGCTGCTTGAACTCGGCCTGGCGCCATCGCGCACCGCGGCGCAGAACCTGATCGAAGCCGGTCGCGTGTTCGTCGCAGCCAACGGCCAGCGAACCATTGTCGCCAAATCGAGTCAGAAACTGACTGCGGGTACCGAGTTGTACGTTGTCCCCGATCCGGCCGACCGCTTTGTTTCGCGCGGCGGGCTGAAAATGCTTGGCGCATTGCAACATACAGGCTTAACAGTGGCCGGGTATTGTGTGCTGGATGTAGGAATTTCCACCGGCGGCTTTACCGATTGCCTGCTGCAGTCGGATGCAGCACGGGTAATCGGCATCGATGTCGGCCACAGCCAACTGGCACCGAAATTGGCGGCCGATACGCGCGTAGTGCTGCTGGAAGGCGTCAACGCACGCCACCTGCAGCCGGCGGATATCCAGCCGCATCTGGCCGACCACGCCATCGATCTGGTCGTCGTCGATGTATCGTTCATCTCGCTGGCACTGGTACTGCCGGCCGCCATCCCGCTGCTGCGGCCGGGTGGAGTATTGCTGAGTCTGGTCAAACCGCAGTTTGAAGTCGGCCGCGACGGCCTGAGCAAGGGCGGCATCGTCAAGGATGAACGCCTGTATCTGCAGGTGGAACGCAAGATTCGCGACCTGTGCGCCGGGCTTGGCCTGCAGGTGAACGACTTTTTCGACAGCCCGATCAAGGGCGGCGACGGCAACCGCGAATTCTTTATCTTCGCCCGCAAACCCCTGTCCGCCTGAACCTCAAGGCGCCAGCGCCTGTTTCACGTGAAACAGCCAAATCCGTTTCTGCCATAGATTCCAAAGGAGCCCCTGCATGGAAAGCATTCTGCAAGCCATTGCCGCACAAACTCCCGAGCGCGAAATCCAGCTGCTGGTGCAGCTGGTCGCGGCCATCCGCCCGAAAAATCCGCATGACAACGCCAGCGCCACCGCCAACATCCAGGCACTGGCCTACCTGCTGCAAACGCATCCCGAATACCGCAGCGCGCTACGCAGTTACCTGTTCCGCATCGTCGCCAGCCGCACCGGCGTACACCTGCTCGCCGACGTCGGTATCCTGCCGAACGCCAGTTTCGGCCAGGAGCTGAAACGCAAACTGGGCTACAAGCTGCTGCCACCGGCGCTGAACGACGGCTATCTGCGCGACGTATTCGGCCAGGTATTTCACAGCAAGACCGATCACATCTGGGTCAACCAGCTCGGCGACGCCACCTGGAACGGCTTGCTGGATGCGCTCGACGCCGAGGCCAACGGCGACAGTGCCAGCATCAACCGGATTCGCGCCGAGGTGCTGGAAGCGATCCAGATGCTGTCGTACCGTATCAGCGCCATCGGCCTGGAGCCGGAGCTGGTGCGCAACCATCCGCCGATCGAGCAGTTCGAATCGCCGTTCCTGCGCCAGAATGTGGAAATCCGCACCTGGCTCGACAGCCAGTGGCAGGCGATGCAAGCGCCGCAAACAATGGCAGACGATTGCCAGCATGTGCTGGTGTTGCTCGACCAGTGCCAGGAAATCAGCATCAAGGTGCGCAAACACGCGCAACAGCACGGCGTCAGCGTCAGCCTCACCTACCTGCTGCAGCGGCTGAAACAGAGCGAGCAGCGGCTACGCACGCTGCTGGCATTGATGGAGCCGGGCGACATAAGCCAGCGGCGCGCACTGGCATTGCAGCTGTTTCGCGAACTGCTGCACGCCGACAATTTCAAATACGACCTGCGCAGCTTCATTTCCGGCAATGCCGAACTACTGGCACACAAGGTTACCGAACATGCCGGCCGCACCGGCGAACACTACGTTGCGCACGACCGGCTCCAATACCGGCAGATGCTGCGCGCAGCGATGGGTGCCGGGCTGGTCATTGCGGTGATGGCGCTGATCAAGATCGGCATGGCCAAACTGAAAGCGGCGCCGCTGGTCGAGGCATTCCTGTTCAGCATCAACTACTCGTTCGGCTTCATGCTGGTGCACGTGCTGCATTTCACCATCGCCACCAAGCAGCCGGCGATGACTGCCGCACACATCGCCGATGCGATCCACAAGGGCAGCGGCGACGAGGCCACAGTGGACAGCATGGCCAATCTGGCAATCAAGGTATTCCGCACCCAGTTCGTGGCCATTCTCGGCAATGTGTGCGTGGTGATGCCGACTGCGTGGCTGATTGCCCTGGCCGGCTACTGGATCAACGGCAGCCACTGGGTCACGCCGGAAAAAGCGCTGAAGCTGCTGCACGATATCGACCCGCTACAAAGCCTGGCACTGTTCCATGCGGCGATTGCCGGCGTGTGCCTGTTTCTCGCCGGGCTGATTTCCGGTTATCACGACAATACCGCGATCTATCACCAGATTCCCGAGCGCATCGCGCAACTGCCGTGGCTGCAGCGGCTGCTCGGCAAGCAGCGGGCCGAGCGGCTGGGGCGGTATCTGGGCGACAATCTCGGCGGGCTGGCGGGTAACTTCTATTTCGGCATCATGCTCGGTTCGATCGGCACGCTGGGTTACATCCTCGGGCTGCCGATCGATATCCGCCACATCACCTTTTCGGCGGCTAATTTCAGCTACGCGCTGGTGGCGCTGGATCACCGGATCGACCTGCAGACCGCGCTGACCTCGGCGCTCGGCATTGTCGGCATCGGTGCCGCCAACCTGCTGGTGAGTTTCGGCCTGGCGCTGTTTGTCGCACTCAAGGCACGTGGCGCACGCTTCGGCCAGAAACGTGCGCTGCTGCGCGAGCTGCTGAAGCGCTTCCTGCGTGCACCGGGGCAGTTTTTTCTCGCTCCCAAAAACAAAACGGGCAACGACCCGGTCGTTGCCCGTTGAACCTGTCCGGCGGAACGGCGGATCAGCGCTTGCTGTCGTCGATCAGCGGTTGCAGGTGCTGACGCATCATGCGTTTGATCTGGGTGTAGGTACGGCGATCCTTGCCGGCCAGCTGTGCCGCCAGCGCCAGCGTTTTCGGCAACAGATCGTCAGCGCCGAACGCAGCATCGACAATGCCTTTTTTCGCCGCTTCTTCGCCGCCCACCGGACGACCGGTCAACGCCATTTCCCAGCGCAATTGTTCGTTGCGCAGCAGGTTGACCGAGGCCAGCATCGCCGGGGTGAACGCCAGCTTGATATCCACTTCCGGGAAGCAGAAGAAGCCGCGATCGGCACGCATGGTGCGGAAATCGCACGCTGACGCCAGCAATGCACCGCCGCCGTAGGCATGGCCGGTGACGCAGGCAACAGTCGGCAGATTCAGCAGCGCCACGCGCAGCAGCAGCTGATCCAGGCGCGCGCCGAAGGTGTCGAACAGGTATTGCATGCCCTTCGACTGGATGTACTCCAGATCGATGCCGTTGCTGAAAAACTTGGGATCGGCGCTGGCGATCACCAGTGCCGCGTTGTCCTTGCCCGCCTCGACTTCATCCAGCGCCGCGTGGTACTCGTCCAGCACCGCATCGGTCAGGGTGTTGGCGCGTTCGCTGTTGGTCAGTGTCAGCAGATAGACGTTTTCCTGTTTTTCCAGGCGCATGGTGGACATGAAGCAACTCCTCGACGAAAAAGTGTGCTGCATCATGCCGCAGCGCAGCGTGCAAAGCAATCCAGCGCGTTCACCGAAGCTGCTAAACTAGCCGCTCGATTTGCCACCAGCGCCATGCCATGCACGCCATAGCCAATACCCTCGCCTCTCTGGACTTGATCGACCCAATCGCCGACGCCCTGGCCGGGCCTGGGTGGATCGTGCTGGAAAACGTCGTTGCGCCACAGCAATGCGCCGCGCTGGCAGACGAAATCCGCGGCGAATTTGCCGGCGGCGATTTTCACCGTGCCGGCATCGGCAAGAGCGGCGCGCTGCAGGTGGTCAGCGAAGTACGCGGCGACCATGTGCACTGGCTGGAGCATGCCAGCGCCGCACCGCTGCAGCGCGACTGGCTGGGCTGGCTGGACGAGCTGAGCAGCGGCCTCAATCGCACGCTCTATCTCGGCCTGCAGGAATTCGAAGGCCACGCGGCCATCTATCCGCCGGGCAGCTTCTACAAGACACATCTGGACCAGTTTCGCGGCACCAGCGAACGCAGCGTCACCGCCATCCTGTATCTGAATCCGGGCTGGCAGCCGGCCGATGGCGGCCAGCTGCGCCTGTATCTGGACGAGGCATGCAGCGAATACCGCGATATTGCGCCGCGTGCCGGCACACTGGTGGTATTCCTTGCCGCACGCTTCTACCACGAAGTACTGACCGCACACCGCGAACGCATCGCCATCACCGGCTGGTTCAAGCGCCGTGCGCTTGGCTGAGCAACCGGCCGTGCATAGCGCGCAATAGCGGTTTGCAGCGGGCGCCTCTTCCGCTGCGGCACGCGATTGGCGATACTGCGTCCCGACAAATCCCCCCTTGCACAGGAGAAAGCCATGCAACGACTGATCACCCCCCTCTTGCTCGGCGCCGTCAGCCTGGCGGCACACGCCGAGCAGTTCACGCTGAGCAGCCCGGAAATCAAGGTCAACGCCACCATCAAGGACGAACAGGTGTTCAACGGCTTCGGCTGCAGCGGCAAGAACATTTCGCCGGCGCTGGAATGGAAGAACGCACCCAAGGGCAGCAAGAGCTTCGCGCTGCTGGTGCACGATCCGGATGCACCGACCGGCGGCGCCGGCTGGTGGCACTGGGTGGTCGCCAACATCCCGGCCGACGTCAACAAGCTGGAAGGCGGTGCCGGCACTGCCGATGGCGCCAGGCTGCCGAAAGGTGCGATCCAGGTCACCACCGACTTCGGTAGCCAGGGCTGGGGCGGCCCGTGTCCGCCGGTGGGCGACAAGCCGCATCGCTACAATTTCACCCTGCACGCGCTCAAAGTCGAGAAGCTCGACCTGCCGGCCAATGCCAATGCCTCGCTGGCCGGCTTCATGATCAACGCCAACAGTATCGGCAAGACCACCCTCACCGGCCTCTACGGGCGCAAATAAGCGCCGGTTGCGCGCCGGGCGTCAACCCAGGCAGAAGTAGAACGTCGCCCCCTCGCCGGGGGTGGCGTTGGCCCAGATCTGGCCACCGTGACGACGAATCACCCGGCTGACCGTGGCCAGGCCAACACCGGTGCCCTCGAATTCTTCCTTGGCATGCAGGCGCTGAAACGGGTTGAACAGCTTGTCGGCATAGGCCATATCGAAGCCGGCACCGTGATCGCGCACGAAATAGCTGTAGCGCCCATCGACAACAGTGGCGCCAAATTCGATGATGGTCTGATCTTTCTTGCCGGAGTATTTCCAGGCATTTTCCAGCAGGTTGCGCAATGCGATCTGCATCAACTGGGGGTCTGCCTCGGCTACCAGATCGGGCTGAATGCTGATCCGGCAACGCCGCTGCGGGTTCAGATCCTGCAGCTCCTGCAGAATAGCCGTGGCCAGCGCGCTCAGGTCGGTCGGCTGGGTTTTCACGCTGGCACTCGATACCCGCGACAGGTTGAGCATGTCATCGATCAGCTGGCTCATGCGGCCGGCGGCGCGGCGCACCCGTAGCAGATAATCCTGGCCGGCCTGATCCAGCCGGTCGGCGTAATCTTCGGCCAGCATGGAACTGAAGCCATCGATGGCACGCAGCGGCGCGCGCAGATCGTGCGAAACCGAATAGCTGAATGCCTGCAGTTCCTTGTTGGCGATTTCCAGCTCGGCAGTGCGGCTGGCGACGGCGACTTCCAGCTGGTCGCGGTATTCTTCCAGCTGCCGCTGCGCCTGCTTGCGTTCGGTGATGTCGGTGGAAATGCCGCACAGCGCATACGGCTTGCCGTCCTTGCCGCACAGGGGAAACTTGACCGACAGATAGGTATGCACGCCGTCGGGCAGCGGAGCGCTTTCTTCCTGCTCGACCGCCCGGTTTTGCCTGATGGCCTGATTGTCGTTTTCCTCGTAGCGCCGGGCGTAATCGCTGCCGTACATCTCGAACACGGAATGGCCGATGATTTGGCTCAGCGGCCGGTCGATCAGCCGGGCGCAGTAGTCGTTCACCATCAGGAAACGGCCCTGCAAATCCTTCACATAAACCGCTGCCGGCGTATTGTCGATCACTGCCTGCAACAGCGCCTTGCTGTCGTGCAGCTCGTCTTCGCGCTGCTTCACCGTTTCCAGCATGCGGTTGAATGCCTGTGCCAGCTGGCCTACCTCGTCGCCACTGCGCGGCGTGGCACGCAGCTGGAAGTTGCCGCCTTCGGTCACATTGCACGCCAGCTGCGCCAGCTCCAGAATCGGATCGCTGATCATGCGCTGCAGCAGGCGCGACAGGGTCAGCGCCAGCAGCAGCAGGGTCGCAGCCATCATGCCCAGCGCCGCAGCATATTGCGCCAGCCGGCTGGGCAAGCTAGGCAGTTCGTAACGAATCTGCAGATAGCCGACCGTATCCTGCTGGTAATGGATCGGCCGCGTCATCCGCAGCTCATGCTCGTCAAACCGCAACTGTGCCGCCACTGGCGCCGGCAGCGGCTGGCATTGCAGGCGTGCGCTGTTGCCGCGATAAGTGGCAAACACCGCACCGTCAGGACGGAACACGCAGGCCAGCATCACTTCCGGCACGCTTTTCATTGCCGCGAGATTTTCTCCGGCGGCCAACGCATCGTTGAAATTGAGCGCAGCGTGCAGATTCAGGCTGAGCAGATCGGCCTTGGCATTCAGCTCGCGTGTCAGGCGCGGCTGGTAGGTCATCTGCTCATAGGCCAGCATGGCTACTGCCGAAGCGCACACGGCGGCGCCGCTGGTGACCCAGATAGCGCGCATCAGCTTGCGCCGCAATGAGGAAGGGGATGAGCCGGCCGGGTTCATTTGCCGCCCTCGCCCTTGCCGAATACGTTCTCGGCCACGCCCAGCATGCGCGAGCTGATTTTCAGCCCGGCGCGGCTGGCAGCATCGAGATTGATTTCAAAACGCACGGTATTGCGCACCAGTAACAGATTGATCATGCCGCCATCGCGCAGAAAACGCGGCGATTCGCCCACGGTGAGTACCGGCTTGTCCTGCAGCGGTGCCAGCCAGTCCGACAGATGCCGGTCTTCGCTCTGGCCGATATACAGCAGCTGGCAGGCAACCGCCTGCTCCGGCAACTGCAGCCGGCGCGCCTGCAGCTGCCGGCCGTTGCTGCTGCGGCCCTGCAGGGCACGGTCGAGCACCTCGCCGAACGGGTCCTGTCCCAGCACGCACACCTGCATCGGGCTGTTGTCGGCGCCGGGCCAGTTTACATAGCGGGAAAAATTCAGCAAATAGGCCGCCTTGGCTTCGTATTCCTGCGGCCCATCGGCGTAACAGGGCCTTGCCGCAAGCCACAGCGCGGCAGTCGTCATGTACGCCAGCGCGGCCTTACAGACGGAAGCGGATACCGGCCAGGACATTGAAGCGATCGCCCCCGTTGACTACCTGTGTTGGTGTGTAATTGGCCACTTCCGGCAACTGCAGCTGGCGGTCGAACAGATTGCGCAAGGTCACAAACAGCTCGTAGCGCGCCTGCTCGTACTGGTAATTCACGTCCACTTGGGTGGACGAAGCCACACCGGCGCGTTCGCTGACAAAACGCAAGGCACCGCCGATGCGATGCTGCTGCAACAGCCGGTAGCTGCTGCCGATGGCCGTGGTGTAACGCGGCGTGAAATAGGCGCTCGGGTCACCGTCGATCCGGCGATTACCCTGGTTCTGATAGGCCAGATTGGCGAAATTCAGCCAGCCGCCGCTGGCCAACTGGTAATCCAGCTCGCCGCCCCAACGGTCGAAGCGGTTGTCGGCGTTGAAATACGACACCTGTGCCGCGTTGATGCTCAGATTGCGCCGGCCGATGAAATCCCTGCCGCGCAGATAGTAGCCGTTGGCCACGAACAGGGTATTGCCCTGCGACCAGGTATAGGCCAGATCGGTGCCGGCCACCTGCTCCGGACGCAAATCGCGGTTGCCGTTCAACACCGGGGTTTTGACATATACCTGCAGCGCATTCGGCACATTGAAGCCGGCCGAATACAGCAGCTTGAGCGAGCTGGCCGGGTTGAGCCGGTATACGACACCCAGCCGGGGCGTAGCGGCGTGCTGTTCCTTTTCGCTGTTGCGGATGCGGGTATACCGCCCGCCGGCGAGAAAACGCCAGTCCTGCCAGCTGTAGTCGCCCTGCGCATACAGCGCCGTCTCGCTGGATTCGTCGGCCTGCATCAGCGGCGTGGTGCGCACATCGGTACGCAGCTCGTAGAGTTCATTGGTACGCTTTTCGTACTCCACCCCGGCCAGCAGGTTGAATTGCGGGCTGGGTGAAAAATTCACGCTGCTGCCGCTACGCCAGCGATACTGGCCGCCCGGATTCTCCACCAGGCCGGTGCCATCGACGCCGTAGCCGCCGGCATTGCGCGTCGGCAGTTCCAGATAGAAATTGTTGTAGTCCGAATAAAACTTGACCTCGGCCTGCCCTACCCGCCAGTTGTAATCGCCATGCACCAGCGAACCGCGATAGATCAGCTCGGACTGATTGGCCAGCGAGCTGGCAAACGCCAGCCCGTTGGTCTGCGAGCGGAATGCCTGCAGCGCCAGATTCAACCCACCCTGACTGTAGCGCGCCAGTGCCGAGCTCATGTTCTCTTCGCGGTTCAGCTCGCCATCGGTCTGGCCGGCATTGGGAAAACCGGCCGGCACGCGTATCGTATTGCGGTATTGCCCCATGTAGCCGTCGTCGCGCTGGCCCTCGAACGACAGATCCAGCCGCCCCTGTTCGCCCACGGCGTAGCTGAGATAGCCGCCGCCATTCACCAGCCCGTGCGAACCGCCCGCCAGCGCCAGCTCCGACTTGTCGTTCTTGCGCGTTACCACCCGCACGATGCCGGCACTGGCGTTGGTGCCATACATCACCGATGCCGGGCCGCGAATCACTTCGATATGGTCGATGGCCTCGAATGGAATGCCCAGCAGCGGCATGTCGGAATGCGAGGTCATCCAGTATGGCGATTCGTCGATCAGCAGCAGCAGCTTCTGGTTGAAGCCATCGGAAATGCCGCGCACGCCGATCGCGGTGGTGCCGAGATAGGTTTCCTGGCGCACAAAGCCGGGAATGAACGACAGCATGTCCTTCAACGTGCGGATGCCAAACTTTTCCAGGTCGGCACGCGAATAGCTGGAAACGATGGCCGGCGCATCGACAATGCTGTCGGTCTTGCCCGATGCCACGTTCACCTGCAATTGCGTCAATTGTTCCAGCCCCAGTTCGAATACATCCGGCGCGCTGGCAGCGGCAAGCGCCGGCGTGCTCAACAGGCCGGCAAGAAAAAGGCGATCGGCAAGGTGCATGATGGGGGTCTCCGTCTGGTTTCGGGCATCGGCCGCGTTTTGCGCTCGCAAAACCGATATCGTCGGCTCCACCCTCTTTACGGGGCATTTCTCTTTAAAATACACGACCCGACAGTGCTTTGCCGAGACAGTACGGATCTCCTTGAACCCGGCTCTGGACAAGGCTCGGCAGGCCGCATCCGTATTGGTTTGCAGGGCAGGCTATAACTAGGTTCTGTGCCGTCCGTTCTTTACCGGCGTCTGCCGGAACCGGCGCGCATCCACGACGAGGATCACGATGTTCGCCACCAAAACGCTGGCCGGGCGCCTGCTCAAAGCCATGTTTCCCTGGTATCTGCTGCTGGCGCTGAGCCTGACGGCAGTCCAGCTCGCCATCCAGTATTTCAGCGTCAGCAGTGCGATTGCAACCGATCTGGCGTCGCTGACGCGCATGCTGGCACCGAGTGTGACCAATGCAGTGTGGGAACTCGACGGCGAGCAGATGAAGTCGATTACGCACGGGCTGCGGCAGAACGAAATCGTCACCGGGGTACGCATCGTCGATAGCACCGGTGCCACGCTGGAACGCGCCGGCAGCATCCCGAAACTGACGCCGGTAGCCGACGATGGCCTGCTGCAGGCGGTGCAGCAATGGAGCATGCCGCTGATATTCACCACCCGCCACGGCCGGCCGGAACTGATCGGCTCGCTGCAGCTGTTTTCCGCGCGCGAAGTGATCTGGCGACGCATCAAGTTCAGCTCGCTGACGGTGCTGCTGAACTCGGTGATCATCACCACCGCACTGTGGCTGATTTTTTCCTGGACCATGCGCTTCCATCTGTCCGCCCCGCTGGCGCGGATTGCCGCAATCGTTGACGGCTGGCGCTTCCGGCCCGGCGATGCGGCGACCGAACCGATCGCATACGCGCAGCGCGACGAGCTCGGCACGCTGATCCGGGCACTCAACGACAGCCGCAGTCATCTGGCGGCGACGCTGCACGAGCTGACCGCGATGAACCAGAATCTGGAACAGATGGTGGCCACCCGCACCCGCGAGTTGCGCGAAGCCAAGGATGCCGCCGAGGCTGCATCGCGTGCCAAGGGCGCATTCCTCGCCAACATGAGCCATGAAATCCGCACGCCGATGAACGCCATCATGGGGCTGACGCATCTGGTGCTGGAAACCCGGCTCGGCGACCGCCAGCGCGACTATCTGGAAAAAGTGCAGACCTCGTCCACCGCCCTGCTCGGCCTGCTCAACGATATTCTCGATTATTCCAAGATCGAGGCCGGGCGCATGGAGCTGGAGCAGGCCGAGTTTCCGCTGGAAAAATCGCTGCGCAACGCCAGCAACCTGTTCATCGGCCGCATCGAGGAAAAGGGGCTGGAGCTGTTCGTCGAAATCGACCCGCAAGCGCCGCGCTGGCTGGTCGTCGACTCACTGCGGCTGGAGCAGGTGCTGAACAATCTGCTCGGCAACGCGGTGAAATTCACCGACAACGGCGAGATCCTGCTGCAGGTGGAGCTGCTGCAACAGGACGGCGACGGCGTAACGCTGCAGTTCTCGGTACGCGACAGCGGCATCGGCATCGAGCGCGAAACTGCCGCCCGGCTGTTCCAGGCGTTCACCCAGGCCGATACCTCGGTCACCCGCAAGTTTGGCGGCACCGGCCTCGGGCTGGCGATCTGCAAGCATCTGGTAGGTTTGATGGGCGGCGAGATCGGCGTCAGCAGCGAGCCGGGCAAGGGCAGCACCTTCTGTTTCAGCGCGCATTTCGGTATCGGCCACCCATGCGCCGGCAGCGACGATCTGCAGCAGTTGCGCGGCATGAAGGCGCTGATTGCCGACGATCAGGAAACCTCGCTGCTGTTGCTGCGGCGCATGCTCGAATCGTGGCATTTCCGCGTCACCACTACCACCAGCGGCGCCGCCGCGCTGCAATACCTGTTCGATGCGGAGCAAAGCGGCGAAGCGTTCGAACTACTGCTGCTGGACTGGAAAATGCCCGGCATGAGCGGGCTGGACGTGGCGCTGGCGGTGGAAAACGCCACCCGCGAGGGGCGTATCAAATCGCCGCCGATCCTCACCATGGTCACCGCACACGACCGCGAACAACTGCGCCACGAAGCCGGCTCGACGCGGCTCGATCTGGTGCTGGCCAAGCCGGTAGTACCGTCCGAGCTGCTGGATGCGATCCTGCACATCCAGCAACCGGAGCGCGCACGTCCGCGCAGCCACAGCGATTTCCTCGCACCGCGGGTAATGCTGGCGCAACTGCGCGGCGCGCACATCCTGCTGGTGGAAGACAACGAACTCAACCAGCAGGTGGCAAGCGAATTCCTGCGCCGTGCCGGCCTGCGCGTAAGTCTGGCCGACAACGGCCAGCAGGCGCTGCAACAGGTGCAGCAGCAAGCGTTCGACGCGGTGCTGATGGACCTGCACATGCCGGTGATGGACGGCTTCGAAGCCACACGCCGCATCCGCCAGCTGCCGCAGGGACACGAACTGCCGATCATCGCCATGACCGCCGCCGCAATGGCGCAGGACCGGATCGACAGCGCCGCTGCCGGCATGAACGCGCACATTGCCAAGCCGGTCGACCCGCAGGAACTGGCACAGCAGCTGCTGCAATGGATCAAGCCGGGCGCGCTACGCGACGATAGCGACGGCAATACCGAGCCGCCGGCTGCCAGTGCAACCGACATCGCCGCGCTGGTGGCGCAGCTGCCCGACGTATCGGTGCATCAGGCGCTGGCACGCCTGCATGGCGATCTGACACTGTACCGGCGGCTGTTGGCACGCTTTGCCGAGCAACATCGGGGCAGCGCTGCGGCAATCGAAGCACAGGCGCAGCCGGCCAATCCGGACGAGCTGTACCGGCTGGCGCACGAACTGAAAGGCGAAGCCGGCAACCTCGGCCTCGATCTGTTGGCCAAGGCAGCGCAGCAGCTGGCGGAAAGCGCCAGGCTGCGCCAGCCGGAGTTGCTGCCGCAACAGGCGGCCGAGCTGGCGACAGCCTGCCGCCACTGTGTCGCGGCATTGCAGCAATGCGCTGCGCTGCAGTTACAGGCTGCCGGCGGTAACGGTACGCAGCAGGTCGATCGGGAGCGACTGCTGCCGATGCTGCAGCAGCTGGCGCAACAGCTGACCAACCGCAGTTTCAGTGCCATGGAAAGCGCCAGCGCGGTCGAAACGCTGCTGGCGGGAACCGGCCAGGCCGAGGCATTTGCCCGCATCAACCGTGCCGCCCAGGCGCTGAGCTACGACGCGGCACTGACGGCGCTGCGGCAGTGGATGACGGACAACGGCTGGTAATGCCGGCTGGCGCATCGGGCATCAGGCGCCGGTGCAACTTGCCCCGGCGGCACCCAGCATTGCTTCCAGTTCGGCGGCCGGGCACGGGCGGCTGAAATGGTAGCCCTGGAACTGGCTGCAGCCTTCACCGAGCAGGAATTGCCATTCGGCGGCGGTTTCCACGCCTTCGGCGATGACCGAGATGCCGAGGCTGGAGCCGAGCGTCATGATGGCGCGAATGATGGCGCAATCGACGCTGCTGGCGAGCGCATTGCGCACGAACGACTGGTCGATTTTCAACTGGTCGAGCGGCAGCTTCTTCAGATACGTCAATGAGGAATAGCCGGTACCGAAATCGTCGAGTGAGAAACTGACGCCGATATCGCGCAGCCGCAGCATTTTTTCGATCACGCTATCGGTATTCTCCAGCAACAGGCTTTCGGTGATCTCCAGCTTGAGGAAGCGCGGGTCGATGCGGCTGGTCTGGATCGCTTGCTCCACTTCATCGACAAAGCCGGCCTTCTCGAACTGGCGCGAGCTGACGTTGACCGCCAGCGACAGATGCGCGCTGGCCGGCTGCTGCTGCCAGCGATACAGCTGCTGGCAGGCAACGCGCAGAATGTACTGGCCGAGCGGCACGATCAGCTCGGTATCTTCCGCCAGCGGAATGAAATAACCCGGCCCGAGCACGCCTTTTTCCGGATGCTGCCAGCGCACCAGCGCCTCGGCGCCGATCACCCGTCCCTGCCGGTCTACCTGCGGCTGATACAGCAGGAAGAAATCGCCATGCTGCAGCCCCTTGTGGATCGACTGCTCCAGCGCCACGCGCGTCAGCACGCTGGCCTGCATTTCCGGATCGAAGAACTTGAGCCGGTTGCGGCCGCTGTTCTTGGCGCTGTACATCGCCAGCTC
>ERZ724505.941-NODE-941-length-16977-cov-5.763562_pt1 | contig 16977 bp, 27 predicted proteins | sample MGYA00376038_ERZ724505 | MGnify/ENA primary metagenome ERZ724505 (study PRJEB28724, sample SAMN07190884) | wastewater metagenome | isolation source: effluent of sewage treatment plant in Hong Hong | place: Hong Kong | collected 2016-03-17 ... | reverse complement strand
CGCTTCGTCGTTCAGCTTCACTCGCAGTTCTGGCGCTTTGCGGTACGCGGCCTCAACCATCGCTTGTATGGCTGCACGGTCGTCCGGTGGCATCTGCTCAAGGTCAACAATCGTCATTGCGCGGCCTCCACCGGCTCCAACAGCCGCAGGTGCACGGTGTGCGGTCTGCCGAAGCTCATCGTCTCGCCGTAGTTCTCCAGCACCTTGGCTTCGTAGGGGCACGTCGGCTGGCAGCAGACAAACAGGCCGCCGGTCAGCTCGTCATTGATCGCGCCGGCCATGCTGATCTTTCCGCAGTCGCCAAAGCAGTGCTTGTCGGCTGCGCCCTTCTGCAACGGCGCAGTCACTGCCACGCCCCACACAATCTCTCGTTCCATCGTTTCCTCGCTTCGGGCGGTAGCCGCCCAACTGTTCGGTCAACCGGACGCGCGACAGGCTGTCGCGCTCCGGGTCATTCATCACGCGCGCCGGTTACCTCCGGCGTTAAGCCGCTTGCTGCGGGCCACGGTCTTCGTCATCGCTACGCATCGGCGAGCCCAGCAAGTCGTGCCGGCGCAGCAGATCAATCGCACGGCTCGGCAGGTCGCCTGGCTGCGGCGCGTGCGGCCAGTGGCGCTTGAGCGCGCTGGTCAGCATGCGAATCATCATCGCCAGTTCCTCGCCTGCCTCGTGCTGGGCGGTCACGGTCGCCTTGGCGGTTTCGGTGGTGGCGCACACCACAACCGCGCGGGCGCGCTCGGGGTCAATCTCCATCCGCGCCAGCAGGGCGGCGAGCTTCTCTTGGCTCAGGTACACCATCGTCATCACGCTTCTCCTACAGCGGCTTAACCCGCCCATCAACCGGAGCGCGCACGGCTGGCGCGCTTCGGCTACTCACTACAGGCGCCCGGTTATGGGCACGTTGGGCGCTTCAGGTGCACCAGCGGCTTTGGCAGGCGCTGACTTCAGGCACCGCTGGCACACAGCCAGGCCGTCGCCAGGGGGCTGCAGGTCGCGCTGGTCAACCTTGGCGGAGCGCCCGCAGGCTGCATAGGCGCCGCTGCGCCGCATCGGCGACTGCAGCCACAGGTGTATGGTTCCTGCGCGGTTGTAGGCCCATGTTCCCCATCCGATCGGCTCCCACGCCTTGCGCGCTTCGGCACCAGCGCCTAACACGTCGTTCAACGGGAGCCCCAACGGCTGGTCGGCCTGGCTGTTGTCGTTTGGCGTTGTCATGTCGCTTGTTCCTGTTCGGGCCGTTGTGTCCCCGTTAACTCTGCGTTAGCCCTCGTGCTCACTGGCCAGGCTGGCATACACGTTGTCCCAGTACATCCGGTCATCGACGCGCAGCATGTAGCCCTCGTTCGCGTGGTCGCCGCCTTGGCTCACGATGTGGGCCGCGCAGGTCCATGCCTTCGCGGTGTCCACGTCGTCAGGCGTGCAACGCTCTACCTTCTCCAGCGCCAGCAAGTGCGGGCACTCGCGCGCCTTGACGCCCAGGCAGCACGACAGGTGGTTGTCCTTCACCGGCACCGGGGCCTGCATGCTGCACTGCTGGTGCGTCTGCGGCAGCGCCTTCTCGCGCTCCTGGCGGAACAGCATCACCATGCGCGGCACCTCGTCGGCCATGTGCATCGCCTCGTACATGAAGCGCATAGCGCCCCAGTCATTGCCGGCCTTCCGCCACTCGTCACCGTGCCGGTTCACGGCAACGTGCCATTCGTGGCTCAGCGGGTACTTCGTCCGTTCCATGCCAACATCCCTCCGCTTCGGAAACTGCCGCACAACAGTTCGGTGCACCGGAGCGCGCACGGCACAGCGCTCCGGCCAGGCTTTACAGGCGCCCGGTGACCTCTGCGTTCGGCTTCAGGTGCCAACTCGCTCGGTCGTGCCCTTCCAAGTGAACTCTCCATCGGCGCCTACCGGAAAGTGCGCGCGGCAGATCGCGCAGAACGTACCGCTGTAGAAGCTCGGGTCACGCGCGTAGGTCTCGGCCAGTGCCAGGCCCATCGTGGTCACGCCGCCGCACGTGTCGTGCACGTAGGACTGGCGCACGGGGCGCACGAAACCCTTGGCGCGTTCTTCGGCGCTCAGGACCACGTAGCCCTTCTGCTGCCCTGTGGCGGGGTCGATCTCGCGGTGGTCCGGCGTGACGGGCGATCCGTCGGTCAGTGTGGTCTTGCTCATTGCTTCTCCGTCAGCACGAAGTTGAAGGCGCCGTTCTCGACGTTGAACGAGCACACGAAGCGCCCCGTCTCGTCCACCTCCTGCACAGGGATCGTGACCTTGTTGCCCAGCCGGCGAAGGAACGCGATCAGCAGTTGGTCCTTAAAGTCGTCGATCACGTCGGCGTGAAGCCCGGCACCAGCGGCGCGGGCGGCATCGGTTCCTCTTCCCATCACTGTCCTTTCTGTTGCATCTGCCACCAGCCGAACAGGGCGTTCAACGGGACGGCCTGTGGCATCGGTTCGTTGGGCGGGCTTCAGCGCGGGCCGCCCGTTAACTCCGCGTTGTGCGTCACCCGCGCTCGCAAAGCTGCTGCTCTGCCAGCCACACCGGCGGATCGTCTGACCCGTCAGGCCGCGCAGTCCTTCTCATCGCGCAGGATGCGCACGGGTCGATCCATCGTCACACCTCGTAGTCGTCGGGGAAGTCGTCGCGCGGAGCCAGCGGCTTGAGCTGGCGCCCGAAGTCCAGAAGGCGCGCGTGCAGGTCAGGCCTGAACAGCAGCGCGTCGCTGCAATGCAGGATGTCCTTGAGCAGCGTCACCAGTTCGGCTTCGCGCTGGCCGGCTTGGTGCTTGAGCTGGTCTTGCAGCGTCAGCGCAATTGAGCGCCACTCGGCAAGCCCCTTAGTGGTGTCGCCCATGGCTGCCACCTCGTCTTCAAGGCGTCCCATCGCCGCCGTCACGGCGTTCGTAGGGAACCGCTCCTCCACGAAGGCGCGGACCTCGGCAAGGGCCTTCTCGGCCCTGCTCATCGCACCGCTCCGTAGGCTTGGCGGTCGGTGCGGTAGCTCAGGATCGCGTCCGCTTCGTCGCCCTCCTCGGCCACGAGGTATTCGCGCGCATCGTCGGCGGTGCATCCGGTGGCTTGCATCACTCGCTCCACGCGGGCGGCGTCGGCGTAGCGCTTGAGGTCGTTGATTCGCGGGCTGTAGAGACTGACTTGCATGGTTCGCTCAGGTTGGTGTATCGATGGATCGTTCGCAGCTTGTGCATGTAGTCCATCAGTTCGTCTTCCTTGTGGACATGCATTAACCGCTCATCAATCCACATCAGAAACTGTTGGTCCATCACTTCTTTCTCTGGTAGAGGTTAGATTGTGAGATGAGCGCGAGGGCTTTGATGGCAACCTTGTCGCGCTCACGAGCACGACGCACGACTTGAGCTTGTGCATCACGCACAGAGTGAGTTGGGAAGGTCACCGGCATAGGGACGAGATAGAACCGGCGCGTTCGAAGATCGAATACGTCGCGTAGCTCCCAGCCGTCGCGGCGGGCATGGTCGGCCTCTTCGGCTGTGAGCATGATCAGGGCTTCTTGCGCGTCTTGATGATGATGACGACTTCCTTGAGGTCGATCTGGATCTGGTCGCCCTCTTCGGAGATCAAGAGGTTGGGCCGGTCGATGATGGCTTTCGGCACGTAGCCGATGGCGGCCAGGCCAGGAGGGACCTTGTCCTTCCAGAGGTAGCGCCAGCGAGGGCCGCGCCCGGGGTCGGGCGACTCGATGCGGGACAGCAACCCGCGCCGCCACAGGTTGCCGAGGTAGTCAGAAATCCGGTTGGGCGACGCGGCATAGTTGCGAACCTCGGCGTACTTGTCCCAGATTTCATTGCAGTTGAGAGCAGTTGGGGTCTCTCGAAGGACCTTCTCCAAAAGCCCGTACAGGCCTTCTTCATTGAAGCGCATGGCGATCTCCCTAGCGGGGTGGGCTACGTCGACGCTCTATGAACGATTGGCAGTCGATGCAGCGATAGTACCCGAGGGCGACACGCGCCTCCGGAATGACATCCCCGCACTCGCACGTTCCGTCGAAATTCCTCGGCCGCGGGTCGGACCGAAGACGTGCGCGCGTTTCTTCGAGCGCATGTCGGGCGTGCTTCTCGGCCGCCTCAACGAAGGTTTCATCCACGGGTATAAAGACGGATCAGTTCCGCCAGTTTGGCCCTGGTATAGAGGCAGCGGCGAAACTCCGCTGCTGTGATCTGCTCGGTCCATTGATCAGGGCCGAGCCATACACCACCATCCTTACAGCCGACGATGACGGCGACGTCCCGTCCGTTGGCTGCTCGGTCATCGCCCCATTGTTGCTGGAGCTTAGACAAGATCGGGTCCTTGCCCCCGCAGAGGTCGATGATGGTGTTGTCACGCTTAGGCACGACAATGAACTTGTACTCGACCCAAAGATCAGCACGCGGCCCGTCATACCACACGTCGAAGACCCCGCCGATGTACTCGTTGTGGTTCTTCATGTGATACACGTTCTTCGGCAAGTGTCGATGGACACTGTCGATGAACGTGTTCTCGGGGCCGCGGCTCATCGCGGGGTCTTCTTGGCCGGTACCTTGGGCTGCTGGCTGAGCCGGTCATCGACGAGCTTGGCATAGCCCGCGATGTCGTGCCAGGAATCGGCGAAGTTTTCGTCGCCGTTCACGATACGGCCGATCTTGTGGAAAATCATGTCGAGCGCTTCTTGTTGGTCAGCTTGCAGCAGCTTGCCACGCTTGCTGAGCTCGTTGAACAAGAGCTTCTTGAAGTTCTGGGTGACCTCGGCATGCTCTTTGAACTCGCCGTAGCGCTTGCCGCGCTCGGCAAGAGTTTGGTCAACATTCATGCCTTGACCTTCTTGCCCATGAACAGGGCCTTGTGGACGGCGCAGACATGTTGCGCCTGATTGAAGGCATCTGCCATGGCGTTGTGCTTCACGCCAGCCAAAGGCAGCTTGACAGCCTTAGCGCCAGGCAGATTCTTGTAGGTGCGATAGCACCGGGAGCCGTAGAACTTCCAGGGCAGCTCGATCCCGCATTGCCGATACGCATGTGCGAGCATGGGGATGTCGAAATCTGCCCCGTTGGACCACACCTGGTAGTCGCCGGTGCCGACCCAGTCACTGAGCATGACCAGGGCGTTCTCCAGCGTCTCCTTCGGCTCGTGGAAAACCTGCTGTGCAGCGGCTTCCTGCTTGAACCACCAGATCAACGTGCTTTCGTCGATGCGGCGGCCGTAGGCGAGGTTCGAGTCGATGGAAATCGACGCGTAGAAACCGGCGTCGTCAACGTCGCCGGTTTCCAGGTCGAACTTGACCGCGCCGATGCTGAGGATCACGGCGTCAGCCGTGACCCCCAGCGTTTCGTTGTCGATCATGATGTGGTTCATGAGGCTCCCGTTTCGCAGTTGAGGTTGAAGCTGATCAGGCTTCGGCCGGCTCCAGAGCCGCCAGCTTGGCGTTGATCTTCTCGACGCCCTTGGCATGCGCTTCGGCGGCCTTGGCCAGCTTCGCAGCCGCGGCGTCGCGCGCCTTGGTTGCGGAGGCGACGGCCTTCTTCGCGCTCTTTTCAGCCGCCGCCACGGCCTTTTCGGCCTCCTGTGCGGCCTTCTTGATGGGAACCAGCGCCGCGGCGCTCTGCTTCAGTGCTTCCTTCAGGCCCTTCTTCGCTTCCGCGATCTCGGCCTTGGACATGTTCGCTGCGGACTTGGGGCGTGCCATAAAGTTTCTCCTTGAGGTTGGCAACGTAAGCGAGCTCGTTGAGTCGAGCTGCGCGGGAGAGCAGGCGGTCCACCATGGACTTCCTGCGAAGCGTGGCCACCTCCAACTGGAGGGCAGCCACGATTTCTTCTTCGGTCAGCGAGTTCAAGTGGTCCTTCAGCGCGCTGAAGGATTCGAGCGCCTGGCTAACCAAGAACTTGCGGACCGACATGGGTCAGCTCAGCGGCGGGCGACAGCTGGCTGACGCGCAGCGGTCTTGGCTGCAGGACGAGCGGCCGGCTTGGCAGGCTTAGCCGGGGCCTGGCCGTAGGTCGAGAAGTCGGGCTCGGTGTTCAGCTGCTTGGTGGCGTCTTCCAGACGCGCCATGTGGACAGCCACGTTCTCGTTGACCACCGGCTCGCCGAACACCAGCGACGGGTAGTCGGTGCTCTCGTTGAAGCTGACGGTCGTGATGACGCCGATGGGCGGCGTGGAGAACGTGCGGGCCACGCTGTTGACGTAGCCGTCGAAGCCCTTGATGGCGGTCGGGGAGACATCCAGCAGCCACAGCTCGTCGTCTTCGCCAGCATCGGGCGGTAGGACGGCCAGGAGACGGCCGTTCTTGCAGGCCTTGCCCTTGCCATTCTTGTCGGTGCCGAAGGCGTTCATCGGGCAGCTGCTGCACTCGTCGCTCTGACGCTCGGGGCTGCTGGCCAGCGGGATCAGCGTGCGCGGGTTGTCACCGATGGCGCAGCAGGCCGGCGGCGTCGGGTTGTCCTTGTCGTAGTCCTCGGTCCAGAAGCGGTTGCGGCTGACGAAGTCGACGATGACCAGCTGCAGCGAGTCGCGGGTCTTGGTGCCATCCGGCATCGCGAAATGCTTGTCCTGCGTCACGCGGATCATGTTGCCGGTGGCCGGCGCGGTCTTGTCCTGCAGCTTGGCGAGCTGCGCGGCCATCTGTTCCTTGACGGACACGACGGCGCTGTTGTTGCGGGTGGCCACGGCAGTGCCGGGCTTCGGTGCGGTCTTCTTGGCGGTGGCCATTGGATCTCCTGGAGAGGTTAGAGAGAACGCAAGTTGAGCTTGCGCTTGGTGAACGGCAGGGTGCCGGCGAGCTTCTTGCCGGACTCCAACAGTTCGCGGTAGGCAGCGTCGTTGAGGCGGCGCTGCACAAGGTGGAAGAGCTTCTTGCGGCTGATGTCAGCCCAAGCGGCGTCCCAGTCCTGCACGTCAGCAGTGACAGCCTCGCTGATGGAGACGCTGGCATGGGCGCCGGTGGCCTTGTCCAGGCCTTCGGCATCGAGGCGCTCGAAGAGAGCGTCCTGGAAGGCCGAGATCTGCTCTTCGATCTTCTTGACCTCGGCCTCCAGCTTGCGCTTTTCTTCGCGAGCGGCCCAGAGCTGGTCGATGGTGGCGCCGAGGCTGGGCGCCTTGGCAGTAGGTGCTTTGGCCTTGGCGACCATGGCATTCTCCTTGGTTGAGTGAAGTCTACAACGATCTTTAACAGATCGTCGAAAGACATTAGATGAAGCTGGTGTACGCGTCGTACACAGACTTCGTGGGGACCTCGCCGAAGGGCAGGGGTTCTTTGCGAACGGCGCCGACGCAAACCGCAGCGGAGCGGAGTAGCGCTTCGTCAGAGAAGGAGCAAAGCGTCTTGTGATGCTCAGCGAACTTCTCGGGCTCGTTGAGTAAGGCGCTGAGGTCGATGTAGTAGTCGTACGAAGCGTAACGCGGCACCTCATTCATCAGGGCCTCGCGTGCTCGACGGAATGCGAGGTAGGGCTTCAGCTTACGCTGAGCAGTTGCAGCGAGCTTCCGGTCGATGACGATGCGATGCTCTCGCTGCACATCGTCTTCGTCGGGCAGCCACTTGCCGTCGACCCGGCGGAACCGAATCGAGCTGCGCTTAGGCAGCATGCCGTTAACTCGCATGTTGCTCTTGGTGGTCGTGATACTGAAGCCGCGGGGGAGGAAGCAATACGCGAACAAGCCGGTGCTCGTCGAATCCCAAAACGTGATTGCGAGGCTATCCGGTGAAGTCCAAGTGACGACGTCGGTGTGGTGGAAGCGGAAATGAACGGCATTGGCTTCCTTCCAGACGAGCTTCGACGTGTCTCGTCGGCCGTTGAGACTGCGCTTGCCCTCGACACGCGAAGGCTTGGCATCTTCCCAAACCTTCAGCGCGGTTTCGTAATCACAAACGCGCGGCAAGTTGCTTGTGTTGATAGTTTGGAACATAGTCAGAAACCCGCGAGTTGAACAAAAGCTTTGAGGAATTTGCGATTCTCGTCTCTCGCTGTTTTCAGAAGGCGGGTCAAGTTGCCATCCTCAGCGAGGACTACGCCACTGACCTTTGCCTGATACGGCCCGCCAGGCATGCGGCAGATCTGGACACCACGCCTGCGGAGCTTGGCGATCTGCAGGCGTTCAGCAGGCGTTGCTTTCATCGCCGGTGAGCGCATGGCGTGCTGCGAAGAATCGGAGAATTTGTTCTTCAAGCACGTCGAAAGAGCTTGCTCGGGCGATTGTGTTGCCGTGCTTATCGGTCATTATGAGATCTCGGCTGTAGGTGAATGTCTGCAATCTCCAGTCATAAACCAGAAGCAAGCGAAGGAAGAAATCCTCACTTGGAGTAATTTTCGGCATAGCCGCCCTCCGCGTTCAGGGGGATGTCAGCACACCAGGCCGGCGCGGTCTTCATGCACTTCATCATCAGCGCGAAGTGCTTGTCGGCGAGTTTCTTCTTCAAGTGCGTGACGACTTCGTCGTGTGTCATCATGACGATACGCAGGCCGGCACGGAACATCATCAGCATCTGCATGGCGACGATGATGCGTGCCAAAGCCTGGACGATGTTCTCGCAGAGCAGACCACCGTAGATCTTCGAACGATGATCGCCGGCGAGGTAGGACCACTCGGTCCAACCGGTTTCTTCATTAACTGAGGAACGCAGCTCAGGATACTTGAGGCTGAGACCATTCGGCAGCCACAGCGTGTCCTTCTCCCATGCCAGACACTTGTAGGCACCGGTGCGGCCGGCGGCCATGTCTTCGATGATGCGGGTGCAGATGCCCCAGCCATCGCGGATCTTGTGATTCTTGCTGCGGTAGAGGTTGATGACGCGCTGACACTGATCGAGGGGCATGAAGACCTTGGGCGCGCCGCCCTGGCCTTTGGCAAGGGTCATCTGAAGCTTGGGCGCGCCCATCTGGAAGCCAAGGCCAAGAACGCAGGTCTTGCCGACGAAGCGCTCCACCTTGTGCTCGGTCGTGACCTCGAAGTTGTAGATGCCGTCAGCAAACTGGCAGTACGCGTCGCGGTCCTTGCCGCGAGCGACGCCCTTGTCCTTGTCCCAGGTGTCGGCAGCGCGGAAAGCGTCGAGTAGGTCGTTCTGACCCCAGAGCCAGGCGTTAACGCGAGCTTCGATCTGACCGGAGTCACATACACCGATGACGTGCCCTTCGTCGGCAAGGATGGATGCGCGCAGCTCGCCGCCACGGACGAGGTTCTGCATGTTCATCTTGTTGTTGCCGCCCCAGCGCAGCGTGTGCGCGCGTGCATAGGAGACGCCGACAGGGAGTTTCATGCCGTCGCGGCCAGCCTCAATGAAGCGGGCGGCGCGTGTGATGTTGGTGGTCGACTTGACCGCCAGGCGGGCGTCGATGAGGTTGCGGATACGGTCCTGTTTCTCAGCGATCTTGGGGATGTCCCGCTTCAAGTTCGGATTCAGCTTGCCACGCCACGCATCGACATTGTCGGGCAGCGAAACGAACTCCAGATCGTCCTTGGCGAAGGCGTAAGCCCACTTCTCGTCGGCGCGCTCTTCGCGCTCATCGCGGCCCAGCTTCATCCAGGCCTTGCTGATCTTGACTGGTGGATCAATGCCTTCGGCTCGCAGGAGGTCGGCGTAGAACTCGTTGTTACCGAGCAGGCGCTTGATGATGTGCATGCCTCGCTCAGTACCTTCGAGCTCACGCTCGTCCGGGCCTTTGATCAGTTTCTTGTGAAGCTCCTTGTCGTAATGCTTGCCACCGATGTCGTAGTGATTCGGGTCGATGACCCCGAAGAAGAGCTTCTCGCGCTTTTCGACTTCGCGTGCATGCTCAGCTTGGACGCGCGGGATGTCGACGCGCAGCACCGGATGGCAGAACATGTTGATCGTGATGTGGACGAGGTCCATCTCGTCTTGCGGAAACTTCGGCGCCATGCACTCGAAGATCCGGAACGTTTCGTCCACGTCCTGCGCACAGTAAATGGCGCCGTTCTCGAAGACCGTGGGCGGCCAATTCAGCACGCCTTTGGTCTGCTCCAGGAAACCTTCGACCTTACCGCTGCCGCTGTAGAACTTGGCGACGCTGTCGAGGTCGCCGTCGACTTCGTTGCTGTGAAGGCCGCGGGCCATCGACAAGGTGTCATAGTAGTACCGCGGCACGATGCCCATGTGATGGCTCATGATGAAGCCGTCGAACGCCGTGTTGTGGCACAGCAGCGTATGGGTGGTCCAGTCGATCTTCTTGAGGACCTTGGTGGCCTCGACACCGTTGTAGATCTTGGTGGCTCGGTGGCCGATCTTGATGCCGGCCATCTGGATCTTGAATCGCTTGTCGCGCACGTACTCCGACGTGCTCATCTTCTTGAGGGTGTAGTCCTGGTCGAAGTAGGTTTCAAAGTCGACGGTGACGACCTTGGCCCAGTCGATCTTGGCCGGCGTGAACGCAGGGCGGCAGAATTCAGCGGCTACGCGAGCGGTAGCCTTGAGAGCAGATTTCCAGCTCATGCGGGGTGCTTGATGGCTTGGGTGAATTTCGCCAAGCAGGCCGAGCACACGTAGTACCGCGGACCGGGCTGCTTGGCCTCGGTGGCGACCAGCTTGCCATCCGTGCCGCCGCAAAAACTGCAGAACGGCTTCGGAGGCGTGAAGCGGAGGAGTTCAGCGCTCATGCTGCGGTGAACAGGTCGAGCAGGTTGTGCATGCGCTGCGTCTTGGGCATCAGCACCTCGTCGTAGACATGGCGTTCACAAGTACCGTCGGCGATGATCGTGATCGTCTCGGTTTTCTGAGTCTGCGAAAGACGATAGATGCGCTTGTAGCCCTGCTCGAACCATTCGGCGTTGTAGGTGGGTGACGCCCAGATCGTCGACGTACCACGGGTCAATGTCAGGCCATGGGCAGCGGACTGGGGGTGAAGGAATAACGTTTGATATGCGCCGCCCTGATAGGCCTTAGTGATCTCAGCACGGTCGCGGTCCTTGGTGCTGCCGTCGATGACGCGGTACTTGATGCCGCGTTTGTCGGCTTCAGCAGCCATCAGATCGCGCTGGTGCTTCCAAAGGAAGAAGACGACGCTGTGCTTTCGCTCTTCGACGAGGTCGAGCACCATCTGGTACCGGCCCTCGTCGATGACGTGGTACTGGTCCTCGGTTTCGTAGACCGCGCCGCTGGCAATCTGCAGCAGCTTGGTACGGACTGACGCTGCATGAACTGCAGTGATGTGCGCCAGAGGCTGGGGTTTCCTACCCGTAAGGGCAGCCTTGGCGAGAGCGGTGCGGTAGTCGGCGCCGTAGATCGCCATCATGGAGCTACGCTCCATCTCGTCATAGGCCTTGCGCTGGCGCGTCGACATCTCGTACGGCATCGTGTACCGGTGGTTGGCAGGGATGTCGACACAGTCCTCGAAACGGTGCCGAATGACGATGTCATTGAGGAGGCCGAAAACGACCTCCTCGGCGCCCTCCTTGTCGTTCCAGCGGATAGCCTTGTCGCTGCGGCCGACTTGCACCGGCTCGCATACTGCCAGGCGGAAGCTGTAAAAACTTTGGCCAAGGCGCTTGCCGTCGTCGAGGAGCATCACCTGATGCCACACGTCGGTGATGGAGTTCGAGTTCGGCGTGCCGGTCATGCACGTACGGAACTTGAAGTATTTGACGATCTTCTTCGCGGCCTTGCTGCGTTGGGACGTATGGTGCTTGTAGGCCGGCGACTCGTCGACGATGAGCTCGTCGAAGTCCTTGAAGAAGGACTTGGGCTGCTTGGCCAGCCACTTCACGGCATCGGTGTTCGTGATGTAGATGTGCGCCGGCACCTTGAAGGCCGCTTCATGTTCGCCGGCTGTCGATACGACAGTGCGAAGGTGCGGGGCAAACTTCTTAAAGTCTGCCTGCCACACAGCGCGAAGCAGAGACTTCGGAGCGAGCACGAGCACCTTCTTAACCAAGCGGCGCTTGATACGCTTCTCAGCAGCCCAGATACGGACGGCAGTCTTACCGGTGCCTGGATCGCTGCAGTCGAAGACGATGGGCGTGGTTTCGTTGTGCTTGAGGCTCTTGAGCTGATGCGCGAAAGGCTTGCTCATCGGACACCCACCTGGCATTGGCCGCCGTTCCACGGCCCGTACTGGCACCACTTGCAGGAGTGCTTGTTCGGGTTTGCCGGAAAGTCCACGCAAGATGTTAGAGCGAGGCCGCGGCGGTGATAGCCCGTGCGGAACCGCAGAGCCTGTGACCGCAGGAAACGCATCGTCGTGACCTCGCCCAGGTCGAGGTACCAGAGCTCAGCTTCGACGATCTCCAGGTGCGGGTTCCGCATGAAGGCCGCCAAGGCATAGAGCTGCAGCTGCTCGGCATGCTTCATCTCATTGCCGAAGCGCTTGCCGGTCTTGTAGTCGATCACGGTGGCGTAGTCGCGCGACCAGAACACCATGGCGTCGAGCTTGAGGCGAAGCCATGCGGTCTTCCAAGGCGCGACCTCCCATTCCTGGCTCAGGCCCCACTCGCCTTCGAGCGAGACCATGCCCTCGGCATGGAGGACTCGCAGCAGGTCGATCTGGGGGCCGAAGTGCAGCGCCGCTTCAGGAGTGAGCTCGTCCGTGTTGCCAGCGACGTAGTTCTCGCAGCTGTCGTGAACTCGCGTACCGCGGTCGTTCGCGTGCTCAGTCTTCCCCGGTGGCAACGGGCGCTCCGGCTCCGGGATCTTCTGGTCGTGCTTCAACCAGGCCAGGAACTTGCACTTCTCGAAGTCCTGAAGCTTCGAGTGGGACCAGCTCGTGATGGCCATCGGGGTCTCCTTGAGGGTCTGAACAGTCTATCGTAGAGAGTCGATTGTCAATCAGCAAGTTGATAGAAGGGTCGACTATGACAGCCTCATAGGTACGGACGACTGAAGCTAATTCCCAAGGGTTTTCGCCGAAGGATTCTGCCTGGGTGTCATCGTCGGCCTCGCCTATACGGATGAAAACTCCGTCAATCGGATCTTCTTCCGTATTTGCTTCGCGGAAGTAGTTCCAGACTGACTCGATCATGGCTATATCCGGGTAACTGGGATACCACTTCCAGTCTTCGTATGAGAGGGCAAGAACAAGTTTGTCTGGGCCGTACCGGTTGAGAATGAATTCCTTCAAGACCTCTTCGAGTTTCGCCGGATCAGGCGACTCTAATTTCATGCGCCCCAGGTGGTACACCATGCGGCGTGCTGGCGCAGAAATACGGATGCAGCCGTAGGAACGGTATCCCATCACGCATCCAAGTTCAGCTTGACGGTCTCGCCCCAGGGACCGATGAGATCCGTCGTGCAGCACCAGAGCATCGGGAAATCCGGCTCGTCACCAGTGGGGCCGCACAGGTCAGTGAGGTAGACCGCAGCCATCGGCGGGTCTTGGTTGAGCAAGTCCACTGCCGGGCGGAAGTCCGTACCGCCACCGCCATGCGGCTTGATGACGATCTCTTCACCACGGCCGAACTCGTCGACGTGATTGACCTCGGCATCAGCGTAGATCACCGTGACCTTCTCCGGCCGGACTGACGCTGCGATGCTGCGGATCTCGGCAGCGAAGGCGTTGAGGATCGGGCCAGAGATCGAGCCCGAGGTGTCGACGATCACAGCGACGCGGCCCATCTCCTCGCTGTAGAGCGACGGCATGTACAGGCCCTGCGGGATGTAGCGTCGGTTGGCGCGCCGCCAGCTGAAGTCGTCGCGTGCCTGGTTCGTCAGGAAGCGCGACAGGATGTCCCGCCACGGCACCACCGGGTGCGTCAGCTCGTCGACCAGACGCTCCAGCTGGCCAGGCAGCTTGCCGGCGTTGGTGCCCATGCGCTTCGCTTCAGTGGCAGCCTGGACGACGGCTGCTTCCCATTCACGGGCCTGCTGGTCCGCGGAGGTCTTCTCATCGCTCTTGGCCTGGCGAACATCGCACATGGCGCCGCCTTCGCCGCCCACGTCACCATCGCCAGTGCCCGGCGGAAGGAGGTTGTAGATCTCTTCAGCCGACATGCCAGTGTAGGCCTTGTTCAGGAGCCAGTTCTTGACGGGCTTGAACTTGGCTTCTTCAAGAATGAGATTGACAGCGTAGTCGGTGGCGTGGTTCCAACGACCGGGCTCACGCCCGCGGCGCCGGTGGATGTGGCCGAGCGCGCAGTGCATGACCTCGTGAGCGACGACGGTGCGGAGGCAGTCTTCGTCGAGAGTCAGGACGAAGTTCGGGTTGTAGAACATGCGCTTGCCGTCGACGGCGAGCGTGGGGATCTCAAGCGCCTCCGTGAGCTGGAGATAGGTCGCCAGCCGACCGAAGAAGAACTGGTTCAGTAGGAGCTTCGTCCTCGCCTTCACCAGAGCCTTCATCGCATGAGGATTCGTCACTTTCGAGGTCATCAAGTTCTCCTTCGAGAATTTCGCTGGCGATCAGGGATTCGAGAACCTGTTCGTCGCTGGTTTGGTAGTCGTACTCGGCTTCGAGCTGCTTGTAGAGATCGCGTGCCTTGCCGCGGCAGAACTCCAGAACGTCCTTGCAGAATGCCGCGAACTCATTCTCGGCACTGCTACATAGATGCTCGAAAGCGGTATGAGGTAGTGGCTGTTCGTCTTCGTCGTACGGGTTCTCGCAGAAGTCGAACTGTTCGTCCAAGTACATCGTGCCTTCGTGGCAATACCGGCTCTCTGTGCGGAGGGCAAGCATTATGTAGTCGAAGTTGAGGTACTGCTTGGCCCAAGCTTCCTTCAGCGCCGTGTAGTTGGTAGTCGGCAGGTAATGAGCCCAGAATGACTGAGGCAATACGCCTTTGAAGCAAGCGCCATCACCTTGTGAGCTGAAGCCTGACCAGTAAGGCACGACTTGCTGGATGCCGATGGCTTCGAGGTCCTCAACAAAATCATTGAGGATGTACTCTGTCCAGTAGCTATCGAAGATATTGATGTAGCGATGCTTGTCGAGAATACAATCTTTTTCTCTCTGTGACAGAGCTTCGAAGCGGGCCCTTACGGGATCATCGCCAGGATGCGAGCTGCATGCTTCGCCACTTCCTGGCGAGTCTGGTCGTTGTTCCTGAGCATCCATGTTTGCACCAGAAGGTTGTCGGTGATCTCACGGGCGATGTCGGTCATCCGCGGATCTTCAAGGACGTTGAGGCCGGGCAGGAGCTTGACCAGGTCCTGCGCATTCTCCATCAGCGACTCGCGAATGATGGGCTTGTCGGCCGACGTGCGGAGGTGGATGAGTTCCACGCAGTTGCGCACGCGAGCCCAGGCGTCTGCCATGGCGTCGAGTTTGCGCTGATGCGTGCGCTCTTCGATCTCGGCTTGGATGCGCGCACGCTCACCCTCGCCGACCTCGACGCGAAAGTCTTCGCCCTGTGGCACCGGCATGATGTCGATGTCGATGCCGAACTTGCGGGGCAGCAAGGTTGCGTCGGGGTAGTCGGACGGGTCATACATCGTGCCCAGCCGCTTGCGAGCGGCCGGCACGAGCTGCGTCTGATAGACGGCCACGAAGTCCTCGACCAACTTGCGGTACTCGGACTTCAGCTTGTCCATCGTGTTCTGGTACTCGAAGAAGAGCTTCGAGGGCAGCAGCCGGCCGCCGTTGTCGAGCCAGGGCAGCGTGAGCCGGTAGTGTTCGTTGCGCACCTTGCTGGCGTACGACGTGAGGGGGTCGAGGTAGGCCTTGTCGATCAGGAGCTTGTTGTAGCGCCCAGCGTCGACGGCGCCATGGGCCTTCTCGACTTCGACGGAGACCTGCTTGTCCTGCTTACGCGCGGTCCAGCAGCTGACGGTGAGGGCGACGATCATCGCCTTGTTTGCGAGAGCGGTCATGAGTTAAAAACTCCTAAAAACCTAAGTTCACTGGTCTTGATCTTCATGGCTTCCCCAATCCTGAGAATGGCGATGCTCGCATGCGCTGGTTCCGCTTACGGACCCGGGCCTTCAGGGGCAGCGGCCTGCGAACGTTGTCGCCTGGGCCAAAGGCGTACGTAGGAACCTGCGGGCGGCCTGTTGTATCGACAGACCAGAGGATCACGTGTACCAGCTGGTCGGGGCCTGGTTGAGACGCGGCCTTGAGCAGCCGGCACGCAGCGTTGTAGCTGAGGCCGGTGTCCTTAGCGACCTTGGCCGCAGTGAAGTACGTGTTCGCCTTGAAGAACTGCACCAGGCGCAGCAGGCGTATCAGCATCTTGCCGCTGTTGCGCGAGTCGGAGGTCGCGGTGGGCTCGCTTGATCTGGCGGTAGCTGTCATCGGAGTTGCAGTAGTCGATGGCCAGGTGGTCACCTTCGACGACGTCGAGGAGAGCATCTGGATGCAGTTCGTGCTCGACCTGCCTACGAATGTCGTGCCGGTTGAATACGTCGAAGGTCGTGATCAGCAGCGTGAAGGTCTTCATTTCATGCGCTCCTTGAGCTTGTCGATCACGCCAGGCTCCATATACGCGAACGGCAGCGTATCGGGCAGCGGGATGTTGAAGATGTGCTTCGCCGCCTCGCGATGGATGTGCAGGTAATTGCCCGTGGGCTGAGCATCATCGGGCGAGTGCGCTTCGTCCTTAACTTCGACGAGAGCGATGTACTCGGCCTGCATCTCCTTGTGCTTGGGGCAGAGCTCCCAAGCTGTACGAACCTTCTGACCGCTTTCGAAGACTTCCTTCATCTGCTTGTGGATGAGGACTTCTTCGGTATGGGGCTCGTAGCAGATCGGGCACACGCGGGTGCCCATGCCGACGTAGGATTTCATGCTGCTGTCCAGACGTCGATAAACACCAGAGCAGCACGATAATCGCGCCCGTGTTTGTTGTTGCCATGTGTTTTGGTGACCGCGGCCTCGAACTCGTCACGCGTGCCGAAAAAGCAGCCGGCGCGGATGCGCAAGCCCGCGTCGGTGATGAACACGATGAGCATGTCATTGCGCGAGCCGATCGGGCCGACCTGTAGCACTGGCCGTTCGCCGATGAGCTTGATGCCGTCGTACAGGTTCGCGCCGCGCAGGTTCGCGCCGCGCAGGTCCGCGTCGTACAGGTTCGCGCCGCACAGGTCCGCGTCGTACAGGT
>ERZ724505.940-NODE-940-length-16977-cov-18.565122_pt1 | contig 16977 bp, 39 predicted proteins | sample MGYA00376038_ERZ724505 | MGnify/ENA primary metagenome ERZ724505 (study PRJEB28724, sample SAMN07190884) | wastewater metagenome | isolation source: effluent of sewage treatment plant in Hong Hong | place: Hong Kong | collected 2016-03-17 ... | reverse complement strand
CCCTTATCTCGAGACTAGTACACCCGGACGTCCTGTACCTCTCGGACCCAGTTCCGCCGATCGGGAGCCTGACCGAGTTCCAGGCTTCGATGATGTTTCGCATCCTGGACGGCCGCTACTCGAGACGGAAAGCGACCTGGTGCAGCGTGAACGTTTCGAAGGGCGCGGAGCTCGAGGAACGCATGGGCGCCCAGAACGTCGACCGTCTGCGCGATGGAGCTTTGAGCATTCACTGCGACTGGCCGAGCTATCGCGCGGTGTCGAGGCATGTTACAGGAAAGGAATCAGCATGATCCTATCCATCGACTTCGGCGCCGCCATTTCGAAAGCTGAAGGTGTGGCATGAGCCGCTGGATTGTTCGCCTGAAATGCACAGTCACCATTGTCGTATGCGAGTACGAGCAAATCGACTACGAGGTTTTATCAGTTGAGGAGGACGAAACATGAAGTGCGAATATTCAACCCAAGCCTACCAGTGGGAAGTCACAAGCGAGGACGGCAGCCATTGCTGGGGTACTGGCGTGCTGGTGCTCGCTGGATGTAATTGCATCGCTTCACGGTGTGGTGCGGTTGTGTGGCCGAAGGATACCGACTTCGTTCTCGTCGCACACAGCTACACCCGCGAGCTGGAGTTTGTGGAGTTTGGCAAGCTCCAGAAGTACCCGCCCAATGGGCAGAAGATTGAGGAACCGAGCAAGTGAGCACAGCAACAGCAGTAAAAGAGCGCCCGATTCTGTTTAGCGCCGAAATGGCCAAGGCGATTCTTGACGGGCGGAAGGGCGGACAACGCGATTAGCCAGGACGAGGTTGACGCCGAGATCGAGTGGCTTTTAGAGGGAGGGATGGGAGAGTGAAGCGAAAAACATACGTCATTAAAAAACTGAAGTGGGACAAGTGGGAACGTGGAACCATCGCCCGCACGCCACAATGCAATTATTCCGTGTCGTTCGAAAAGTCAAACGGAAAGTATTACAGCTTCGCGCCTGGACAGTACGGACAACACCGCACGCTGAAGGCAGCACGGCGTGCGTGCGAAGAACACTACGAGCAAGCGGCGCTAACGTACTTGGAACCTGCGGAGTAACCAGTGAGCACGGAAGCAATTATTATCCTCGCCATCGACCCCGGCCCAGAGCACAGCGCCTACTGCGAATGGCACAACGGCATCCGCGCGACCGGCTGGCTGCCGAACGACCAACTCGCCGCGCTGTTCATCCCCGGCCGCACCTACGTTTTGGAAAGCCCCCAGGCTCAGGACCGCCCATTTGGAAAATTGTTCCGCGATACGGTTATCTGGGCCGGAAGGTACATTGAAGCGATCACAAGTCGCGGGCTGCCTCTTGTCGAGGTAGATGAGCGCGATGCACGCACCTGGATTGTCGGTGCCCGCACGGCAACAAACGCCGCGCTCAAACAATGTTTAAAGAATCATTTCGGAGATACAATCCAAGCAGCGTGTGCATGTGGGACCGGGCGAGTGCCTGGCAAACGCCCTGGCACGCTCAAGGCATGTGCGGCCTGCAAGGGGACGCGGTTACAGACGATCCCCGGCCCGCTGGCGCGACTGAACGATCATGAGCTTTCTGCGGTTGCCGTAGCTCTGTACTACGAGCAGAAATTCTTAACCCCGCGTGAGGGCCACGGGAGCCTTACGCAGTTTTCCACCCAAGGAGCGACGGCATGAGCACCTTTTCCACTCGTGGCGAAATGCGAATGCGCCCGCACGTCTACCGCTGGCTGCAGGAGCGCTGTGATCACGTTCGAATCGAATACTTCCGCGTGGACATGTGCGGCTTCAAGTTTCGCCCGCGCGTGAACCGGGAGCGCCGTGTTGCCATCGATTCAATCGCTGTGGAGTTGAAACAGCACCGCGTCAATGAAGCCATCGTTCAGGCGATCAACAACTATCCCTGTTTTCACCAGAGCTATGTGTGCTTTCCAGAGGAGCGATACGGGCGGATGCACTACAAGCCTGATGCGCCGTGTCGGGCCACTGGAGTTGGTTTGCTCGTCGTTTCGCTCGCAGGCGTGGTGTCAGAACTGATTCCGCCGAACGCGAGACAGGCAGAAGCCTGGGGCTGTTATTTGACGCAATGGAACGACAGTTGGGAAACATCGATCCACCGCAGTTGGCTGCGGACGCGGAACGATGTGGTGGAGTTTTCAGGAGCGGAGTCACCATGACCACCAAAGAATCAGCAGAACAAATCCTTTCCGCCATCAGCAAAACCGAGCGTGGCGGCGACTTCCCCGGCGTTACTTACGAGCGCCGCGAGGGCTGTCCGCTGGGCTTGCAGGAGCAGTATGAAGTTGCCCGCGACTACCTGCGGCTGACGGATGAGACGCCTGTCGATGAAGCGTGGCTGCGAGCCTGCAAAATCCCAGAGTTTCCAGCGCAAGGAAATTTTGTCCTCGGTGTTCATCTGGATGTTGCCAGAGACATTGACCGCGAAAAGCGATCTGGCTTGCGATGGTTTGTAACGGTTGATGATAGGCAGATTGCGGTTTTGGAAACGCGCGGACAATTCCGCATGCTCTGCGCCGCCCTCAACATCCCCTTACAGGAGCCGACGGTATGACGAGCGCAGCCCAACAGATTGCCGACAGCATGCGCCCATTCGAACACCCGAGCAAAGTTATCAAAGTACGGACGTTCGAACTGCCGCGAGCGGTTCGCGAAATGATTTGTTGTCGCTGAGCTTGCTGAAGTAACCCCCCGCCCCTAGCTGTAGCGGAGGGAGAGAGCCTAACCCCGGAGCCCACCCAATGAGCGCAGTCGATTGGCAAGACGAAATTCATGTCGGCAACGTAACAGAAATTGAGCTGGCGAAGAAACGGGAGAAGCCAGGGCGAGGCTGGACGCATATCAACGGACCCGTTTGGGAGCACGAGAGCGGCATTCGCTTGCACATTTGGGGGCTTGCCGGGCGCATTGGCGAGGAGCCAATTTCGGCAAACCGCTGGCCAGAGTCACTAGCAGCCGACCGGGCTATTCGCATTGCCGGTGGAAATCGGAAGCGCGGGTTAATGATCTGGGCTCGCGCCGTCCTCTCCGCTCTCAGGGACCAATGATTGACGACGATGTTTACCTCCTGACGAACGAACCAACGATTGCAGAAATCAAGCGGCTCAATCGTGAAACGCTGTACTCGTTTCCACTGCCGATGATGTTCGCGCTGCTTGACGCTGGCATTGACCTTGAAGAACACGCTGACGCCACGATTCGGCAGTTCGTGCATGTCGCGGGTGAAGCCGTTGAACTGCGCTGGGCGTGCATGAAGAACGGGGAGGCGATTGCAATCCTGGGCGGTGAAGGAGAAGACGGGTTCCGCGCGCTGACTAAACGACGCTCCGCTCTGAGGGAGTGAGGGCTACTTCAGCTTGTTCATTGTTCGACGAATCAGCGCAGTCAAGGAGAACCCATCGCGCGTAGCAATTTCCTGCCACTTGGCTTTTTCGGAAGCCTTGCAGTTCAAAAGGAAAGTGGAGTCGAGTTTGTCTTCAGGCTTTTTGGTGGGCCGCCCGCGAGCCGGATTAGTCTTTGCCATGAAAACAGAATATATCGAAATAATATGGCGGTCAACGGTTGACGGAATCTATTAAAATAATATATTGACGGCAAAGGAGAGTTCAAAATGAAAGATGCTCAAGGTGACCCAACGGCAAGAAAGCGATTGTTCCTCTCGTGCAGCCAAAGCGATGGCCAACTGTGGTATTGCGGCGATATTACCGATGCCCATCGTGGGCTAGGCAATCTACTGCAAGAGGATATTCGCCAATTACTAGCCGGCGAAATCGACGTAAATGACTGGGTAGAAGACCTGTATTTTGAAGTGCGAACGATGACAGACGCGGAAGTTGAGCGACTCGCCGATGTCTGATACTCCTCCGCGCCGCACGCCGGAAGAAGAACTAAGGAGTTTGCAAATGCCGTCACTTCAGCAGCAAAAATTCGACAGGCTCGCAAGGGCTATAGGACTTCCACTTACGCAACAGCAAAGGTCGCATGTTTGGTGGTTAGCCGACATGGACCCTAGCACTTGTGAGATCATCGCCGAATTGTTCGATCGTGTGCGGGCAAGTGAGCTGCCAATCCAAGGAGAATTGATCTGTGCGGAATGTCGCTCTCTGTTGTGCGCAGTGTGCGGCGGAAGTGGAACGGTCGAAGTGGAACCATCGCATTCGCAATGGGAGCACGGCTGTCGCGAACAAGAGGCTTGCCATGAGTGCTGTGGAAGTGGGAGGGCTAAGCCGTGAAACGACTACCGATCATTCGTCACATTCGATACTTCTGGCATTCGTTCTGGCTGTGCCGCTGGCTGGATTATTGCCGTCGTCATGGGCTTGGCTTCTTTGCTCAGCAATCGGATTTGGATTTCCTGCAAGACGTATGGGAGGGGCGAGCGTGACTCTTACGTATGTAGTTCCGCGTCCAATTGGTAAGCCATTCGAGACTGGCGAAGTCGTTGAATTTTGCAACCGCGATATGAAGGTTCTTTCGGAAGTGAAGATTGCTCGCGCTGGCAAGCGGATCGTTCGGCTTGTGGACGGCAGGACGTTTCGCGCAAGTGACGGCTGGTACGTCGGCGATGGTGGGGCGTATCCGTTTCCGTCGATTCGGCACAAGAAGAAACCTTAGTACAGGAGAATTGGGGATGCTGACCACCGTCACGATTCGCGCGCAGGAGTTCGATGTGGAGTACCGCGACCACGGCCGGGAGCCAGATACAAACGCGCACGACATTGACTGGCATTTCGTCGATGCCGATGCGCCGAAGGATTTGACCGCTGAGGAAGAAGAGGCGGTGTATTTGCAGCTTGCTCAGATTGGGCACGAGCATTTTCCCGACGATGTGATTTAACCAAAAGCAACCGCGCCGCTCCGTGCGGCAGAAGGAGGAGGGGGATGGCAAAGAAAGCAAAGCGCGGCCCCGGACGACCAGCAACAGGACAAACCCCCAAGCGCTGGCTGGGCCGCGTGAACGACGAAGACTGGAAGACGATCACGGAAGCCGGCAAGCCGAATTTCACCAAGTGGGCGCTGGGGATACTCCTCCGCGCCGCACGCCGGAAGAAGAACCCATGAAACTAACCAAAGCACAACAGATCGCAATTTCCGCACTCCAAGCCAATCCGCTGGCATGGCTGAAATCCTACGGGTCGAACTACTGCGTTTTTCCTTACGAGGTCAAACCGCTCGTAGTCAGCGAGAAGACGGTTGCGGCGCTGTCTAAGGCTGGGCTGATCGTTAATCGCGAATTGACGCCTGAGCAGTTGGCGCTGTGGGATGTGAAATTGCGAGGCAAAGCACCGGCCCGTGGTTGGGTGTTGGGGAAGAAACCTTAGTACAGGAGAATTGGGGATGCCGAACGCAGTATTTGAGATGGCGCAGGCGCTTCGCAGGTCACATTGCGACCAAAAGGATGACAAGAGCCATGAATGTGTTGGCGAGGTAACGATTAAGCGCGGCGAAGTCTGCCTTGACTGCAAACTGTGCGGCAAGGGTGGAGAGATTCCTGGCTGGAATCATTTCACCGCAAAGCTGCTGGAGAAGTGCTTTGAGGCGGCCGGCATCAACTGGGGCTCGCTCGGCATGGAGGCAAGGCTGGCCGCAGTGATTGCGCATCGACGTGAAATGGGGCAACAGAAGTAAACCAAAAGCAACCGCTCCGTGCGGCAGAAGGAGGAGGGGGATGGCGAACCGAGCCAAGATCGCAGCCGCTGTTTTCTCGGCAACTGCGACTACACGAAACCTTGCCGATGAGCCGTTGACGGCTGACGACTGGGCGAAAGTCTGGCAGGCCAAGAAGAATTTCACGGCCGCGCTTCGGCAGATCGTTTTCGATGCACGATGCCGAGAAGCGGAATTGCGAAAGACTGAAGAATTAGCCGACGCACGTTCTTACTAAGGACTTTAACGATGAGAGCGAAGACGACCAAGCAATTGTGCGGCTTGAAGGTTTATAGCAGCAACAAGGATAAGAAGATTCCGCTTGAGCATGCCCTGAAAGAATATTCCGAAGAAGCGATTGCGGACGGGCTTTGCTGTGCTCAAACGACGATTGACCTTGCCGAATCCTGCCGAACGATGTTGCACGATCTGAATCAGCGTGAGCGACTCTTTCGGCTGTGCGTTGAACTTGACATCGAAATGGACGGCGTTCGCGTGCCAGCGAGCGCTGCGGCGATCCTGAACGCCATTCGTGGCATCGTGACGGAAGAAACCTAGCCCATGACGATCAAGACGCCGGTGAAACAAAACTTCGGCTATCCAACTGCAATCTTGGACGACGACGGTAAGTGGATTTTGGATTGCCTGAATGCGGATATTGCCGCTGCCATCGTAGAAGCCGTGAACGAGGGCGAAGCCGACAAGAAGTGCCTTGCGGAATCACTTCCGAAAATCAAACAACTAGGCGCGGCGCTGAAGCAAGCGACGGAAATACTTCGCTGGTATCTAACGCCAGATCAGCCAATTGGCAGCCTGCCCGAAAAGGACAGGAAGTTGCGAGAAAAGATCGAAGCCTTTTTAGAAAGCATGAAGGTTGTTGCAGTGTTGAATCGAGGTTCGCAATGACCACCGACGATTGGCCGCCGAAGTCGTTTGAATTATGCAACGGACCGCTGGACGGTGGCTACGTCGTTCGTACCGGCGATGTGATGCCGCAGCGAATCTGGTGTTTTCGATTGGCGTATTCCAGAGGACTTGCGTTGTGGCAGCCAAGCAGACCGCTGCTCAGCCAAGCAGAGTGGCTGTGCTACATCATGGATGGCTACAGGTTTGTTTTTGAAACTACGCAAGCGAGGAAACCATGAGCGAGACAAGCGAGACAATCCTTACCGACGAATGCAAAGCCAGCCATTTCGTTTTGTCGTTCAGCGGCGAATCGATAATGACGGCAGTTATCCATGCTCTTGAGGCCGAGGTGCGGGCGCTCAATTCGATTCAGGCGATGCACAGGGACGAGCCCTCCGCCAACGTATCGGCGCTGGCAGCGGAGTTGTGCCGCAAACACAACGACGCGGACAGGGTTGCAGTATGGGAGATTCACGATGTCGAAGCCCTGATTCGCAGGCAATTCAGGGAATCCACTCCCTCGCCCGTAATCGAAGGGAACGACCGGGAAGCGGAGCTATTGAAGCAACTCGCCATCGTGCAGGGGGAGCGGGATGAACTAGCAAAGCACTTTTACGATGCCAGGCTAATTGCATCCAATCACGCTGAGCATGTTAGTCGGCTGAAGCAGAAGCTCGCCGCCCTCGAAGACGAGCGGGACTGGCTGAAAACATGCACGAACGGCAAACTGCAGGCTGAAAACGACCAACTCCGCACCACCGTCACCTCGCTGCGGGAAGCGTGCGAGGGGGCGAGCCAAGCCTTACAAAGCCCCGTGCGGCAGTGGGATGAGCGAAACAACCGAGAACGCCAGCGGGATTTTGGGCGGACTGACGAGCCGTACATGATTCATATCGCACGTACAGTTATTCAGGAACTCACCGCCGCCCTCCAGTCCGCTCTTGTGCTGCGGATGGAGAAAGAGACAGCAGCTATAGACCACAGTTGCTTTACGAGAGAGGGAGGCTCGCGATAGCGCTTGATTCCCTGAGATCTATTGATATACTTTCTTCATGGCTAAGCAAAAGAAACCTCAAGACTTTTTTACGACAACGCAGCCACGCGAGTGGCAAGACGCCTTCCGCGCCGAAGCGGATCGGCAGGGGAAATCGGTATCAGAGTGGGCCGGCGAGGCCATGCTTGCCGCGCTGCCGGCGAAAGTGCGGAGCCAACTCCCGCCGCGGCCACCAAAGGGACGGCCAGTGACCGCCGAAAAATAATCGGAAATTTTCTCGGAAAATATACCAATAGATATTGACGGCTGCCGAAGTATTGGTATATTAACACCATCGCAGCACAACCCTGCACCGGCCGACGCGGACCAGTCGGGGCATCCAGGGTGAGGATGAGACAATGAACGAAGCGAAGACTGTCCGTGTTGTTTACTGGCAAGGCACAGTGCAGCGCACTGAAGAAGTTTCAACATACGCCGAGGCAATGGAAGTTGCCAGCAAAAACAGCAACGCCTACGATCCGGCGTTCTATGAAATTTCGACCGGAAAGCAGCTTTTTGATGATGGCAACGGCCTGTGCTATGAGGATCAGTCGGTTTACGTGGTGTAGCGCTCACCCCCCCGCTGGCAGACCGGGCAAAGTCTGCTAGGGCCGCAACCCGCCACCTGCACGTGGCGCGGCCTGCACGCTCGACGGGTGATCGAGTGACTGACGGCGGGATGAGGGTGAGAGACATGGCCATCCGCGAACTGAAGCACGAGAACAGCACGATCTACTTTGTGGCCGACGGGCAAGGGATGCCGGTTAGTTTCGGCTACCTGAAGCGGCAGCAAGCCGAAGAGGTTGCCGAATTGATCGAATCGAGCGAGGGACAGGCATCGATTCCGGCTGGCATCGATGTGGAAAAAATCTTGGCCGACTACCGCTAACCCGAGAAAGGAGAATCACTCATTTCCCGGCACTCGATTGAATTTGGGGCGTGGGATTTTTCTTGATTTGGCGACCTTGCTACAATAGCTCTCGTCCTGCCGAATCGCTGTGAAAGATCACAGCAGGGACAACGCACAAGGAAGCGAGAGATGGTTGCGCCTGCCGAAGGAGCGAAGCGAAAGGTCGCCAAGCTGCAAATCAAAAAGCAGATGGAAATAATTCCACCGGAGCACATCACAAAGTTGCTGGTGATCCCCAAGCTCGTCAATGGGCGGATCGAATTGCACCTGGACGGCTTGCCGGAAGGGACGGCGATCCTTCACACTTTGCAGGTGACAGACCCTAGTAGTGTCCGGTTTTGAGTGACAACTTTGGTCAGCGCAAAAGAAAGCCCCGTCAGAACGACGGTGCCAAGTGGCTATTCAGACTCCGCCTCTTTCGGCAGGGCCTTATTACCTTCAGCCCGTGGCGGTTCTGGCTGCACGACTAGTGCTGCTTCAAACATCTTCAGTGAGTTCACCAAAGTGTCGAACTCGATTTTTGTCATTTTTGACGGAACATTTAGCCACGCCACGCGCAGCGATGGCATGGTGATTGGTAAGTTTACCGATTCCGCAGCAACTCCTATAATCGGCATTGGCGGTGCGGTGTTAATTGGGAGCATTGTGGTGTGTTGTGGGGGCGACGAAAAAGTCATTCGCACTGATGGGACCATGTCATCATCTTCGACAATTGTAGCAGTAGCGGTGGCCTTCGTGCAGTTGCAGCCCTCAAGCAGTTTGGGCTGCTGCTGAACTTCGTACCCACAATGCTTGATCACCACAGCGACCGGCGGACTTCGGCCCTGTCATTCTTGACCAGCAACCATAAAAGTCTGTAAGATGCAAGGGCCGACACGCGAGGTCGCTAAACTCGCAACGGTGGCACGGTATAGCCGGCCACCTAAACATCTTGACACTCTGTCACTGTATATGCAGGGCATGGGTGAAATCCGATAAGGTGTTTCCTCGTGTCCAATCTCCTCCTGACCGCCGCAGTTGTCTGGCAATTTGGTCGCGACCTGACCATCTACGCGATCACGCACCCTGCCGAAGCTCGCGAAATCTGGGAGCACATTCGCGCGTCTTACGAAGCCGCTTTGGCTGCCGGCAACAAGATTGCCGAATTCTTCGCCGGTGCTCGTCCCCGCGTGTGTGAAGTGGGCGATGACGACACGTTGTCGGTGGCTGAGGAGGCCGAAGCACAGAAGTTTGCCGCCACGTTCGGCGCTCCCCGCGGACCGTTCGGCAACGGGAAGATTCTCAAGTGGTTCCTGGGCACGCCGGAAGGTCAGATATTGCGCGACCGGCTGCAGCAGTTGCTGGGAGGCATGGGAAGCTAATGCCAAACCACCTGCTGACTATCGGCCTGAATTACACCGGCTCGCAAAACCAGCTTGCCGGGTGTCTGAACGACGCGCGAGACTGGCACGCGCGATTCTCGCCGCTGTGCGCATCGTCCACGCAACTGCTCGAACAGCAAGCCAACAAGGCCGGCATGGTGTCGGCTATCGCTGAAGTGCTGCGGAAGGTGGGTATTGGCGATTGGGCGATTATCACGTATTCGGGGCACGGGACGTACATTCCCGACCAATCCGGCGACGAGGCCGACCGCCGCGATGAGGCCCTTTGCCCGTTTGACTTGAACAAGAACCTGCTGCTCGACGACGAGCTGCGGGATCTGCTGACCTATCGCCCCCCTGGCTCGCGCGTGCTTTTGATTACCGACTGCTGCCACAGCGGAACGATGGCTCGCGGACTCGATGAACGCGGCAGCCCGCGGTATGTGCCGTTCAGCGACCTGACCTGCTGCATGTGCACGGAAGCGGTTGATCGGATCACGACCCAAGCCAAGGCAGGGCGTAGCCGGGCTCGCAGCGTTGATACCGGGCTCGTGCATCTGTCGGGCTGCCAAGACGACCAGGTGAGCTATGACGCGACGATCGGGGGCAGGGCGTGCGGAGCGTTTACCTATTACGCGCTGGCGGCGCTAAAGGCCCGCACGACGCCTGGCCTGACGTTTGGCGAATGGCGTGATTTGGTGCGGCCGTATCTGCCGAGCAGCCGCTACCCGCAGTCGCCGGGCTTCTCTGGCGATTTGGCGGCAGTTGTGCCTGGGTTCGAAGCCGCGGCGGTTGCCCCACCCCTGCCTGCACAAACGACATTCGAAGGGGTGACGAGCGACGGGAGAAAGATTCGGGGAACGATTGGATGAACGACTGGCTGGCTTTCGTCGCGCTGCTTTTTGTGGCCGCCGTCGGCTTCGCTGGGTTCGTCGGGTGGTTGTGGTTGAGAGGGTTTTTGTGGGGAGTGGTGTGATGGAAGTTAGCCCAATGAACGCTTGGCTTATCAAAGTCGCCGTGCTGAGCGTTTTTTGCATGTACTACGGCTACCAACTGATTAAAGCCGCTTAGCCGGAGAGCCCGGCATGTGGATCATCATGCTCGCAATCACCGCACAAATCGAAGCTCCCAAAGCTGCGGTGGCGGTGCGCGAATCGGCTGTGGTGAAGATCCCGGACGCCGCCGACGCCGCAGTATGGGCGCTGCAAGATTTACTGCTCCTGCCCGCACACGAGCGACATTTGACGTTCTACGTGTGGGGTGGACCTGACCAAACTGTTCGGACAGCCAAGATCAATTCGCTGGCGGTTAACTCCGCACTGTCGCACTCGTCCACTTTGCAGTTTCCGGCGCTGACCGCTGACGGCCGACTATTCCGCTACAACCTGCGGCACCTGTGCCCGAAGCATGACGACTTGCAGCGGGCTATCGGCGTGCTGAACTTCCTGGCCCTGAACGAACCATACTGGCACCTGAACCTGGAACAGTTGGGGCGAAATCCGGTTGCGTGTACGCCTTTCCTCTGGATCGACGGGCGGACCTATACCAGCACGATTACGATCCCGGCTCCAACGACTGAGGAAGGCTATTCGCTGTTGATTCGCGAAACTGGCCTGCTCGCTCCGCTGCTGCATCACGGCGACTTTCTGCGGCGACTGTCCAGCACGATCGAAGCCGAAGGGGGCGTGTATTACCACGCGATCGGATTCAAGCGGCACCGGAAGTCCCTGAGCCAAGCTGAAATATTCGCCACGGTTGGGCTCGACACGGCGCTCTCTCGCAAGGTGGAAGGCGACGACCGGGTTGGGCTGGTCCGCAGCGGAGTGACCGGCGATCCGCGGGCTGTCGAAGCGATCCAAGGGGCGGTTGGTTCCGCTCGTATCACCTACGATCTGAACGACGGCAAGACGCGCGGCAGCGTGCGGCAGCATCCGCTCTACAACCTGCTGGGGATCGTCGATAAGGCGGACGGCAAGGAAATCATCATCGACCGCAGCAACGGGCTATTCGCCTACGTGCTGACGGACGGCAAGGGAAATCTTGCTGACGTTGCCCCGCAAGCACTCGTTACCGATCATCGCGTTCCTGCGCCGCACAATGCGAATTTGTTCCCGCCGCTCTCCTGCGTCCGCTGCCATGCGTCCACGGGCGGAGTTAAGAACTGCCCAAACGATGTGCCGGTGCTGCTGTCTCGCGCGGGTGGCGTGGATGTGTTTGATGACCTGCGGGCACGCACGCCGAACGAAGCAATCGACCGCCTGGCTGGTCTGTACGGCGGCAATTTCGATAAACGGCTGACCGATACCCGCATTCGATTCGGTGACGCGGTATTTGCAGCCACACGCGGCATGACGGCGCAGGGAGCCGGCGACGAGTGGTCGAAGCAGTACGGCGATTACACCTACGAGTTGATCGACGCACAGCGGCAACTGCTGGAACTGGGCTACAAGGCCCGTTCGCCACAAGCGGCGGTCAAGATGCTGCGGAAGCTGCTCGAACCGCTGGAAAAAGATTCGCTCTTACCGAGTGGCTTGCCGTTCGCCACCGACGACCCGTTGATACACGCGCCGAGCGCCGGCCCGAGACCGATCTCGATCCCGCGGTACGACTTTGAGCGGACGTTTGCCGAGCAGTTTCGGCGAGTGCGGGCGCGTGGTGTAAACATCGGATTGAAACAGCAAAATTTGGAGCTTGCCCCATGATCAAGTATGTAGTTGCAACCCTCTTGTTTTTCGCGGTGGCTCTAATCGCGCCTCTCGCGCGCGCTCAAATCTTCGGCCGACGTAGCTGTAACACCGGCTACTGCGCACCGGTTCACGCCGCACCTGTCGCCAAGCAGCGGGACTTCATCCAGCAGATTTTCTTCGCTGCTCCTGCTGGCTATATCGCCCCGGTTGGCGAAACGACTTACGGGCTATCGCGGGCGCTCGATCTGATCGCGCCCGACCCGAATGCCTTCCTGAACAACAGCAATCAGCACATTGCGGCGGCTAGCTCTTCGACTTCGGCTGCCCGGCAGGTAAGCGCCGACGTGCTGGCTGTGGAACAGACAAACGCGATCGAGAGGCAAATCAACGCTAAGGCCCGCGGCATCGTGGATGCGGCCCGTGCGCTCGCTGGCGACGTTCCGGTGGATCAACCCCGCTCTCTCGTCCTGACGATGCGCAACGGCGTTTATGAATCGGTGCGGGAGGTTAAACCTGACGAGCAAGCGCCGGTTGCCCGCGGCTTGGCTGGTCAAAGCGTGTGCCTGAAGTGCCACGCGGTAGACGGTTCGGCCGCAACGAAGTTTTTGATTGATGACACGTTCGACGAAATCAAGCTGGCTCGCGCCAAGGAAGCGATTGAATCGGGTGCGATGCCGCCGAAGAGTCGGCTGTCCGAAGCCGAGAAGTTGCGCGAGCTATTGAAACTTGGCCGGCTTGTGCCGGTGCAATAACCAAAGAAAGGAAGGTGATCGGTGAAGTCGTTAATTCTCGCCCTGGCCATGCTGCTGGGGCTCGCGGTGGGTGCTGAGGCCCACGATGACGTTGTGGTAGTGCGTGACGCATTCGGCCGTGCGGTCATTGTGGATCGTGGTTTCAACGGCGTTGTTCGCGGCCCGGTGGTTGTGCGTGATCTTCACGCTGATCCGGTTGTCGTTCGTCGCGGTGTGAACCCGTTCAACCAAAACGGCGGACGTAACCGCATCGGCCGTCGCCGCTAAAGAAAACGCCTTCCTGCGGTCGGGGCTTTCCCGACGAGGAAAACCCCACTGCTCCGCAAGGGGCAGTGGCTTTTTTAACTTTAAACGAGGAAATCAAGTGACACGAGAACTGACTAGCCACAAAGTCAACGGGCTGAATGAAACCCTACAAATCAACGTTCTGGACGAACCGGGTGCAGGTGGTGCGCATCACATTTACGCCATTGAGTACGAAGCAAACGGCTCGCCTGACTCGCAAACGATTCAATTCCAAAACGGTCCGATTGCGGAAGTCGGCGTGAACGGCGTCAGCCAAGAGGCACTACTGGCAATCGTGGAAGATCGTTTGAAGTGCTTTCAGGCCGGGCAGTACGCTTGCCGCGAAAATGCACTCGCCCTAACGCACATCCAAGAGGCAATGCACTGGCTGCATCATCGCACTCGCGAGCGTATGCAGCGTGGCGTCGAAGGATCGATGGCAAAGTAAATTGGCTTTTTAGCCTGGAAAGACATTGTGCGATGTCGCCCGAAGCATGGATTGCATTAGCCGGACTCGTTTTCGTCGCCCTGGGCGTAATGCTGGGCGCTGCGTGGTGGATGTCGGCGCTATATGGCCAAGTCGGCAGCATCAAAGACAACACCGAAGCGACAAGCACGAAGCTCGACACGCTGACGGAGAAGATGGACGGCGAGCTGCACGATGTGCGCAGTGTCCAGCGTGAACAGCAAAAGGACATTGCCGGTCTCAAAGAGCGAGTTGGCAAGGTTGAGGGGATTATTGAAGCGGAGTTTGGTGCTGAATGACATCGCCCGCTGCCGCCCCGGCAGTGAATCAGCTGGTTTGAGAGGCCAGTTGCCTAGCTGCCGTGGGCTGCAGGGTGAAGGATTGGAGAGGGGAAATAGAAGCCGAGAAGCGCCGCCAGACAGCCGACAAGTTGCGGGAGCAAGATTACGAACTACGCAAGCCGACGGAGGCGATGCGGCTCAATTATGGATTTCACCTTTTGTCACTAAGTGGGAGTTGATCATGCACTATCGAAACGGACGGGAAGCGAAGAACGGCGATCGGGTTGTCAGTTTCGGGAACAGCGGTGGCAGCCAAATTCAAGCTGTCGGCGTCCTCGTCAATGCTGTGCCCGGAAACGATCACTGCAACGGCCAGGTTGTGACGCTTCATGGCTGGAACAATGGCACCGCGTTTGTAACCGGCGCGTGCTTGTGCGATTGCCTGCACGCCGATGACGTGGAAGCGATGCTCGCCGAAAATGGGCTCGATAAGCGGCCCGCAGGAAAGTAGCGCGGGTATGAAAACCCAACAACCAACCCCCGCCCAGATCGCCAAGTGGCAAGCCGCAGTGGACTTGCTCTGGAAGGATCGCATTTTGAGCGCCGAGCAAAACAACCGGCTGCAAAACAAGCTGGAGAACATGCGCAACGGGCAGGACCGCTGGCGTGGGAGTTATCAGGACGTGGAGGAAGTGAAGTGATATTTCTACTCGCCCTGCTCGCCATCCTGCCCCACGAAACCGCCGTCCGCGAAAGCTGCGACCGGATCACCGTCAATTCGTTCTATGACGACAACCGAACGCTTGTCTTCGATCAACTGCTGTTTGAAGACTGGCAAGGCGATCGCTTCCAGCTCCGTGGCTGGCGGATGGTGAAATGGCTGGTAGGACCGAACCGGGAGCCAAAAGCCGACATGCTTCCGCGGCGGAATCAACTGACCGGCTTGTACGAATGCCGCTGGATTGACGGCGACGTAGAACGGGTGATTACTGCGCCGGTGGTGAGCTACAGTCGAACGACGCATGACCCAGAGCTAACCGAGCGCGAGTTCCTGCCGAAGGAAATGCGCCGAGAGCTTCGCAATCCGAAAACACTGGGAGGGCGGTAACGGTGGCAAATGATATCCAAGACTTCCCCCTCGGCGCAAACTTCACCGACCTGGAAGCCGGCACGCTGGAGATCGATTGGAGCGGCCACGGCACCAGCGACCCAATCAACTACAACGACAGCGAAGCTACGATACTGGCTGCGGTAGAAGCGGCCGTGGGCTCAGGCAATGCCACTGTGACGAAGGGCACGGACAAGATCACGGTGGAGTTTATCGGCGCTCTGGCGAACACTAACATCCCCCTCGGCACGATCGCCAGTTGCACACTGAAATCCAAGGCCGACACGATCACGATCACGGTCAACCAGGCTGGTCAAAACGACATTCCAGGCGTTGATGAGTCGCAGTACATTTTCACGAACGGGGCGACCACCGGAACGTTTGATTTGAACGGTACGCAGGTCAGCACGCCGGAACTGCTTTCAATCCAATCGACCTGCAATACCGTCTTCGGATTCGGCAATACCGACGTTCAGCAGACTGGAACTTACGACTTCCTAATTCACTTTCAGGGCTCGCTGGCACAAACCGACGTTGCATTGATCGAGATCACCAACGACCTGACGGACGGAACCGGCGTGCAATCGCAGCTGAGCAGCAACGGTGCGGGGCCAGTAACGGGACAGCCGCCTATTTTCACTATCTCGCTCCCTGACAGCCCGACAGAGGGCTACCTAGGGACGGACATTTCCGGCAGCGGTGTGTGGGGGTACGGCGCGTTTGCGTTTGACGTGGAGAGCGCGCTTGAGGCTGGCTCTTTCCCTTGCAGCGTGTCGGGCACTGGTTCGCCGTGGGTGGTGACGGGCGATGCCAATGGAGAACTGACGGTCAATGGCGTGGAAGATTCGATGGCTCCGCTGCGGCGATTGCTCTCGATCACGCCGATGACGGTGCAAGAGGGTGGAGCTGGTGGGACTGGGGCAGGGGCAAAACGGTTTTTACTTTTAGGAGTTGGTTAAACATGGCGAACTATTCGCAGCGGTACAGTAGCGCTCAATCAAACACGGCGGGCGCTTTCAAGTTCGACACGATCACATCGGTTGACTGGCCGGTTGCCAAGTTGATCTGGGGCGCGGAAGGCGTGGCTACCTACGCCAGCGCTGCCGATCCGCTTCCGATTGTGTCCGCGGCAACCAATACGATCCTCGGCGAAGTTCAAGCCAGCCCCACGGCAAACACGGTACTCGATCGGCTAAAGACGATCGGCACGGCACTAGCCGGTACGCTGACGGTTGGAAGCCATGCGGTAACGAACGCCGGCACATTCGCCGTGCAGGTTTCATCGGCACTCCCGGCAGGCACCAACGCCATTGGCAAGCTCGCAGCCAATGATGGGGTCGATATTGGCGACGTGACGATCAATAACGCATCGCTGGCAGTGACAGGCACGTTCTGGCAAGCCACCCAGCCGATTAGTGCGACGTTTGCTGGGACCAACGGCGGATCGCAGCCGACGAACGCTGTGCAATTGGGATACTACATCGACGGCGATGCTTTTTCTCTTGTCGCCGACACTA
>ERZ724505.939-NODE-939-length-16993-cov-4.565592_pt1 | contig 16993 bp, 8 predicted proteins | sample MGYA00376038_ERZ724505 | MGnify/ENA primary metagenome ERZ724505 (study PRJEB28724, sample SAMN07190884) | wastewater metagenome | isolation source: effluent of sewage treatment plant in Hong Hong | place: Hong Kong | collected 2016-03-17 ... | reverse complement strand
GGGGTCACAACCTCACATCAACCGACCACATTGTTGTCAGTTCTCCGATCTATCTGGGTGAGACCTGTTTCGGAATAGTGGAAATCGTTTATTCGGTCGAAGACGCGAAGAAGGATGCGCAAAGCCACATTTGGGCTCTCGGGTCATTTGCGATTCTGGGTATGGCTTGCTCGGGCGTGGTGGCGTGGTACACGCTCTCCCGGTGGGCGGAGCTGGTCAACACGGTGCGACACGGCATCTGCAAGATTGCAGAGGGGGAAGCTCCAGAAGAGTTTGTCGAATACCACAAAGATGATGAGCTTGGTAAGCTGGTGTATAGTTACAATAAGCTCATCAACCAGATGCACAGGAGACCGACATGGGTGACATGACGAAGAACTTCAGCCGTGCAGAGTTCGCCTGCAAAGATCACTGCGGCCTGGACAACATCTCCCCCCTGTTAGTCGAGTATCTACAGATGATCCGAGACCACTTCGATGCTCCGATCACGGTGAACTCTGGCCTGCGGTGTCCCGCGTACAACAAGCGCGTGGGTGGGGCTAAAGCCTCGCAGCATATGCTCGGTAAAGCCGCAGACATTACCGTCAAGGGTGTCAAGCCTCGCAAGGTTGCGGAGTATGCAGACTCACTCATGGACAAGTGGGGTGGAGTCAAAGCCTATCCGACGTTCACCCATATTGATGTACGTTCGGGGTACTGGAGGGAGTAGATGAAACTCTCAATCAATGAGTTCACCGGGATCGCACCCCGGCAAAACCCCCGCTACCTGCCGGCTGGGGGTTCCCAGCAAGCCCTCAATGTCGAGGCCTTTGGTAGCGCACTCAGACCGATCAAGGGACACGGGTCTGAACTGGGAAGTGTTACTCTAAAGAGTGGCGCCAAAACGATCTATCGCGGTGATTGGAACAGCACGGGGAACACTCAGTACTGGTTGAGTTGGACGACTGAAGCAGATGTCGTTCGCAGTCAGATCGCAGGGGACTCCCATGAGTGGACCTTCTTCACGGACAATGCCTCGAACAGTTATCCCAGGGCAACCCAGCACGGTGAGTCCAATCCCGATGCACCGGATGCCCTTCTATCCACTCCCTACCCCAAAGAGGATATTCGACTCGGTCTTCCGGCCCCCGACGGTCCCCTCGGAGGAGCCATCACCTATGCGGCCAGGGAGGTACTGGGGGCCTCGATCAAGCTGACCCCGTCCATCCTGGCCAGCATGACCAACTGGGATTTTGAGGACAAGTGGTGCCCGTTCCGCATCAGTCTCGATAACGGAACCCAATGGTTCTACCCTACCGGGCTTGATGCGAGCGGTGTTCCCATAGGGGATCTTAGTGCCTTCTCCCCAGTCATCCATCTGAGTGCGGCGGATCTGGCGCACTTCAATGTGGAGAGTGGGATCCGGTTGTCTCTCGATGGTTGGGCCACCGAACGGTGGGCGACGATTGCCAGTAACTCTCCAGCCGACATGGTAGCCGCGCTCAATGCGATGACCTACAAGGACCAGTTGATGGTGGACGCGGAGGTATACCTGACGACCGGAGTACAGATCACCGGTCGTCGGTCTGGCGCCCCGGTCGAGATGTACATTGCCTATGGTGCCGACAACTATGCTCAAAGTTACCGTGCTGTCGGAACCGCTTTCACCCCTGAGGCCCTTCAACCCTACTTCCTGGGTCGGCTAGCGGACGTCAGTAATGTCGGGGTCAACATCGTTGGCGACCACTACTATGATGTAACCGTCAGTGCCGATGACAGCCTTGTTATCACCACCAATGCCTACTGTTTCGACCCCACCACCAATACGGTGGACACGGTACATACCGACCAGGCGTCCTGTGAAGCGACAGGCGTTGACCACTGGTGGATTCTGAATGGGGAGAATCGACACCTCACCTTCCTGTGGGGCGACAACTTCCAATATCAGATCCATGCCCAGGGCAGTACCGAGAACAAAGGCACCGCAGAGAGCCGGGTCTATGCGTTCACCTGGATTGCGGACTTCGGGGACTTTGTGTGGGAGTCGGATCTGTCCTTCCCGAGTGCTGTCGCCAACGTCTTTGAGGACAGCACGGTCCACGTCCTGAGACGCTACGCCGGCTACTGCCAGGTTACCTCCACGGAGTGTGAGGACATTGGAGGAGTGTGGGATGGATCACACTGCCATACCAGTGAGAACCTCTGCACGACGAACGGAAAGACCTGGGTCAACTATGACTTCGCCGGGACATGCAGTGACACTGCCTATACCAATGAGGCCACCTGTCTCGCGGCGGGAAAAGTCTGGACCTATACCAGTGCGCCCCCGGTCATCAACCCGCCGAGCCAGGCCTCGACCGGCTACTACGTTAACGGACTTCGGCTTTACCGGGCAACGGCCGGCACTTACCTGCTGGTTGCTGAGGGGGCAGTGGATGGTTCCAATGTCAACAGTTCCTCGAACAACCTCTATTACAACGACACCAAGAAGGCGGAGGACCTTTTAGGACCCTGCCTGAGCATCGGGTGGGAGCCCCCTCCGGCCAGCCTCACCGGGCTGGTGAATCTTCCCAATGGTATGGTAGCGGGGTTCACCGGGAGGGACGTCTACTTCTGTGATCCCTACCGTCCCTATGCCTGGCCAAGTTCCTACATGCAGACCGTGGACTACCCCGTTGTGGGCCTGGGGGTCATTGACACGACCTTGGTGGTCCTCACCGAGGGCACCCCCTACTTCATGCAGGGCACCCACCCGGCGACCATGGCGGCCGTTAAGAGCGACCTGAAGCAGGCCTGCGTCTCGAAGCGTTCGATCGTCTCGATGGCGGGGGCGGTGATCTACGCCAGCCCGGATGGTTTGGTCATGCTGACCCCGGGCGGATCCGCGGTCATCACTGATGCCCTCTTCAAGAAGGCGGATTGGGATGCCATGGGCCCGGAGAGTATCCTCGCCTTCGAGCATGACGGAATGTACGTTGCCTTCCACAATGCTTACACAATGGCAGATACGAACGTCTCCTATGGGTTCATCCTGGACGCGAAGACCAAGCAGTTCATCCGGCACAATATCAAGATCCACCACACCAACGGGACCAGTCAGGTCACCTGCGGGTTCTCCGATCTGGTCAACGACACCCTGTTCCTGTCTGACGGGACGCGCATCGTCCCCTTTGGAGAGGGGAGTGCAATGGTCGGGAAGTGGCGCAGCAAGCTGTTCTCGGTGCCTCAGATGACCGGGTTCAGTTGCGCTCAGTTGGAGGCCGAGGATTACCCTGTCGCTTCGCCGATCACGATGACAATCCTCTGCGACGGCAACGAGATCATCACTGACCGGGTCATCACGGGTCCTGATGCGTTCCGACTTCCGCCGGCTATGGGGCGCAGTTTCGAGGTGAGTGTCGAGACCAGCAAAGAGATATTCAACATCCAGATCGCCCAGTCGATGGATGAGATCGCGACGAGTTAGCCATGGCAAGCACCAACCTCCCCTTCGTCTCCAGCAATATCCCACCTGACCTGCGGCAGTTCCTCGAGCGTGTCCGCGAGACCCTGAGCGGAGATACCTTTGTTCGACGGGTGGATTACCTGGGAGGAACCGTTCCGCGCAACCCAGGAGAGCCCCCTGGCCCGGGCCCCAACCCCATTCCGTTGCCGTGTGGAACCCCGGTGACCCCCACAACCCCGACGGGGTTCCAGGTGTTCCCGGGGTTTTCGGGGTTTCTGTTGCAGTGGGATATGCCCGAATACTGCGGACACGACCGTACCGAGGTCTACGGTCTGCGCCATGACGGGGTCTCGGATGATCTGACCGTCAAGAACATGCTCGGCGAGTCCAAGGGGGTCTTGTACTCCCACGTCGTACAAAGGCCAGGGGACTACTGGTGTTTCTGGATCAAGCACGTCAACGTCAATGACGTCGAGGGACCCTTCGTTGCCGCCAGCAAGTGCGGAACGACCGCCTTGGACCCCGGGGTTATCCTCAACACCCTGAAGAAGCAGATCTCCGAGTCCGAGCTTTACGACGAACTCGGAAAGCGCATCAACCGCATGGACCTGACCGGTACGGGACTCATCAAGGAGAACGAGTTACGACGCACCGAGATCCTCGACCTGGCACAGCAGGTCTCAGAGATATCCGTGATCTCTGGCAACCGGGTATTCATGTCGGCTGTTGGATCTCCTCCAGAGGAGGGTCATGTCTGCCAGTTCAATGGCGCGATCATCACCAAGAACAAGTACACCAATACCGATATCACCTCTCAAATCACTTGTGAGGAGGCTGGAGGGGTCTGGGGTTATTACGGGTTCAAGCATGGAGACCTGTGGTATCAACGTAGCGGATGGGCCGATCCCTCTGGCGCCACCGAGTCTGTTACTCGACTGACCTGGGACGCGCAACTCGAAACTCCCGCCTGGTCTAACTCAGCGACCAGGACGATCTATAAGAACCCCAAGATGCCTTCTGTCGGATCACAGGGGGACCTATGGTGCGACACCTCGTCTACGGCAAAGGTGAAGTGGCACTACAGTGATGGTGCCGCCTGGCAGTTCATCATCGATTATTTCGTCAATATCGTTGCTGACTCGCGGATCATCGACTTCTCCCAGGCCCGGGTGGGGGCCTGCATCGACAAGTCCGACCCCAGTCATTATGTGCTGTCAGAGGAGATCACCCGATCCACATGTGAAGCGCAGAGTAATCACGTCTGGGAACCAGACTACCCGATTGCCACGACGATCAAACAGGTCGGGGTAAGCCTCCCTGCGCACTGTCTGATCAACGGCAAGATCAACAGTGACTACAACAGCTCCACCTGCGCTGACGCTGGGGGTACTTGGGTGGCCTCCCCGACCACGATTGGTCTTGAGCAACAGATGCAGGCCCAGCAGGGGGTCAATGGCGACCTCTATGCTCAATACTCCGTCAAGATCGACAACAACGGGTTTGTGTCCGGGTTCGGCCTATCCTCAGAGACCAAGAACGGGGTTCCCTTCTCCCAGTTCCTGATCCGTGCGGATCGCTTCGCAATCGCCAACCCCAACCACACGGGAGTTCCTGTTCTCGATATTACGGTTTCCTCGGGGTCGTTGTTTGCCCTTCGCACGGAAGCCGCTTATCCCCATGGGCTACAAAACGGAGACCTGTTTACCCTCCAGGGGGTGTCTTCGACTAAGGAAATATGGAACGGTACGCATACGGTTGGCAATGTCACTAGCACAACACGGTTCACCTTTACCGTAACCGGGGAGACCACAGCCCCCAATGCGTCGGCAGCCACACTCTCAAAAGTCTCGATCCCCCTGGTGGTCAAGACAACGGCTGAGACCCTCTACGGTCCTCTTGAGGTTGCGCTATCGGTAGCGAACTGCTCCGCGATGACGACGACTTCAGCAAACCGGGTCAAAATCAACAACACTGCTGGTACGGAACTCTTCAACAGCACCTTTACCGTCCCCAACAATAGTCCCACCCCCACTCAGGTCGCATCAGTCCTTTCGACCTTCCTGTCCTCTTACATGACGGTGATGCTGGACCCCTCGACCGGAGGGGTGTACCTAAGAAACAAGAGCCCTGAGACCCTCGACTTGGGGTACATCAAGATCTCTTGGTTGTCTGGAGCGGAGTATGTTGAGGCGAATCGTCCGGTACGGATGACGATCCCTGAGGGTGTCTATATCTCGGACGCCTTTATCAATAACGCCACCATCAATTGGGCGCAGATCAACATGGCGACCATTGATTGGCTCAATGTGGTACGCCAACTCAAAGCCAACTCCATCCTGGCAGGAAATATCGGTGTTGGAGAGTGTATCCAATCCCTGAACTTTGCTACGGGTAGCGCAGGATGGAAGATTTGCTCAGATGGAGTATCAGAATTTGGGCAAGCAACGATCCGTGGGGATATCTATGGGGGAACCGCGACTGGATTAACAGGCGCAGGACTTGGGACAGGTTATTATTTAGGGTCTAATGGTTCCGCACGGTTTGGAGACGCAGATGGGTCTGCGGGGGCGCAGTTCAGAACAACGACAGCCAATGTCCGAATCGTGGTTCCAAGTGGGGGAACACCAACTACAGTACTGTATTTTGGACCGACCCCAGCTGGGTGTTACATAAAAAGTGTTGATTATGTAGCTAACACCAGTGGTTGGAGCATTACAGGGAGTGGAGACGCGGAGTTTAATGGTGGAAAGTTCCGTGGGTTACTTCAAAGCGATACCTTTAATGGCACCATTACAGGAGACACAATAACTGCACCAGGAACAGCCGGGTGGGCGTTTGACAGGGCTGGTAACGGTGTTCTCGGGACGCTACACCTTCGGAATGGTTCGGTGTCCGATCACCAATACACAGAAGCAAGAGCCACTTCTGGATTAAACGGAACCTCGGAATGGGTTTCTGGTGCTAACTATTCGGTGGGGGCCATTGTTTGGGATGTAACAACCCGGCACCAATACTTCTGCATCGCCAACGTCACTGGAGGGACGACAGCCCCCTTATCAGACACGACGCACTGGATGGTCTATAACGATGACCCGACTATTTCGTCCATAACAAAATGGTCCTCCTCAACGACCTACGCTCGCGGAGCTAAGGTTTGGTATGCAGGTTCTACTTATTCGGGGCTCTATTTGAGTAAGTCCTCCAGTAATACTAACCATGCACCTACGAACACGCAAAACGGTACTTACTGGTTGCGGTACGAACACGCCCCAGACATTGTGTCTCTCCCTATTAACATCACAGATGTTGGGACGGGTTTGGGCACGATGGTGTCCGCCCGATTCCTGGTTTACTTTGAATCTGATTTGAGTGGAGCAAGCCCACCAGAACGGGTTGTTACTAATGCTGACAACTCTTCCCGACCTGACATATATGCCCAGTTGATCTTGTATGGAAGTGATGGGACAAGGACGGTACTGGCGGAGGCTGGTTATGTAATTCCCTGTGTCGGCAAAAAGTACACTGGTAACAACCATGTTTTTTCGGCAACGATTACCGACTTCACGCAAATAGAGGGTGATGCGTCTGGGACGTTGGCTTTGAATATCGGTAACTATGCCGGGTTTTCTTCTATCCCTATCTATATCCAAGGAACCGCAATGCTGGCGACCGGAGCCAAACGCTAATGCTATTACCTGAAATACTATGGAAGTATCGAGGCCAAGCGCTTACCCCCGACCTGATTGCTCGTATCCTCTACTTGGTGGAACGCAATGACTCTCAACGAGATACTTTGGAACAACCGCGGCCAGGTCCTGACACCGGAGCTGATCGTCGGTATCCAAGCGAACTTTGACGAGAGTTTGGCGACGGGTGAGCCCCCTATCCCCGTTCCTGGGGACTGGGTGGAGGCCCCGAACCTGCGCCCCTCCAACAAGAGGCTGGTGCTTGACCAGCACGAAAGGGTGGCTAACTGGGTGGCGGCAAGAGCCGATTGTGGTGTCCATGCCTGGGCCGGGTATGTGTGCCTGGGACTGGAAGATGAGGCGGGAGATCTGGTTGCAGGCGTGGTGCTGGAGTCCTATAACGGGCGCAATGCCAACATCCATATCGCCGGTATAGGGCGATACTGGCTAAACCGTCAGATGCTGGTGACGTTCTTCAACTATGCCTTCAGGCATCTGAAGCTGGAACGGTTGACGGGTCTGGTGCCCGCATCAAACCAGCAGGCACTGGCCTTTGACCTTCATGCTGGGTTCCAGCATGAGGCAACCCTGAAGGGGGCTGCCAAGGACGGGGACCTCGAAATCTTAGTCATGCGGCGTGAAGACTGCCGCTACTTACCGAAAGAGTTTTGAGAATGCGAACCATGGTAGCCCTCCCAACCCCGAAGATTTTAGCCATACGGCTAACCGGGGTTTTGGCCGCCAGGAGATCTTTTATCTCGGCCTCGCGCTCTCTTACCTTGGCGGTACGAACATTATGTGGTTTCCGTGGGCCCGGCTTGATAGGGGTGTATTCCCCGTGTTTGTCCAGCAATCGGCGTATAACCCCCTTGTCACAGCCAAATGAGGTTGCAATTGATGAAAGCGTTTCTCCGGCATCACGCCTAGTTATGATGCTGTCGAGATGTGGCTCAACCAATCGACTAGGTCCTGTTGTGAGTGGTGCGTACACACCATTCTTCTCTAGCAACCTCTTAACAGCGCTACGATCACAGTCAAAATCTTTGGCGATAGATCTGAGATCCTTGCCACTGGACCGCAGTGCCAGAATGCTTTCTAAATGGGTTTTTAGATTTATACTATCAGGGTTCCCGCGCCACCGACCCTTACGAACTTTGTCGTCCATGTTGTCCTGTGGTGTTCCAAGGAATAAGTGTTCTGGGTTAACACAACTCGGATTGTCACAATGGTGGCAAACTAACAATCCGTCAGGTATTTCACCGTTGTGCAACGACCAGGAGAAACGATGCGCTGGCATCTGGCTGTTTGATCCGTTTGGTGAGAACCGTCCATATCCGTTCTTATCTCGCTTGGCCAGCCAGTTCCAACAAGTCTCGGACTTTTCTACTTTGTCCCAAAACCGTTCTTCCAAACCCTTCATTAAAAATGACCTCTGGAGTTGTAATGCGCCGCATTATAGCACAAGTCTAGGCGGATAATATCATCGGCGGAAAAGCATCTCAACCCGATCCCCCGGATTACAGCCAGTTAGCTCAAGCCTCTGAGGAGTCGGCTCGCATCATGGCGCAACTCGGGCAGCAGCAACTGGACTTCTCCAAGCAGCAGTACCAGGACATGCTCCCCTTCTTGTCGAACATTGCGGGCGACCAGAGGGACATGATGCGCCAGCAGATGGCGCAAGCCCAGGACTACTACAACTACCAGCAGAACGTCTTCCGACCCCTCGAGCAGAAGATGGTGGCCGAGGCGGATGCCTATAACACCGACGCCAAAAAGGAAGAGTACGCCCGTCAGAGTGCGGCGGATGTCGCTGGCGCCTTCCAACGGGCGCAGGCCATGAACAACCAGGCCGCGGCCTCGATGGGGGTGAACCCCAACTCGGGCCGCTTTGCCGGGATGAATCGGGCCACCGTCAATGCTCAGGCTGCCATGGATGCAGACGCCAGAACCAAGGGGCGCACGGCTGCCGAGCAACTCGGTTGGGCCAAGAAACTGGATGCCACGGGGCTGGGCCGCAACCTCCCTGGTGCCTCTGCGGCTGCCTACGGTGGTGCCCTCAATGCCGGTAACTCAGCCGGCAACAACATGCAGCAACCCGGGAGCAACTACCTGGCCGGCATGAACCAGGGGGCTAACCTCATCGGGCAGGGACGGCAGTTGTACCAGAGTGGGTTGGGAACCGCTCTCTACGGTCAGGGCAACCTCTACAACAATGCCCAGAATCAGGGGAACCCCTGGATGACCATGCTCGGGGCCGGGATAGGTGCCTTCATGTCCTCGAAAGACAAGAAGGTCAAGACCGGAAACGTGGATGCCAAAGCCGTGTCCCGCAGTGTCGCCAACATTCCCGTAGACCGGTGGAAGTACAAGAAGGGTGAGGGGGATGGTGGGGAGCATATCGGTCCCTACGCGGAGGACATGTCCAAGAAGGGGGCGGCAACCCCGGACGGGAAGGCAATCGATGTCATTTCTGCCCTCGGCCTCAACCTGGCGGCCACCAAGGGGCTGTCGCAACGGGTAGCAAAACTGGAGAAAGCACATGTCTAACTGGGCGAGAGATCTGATGGGTGGCTACACGTTCGGCAACATGGCCCGAGGCAAATTCGACTCTGACGTTGAAAAGCGCAAGGCTGCCAAGGTGGCCGGGCAGATTGCGGGTGAGCAGGACCAGAAACTGTTCGACGTGGAAGACAAAGGCGGAATTGGTAGTTGGTTGTGGGACAAGATGGGAATTGGTGACCCACCCAAGAAGGGGGTAAAGGGGTCAGGAACCCCCGCTACTTCTGAGAAGAGTGATCTGAAGAACGCAGTGGGCGCAGGCCTCCAAGCCTTTGCCGATGCCAGTCAAAACTCGGCGCCGACTCAACTTTCCGCGCCGGACACTGGTACGTTCACTCCGGTCCCAACCGCTCAGTTTGCCTCACCGACCCCTCTTGTCGCGGTTCCCGCCATGAGTCCGGTCGAACAGCCCCAACTCAGTAACGTCCAGCAGGCCCTGCTGAAGTATGGGATCAAGCCCAATAAGGAGGCCTTGGCATGAGTGCTTTTCTAGACCTGCTTCAAGAAGAACCTGGGGCACCTCGTCCTGGGACTATTCCGCCACCTGGAACCTCCTCCGCTACGGTCCCCACCTTGGGCGTTATCGCCGGTCCCCCGGCTGTCGCCAGCCCCTCCCCTCCCCCGGCTCAGGTGGCCTCCCAGGAGGCCGCAGCAGGACCCCAGGCGGGCCCGCCCCAGGTGGCCGCCCAACCGCAGGCCCCCGGCCGAGAGGTGGCACAGCAGGGCTCTCAGCCGGCCCCGGTGCTGCCCAAGTTCAAACTCCCTCCGGTTGAGGAGATGGTTTCCGACTACCAACGGTGGCAGATGATGGCAAGCGATCCTGCGGTCGCCAAGGCCGTGGCGCCCCGCATGCAAGCCTGGCGCAACCTCACGATGCAGCAGCATGCCAAGGAGTTTAAGGGAGACCCCACGGCGAGCCCCGAGATGGCGGCCTCCTATGCTCGGCACATGGGCAAGATCCAGGGCGAACTGGGGCAGCCCATGCCGTGGGAGGAGGCAGCCAAGATTGCCGAGTACACCCAGGGTCAGAAGTCGAAGATGCCCCTGAACTTTATGGATGGAATGGCCCGGTACGACAAGTCTGCGGTGCAGCCCTTCATTGACGACATCTTCGGTGCCGGCTGGAAACTCCAAAGCCTGGCCCCGGGCCGAGCCAACATTGGTGGGAACGAGATGGACATCCCGACCATCACCATCGTGGGCCCCAATGGCGAGACCAAGACGCACAACTCCCTGGAGATTTCGACCCTCTTTGGGCACTACGAGGGCGCCGTCAAGGTGGCCGAACTCAACCGGAAGCGTGAGATCGAGGCCGCCCAGGCCGAACTGGACCTGGCGCGAGCCAACAACGACCCGACGGCAGCAGCAACGGCATTCGAGAAACTGGCGACACTCAAGGGGAGTTTTGGCAATGTGGGGCCCGGGAAAGCCGCGAGCGACCAATCGCTCAGTCACATGCCTACCATCAATGCCGCCCTGAAACAGACCGGATCCTCTCTCGACCCTCTGTTCGTGCTAGCCATTGTGAACGCGGAGTCTAAGGGCAACCCCAACGCTCGGTCCCCCAAGAATGCCCAGGGTGTCATGCAACTGATCCCCGAAACGGCAAAACGGTTTGGGGTGTCGGACCCCTATAACGCCGAGCAGAGCATCCTCGGTGGAGTGAAGTACCTCAACTTCCTCAATGACCGCTACAACGGGGACCTGCAAAAGATCGCGGCTGCCTACAATGCCGGTGAGGGTCGGGTCGATGAGTATGGTGGGGTGCCCCCCTTCAAGGAGACCCGGCAGTACGTCAAGGACGTGATCGGCACCTACAAGCGGCACAAAGGGGAAGGAGAACCAAACACCAAGGCCCTGGGCGAGCGACTGGTGAGAATGCCTCTTGGCAGCACGTCGGAGACCCGGGCCTATACGCCGGGAAGTGTTTCCAACCAGGAAAAGGTTCGGGCCGCCTATGCCAAGGCGAGGAGTGCCATCATCGCCAAGGAACTGGGTGCGAAGGAGGAGGCCCGGCAACTCGAGGCCTTGGATCAGACCTACCGTGACCAGTTCCCAGGGCTCTTTGCAGAGGGTTCTGTTGCCTCCGCTAACCCTCCCGGTATGCCAACCCAACCACCGGGGGGCGCCCGCGCCACTCCGGCTGTTCCAGCCCCAGCCCCGGCACCGGCACCGGCACCGGCACCGACTCCCACCAGGCCGCCTGTGGCACCGACTGGTGGTGGTCCGAGACCGAAGTCCGACAAGGAACTGGCGGATATGATCCAGGCCGCGGTCGGCTAAAGCCGGCTTGGGCGCAGCAACAAAAGGCCCGCGACTGCGGGCTTTTTTATCGGATGCTAGTAGCCGACGCATCATTTCACCGATACCATCCTGCGGACCCTGACTATGGCTAAGACCTGGAACGATCTCTCCCAACTCCCGGAATTTCAGAACCTGTCTCGCGAGGAGCAGGAGAGGGCAAGGGGGATCTTCTTCGACACCCAGATCGCGCCACATGTGGATGAGGCCTCCCTACCGAAGGCGCGAGCCCTATACGACGAGAAGACCCTCAACCGCACCTGGGGTGAGGTCGCCACCGATACAGGCAAGCAACTCCTCGAGGGTGGGGTCAACATCATCAATGCGATCCCCAGTCTGGTCGCACCGGAGTGGTCTGGGACGAAAGCCCTGGACTCGGCGGCGCAGGGCCTTCAAGACTGGCAGTCACCCACTATGAAGGCCAAGATCGCGAACGCGAATGCCCTCATCGAGAAGGCTGGAAAGGAAGGACTCACTGCGCAGGCAGAGGAAGCACTTCTTCAATACATGAAGGACCCTGCACTCGCGTCCCGACTGGTTACCACCAACATAGCCTCCATTATCCCCGGGCTCGGTTCCGCCAAGTTAGCTCAGGCCGCCTCTCTCGCCCGTAGTGCGAAAGCGGCTGGGGTGGCAGCCGAGGCTCTTGGGGCAGCAGAAAAGGCCAAGGCAGCCAAGATGGCTCTCCTGGCTGGCGGCGTTACCAACTCGGCTCTCAACGCTGGCGGCGCCCGTGGAGAGGCGTACAAGGATCTCTACGACACTGCGATCCAGCAGGGGTACAACGAGGAAGACGCACAACGCATTGCCCTCGAGAAGTCTCGCCTTCCTGCGGTAGTAGGTGCCGTGACAGGGGCGCCCGCCGGGATGTCCGGCCTCGAGAGTGGACTGTTCGGACGAATCGCCGGAAAGTCCGCTATCGGCGAAGGGGTCAAGCACTTCGGTACTGAGGTAGCGGGGGAACTAGCAGAAGAAGCACTCCCACAGGTGGCTACCAACTGGCAGGCCTCCGAGTATGATCAACGTCCCCTCACCAAGGACATCGGTCGGACCCTGGTGGAGACCACCTTGGCCACCGGTCCCAACGCGACTGTGGCTGGCGTATCCGCCGGTCTGCGCCACGGTGCCGAACCCACTCCTGAGACTCCCCCACCCGTGACAGGGGAACCTGGTGATAGTGTTGCTCCGGCAGCACCACCTCCCGCCAACCCCGTCATGGGTGATGCCGCTACGGGTGCGGCAACTCCAGCGCCAATCCCGGTTGTCGGGCCCCTCTCTGAGGCCGCGCAGGCGGGCCAGGAAGCGGCCGCGGTGGGTGCCCACCCATTGCCCCCAGCTCCGGTCGTAGACCCCGCTATCGCCCAGCAGGAGGCCGAGGCGGAGGCCCTGAAGCAGCAACAGCAGGATGCCATCCAGCAGCATGACGAGCAGATGCGAGCCCTCAAGCTCCGGCAGGAGCAACTGCGGGTCAACCAGCAAGAACAGAAACTCGGGCTGGGCCCCACCCAGTTCGATGAGCCTGCCCTCCTCTCTCAGGCCAATGACCTGGCCTCGAAGAGCCTACCCACCATCGACCAACCTTCACAGGAGACCAGCAATGCCCTGCAAGACCAAACCCAAGGCCCCAGCCCGGCGTCCGAGCCCGCGCCCGCCCAAGACCCTCTAAGCCTGCTTGGGAGAACTGCCCCTGCCACGGAAGTTCAGGGGCAGCCCGGCGCCACGATCAACCCCAACTTTACCGACCAGCAGCATGTCGATGCCCTCAACACCGCGAACGATGCCCTCAATGCCCAAGGAGGTGAGAGACTTGCTCGCCCGCGAGTCCGTCTCGCCACGCCGAAGGATCTGCATACGTCCGGCAGAATTGCTCGGAAACTGGCAAGCACTATTGCCGCCGGGTTCGGGCACCGAGTTATCTATGTTGCGTCAGAGAATCCCCAAGAAACCCTGACCTTCGACGGTGCCATCAGTCCCCACGACCCGACCACGATCTTTTTGGCCCACGACTCCGAGTCTCCGGTCAACCGGGTGGTCTCGCATGAGGTGCTGCACGGGTTGCGGCGCATCGCCCCCGACGTCTACACCAACATGGTGAGTGGTCTACGCCAGATCTACGACCCCGAAAGCGTCGCCAAACATGCCGAGAAGAGGGGCTACCTGGGGGGTCTGACAGACGCCAACGAGGAGGAGTGGGTGGCGGATCTGTTTTCCAACACCCTGCACACTCCAAAAGCCCTGTCTCGGCTGGCCCTGGCCATGGACCACAAGGTTCTGGGGTCTGGACTGATGTTCCTGAACAACGTCAAGGCCTTCATCAATGCCCTGCATGGGAGGCTCTTAGGGTCCTTCCACATGCAGGAAGCCGACAATGCCCTGGCAGACCTCGAGGCTGCTCGGGATATCGTCACCCTGGGGATCGTCAACTATTCCCGTTATCGGTTGACTGGGCAGACGAACGAGGACCTGGGGACGGTTCCTTTGTCTCTTCGATCCTCTTCGGCACCCACAAAGATCAAGAACCCTCCGCTTGAGTCGAAGAATGAGGTAACCGATGTCTACAACCGGGAGACCGTGAGTGCCCGGGCACCGACCGCAAAGGGGGCCACCGAGAACCCCGTGACTCAGAAACTGGGGATCGGGCTCAAGACCTACTTACGGGCTGAGAATCTCCTCCCCGGTGCTGTTGAGACCCTCTCCTCCTACCCGCAACTGCGCCCAACCAATCGCAAGGTTACCCTGGCGAGACGGATCAACGACTTCATCAATGTCATCCAGTCGAACCTGCTGTGGCTGCACGACAAGGTTCCAGACACGATCCGGGAGAGGTCCAAGCTTTGGTATGACGGGGCTCTCAAGATCACGGAGAGATCCTCCGAACTCTATGGGGTCACGAAGCGACAGTTTGCGGCTGTTCTGGCCACCCAGTCACCACAAAAGGACTGGTTCGAGAATGTCTCCTTGGCAGAGAGGATCACTTCCATCTTCAAGCGGTTCCAGGGTCATGTCTGGGATGCCCGGATGACGGAGGCCTCGGCCCGAGTCCTGAAGCAGGAGGAACTGGCAGAACTGTCCGAGGACGTCGGGGCCGAACTCGACGTCGATGCAGCGCCACCTACCCCGTCAAAGTTTATCGCCGGTAAGGCCCGCGGGATGGTGAGGAGATCGAATGGGGGTCTCACCTACGAGCAGGCACTTGCAAAAGCGACGGAGGAGCAGAACGCGAAAAACCAAGAGAACCAGGCCCGACTCGACAGGGTCAAGGGGAAACGTCTTGACGAACTCTATGACGATATGGATGTCGCCATGTGGGTGCGCATCTTCGATGCCGCCCACCACAGTCCTCACTACTCTGTCGTTTCGCCAGAAGGAAACTTCGTAGGGACACGGACAGGGAAGACGGGATCACCCACTCGGATCCGGTGGGGAACCTTTGCGGCAGTTGCAAAGTCCATTTCGGTTCTAAAAGATGGGTCCATCGAGAACATCAGTCAGCAACTGGGCGCAGAGCATAAGATCCGTAATTTCTACAACAACATTATCGCCCCCAACGACCCGGCGGGCTATGTCACCATGGACACGCATGCCATTGCTGCCGACATGGTGTCTCCCTTCTCTGGTAACTCAGAACCGGTAGCCCACAACTTTGGGTTGAGGGGGGTTCCCGGCAGTAGTGTTTACGGAATGTCTGGAACCTATCCCATCCATGGAGAGGGGTACACTCGGGCCGCCGCAGAACGGGGAGTACTCCCAAGAGAGATGCAGTCCATTACCTGGGAGGCTATCCGAGGCTTGTTCACCGCCCCCTTCAAGTCCTCCCGGGCGAAGGGGCCCAACGGGGTGACCAACACCGCAGCCATCAATGCCATGTGGGAGGCCTATCACAACCGGTCCAAAACGATTGATGAGACCCGGCAGGAGATTCTCGACTACGTCAAGAAGGTGACGAACCGCACAGAGGAGGAAATCTTTACCCCCGAGTGGGCGAGAAGCCCGTCAGAGGGGGCGAGCAAAACCTCCTACGAAGAACTCCACGGGATGCCTAAGCCGGCTGCCCCCACCAATACGGCCTGGTCCGGGATGAACGTGGAGGTTGCGCCCAACCCCGACCAACTCAAGGAGGCGGCCACCGATACGTTAGCCAAGTGGAGCAAACTCTCCGACAAGGAACGTGGGCAGATCACCGAACTGGTGGGGACCCCCATCATCAAGCAGACGATGGCTCGGCTCGGCATCTCGCAGTACCGCATCGAGAACACAATCGGTGGGTTTGAGAAGGACGCCAACCCCTCGATCACGATCCACTTCGGGCCCGAGGTTAGCTGGAACCAGTTGGAGGAGGCCACCCGGGTCCTCGGCTATGTGTTCAAGCAGAAGCAGATGGTTCTCTACGACGAGACCGACAAGACCAGTAAGGAAGATCAGGTATCGTTCGTTCAGTTCAAGCCCACCCGGAAACTCTCAAACGAGGAGATAGCGGACCTGTACGTCAAGGTCCATGCCGCGTTCCCCGATATCGGCGGAATGTCTGTTGCCAATGGATCTCTATCTTTTGCAAACTTTAGTGGGACACCAGACGAAGAGTTTGGAACTAAACTTCGAGATGTAGTGCATACCTATCTCAAAGATAAGGACTATGGGGTAGAACGTATTAATCACAGGTTTAGGTCGGTTCTTCTCGGGGACATCGTCGGTCAGGACGCGGCGGGCAACGATATTATTCAGACGACGTTGCGCGGAACGCGGTATGATGATGAGACCAAGACAACCGAGATGGGAGGGGAAGATGGGCGGAGTACTATCGGAAAGAGAAGCGTTACCAGGGGAGAGGCTCTTCGGTGGAAAAGGGATTTTCATACCGTTCAGACCTCCTTCGACCAACGGCTCGAGCGCGAAGTCAGACACAGTTACGATCGACTACGTCAAGAATCCCGGGCAGCCAAAGCGGCAAGGCTCGCCGCAGCACCAGCAAGCCTCCGATCCGATGCTGGGGGCCAGGAACGGACTCGAGGACGCCCTGCAACGC
>ERZ724505.936-NODE-936-length-17028-cov-7.304543_pt1 | contig 17028 bp, 15 predicted proteins | sample MGYA00376038_ERZ724505 | MGnify/ENA primary metagenome ERZ724505 (study PRJEB28724, sample SAMN07190884) | wastewater metagenome | isolation source: effluent of sewage treatment plant in Hong Hong | place: Hong Kong | collected 2016-03-17 ... | reverse complement strand
CCAATGAACTGGTGCGCAGCAAGATCAAGATCAAGAGCATGAACTTCATGCGCGGCCGCACCTTCCTGAACAAGTTCGTCATCATCGACGAGGCGCAAAACCTGACGCCCAAGCAAATGAAGACCTTGATCACCCGGGCCGGCCCGGGCACCAAGATCATCTGCATGGGTAACCTGGCCCAGATTGACACGCCCTACCTGACAGAAGGCAGTTCCGGCCTGACCTATGCAGTGGACAAATTCAAGGGCTGGCCACACAGCGGCCACGTCACCCTGGCGCGCGGCGAACGCTCGCGTCTGGCTGACTTTGCCTCTGAAGTTCTCTGACTTTCTTCGCCCCACTCAAAGGCCGAGGTGTTTGCCTCGGCTTTTTTCTTGGTGCGACAGCTCATGCTGTCGCTTCTAACGACCGAATCAAATCGGCGGCACACGCAGCGCCCAGGGTTGGGCCTGCTCCAACTGCCCCGCCAGACTGAACAGCAGGCCCTCTTGTCCCATGGGGCCCATGAATTGCACACCGCTGGGCAACCCGTCGTCTGCAGCGAACAGGGGAACCGACATGGCGGGCAAGCCCGTCAAATTGGCCAGCTGGGTGAAGGGCAGCCAGGCCATGTTGTCACGCACCAGCTGATCAATGCCCCCCGCACGGATCAGGGCGCGAGTCAGCCCCATGGACGCCACCGCCTTCAGGGCCGCCACCTGCCAGGCAGGGACGGCGGTACTGCCATGCTTTCCGGGTGGGGTCGCCAGGGTGGGAGTCAGCCAAACGTCGTGGCGCTCAAAGAAATGCCCCATGGCCATGGTGCAGCCCTTGGCCACCGTATGGGCATCCAGGTATTCGGCCGCCGTTAAGGCCTGACCAAGCAAATACATGGAGCGGGTGTCGGGCTCAAAGCCATCCCAGCCGCAGCCTGTTTGCTTTTTGACCTCTTGAACAAACTGCCCAACCTGCACGCACCACAACATCATGAAGCGCCGTGCAGCGTCAAAGAAATCAATATCGGGCTGAGCCTCTTCCACCTCGTGCCCCAGGTCTCTCAACAGGGCCACCGTGCGCTCCACGGAGGCCACGGCAGAGGGATCCACCCCCAGCCCCAGAGGCGACCGGGTGCTGAAAGCCACCTTCAACCGCCCCGGCGCACGCGAGACCTCTTCCTGGAAGGGCCGCGCCGGTGGTGCCAGCACAGTGAGAGAGCCCACCTCAGGGCCATGCGTGGCATCCAGCATGGCGGCACTGTCGCGCACCGAACGGGTCAGCACATGGGTCATGACACCGCCGTGCATGTATTCGCTCAACTGCGGCCCCCAGGGGTTACGCCCCCGGCCCGGCTTGAGTCCAAACAGGCCACAGCATGCCGCCGGAATGCGGATGGAGCCGCCGCCATCGTTGGCCCCAGCCAATGGCACCACTCCGGCTGCTACAGCCGCGGCCGAACCGCCAGACGACCCGCCCGTGGTCACAGCCAAATTCCAGGGGTTGGCGGTAACGCCGGAAACCAGCGGCTCGGTAACGCCTTTGGTGCCAAACTCCGGCGTGTTCGTCGTGCCCAACAACACCACCCCCGCGTTCAACCACCGCTGCGTGATGGTGCCTGTTTGCGAAGCCACATGACCAGCCCGACGCAAGGCCCGACAGCCGTTGTAGTTGGGCACACCTGCGATGTCCTGAAACAAGTCCTTGGTCAGGAAAGGCACTCCCGCAAAGGGGCCAGACAAAGGCCGCCTGGTTTGCTGCAGAGCCCGTTCCCGAAGGGGGGTGACCAGAAAATTCAGCTTGGGGTTGACCGCCTCCAGGCGTGCCCAAGCGGTGTCCAACAATTCCTCGGCACTGACCTGTCCGCTTCGCACCAGTTCGGCCAAAGCCAGGCCGTCGAGCTGTCTGTATTCTTCAAACTTCACAAACGCATCCGGTTTCGTGGGTTGGGATGCGCCATTGTCCAAAGCACAGCCTGTGCGCCGTGAGAGACAATCGAGCCAATTTGATTGCCATTTCAGGCCACCATGGCACACACATCTCATCCGGACTCAGACAAACCCTTGGTATCGATGTCGTACTGGTCGGTCGTCGAATCCGTTCTGATGGACCACGGCGTTCAGCAAAACTGGATGACCCAACACCCCGCCCTGACTCAGGGGCGACAAACGGGCCGGCTTCGTTGCCGCGATTACGAATCGCTGTTGCTGATGGCCTTGCGGGCTTACGGGCAAACCTTGGGCATTGAGGCCGGCCTGCGCGGCTACCCCACCAAGCATGGCCCCTTGGGAGTGGCCTTCATGAGTTGCGCCACCCTGGCCGACGCCATGCACCTGGGCATGCGCTACCACCCCACCCGCATGCCCTATTACGACATTCAATTGCAAACGTATCCAAGCGCCCCCGCAGACTGGATCTGGGTGGACGTGCACGAACGTCTGCATGTAGATGGACTGGAGCAATTCGGCAAGCTATCGGCCTTGGTCGAAATGGCCACCCTGATTCGGACGCTGGCCCCGGTGCCGCGCGAACAGTTGCACTTGTATTTCACAATGGCCGAACCCGATTTTTTCCCTCGCTACCAGGAGCGGCTACCGCCTTGCACCTTCGGTTGGTCGGTTGACCGACTGGCCATTCATATCGATGCCTTGACCGCCCGATTGCCCTCGGCCAATACCGAGGCACTGAAGGAAGCCTGCGCGCAGTGCGATGCCGAATGGGTGCGCCTGGGGCTGGCCGGCAGTTGGCGCGAACGGGTTTTGAGCCACCTGCAAGACACGGCGCAAGCCCCTCGCACCATCGAGCAAATGGCCGCCCGACTCTGCACTTCCGAGCGCACGCTCAAACGCCAACTGCAGCGGGAGGGTTGCACCTTCAAATCTCTGCAAGACGCCGCCCGGCTGCGCGCAGCCAACAGCATGCTGAGCGATCCGGCCCTGGCCATTGCCGACATCGCGCAACGCATTGGTTTCGATGACCCCGCCCATTTCACCCGGGCCTATAAGCGCTGGACCGGGGAAGCCCCAAGCGTGGTCCGCACCGCCCTGCTCAAGCAGCAGCCCTCCAGCTTGCGTACACTCGCGTCCCATGCGAATTGAAGACATCCGCCAACGCCTGCGCGAGCGCGGCGCCAAGCCCAGCCACGAGCAAAGGGTGCTGCGCCACTGGGTGCAGGCCCTGCCCCACGACAGTGGGCGCCGTCGCCCCCAAGATTTCCTGCCTCAGGATGTTCGCAACCTGCTGCCCGGACTGAATGCCGAGCTGCAGGGCCTGGTCACACTGCGCTCAGCCCACCCTGGCGATGACGGCTCAGAGCGCCTGCTGGTCGATCTGGCCGATGGCCAGACCGTGGAAAGCGTGCTGCTGCCTCGCGATGGCTTGTGCGTGTCCACCCAGGTGGGCTGCGCCGTGGGCTGCGTGTTTTGCATGACAGGCAAAGATGGCCTGCTGCGTCAGGTCAGCAGCGCGGAAATCGTGGCGCAAGTGGCCCTGGCCCGCACCCGCCGCCCGGTGAAGAAGGTGGTTTTCATGGGCATGGGTGAGCCGGCCCACAACCTTGACAACGTGATGGAAGCCATCGACACCCTGGGCACCGTAGGCGCCATTGGGCACAAGAGCCTGGTGTTTTCTTCGGTGGGCGACCCACGAGCATTCGAACGCCTGCCGCAAGGCCCGGTCAAACCGGCCTTGGCCCTGTCGCTGCACACCTCGCGGGCCGATTTGCGCGCCCGCCTGCTGCCCAAGGCCCCACGCCTCAGCCCCGAAGAACTGGTTGAGCTGGGCGAACAATACGCCCGCGCCACCGGCTATCCCATTCAATACCAATGGACGCTGCTGGCTGGCATCAACGATTCGCAGGAAGAGATTGACGGCATCGTGCGCTTGCTTTCGGGCAAGTACGCCATGATGAACCTCATTCCCTTTAACTCGGTGGAAGATACCCCTTACCAACGCCCCGAATGGGAGCAGGCCGCAGCCATGGCGCGCCAACTGCACCAACGCGGCATTTTGACCAAGCTGCGTCACTCGGCCGGGCAAGATGTGGATGGGGGATGTGGTCAGCTACGGGCCCGCGCACTGGGCGAAGACCATCCGGCCCTGCCCATGCAGCCGCAACCGCAGACCGTGCGCATCGACCGACGCGCACGAACCTGATCAGGCTTTTTCGAACACCGCCATGCTTTCCACGTGGGCGGTGTGGGGGAACATGTTGACCGCCCCAGCAGCCACGCAGCGGTAACCGGCCTGATGCACCAGCAAGCCGGCATCGCGCGCGAGGCTCGCGGGGTTGCAACTCACATACACGATGCGCTTGGGCGCCACCCAATCAGGCACCAGTGATGGGTCCTGATGCAAGTCGGCCATGGCCTTGGCCAGCGCAAAAGCGCCTTCGCGGGGCGGATCCACCAACCACTTGTCGGCATGGCCGTAGCCAGCCAACTCCTGCGGCGTGATCTCGAACAAATTGCGCGCCACAAAGGTGGTGGGCGTGGCGATGCCATTGGCCACCACGTTTTCGCGCGAGCGAGCCACCAGTTGCTCGCTGCCTTCGATGCCGAGCACCTCACGAGCCTGTCGAGCCAGAGGCAAGGTGAAATTACCCAGCCCGCAGAACCAGTCGATGACGCGCTCATCCCGCTTCACATCCAGCAAGCGCAAAGCGCGGCCCACCAACACCTGATTGATGGCGTGGTTGACCTGGGTGAAATCGGTGGGCTTGAACGGCATGGTGATGCCGAATTCAGGCAAGGAATAGTCCAGGCCTGGCAACGACGAATCAAGCGGGTGCACTGTATCGGGGCCCTTGGGCTGCAGCCACCAGGAAATCAGGTGCTCGCCGTTGTTCCAGGCACTGTGTTCCTTGCCAAATGCCAGCAGCTTTTGGCGGTCGCTGTCGCCCAGCGCTTCCAGGTGACGCAGCACCAACACAGTCACCTTGGTGCCCACTGCCACTTCAATTTGCGGCAACCGGTCACGCTCGGCCATGGAGCCGATCAGCTCACGCAGGGGCATCAACAAGCGGCTGACGTGGGGCGGCAAGATGGCGCAAGTCTGGATGTCGGCCACATAGCGCGATTTGCGCTCGTGAAAGCCCACCAGCACGGTGTTTTTCTTGGCCACGTAGCGCACCGACAAACGGGCGCGGAAGCGGTAGCCCCAGGTGGGGCCCTCAATGGGGCGCAACAGGGTTTCGGGCTTGACCTTGCCCAGGTGCCAGAGGTTGTCTTCCAGCACGCGCTGCTTCACGGCCACCTGAGCCGAAGCATGAAAGTGCTGCATTTTGCAGCCCCCGCACACACCAAAGTGCGGACAACCTGGGGTCACACGCTGCGAGCTCTCGCGGCGCATGTCGGTCATGGTGGCCTGTTCCCAGTTGTTCTTCTTGCGCGACACCGCCACGCGGACTTCTTCACCCGGCAAGGCGCCATCGATGAAGACCACCTTGCCGTCGGCGCGATGGGCCACGCCCTGCGCTTCCAGATCAAGGGATTCGACCTTCAGCCATTCCTGACTGGGGTGCACGGGGACAACCGGCGCAGCCTCGGGAGCCTGCGCCACAGATTCAACGGAAACAGTTTCTTGACTCATCCCCGAATTGTCTCAGGGATGAGCCCTGCTTCAACGCGCTGGCAGCTGTTTTGAGGGGTCGATCGGCTTGCCTTGTTTGCGAATCTCGAAATGCAACTGCACGCGGTCGGCATCGGTCGAGCCCATTTCGGCAATTTTCTGGCCCTTGCGCACCACCTGATCTTCCTTGACCAGCAAAGTCTTGTTGTGGGCGTAGGCGGTCAGGTACTCGCCACCGTGCTTGACGATGATGAGGTTGCCATAGCCACGCAAGCCCGATCCGGCATAGACCACGCGACCATCACCAGCAGCCAGAACGGGATCGCCTTCCTTGCCGCCAATGGCCAAGCCCTTGCGTTTGCCTTCCTCAAATGCACCGAGAACCGGTCCGGTCGAAGGCCAGATCCAGGCAGGTTCATCCCCGCTGTCTTTGGCCGAATCAGCGGCATTGGCTGGATTGGTCGAACTGGCAGCCGCAGGCGCAGCCACTGTAGACGAGGCCGCCGACGCCACCGCACCCACCGCTGCTGCAGCGGGTTTGGCCGCAGCGCTGGCTGCCGGGGTGGCCGCCGCACCGCCCTTGGCGTCTAGCCCCTTGGCTTCCACCTTGGGCACGCTGACGGGCTTGGCTGCCGGCAAAACACTGGCCGCATCCACCGTAGGCGGCACCACGCGCAAGACCTGACCCACCTCGATCAAATTGGGGTTCTCAAGGTTGTTCCAGCTGGCGATGTCGCGGTAGTTCTGCCCTGACTCAAGCGCTATGCGGATCAAGGTATCGCCTTTGGCCACGGTGTAGTAGCCGGGCTTGCCAGCGTTTTCCGCACCAGGGGGAGGCTTGGGAGCACTGGCTCCGCCGCTACCCGACGCGCCACCAGAACGACCCCGATCTTCCACGGGCGCACGGTGGTGCTGGGTGGCACAGCCGGCCAACAGAGACAACAGGACAGCCACGGAGGCCAGACGAAAACGGGAAATCATGAGCATGAGCGTCACTTCAAGTGATGCCGGATTTTAGTGGTACGAACAATACAGCACCCGCACGGGTGTGCTGCAGGCTGCCATCGGGCAGACGATCAACCACGGTCAGGACCTGGCCTTGCCCGCGGGCGTCTTCCATGGGGGCAATCAAACGCCCTCCGGGCGCCAATTGATCCAGCCAGGCCTGAGGCAAAGCCGAACCGCCCGCCGCCGCAATGATGGTGTCATAGGGTGCCTGCGGTGCATGCCCCACCATGCCGTCGCCATACACCAGGCGAACATCTTGCCAGGTGGGCACATGCTGGCGAATCACATCCAGATTGCTGCGAGCCTTGAGGTGCAGATCGCGCAGGCGCTCGATGGACACCACATGCCGCGCCAACAAGCTCAGCAAAGCCGCCTGGTAGCCGCACCCGGTGCCCACCTCCAGGCAGGCCCCCAGTGGACGAGCCAAGTCAACGTGCGGCTGCGTCAGCCCAGGCCGCGCGCACAACAACTGCAACATCGTGCCCACGACCGAGGGTTTGGAGATAGTCTGCCCCAAGCCAATGGGCAAGCTGGTGTCTTCATAGGCCTGGTTGACCAGGGCCGTGTCCACGAACAAATGGCGCGGCATGCGTGCGAAGGCTTCCAGCACCGCCATATGAGTGATGCCGTCTGCGCGCAAACGCTCCACCATGCGCAAGCGCACGGGCATAGAGTCCAGGCCGACGCCCTGCGGCACCGTGTGGCGCCGGCGGTCTTGTTCAACCTGATGCAAGTGCGCCTGCGGCCTCAACACCTCGCGCTGAACGGCGGCGGGGCTGCTGCGGCTGCGGTTACCCCCTGCTTGGCTGGAAACCTTGTCCAGCATCAGGGGAAACCGCTTGGGCGGCTTGTTATCAGAAGACTGCCCGTGGCTCATCGCACACCCAGCCAGCCGTGCCAGGTCGGGATGGCGCCATGATCGGTCATGTCAACCTGCAATGGCGTGATCGAGACGCCGCCGTCGCGGGTGACTTGAAAATCGGTGCCGTCGCCCTCTTCCCGGGCATCACCTGCGGGGCCAATCCAGTAAATGGTGTCCCCACGCGGGTTGGTTTGCGCAATGGCAGGACGGCTGGCATGGCGGCGCCCCAATCGGGTCACGTGCCAAGGCGCTTCTTCCAGGTCTTCAATCGCGGGCATGTTGACATTCAACAGCCAGGGGCCGGTAGCCGGAGGACGCGCCAGAACCGCCTCGACCACCCGACGCGCCACCCGGGCGGCTTTATCGAGATGGCCCCAGCCCCTGTCGGTCAGGGAAAACGCAATGGCGGGCACCCCGAACAGGTAGCCTTCCGTGGCCGCCGCCACCGTACCGGAGTACAAGGTGTCGTCGCCCATGTTGGCGCCATTGTTGATGCCCGACAGCACCAGATCCGGCTTGGGAATCAGGCCCGAAGTGAGGGCCAGATGCACGCAGTCAGACGGGGTGCCGGTGACAAAATGGAAGCCGCTGGGGGCCGTGTGAACGGTCAGCGGGTGATGGAGCGTGAGGGCATTGGACGTTCCGCTCGCGTTGCGTTCTGGCGCAAACACGTCGATGTGACCCAGGCCCTCGCAGGCTTTGACCAGAGCGGCCAGCCCGGGGGCCAGATATCCGTCGTCGTTGGCAATCAGAATACGCATGGCGCTATTGTAAAAGTCCTGAGCTGACTCGCTGAGGCATTAGGGTAAGCCCTTTTGGTGTCTCTTCCCCGTCAATCCAAGGGGGGTGAGTGGCGTGACGACATCTGCCGACGCACCGATAATGCGCCGATACTCATCATCCGAATGGATGAGCCCTGTACCCCAGTTGTCCGAGGGGAAAACCATCAACCCAGGCTTGCCGAGAGGCCTGCCTCGGGAGGAGCTTCATGACTGTCAAGGTTCTGATTCTGGAAGACAACCCCGTCGCCCGCGGCTTTTTGAGCCGTGTAGTGCGCGAGAGCTTCAGCGACGTCAGCAGCATCACCGAAGCTGGCGACCTGGAAGCGGCTCGCCGTCTTCTGGGCTACGCCCCGGGCGGGCAGGCTGTTGCCGACCAAGCCCCCTACCAGCTGATTCTGGTTGACCTGGAATTGCCCGATGGCAGCGGCATGGAGTTGCTCAAGGAACTGGCGGCCTATCCGGCCACCCGCATTGTCACCACACTGTATTCGGACGACGAGCACCTGTTTCCCGCCCTGCAATGCGGCGCTGACGGCTACCTGCTCAAGGAAGACCGCTTTGAAGTGCTGGTGGAAGAACTGCAGAAGATCGTGCGTGGCCAGCCACCCCTGTCGCCCGCCATTGCCCGCCGGCTGTTGACTCACTTCCGCACCGGTGAAGGTGCTGCGTTTGGCAACGGAAATGGTCACGCTGCCTCCGCAGCGGTTCACCAGCCTGCCCATGCCGTGGCTGCCCCGCTGGACCACGAGCGCCTGACCCCACGGGAAAGCGAAGTGCTGACCTATTTGAGCAAGGGCTTCACCATCAAGGAAATTGCCGCCCTGATGGGAATCAAGTGGTTCACGGTCAACGACCACATCAAGTCCATCTACAAGAAACTGAACGTTTCCAGTCGTGCTGAGGCTGCTGTTCTGGCCAGCAAACAAGGTCTCGTCTGACCCGGGAGGTCGGCATGTCCGCCTCGATTCCAAGCCGACCTGAGCCGGACGACGGCCCCCCCAGCCAGATCACTTCACACTGGCCGACCCTGGAGGCCGTGCTGCAAGGGCCGCTGGAAATGCCACGCTGGATTGGCTGGCGCCTCAAGCTGCTAGTCGCCTGGGTGCTGCTGGGTTGCGCCTTGGTGTTCGGCATGGCCAACTGGCTGATGGGCCAACCCAAATTGCCCATGACCCTACGCGGGACACCTGATGGGCTGGTCCGCGTTCACGGGGTCGATTACCCCACTTTGCAGCGCCTTGAAGGACGCGTTTTGACCTCGGTGGAATGGCATGCCCGCGGGCAAGCCAACGACCGACACCAGATCGCGCCCGTCGATTTGCTGGTACTACAACGGTCTGCGCGCTGGATCAGTGACGCTAACTTGCAGCAACGGTATTTTCAGGAGCATGCCGCCCTGGCGGCGCTGATGACCGACTGGCAGGCCGGCAAGGGCATCATGGTGGACCTGGGTTTTCAGTCCGGCCCCATGGAAACCGTGCTGATTGCCCCCCGCGGCCTGACCGGTCTAAGCCCGCTGTTCTGGGTGTTGAGCCTGTTGTCGCTGATGGTGTATGCCGTGGGCGCTGTGGTCTTACTGGCCAGCCCGCAGTGGCGCAACGTGGCCTTTGCGATGGTGGCGCTGTGCCACAGCATTGAGCTGGCCCTGATCGGCATTTCCACCAGCCTGGACCTGTTCACCCCCGACGGCTTTCTGGTGTGGGACAGCCGCATTCGCGTCGGGTGCGACTTGCTGATCACCTCAACCGTGGCGATTCTGGCCGCACTGCATCCGCGCCCTTTGCCGCGTTGGCCTTGGGTAGTCGTGGCCGCCGCCACGGGCGTGCTGATCACTTTGACGGGCCTGACCCTGGTGCCAATTTCATGGCGCTGGTGGTGGCTGCAAGGCGCCTGCGCCACACTGGGCCTGGCTGCCATTGGGGTGATGACGCTGAACCACCGACACGCCCCCCACCCGTTCACCCTGATCATGCGCCGCTTTGCCCTGATCACGCTGGCGTCTTGGTTGCTACTGAGCCTGTCCATTGCCGTAGGCCTGCAGCGCGCCGACATGCAACTCCACCTGAGCACCTTCGGGGTGATGACCTGGCAGGTGTTTGCCGCCTCGCAGTTGTTGCTGTCGCCCTATTTGTCGCGCTCGAAGCTGATCTTGCAGGAGTTTTCCTTGCTGGCGGCCTCCAGCACCGTGGCGGCTTCGCTGGACTTGCTGTTTGTGGCCATTTTTTCGCTGGGGCAATTCACTTCGATGACCCTGTCGCTGTTCCTGTCGTTCGGGGTGTATTTATCGATTCGTCGCTGGCTCATGACCCGCCTGCCAGGGCGCGACCCACTGACCACGGAGCGACTGTTTCAGCGGCTGTACCGCATGGCCCGCGAAGTGGAACGGCAGCCGGAAGCACTGGATGGTTCCTTGCTGCAATTGATGCGCGAACTGTTTGACCCACTGGAGGCCTCGCTGCTGCAAGGTTCGGTGGGCTCGGCCACCTTGAAGGGCAATGGCTCGGTACTGCTGATGCCGCTGCCACAACTCGATCGCCCCCATTCTGATTCCGGGCGGGTTCTGATCTTGAAATACGCCAAGAAGGGACAACGCTTGTTCACAGGCGAAGACGCCCGCCTGGCCGATCGCATCGTCGAGCAATTGCACCGTGCCATGAATTTCGACAAAGCCGTGGAGCAGGGCCGCAGCGAGGAGCGACTGCGCATTGCCCAGGATTTGCACGACAACATCGGCGCGCGCCTGCTGACCCTGATGTACCAGGCCCCCAACCCTGCCATGGAGGAATACATCCGCCACACGCTGCAGGATCTGAAAACCTTGACACGCGGGTTAGCTGCGCAGTCTCATGCCCTGTCGGAAGCAGCAGGCGAATGGAAGCGCGACTTGAGCCAACGCCTGGGCGCCGCCCGTTGTGATCTGGACTGGCAGTTGCAGATCGATGTGGATGTGGTGCTGAACATGGTGCAGTGGTCGGCGCTGACCCGCATCTTGCGGGAACTGGTCAACAACACCATCAGTCACGCCAAGGCCAACAAAGTCCGCGTCAGCGTCACGCTGGAACAAGACCGCCTGACCCTGAGCGTGTCCGACAACGGTGTCGGCATCGAGCCCACGACCTGGTCTCATGGCTTGGGGCTAGGCGGCGTGCGCAAACGGGTGAAACAACTCGGTGGCTCTGTGCGCTGGATGGCCAACGACCCGCGCGGCATTCGCTGCGAGGTGGTGGTGGAACCATTTTCGGCCTCCGCCGGCTTGCCCACCGATCCTCAGGTTTCCCACTGAGGCGTGTTGCGCAGCACCTCTTCCAGCGTGGTCAAGCCCTCGGCCACCTTCATGGCCCCTGAGAGTCGCAGCGGACGCAAGCCCTCCTTGGCCGCCGTTTTGCGCAAGGCGTGCATATCGATGCCCGGATGCATGGCATGCCGCACCCCTTCAGACACGGGCAACAATTCGTACAAGCCCACACGCCCCTTGTAGCCGGTCATGCGGCACTCAAGGCAGCCCACTGGCTTGTAGGGCTGGATCTTGCCGTTCATGCGCCAAGGGCGGATCACGTCGGCCAGGGCTTCGGTTTTCAGCTCAGGATCGGGTTGCTTGCAACTGGGGCACAGCGTGCGCACCAAGCGCTGTGCCAGCACACCGATCACGGTGGCGCTGATGAGATACGGTGGCACCCCCAGGTCAGTCAAGCGGGTAATGGCAGAAGCCGCATCGTTGGTGTGCAGGGTGGAGAACACCAAGTGGCCGGTCAACGAAGCCTGGATGGCCATTTCAGCCGTTTCCAGGTCACGGATTTCACCCACCATGATGATGTCCGGGTCTTGTCGCATCAGGGCCCGCAGGCCTTCGGCAAAGCTCAGGTCAATGCCGGGCTGTACCTGGGTCTGGTTGAAGGCTGGCTCGATCATTTCGATCGGGTCTTCAATGGTGCAAACGTTGACCTCGTCGGTGGCCACGCGCTTGAGGGTGGAATACAGGGTGGTGGTTTTGCCCGAGCCCGTGGGCCCTGTCACCAGAACAATGCCGTGCGGGCGCGCCACCAATTGCTCCCAGATCTGGATTTCGTTGGGAGCAAAGCCCAGCGCATCAAACGACTTGACCGTGTTGTCAGGGTCGAAGATCCGCATGACCAGCTTTTCGCCAAAGGCGGTGGGCATGGTGGACAAACGCATTTCGACTTCGTCGCCACCGGGGTTGCGGGTCTTGATGCGCCCATCGAGCGGGCGGCGCTTTTCCACCACGTCCATGCGGCCCAGCAGCTTGATGCGAGCCGTCATGGCCTGCATCACCGCCAAAGGTACTTGGTAGACCGTGTGCAGCACCCCGTCGATGCGGAAGCGAATGGCCCCCATCTCGCGGCGGGGCTCAAGGTGAATGTCGGAGGCGCGCTGGTCAAAGGCATATTGCCACAGCCAGTCGACCACCTGGATGATGCCTTGGTCGTTGGCATCAAGCTGGCGGTTGGTCTTACCCAGTTCAACCAGTTGCTCGAAGTTGTGCGCCACCGAGTCGCCGGTTTTCTTGCTGGCATCTCGAACCGACTTGGCCAGGGTGTAGAACTCGGTGCGGTAGCGCTGTAAGTCCAACGGACTGGACACGACCAGCCGAATCTTCTTCTTGGTGTGCGCCAGAATTTCATCCACCCAGGCCACATCCAGCGGCTCGCAGGTGGCAATGGTGATGTCGTTCAGGCCCACCTGCACCGGCAGCGCCGAGCGGCGTTCGGCGTAGTTGATGGACATGACCTCGGCCACACGACCCACGTCCACTTTCAGGGGATCAATGCGCAGGTAGGGCAGGCCCAAATGCCCTGCCAGCCATTCGGTCAGCGGCTCCAGCTCCAAGGCAGCCCCCGTGCCGGCCCGCTTGAGCCCAAGGCCAGCCAAACGCACCAGGGGGTGCTGCGAGCTGGTGCCTGCGGCAAAGCGCTGACGCACCAGTTGGGCGTCTTGCTCGGTCAGCACGCCGTCGGCCGTCAACCAGGACAAGACCAATACCCAATCCAGCGGCCCTTGGTGGGTGGAGACGCGACGTTTGGAGTGGGCTGATGCGGTCATCTCAGGACTTCTTCGAAGGCTTGGGCGTGAAGGTAGACAGTAGCTTGACCCATTTTCGCGCAGGCAATTCCCATTTGGTCTGCAAAGTTTCAGCCCGTTGGGCCAGCACTTCTCGCTCTGGCAGGTCAAATCCCTTCCAGGCCAGCACGATGGTGTTGCCTTCGGTGGTGGGTTTGAGCATGGCCACGCGGTTGTCGCCGAACGCCGCGCGAATGCGTGCGGCGCTGCGCTCGAAGCTGGCGTCACGCCCAAACAGGTTGACGGTCATCACCCCACCATCGTCCAACACACGCCAACAGGCGCGATAGAAGTCTTCGTCATCCAGGACCGGGCTGGCGGCCTCGTGGTCGTACAGGTCCACGCACAAGGCATCAGCAGAGGCGATATGGCGATCATCTGCCACGTACTTGGCGGCATCCGCCTTCAATACCGTCAATCGGTCATCATCTTCAGGCAGGTGGAACCAGACGCGGCACACCCCGATGACGGCGGGGTTGATTTCGACCGCCGTGGTGGGCAAACGCAACACGCTGTGGCAATACTTGGTGATGGCTGCGGCCCCCAAGCCCAGTTGCAGGCAACGCGTGTCAACCAGGTCTTGCGGGTCTCGCAACAGCAACCAGGCCATCATGCGCTGGATGTAGTCCAACTCCAGCTTGGTGGGCTTGCTGATGCGCATGGCGCCTTGCACCCAGGGGGTACCCAGGTGCAGGTAGCGTATGCCGCGTTCTTCAGAAATGGTGGCTTCGGCCAATTGGGGTTTGCTGCGTTTCACGGGGGCGAGTGTGGCACAGTCGTCGTCATGCCCGCCGCCCCATTACAGCCCACCCCACGTCTGCAAGGCTTGCCACCCGTGGTGGGCCCTGGTGCCAGGCTGCTCATTCTGGGCAGTTTTCCAGGTGTGGCTTCGCTGACGGCACAGCAGTACTACGCGCACCCACGCAACCAGTTCTGGCCCATTTTGTCGGCCATCTGGGGGCTGACCGGTGCTGCAAGCTTGCTGGCGCGCCCCTATGCGGAACGTCTACCCATCGCCATGCAGCATGGCCTGGCCATTTGGGACGTGTACTCCGCTTGCGTGCGCGAAGGCAGCCTGGACAGCGCCATCGAAGCCGCCGAACTCAATGACCTAGCCGGGCTTATTGAGCGCACGCCCACGCTGCGGGGCATTGCGCACAACGGCGGCGAATCGGCCCGTCACATCAAAATCACGCAGGCGCTGGGCTTGCCGGTGTTCAGGCTGCCCTCCACCAGCCCAGCGAATGCGTCGTGGCGCTTCGAACGCAAACTGGCGGCCTGGCAAACTGTGTTCGAACAAACCGGCGCCCATGTTTTGCTGCCCATCTGATCATGAACGCTCGTCTCGACCGATTGCCACCCAAGCTCCTCTGGCCTCTTTTGGTGTTGGCCGCATCGGCCTGGGCTTTTGTGAAAATTGCCGGAGAGATGCTCGAAGGTGACACCCATGCGGTGGATTTGATGATCTTGCAGTGGTGTCGGGTACCTGGGCAAGCAGCCCTGCCACTGGGGCCGTTGTGGCTCCAGGAAGGCATTCGCGACCTGACCGCCTTGGGCAGCCCAGCTGTGTTGACACTGGCCGTGGGCACGACCTGGGGCTACCTGATGCTGGCTGGGCGAATGCCACTGGCGTGGTTTACCGCAGCAGCCACCGGTAGTGGCTTGCTTCTGTCCATGGCGCTGAAGAACCTGTTTTCGCGCAGCCGGCCCGATGCGCTCTATCACGCGACGGTGGCCAGTGGCTACAGCTTTCCCAGTGGCCACGCCATGATGTCAGCCGTGGTCTTCCTGACGCTGGCCGCCCTGCTGGCCCGCGTGCTGCCCCAAATGCGCCTTCGGTGGTACGTGCTCAGCGCAGCCATGCTATTGACCGGCCTGACCGGTTTGTCGCGGATCTACCTAGGGGTGCACTGGGCTTCCGATGTCGCGGCGGGCTGGGCCGCAGGCGCCGCTTGGGCCATGGGGTGCTGGCTACTGGCTCAGCGGCTGCATGTCGGGCCGAATGCCCTCAACCCTTGATGCACCGACTCAAGCCTTATTGAGCAAAGCCGACAAACGAGGCAAGGCCGCCAGCGCGTTATGACACGTGCGGTTCTGTACTTCAGCCAAGGTCCACCCACGCACCTCGGCCAAGGTTTGCGCAATACGGGGTAGCTCGGCAGGTTCGTTGCGACTGCGTTCACCCAAGGCGCGTTGTTCTGCGGTTTTATACAACCAGTGCGGCGGGATGTCTGGCGCATCGGTTTCCAGCACCAGGGCCTCAGGCGGCAAGTCAGCTGCCAGACGGCGAATTTGCAAAGCCCGGTCGTAGGTCATGGCCCCACCAAACCCGAGTTTGAACCCCAGTTCGATGAAAGCCAGGGCTTGCTGATGGCTGCCGTTGAAGGCATGGGCAATGCCGCCGGGAACGGGCTGCCCGGCATCTCGGCAACGCCGCAGGTGCTTGAGCAAGGCGTCGGCACTGCGCCGCACATGCACGATGACAGGCAAGGCATAGCGGGCGGCCAACTTCAGCTGTTCAACATAAAAGGTTTCCTGCAAGGCCCGGCTGGCGTCGTCTTGCAGTTCCGGCACAAACCAGTCGAGCCCAATTTCACCCACAGCCACCAGGCGAGGATCATCCACCGCTTGCGCCAAAGCCAGCTCCAGTTGCTTCAGAGAGTCAGGTGGCACGGCTTTCACATACAGCGGGTGAATGCCCAGGGCATAAGCCCCCCCGCAGACCACGGCCGCATCGCGTGAGGTGGCAAAGGTGGCGGGAGACACCGCAGGGATCACCATCAGGCCCACCTCCGCATGGCGGGCACGCTCAATCACCTGCGGGCGATCGGCGTCAAATTCCGGCGCATCAAGGTGGCAGTGGGTATCGATCCACATGCCCGCACCTTACTGCGTGAAGCGCCCGTTGACCAGATGATGGCGCTGGTCGCAACGGGCGGCCAACGCCGTGTCATGCGTGACCATGATGACCGAGGTGCCTTGGTCTGCGGCCAGTTGCAGCATGAGGTCGAACACCACATCGGCGGTGCTACGGTCCAGATTGCCCGTGGGTTCATCGGCCAGCACACAGGCGGGCTGGGTGACCAGCGCGCGCGCCACGGCCACGCGCTGGCGTTCGCCGCCAGACAGTTCGGAGGGACGGTGTTCGGCGCGGTTGGACAAGCCCACTCGTGTCAGCCAGGCCCGAGCTTTTTCTCGGGCCTGCGCCAAAGGTTCACGCCGAATCAGCCAGGGCATGGCCACATTGTCGAGCGCCGTGAACTCAGGCAGCAGGTGGTGAAACTGATAGATGAAGCCCAGGTGCTGATTGCGCCAGGCACCCTGCTCTGCCGCGCTCTGGTCCGCCCAGGAGCGCCCCATCAGGCGAACCGATCCACTGGTGGGCACATCGAGCCCACCCAGTAAATGCAACAAGGTACTTTTGCCCGAGCCCGAGGCCCCCACCACGGCCACGGTTTTGCCGCGCTCGACGGCCAGATCCACCCCTTGCAGGATGGTCACATCCAGTGGGCCTTCGTGGAAGCGTTTGATCAGGCCCCGGGCTTGCAGGATGACGGTGTCAGTCATGCTTGGCCCCGATCAGATGTGCAACAACCAGGCAATGACATTCTTGGCAATGAAGCCCAGCATGCCAAAGCCCAACACGATGAACAACACGAATGTCCCAAAGCGGCCAGCCTTCGACTCTCTGGCCAACTGCCAGATGATGACGAACATATAGAGGATGAAGCCCCCAACCCCGACCGTGAGGCCCAGTTG
>ERZ724505.935-NODE-935-length-17040-cov-4.639918_pt1 | contig 17040 bp, 24 predicted proteins | sample MGYA00376038_ERZ724505 | MGnify/ENA primary metagenome ERZ724505 (study PRJEB28724, sample SAMN07190884) | wastewater metagenome | isolation source: effluent of sewage treatment plant in Hong Hong | place: Hong Kong | collected 2016-03-17 ... | reverse complement strand
TAAATATGATGGCATTCAGTCCTCGGAAGCTCGCGAAAAGATAACCGTTGAGCTTGGTGAAGAGAAGATAAATTACAAAATGCGTGATTGGCTGATCAGCCGTCAGCGTTACTGGGGCGCGCCTATACCCGTAATTCATTGTGAGAAATGCGGAGTCGTTCCAGTGCCGGAACATCAACTTCCGGTTGAGCTACCTCAAGTTAAGTCTTATGCGCCAAGCGGAGATGGTCGATCTGCTCTAGCGACTGCTACCGATTGGCTCCACGTGGACTGCCCTGAGTGCGGCGGCAAGGCTGAGCGCGAAACCGACACTATGGATGGGTATGCTTGCTCAAGCTGGTACTTTTTGCGTTACACCGACGCCAATAACGACAAAGTGGCATTTTCTAAAGAAAAAGCCGATTACTGGATGCCGGTTGATGTGTACGTTGGTGGCGACCATGCAGTTGCTCACCTATTGTATGCACGTTTTTGGAACATGTTCTTAAACGATCGCAAAATGGTTGATGTTCGTGAGCCCTTTAAAGGTTTGAGGTATAACGGGTACATCTTGGCTGAAGACGGTACGAAGCTGAGTAAGTCTTATGGCAACGTCGTTGATCCGGTTGACCTCATCGATCAAGGCTACGGCGCCGATTCGGTCCGAATGTATGAGCTCTTTATCGGGCCTTACGAGCAAGATTCAAACTGGAATCCTACAGGAATTGACGGTTGTAAGCGTTTCTTGAATCGAGTTTTCACATTAGTTCAAGAACATATTGATGCAAAAGGTTCTGCTGCTGGTGACTCCGCTCTGGAGACTGCTCTTGCTAGCGCAACTCATAAAGCTCTCAAGAAAGTGACTGTCGATACAGAGAAGTTCAGCTTTAACACCGCAATTGCAGCGATGATGGAAGCGGTTAATGAGATGTACAAGCTTAAGGTTGATCTTCCGGTTGGCTCGATTGAGTGGGACCAAAACATAAAGATACTTGTATTAATGCTCGCGCCATATGCACCACACCTTGCTGAGGAGCTTTGGCAACAACTTGGTGAAACCGAGAGCGTACATATTTCTCAATGGCCAGAATTCAACCCAGATTTGGTCCAGGATGAGATTATTACGATTGTGCTGCAAATTAATGGCAAGGTTCGTGCCAGCATCGAAGTCCCAGCCGATTCAACTCAAGACGAAATTAGTAAACTAGCTCAAGGAAACGAGAATATTGTTCGCCATCTAGAGGGCAAAGAGCTAGTAAAAACTATCTATGTCGCCGGCAAGCTGGTTAACTTTGTTGTTAAGTAGCCGATTCTCTTGATTTAAGCCACCTTCCAGGTTATAATTGCCCTCAAGAGCGCAATGCACGTAGACGTAAATGACATCTTAAGACAGGGGGAGGGGGCTCAAGAAAGCTTTTCAATAGCTGATGAGCAACCGGAGTTTGAGGATGTTAAGCTTACGGCGCCACTAAACGGCGAAATTAGAATAATCGGTACCAAAACTGGTGTTCTGGTTGCAGGCAAATTAAATGCCGAGGTTGAGCTAGAATGTCACCGCTGTTTGCGCACTTTTGAGCATCAATTTAGCTTTCCTGTCGATGCGGAGTTCAACCCTCAGCCTAACGAGGACGAATACCCAATCGATAAGTACGGGAAGATTGATCTTGAGGAGCCTATTCGCCAAGATCTGGTGACTCATCTACCGCTACGTCAGCTTTGCCAAGCCGACTGTGACGGGATACAATTAAAAGCAAAGAAGGAAGCAAATGGCAGTTCCTAAAAAACGTACAAGCAAGACCAAGCGCAATACGCGACGGTCACACGACGCAATCAGCCCAGTGCAGTTGCAGCCAGCATCAGATGGTAGCCTGTCACCGCGAAGATTGCACAAGGCCATCAGCCTTGGACTAACCAAGTATATAAAGCGAGCTCGCTAAATGGCATCAAACCGTCATCTAGGAAGAATCGTAGCGATGCAAACTCTCTACGAATATGACTTTCGGGCAGGTACCGATAATAAGATCGACCGAGATGAGGTTTTGACCCGTAATTTGGGCGAGTTTTCTGATGCAATCGACGATAAAGACTTTGTTCATGACCTAGTTGATGGCGTTGAGAAGAATCAGGAAAAGATTGATAACATTATCGGTCCGGCGGCTCCAGAATGGCCGGTTGAACAAATCGCCAAGATCGACAAGATTATTTTACGAATTGGCGTATACGAATTATTGATTAAGAAAGACGTTCCTCCAAAGGTTGCTATCAACGAAGCAGTTGAACTAGCAAAAGCCTTCGGCGGCGAGAACTCCAGTAAGTTTGTTAACGGAGTTCTGGGAACGATTTATCGTGGAAGCGATGTCTACCAACCAGAAGAAGAAACGCAAAAATCCTAAAAAACCCCCACGAATGAAAGCAGTTCGTGAGTATACTGCTGGCGGAATGGTGTTTCGCCGAACTTCCGCTGATCAAATTGATATTCTGATGATTCAAGACCGCATGGGCCGATGGACTATACCAAAAGGGCATGTTGAAGAAGGCGAGAGTCTAGAAGAGACTGCAGTTCGTGAAATTGGTGAGGAAACCGGTTTAACTAACCTTTCAATCAAGGAGAAGCTCGATAAGATTCATTTCTTCTATCGCAAAGAGGGGAAACTCATTTACATGACTACTCACGTTTTCTTGATTGAGGCATTGGGAGATACCGACGCGCTCGTCCCTGAAGATAGCGAAGGTATAGTTGATGCGAAGTGGTTTTCAAAAGATAAGGCTCTTGAGCTCATTGAGTACAGGGACACAGAAAGATTATTCAAAATGGGTCTAGGTAAGTTAAAACTGGCATGAGTACCGATTCAAAAGTGTTAATAACAGATTTAGAAGCCGAATTAGGCGTTAAGTTTAAAGATATTTCAATTCTTGAGCGTGCATTTATTCATCGCTCTTACCTGAATGAGCATCCAAAGGCTGGTCTTGAACACAACGAGCGACTTGAGTTTTTGGGTGACGCCGTTCTTGAGCTGGTCGTGACCGATTATCTTTACAGTAACTATCCAAATCCCGAAGGTGATCTTACTAACTGGCGAAGCGCATTGGTAAAAACAGAGTCTCTGAGTGCAGTTGCCAAGAAATTGGATCTCGATCGCTTTCTAAAGCTCAGTAAGGGTGAATCCAAGGGAAACGAGAGAAGTCGTGCGTTGATCCATGCCAATGCAGTTGAGGCCATGATTGGAGCAATTTACCTCGACCAAGGTTATGATCAGGCCCGAGAGTTTGTGATGAATAACATTATCTCGACCTTGCCAACAATTTTGGCTGAGGGGACCTGGGTTGACCCAAAAAGTAAGTTTCAGGAGATGGCTCAAGAAAAAGAAGGCCACACCCCTCACTACAAGGTTATTGAAGAGACCGGTCCGGATCACGATAAGGTATTTTTAGTAGGGGTTTTTGTCGGTGACCGGCTTTGTGGAAAAGGCCAGGGCTCAAGTAAACAGGCAGCTCAACAACAGGCGGCAGCGGCTGCACTCAAAAAATATAAAGCCTAAAGTCTTACAGGTTGACATAAGGGTTGCAAACCTGTAAAATCATTTTCGTTGCTTAAAGAGAACTAATCTTAAACATGTTAGTAATTCGCTTGGCCCGTGGTGGCCGAACCAAATACCCGGTTTACCGCATCGTTGCGGCTGAATCTTCACGCGCCGCTACAGGCAAATTCGTTGAAGTTTTGGGTCATTATAATCCTCACACCAAAGAATTGGTCATCAAGAAAGAGGAAACGATTAAGCGATTGAGCCATGGCGCTCAACCATCTAACAGCGTAATCAAACTCCTACAGCAGGAAAAAATTGAGCTTCCGTCTTGGGTAAAGCTCAAGACCAAGAATCGAAAGCCTAAGAACGAGCCGGAAGAGAAGCCAGAAGAGCAGCCAGCTCCTGCAGAGGAAACTCCTGAAGCCAATGAGGCCGCCGATGCGCCAGCTGAGCCAACTGAAAAGGAAGAGGCTCCTGTTGAAGAAGAGCGAGTAGCAGAAGCAGCTACCGAAAATGCCGCTGAAGCAGAAGAGGCCAAGGAAGACGCTCCTGAGGCTCCCGCCGAAGAAACGACTGAAGACGCTAAGTAAGTCGCAAACAAAAACAATTTGAGTTATGATTGCATTAAGTACTAATGCGAGGCGATATGGCTGATTTGAGAGAAGATTTCGTAACCTACGTTGTTAAGGCGCTGGTAAGTAATCCCGATGCTGTCGAGCTAAAAAGAGCAGAAGACGACAAAGGTGAGTATCTGGAGCTAAAAGTTGACCCTTCAGATATGGGTAAAGTAATTGGTAAGGCAGGAGCAACTGCAAAAAGCATTCGAACACTGCTCCGCGGAGTTGGCGCAAAAGACAACATGTCTCCGCTACCGTTAAAAATTGTTGATCCCGAAGGTGGCCCAACACACGAAAAGGTAGAAGAACCAGCAACCGAGGAACCCGAGGTTGAAGAAGAAGTGATCGACGAGCACGCCGAACACCTAGAAAAAACTAAGCGCGAAGCCCAAGAGTTAGCAGACCTAGAACTTTAATGAAAATCGACATAATCACCCTATTCCCCGATATGTTTAAGGGGCCTTTCGATATGAGTATGCTGTGGAAGGCTAAAGATCGCGGTCTTGTTGATATCAATATCCATGACCTCCGTGAGTTTGGTATTGGTTCAAGAAGAACAGTGGACGACACGACATATGGTGGCGGCGATGGTATGCTGCTCAAGCCAGAACCGGTAGTTGATGCAATCGAAGCTTGCAAAAAAGATAATCCCGATGCGAAAGTTATTATTCTTTCTCCGCAGGGCAAGTTGTTCAATCAAGAAAAGGCGATTGAGCTATCAGGCGAGAAGGGTCTTATTTTGGTTGCCGGCCATTATGAAGGTTTTGACGAGCGGATTATTGATTATGCCGATATGGAATTATCGGTTGGTGATTATGTTTTAACTGGTGGCGAACTTCCTGCTATGACCATTGTTGATGCAGTCGTTAGGTTGATCCCGGGAGTTTTAGGCGGAGAGCAGAGTGCACATGTTGAATCTTTCTCGGATGGGATGCTTGAATATCCTCAATACACTCGTCCAGTAGAATATCGTGGCAAAAAAGTGCCAGAAGTTTTGCAGAACGGTCATCATGCCGAAATAGAGGCTTGGCGTAAAGAACAAGCCGAGGCAAAAACTCGCCGTAATCGCCCCGATCTTCTAAACTAGATCAAAAGGGAGAGAATATTATGCACAAACTACCTGATTTGCCATACGCCTATGATGCACTGGAGCCGCACATTGATGCCAAAACGATGGAAATTCATCACAGCAAGCATCACGCAACCTATGTGGACAAACTAAATACTGCGCTCGAGAGTAAAGATGAGCTGCAAAGCAAACCGATCGAGGATCTGATTGCAGATCTAGAGTCTGTACCAGAAGAAATTAGAACTGCCGTTCGAAACAATGGCGGCGGTCATTATAATCATTCACTTTTCTGGCGGCTGATTTCGCCTGATGGCGGAGGTGAGCCAACAGGAGAATTACTTGAAGCCATCAATTCTAGTTTTGGAAGCTTTGACGAATTTAAGAATAAATTCAAAGATGCTGCCATTGCCAGGTTTGGAAGCGGCTGGGCTTGGCTCGTAAAAGACGGCGACAGTCTAATCATTGAATCATCTGCCAATCAGGACTCGCCTGCGATGGAAGGCAAGAAAATTGTACTTGGTCTAGATGTTTGGGAGCATGCCTATTACCTCAAGCACCAGAACAAGCGCCCAGATTATATTGATGCTTGGTGGAATGTCGTAAATTGGAAAGAGGCAGAGAGGCGATTCAACTCTTAGAGTTTTTAGCATTTGGATTTGCAGATTGCGATAATGCCAGCGCTGCAATCGCAAGTCCCATATCGACCAGGATTATGTTGTAGTAAACCCCTGCGATTAGGAGGTTGATTGAGATGCCGACCAATAGGCCCGCAAACAATAATCCTCCCCACCTTGCGCTAAACCACAAGATAACGGCGATTATTAGCTCAATAACTCCAATAATATATACGAATGTAGTTGTTGAAATGCCGAGCAGCTCCGGAAACTGTGGCGCCAGGTAGTTTGGCCAATATGTGACCAAGTTGAAGAACTTATCTGTTCCATCAATCATTAATATAATGCTCAAATAGTATTGAAATATCTTTCCAAGATTGAGGCGGTTGAGTATTTTCTGCATAATGGTATTTTGACTCCTTTAAGCCAAAACATAAAGCAAAAGAGGTATGTTGCTGCTTTGGAAGTTTTGAACAAAGATCTCAATAACAAAGTTCTTGAAAATGGGTCTCATGGAAGAGTTGAGGCAATCAAGGGTTATCAAGATATTCAATTCGATTGTATATCCGCTTACAATCGCCTGTTTTGGTTTTATATTTTATAAGTCCATTATCGGTGATTACGATTTAGTTTTTGCTGTTGCAGCAATTGCTAACGTGGTTGCGCTACTGATCTACAATTATTTTGCAAAGAGGGAGTTTAGAGTTGTATCACTTGTTACATCAGCAGTGGTGTTGGGATCGCTAACTTGGGTGTTGTACCTTGTATCTACAAGACAGCTCTTAGTTTTTATTCTGCTATTGCCGTATTTAGCTTGGTCTATCTATGCCGTTGTCGGTCACATTCGCTCAATCAGAACGCACCCTCAACCAGCTTGAAAAACCGCCCCCCATCTGTTATTGTGGCTAAGTTAAATTGATGGGGCGTGGCCAAGTGGTAAGGCGCTTGATTCTGGCTCAAGAGACCGTAGGTTCGAATCCTACCGCCCCAGCCATTGCACTTATGCTTAACATAGTCATAATAATCATATGGAGCCTGATTTAAATTCCCCGCCTTCTATCCCAAATGAAAAAATGACTGAAGGACATAAGGTAATTAAACCTAGTCCTGGTTTTAACCCAAAATCTGCAGAATCTGGTACACCCCCCTGCAGACTGCACAGGCCCAAACGCCAGTGACTCCAGTTCCCACCCCCACGGAAGTTGAGATATCGGGTAATACTATGGTTGCTCCCATCTTGGAATATCCATCAGGGTCAAAAAAGAAGCGGCTATTTTTCATTATTGGTGGTATCGCTTTAGGGATTCTCCTTACAGGTCTGATTATTGGGGTAATCGCACTAATGGGGATATACAAAAGTCCCGTTTCACCAAGTGTTGAGACCGGCACCAAGAAGAGTAGTAGCTCGGAACAAAACGCTCCACCGAAGGAACTTGCCAGAACTGCTTTGCGGGCGGCTCCTGCTGGGTATACTCAATTTGGTACAGACTGTTATCAAGTGAGCGTTCCCAACACAATAAACTCAAAATCCCAGGAAGTCTCTAAAGACGGAGATGGGAATATTGTTAGTCGTTGTATGACATATGACACGGGTGCAATAATTTTTGGCATTTCGCAAAGTAATGATGACCCTGAGTCAAATTTGAGCCGCATATCTGGCTGCACCACTAATAAGAAACAGGTCGACTCTTCTATGGATGTTTGGGAGCTTTCTTGCCCCCAATTTAATGAAGGGAGGAGATTTAGCAAGCAATATTTCCTAAAAGGGTCTAAAACTAAGGTTGGGAACTACCCTAATTCTGCTGGTGGGACAATAACTATTGGTGCATCCGCTAGTACTCAGGCGGCAGCAAATGCTCTAGCTGACGACTTATATAATCACATTGGACCGCCTTAAACCATGTCACGTAAAATAATTTGGCTAGGTGCTGGTGTTGGCGGAACAATTGGAGGTCTAATCCCCATGATCTGGGGAGCCGATATGCTTTCTTTTTCCTCAATATTCCTCAGCACAATCGGTGGGCTTGCTGGTATCTGGCTAGCTTCAAAAATAAGCATATAAAATTAGAAATCATGTTATAATATAGAAATAGGAGCGCCAAGCGGCGTCATTTTTTTATGCAAGATCCAAAAAACATCCGAAATATCGCAATTATTGCTCACGTTGATCACGGGAAGACGACTCTTGTCGATGCGCTTCTTAAGCAGTCAAAAACTTTTCGAGAGAATCAGGCTGAAATGGCTCAATCTCTGATCATGGATCGGGGTGATCAAGAACGTGAACGAGGGATCACCATTACAGCAAAGGTGACAGCAGTTCGACATGACAACCATCGTATCAACATTATCGATACACCAGGCCATGCCGACTTTAGTGGTGAGGTTGAGCGAACACTTGGAATGGCAGATGGCTGTCTGCTGGTCATTGATGCGCAGGAAGGCCCTATGCCGCAGACCAAGTTCGTTCTTGCTCAAGCGCTTGGTCATGGCCTCAAGACAATTGTTGTTATCAATAAGATTGACAAGCAGGGGAGTAGGATTGAACAAGTTGAAGAAGAGATCGCAGACCTTTTCTTAGAGCTAGCAATTCACGAAGATCAGCTCCATTATCCGGTTTACTACGCAATTGCTCGGGAAGGTAAAGCATGGAATACTGTGCCAGAAGACTCAAGTAAGGATTCAGATCTTTCTGTAATTTTTGATGCAATCATCAAAGAAATACCGTCCCCTGATGTGGAACTTGATAAGCCTTTTCAAATGCTCGTTAGTGCACTGGAGTTTGACTCCTACAAGGGAATTTATGCTGTAGGCAGAATTACTCGTGGCCGTATAAAAAGTGGCGAGCAGGTTGCGGTAGTTAAAAAAGATAAGTCGATTGTAAAAAGTAAGGTCGATGAGATCTATATGAACCTTGGGACAGGTAAGAATACAGTGCCAGAAGGTATTGCAGGAGATATTGTTGAGCTTACCGGATTAGGTAAGGTTCAAATTGGTGAAACAATTAGTGATTCAGATAATCCTGAAGCACTGCCCGTTCTTGAAGTTGAAGAGCCAACATTGCAGATTTACATTGGCCCAAATACCAGCCCGTTCAAAGGAACCGAAGGAAAGTTCTTTACTGGAAATCAAATAGGGGATCGATTAATCAGGGAGCTCGACACAAATATTGGTCTGCGCGTTGAAAGCTCAGGGCTAGGTTATCTTGTTAGCGGTCGTGGTGAGCTTCACCTAAGCGTTCTTATAGAAACATTGCGCCGAGAGGGTTTTGAACTCGAAATCGGGCGACCTCAAGTTGTAACAAAAGAAGTTGATGGTAAGACTCAAGAACCAGTCGAAGAGCTGATCATTGAAGTTGGCCAAGATTTTGTGGGTGTGGTCCAAAATGAGCTTGGTGTTAGAAGGGCCGTAGTTAAGGACCAGTTTATTATGCCAAGTGGCGACACAAAACTCGTTTATGAGCTTCCTACCAGAGTGCTTATTGGATTACGAAACCTTCTCTTGTTCAAAACTAAGGGCACAGTAATTATGAACTCATTGCTGGTTGGCTACCAGCCAATGGGCACTCCCCTCCGCCAGTTGAGAAATGGTGCACTTATTGCTCACGAAACAGGTACCACGACACCATTTGCCCTGCAAAATGCTCAGGAGCGAGGTGATACCTTTGTTGATCAAGGGGTTAAAGTTTATGCGGGTCAGATCGTTGGTCTCAATTCGCGTAGCGATGATCTTGATGTTAACGTTTGCAAGGAGAAGCATTTAACAAACATGCGCTCTAGTTCGAGTGATGGAGTGGTTAAGCTCACTCCCTCAATAAGTATGACTATCGAAGAATGTTTGGACTTTATTGAAAGCGACGAGTTAGTAGAAGTTACACCTAAAACGCTGCGGCTTAGAAAGCGAGAACTCGAAGCGAGCAAGCGTAAAAGGCGCCAAAAGCAAACAGCATAACCATTAAATGATATAATTGAAGCATAAGAAGTTTATGTGATCAATTATGAAAAAAAAGTATATTGTTGCGATAGTTATTCTTGGAACCTTAGTGGCCATCGGTGCGTATGCGTACTATAGCTATATAGGGTTAGGTTTACAGAAGTATCAAGGTTCGATTGCTTTTACGAATTGTACTAAGGCAGAGCTTGGGTGTGAAGAAATAACTTTCCAAACTGATGATAAGAGCTATATTTTGGAGGGAAACTTCGATTTTAAGAAATACACTGGCAACAATATAACCGTTTGGGGTGTTAGGCAAGATGGTCCTCCTTGGTCGGATGTAATTAAGGTGTACTACATCAAGCAGGGCCCAGATCTAATTAACTGATTATGGTGCGATAATTGCTCTCCAGCGCTATAATATATGTATTAAGTAATGGAGATTAATATGCGAGGACCAATTGACTACATTATTGTCGGCTTCGAAGGCAATAAGTTTGATGGAAGCATATTGAAGGCAATCGGAGACGCCATTGATAGCGGTGTAATTGCGCTTGTTGATCTTGCATTTGTTATGCGAGACGAGAACGACAAGGTCACTAAGCTTGAGATAACCGACCTCGGCGACGACTTTGCCGTAAAATTTGCAGAGAAATATAAGCCAACGGGTGGCAACGAAGAGGATATTCAAGAAGTTGCGGATCTTATTGAAAAGAATTGCGCAGCCGGATTGCTCGTAGTTGAGCAACTTTGGGCTAAACCACTCAAAAAAGCCATCATCGATGCCGGTGGTGTTTTGCTAGCAGATGGTCGAATTCACCCAGAAGCAGCAGCAGAGTTAGAGAAGTAAGGAGGATATTATGCCAGGTTTATTAAGAGGGATGGCCCGTACTGCAGTAATCGCAGGAACGGCAACAGCAGTTTCTAACAACGTAAGTCGAAGACAGGCCCGACGCTGGTCCGAGGAAGAGGCTCCCGTTCAGCAGGCGGCACCACAGGCAGCTCCTGCGCAGGACGACGTATATCTTGAGCTCGAGAAGCTTGGGCAGCTCAAGGAGCAGGGCATTCTAACTCAAGAAGAGTTTGACGCCAAGAAGAAGCAGCTTCTAGGCCTCTAAAGCTATCACAAAAAAATATCTCGCTACGGGCGAGATATTTTTTTGTGTATTCTAAAGTCTTAACGAAACTTCTTAATAAGATTGAGTGCTGGGTTCACTAAGTAAGTAACTATAAACACTAGCACAGAAGCCACAACAAGTGCTTTTGCCTGATCGTTGAACGGCTTGATGAAGCCATCAAATATATTTCCGAGCAAAGTCATTGCTTGGGCGCTTTCTGCTACCGACAAGAATGCTGGTTTTACTAGTGGCCCCACGATCAAGGCAATAACGCCCGACGCGAACACAATTGCGAGTGAGATTCGGAACCTCTTAACTCGAACAGCCGCAAGTGTTCCCTTGTAAATCCACCATGCCATAAGGCCAAGAGCAGCTAACAAGCTCAGAGGTCCGAGCCATAGCACAGTGATTCCATAGTTGTAGAAGTTAGGAATTTTGGAAGTGTCTATCAACACGATTTGATCGGGTATATTAGCTGGATCAACTTTCTGCTCTCCGTCTCGATTGAGAACATCTGCAAGTTTGGTAGCAGTCGACTTAATACCCGTAAGATCTAAAACAACAGGAGGCTTTCGCGGCGTAGTAACCAGTAGCTGAGCCTTCTGAACTGCTTTCTCGGTTGATTGCTCAACCAAGTCAGTTCCAAGAAGTCCCGCTACAAGATTAGTTAGCCTACCGCCAATTGCGGATTGAAGCGCGGGTCGACCTTCAAGAGCTTTATCAACAACCGCGCTGGCAATAGATTGGCGACTTGATTCCATTGTGATTGCCTGTGTGGCAATATTGGTGAAGTTTTGGTTATTGAAGATATTGTTGTGCAGCCAAAAAGCCGTCTGCGATACTAGTAAAAGGAACACCGTAACGATAGCAAACGCCGACAGTTTAATTGCTGGATGGACTTTTAGAAACTTCTTCATAATAACTACACCTTAATGCCCCTATAGTACGCCAATTGCTTGTAAATGCAATGTTTCATTGTATAAAAAATTTTTCGACGGCTTGGGGCTTCAACAAAACTGCAAACTTTTATATACTCTTTAGGTATGCCGAATATCTTAACTGTTAAAGATCTCAAAAAAGTTTATGATGATGTGCCTGCCGTAGATGGTATCTCCTTTAATGTTAAAAGAGGGGAAATCTTTGGTATCCTTGGCCCAAATGGTGCCGGAAAAACTACGACTCTCGAGATGATTGAAACGCTTCGCCCAATTGATGGTGGTAGCATCACGATTGATGGGCTAGATGTCGCAAAACAGCCAGAAGCAGTAAAGCGAATCATTGGCGTTCAACCTCAGTCGCCGGCTTTTCAGAACAAGCAGAAGGCTAAAGAGATTATCGAAATGTTTGCTGCTGCATATGGCGAAAAAGTTGATCCAATCGAGTTTTTGGACGACGTTCAGCTGCGCGAAAAGGCTAACGCCTACGCCGAAGATCTTTCTGGTGGGCAACGCCAGCGTCTAAGTATTGCAGCTGCCCTCGTTCATAAGCCAAAGGTGTTCTTTCTTGATGAGCCAACCACCGGTATTGACCCTCAAGCACGCCGTAACCTTTGGGACCTAATCCGTGAAGTTCGCGACAAAGGCGTGACAGTTATTATGACCACTCACTATCTTGATGAAGCCGAGCTTCTTTGTGACAGAGTTGCAATCATGGATCACGGCAAAATCATTGCACTTGATACACCAAAGAAGCTTATTAAGCAGTTACTTGATCGAGGCTTCAAGAAAGAGGTACGAGTTGAGCAAGCCAACCTGGAAGATGTGTTTATTGATCTAACTGGTAGGGGGCTAAGAGATTAGCATGAGTATCCGCAATAAGCTCTGGACAGTATATATATTCACAAAGCTAAGCTTTCGCCGTTTCTTCCGTGACAGACTTTCAATCTTCTTTAGCATCATGTTCCCTCTTATCTTCCTGTTTGTGTTTGGAAGCATCAGTAAGGGAAGCGAAGACGTTTCGTTTAGAGTTGCTTTAATCAATCAGTCACAGACCCAGTTCTCCCAGGATTTTGCAAAGAAGTTGAAGGAAGGTGAGACCTTTAAAGTTGACGAAGATGCCTCGAATTCGCGTGAAGTGGCAGACGAAAAGCTAAGTCGAAGTCAGATTGATGGAATCATCCTTCTACCAGAAAATTTCGGGAAAGTTGATGAGCAGAAAAGAATTCCTACCGGCCAGGCAGAGCTAATTTATACTCAGACTAGTTCAAATACGGGTCAAACTCTTACTACCGTTCTTGATGGTGTCTTTCGAGGTATCAATAACAACCTAACTCAATCTACTCCGCCATTTACAGTCATTGGTAAGCAGCTCAACGAACGAAGTCTCACTGGCTTTGATTACACCTTTGCTGGGTTACTTGGATTCTCTATTATCGGCCTTGGTATTTTTGGACCAGTTAACGTGTTCCCAGAACTAAAGAAGCAGGGGATTCTGCGCAGACTACACACAACACCTTTGAAGGTTTGGCAGTACTTCCTTGCTAACATGAACAGCCAAGCTTTAATTGGAATGCTAGCGATTGCGGTGCAGTTTGTTGTGGCTATTCTAGTTTTCGACCTAAATGTATATGGCAACATAATTGAAATCGCTTTATTCTCGATCTTTAGTATTGCAATGATTCTTGGTATTGGACTTTCAATTGGCGGTTGGGCAAAGAATGAGCGTCAGGCGGCTCCTTTGAGCAACATCGTGGTCTTTCCTATGCTCTTCCTCTCTGGGACATTCTTCCCGAGGTTTGCGATGCCAGAATGGCTGCAAAAACTATCCGAGTATCTTCCATTAACTCCCGTTATTGATGGGTTGCGCATGCTTATTACCGAAGGTAAACATTTGATCGATCTTGGTCCTCAAATTGGGTTGATGACACTTTGGATGATCGTTATTTACTTCATCGCGTTTAGAGTATTCCGCTGGGAGTAGGGCCGCCATAGCGCTTATGCTATAATCAGGCCATGGATAAAGTGAAACAATCAAAACTCATCAGGCTCAACTGGGCCGCAGCTATATTACACTTCATTTCGGGTGTACTAATTTTAGTATTAAGTAAAGATTTCACCCTGCCAATCTCGGCATATTATCTTAAATTCGATCCGATGACTCAGAGCCTTCAACCGGCTTCTGATTTTCTGTTTGATCTGTCTCTGCCTCTCTTGGTAGCAACTTTCTTCTTCTTGTCGGCTCTAGCTCATCTATCGATTGTAACCATTTATAAAAAGAAATATCTTGAGAACTTGCAGAAGGGTATCAACTCTGCAAGATGGATAGAGTACAGCCTATCGGCTTCGGTCATGATGGTAGCGATTTCTCTTCTTGTTGGAATTTACGACATCGCCAGTTTGATCGCCGTATTTGGGGCTGTTGCAGTAATGAACCTGTGTGGCCTAATCATGGAAGTGCACAACCAAACTACAAAGAAAACCAACTGGTTGAGTTACTGGGTCGGGTGTCTTGCCGGCATCATTCCTTGGATTATGGTTGCTCTATACCTCTGGGCGGGCGCCAATAATGGCAGCGAAGCCCCGAATTTCGTTTACTGGATCTTTGTATCGATCTTCCTCTTCTTCAACTGTTTTGCACTCAACATGGTCTTGCAGTACAAGAAAGTCGGAAAATGGTCAGACTACATGTACGGTGAAAGAATGTACGTAATACTTAGTTTAGTTGCTAAATCAGCTCTGGCTTGGCAGGTTTTTGCCGGTACCCTTAGGCCATAACCTACTTCTTAAAATTACTAGACAGTTCTTGGACAATGTTCGAAAGTCGCTTACTCTTTCGTGATTCGCTATAGCTGATGTAGCGCCACCCGAGGATGGCCCCAAAGATGCCCCCAACTACATCTAGAATTAGGTCGTTCATCGTATCGACAATCGGTGGTTCGGTAAAGTTCCCCTGAAGCGCCCCCAAGCTATCAAACATCGGGTTAAGGAAAACGTCGGTGAGATACTCAATAATCTCCCAGATTGCACCAATGCCTAAGGTCATCAAAACGATTATTACCATCAAAGGGCCGGTGCTCATTCTCAAGTTGCCGGTCTGGTGAAGTGTGTAGGCGATTATGAAGCTGATAAGCCCAACCATAAGAGGGAGAGAGAAGTGAACCAGTTTATCGTAATAGGGGACAAGGCGGTAAAGGTTGAGAGTTTCTCCTATTACGAATTGAAGCAGGATCATCAAGAAGAAGATTATCTCGATTGTTAGTGGCATGGTTTGAATCTTGTTGCGTGTAAAGAGGGCTGGAGCCATCAGTGCCCCGGTTGCGAGGAATATGAAGACACCCATTACAAGGTCGCCACTTACTACTTGAAAGATACCGGCAAGGATTGCAGTTATTCTCAATATGATTATTAAGATAACCTCAGGGGTTGTTTCGTATCTTTTGACTGCATTTGCCATAACTAGTTCTTATCATATTGAGCCGAATAATGAAACTTTTATGCTTTGATTATGCTTATTCTTATGGTATGGTTGCTTTTATCGATGGGCATCAGCTCATCTTTGTTCTTTAAACGGCGACAGGAGTATGGATGACAACTCAGGAAAGCCTGAGTGGGGGAATGAAGCCCCAAAAGTACAAGGACGACCGTCCTGCTGAGTACTTTGAACCTTTTCACGAATGGGCCCGTACACATGAGCCCAACTGGGTGTACATGGTCGTACGTTGGTTCATGGTTCCTTTTACTAAGTTGTTCTACCGCGTAGAGGCGACAAATAGGTACAACATCCCTCTCACGGGTCCAGTTATTGTGGCTCCAAACCATGCGTCAAACCTTGACCACTTTCTTGTGGGGCGCTTTACCAAAAGGCGAGTTCGCTTTATGGCGAAAAGCAACATGTTTAAGTGGCCAATGCATTGGGTCTATAGAAAAGGGGGAGTCTTTCCGGTTAGGCGGGGCGTTGGAGACGAGGAGTCCATTGATACCGCCAAGGAGATTCTCTCAAAGGGCGGGCTAGTTTTGATGTACCCACAGGGTGGCCGTCTTCGTTCGGGCAGCTTGAGAGATGTTGAGGCTAAGCATGGGGTCGGACGACTTGCCCTTGAGATGGGCGTACCGGTTGTGCCGGCGGCAATCCACAATTCCGAAAAGATTCGCAACTGGAAGAGGCTTCAGTTTCCAAAGGTACGGGTTGTGTTCGGCGAGCCGATTAACTTTGCCGTGAAACCGGATGCGACAATGGAGGATTATCAGGAGGTAGCAAATCGCGTCATGGACGCCATCAAGCTCCTCCATGCCGAACTGAGCTGGAAGGTCGAAGGAATTGACGTCCAGGCAATTAAATAACAGAAGGGGCCGATCATCGAGATCGGTCCCTCTAAGTATTTATAATTATTGTAGTAGATACCAAAATTAATTCGTGGCAATATTGGTAAATAAGCAGGGGCATAAAAATGACTGAGCAGGATCTTTTTTTAGCTGCGGACAAGCAGATGAAGAAAATCATCAACCAGATTAAAGAGGATGACTGGGACAAACAGATGCCAGAAGGTTTTTCTGCAAGGCGCCCCGACATTAAGCTTAGAGAACTTATAAATAATCATGCATACGACGAGGCCTGGGTTCCTGATGTATTAGCAGGCAAGACAGCAGAAGAAGTTGGTGATAAGTACGATGGCGACCTCTTAAAGGAAGATCCTAAAGGCAACTACAACAAAATTTTTGAGGCAGCCCAAAAGGCGGTTGAGAGGCTGGATGACCCAGAGAGAACAGTCCACCTATCTTATGGCGACTATAAGGCAAAGGAATATCTTAATCACATTTCAACTTATAGAAGCTTCCAGGCGTGGCAGGTTGGTAAGTTTATCGGCGTAAATGCAGATTTGCCATCAGACGTTGTTGAAGGGCTTTGGGAGCACGTTATGCCGCAAGTAGAAAGCCTAAGACAGATGGGCGTATTTAGCCCAGAAGTTAATATTGACGAAACTGCATCCAGCCACGATAAGTTGCTGGCGAAAGCGGGGTACGATCCTAAGTCTTAAGTGCCGTAGTTGGTAAGTAAGATCGAAAGGTCTGACATATCTATGTTGCCAGAATTATTTAAGTCTGCCGCAGCCAGTCCGCCCTGGGCAACCGTCTTACCGTAATTGGTCAACATGATGGAAAGGTCGTAGATGTCTATTTGTCCATCCTTGTTTACATCGCCCGCCTTTATTATTTGAACACTGATGGTCGAAGTCTTGGCAGATTCATTCCC
>ERZ724505.932-NODE-932-length-17082-cov-4.981559_pt1 | contig 17082 bp, 13 predicted proteins | sample MGYA00376038_ERZ724505 | MGnify/ENA primary metagenome ERZ724505 (study PRJEB28724, sample SAMN07190884) | wastewater metagenome | isolation source: effluent of sewage treatment plant in Hong Hong | place: Hong Kong | collected 2016-03-17 ... | reverse complement strand
CGTACGCTGTAATTTCTTCAGCGCTCATAACCCTTACGCCCGCCTGCGCTTTGGTTTGCCCGCCAGACGGCGTCTGCGAGCCGTCTGGCGAAAGGCGCGGCCGGACGTCGTACATGTCGTGACCGAAGGGCCACTGGGATGGTCGGCAATCGCCGCAGCCAAAGCCCTGAAAATCCCGGTTACCTCCGATTTCCATACCAATTTCCATACGTATAGCCAGCATTATGGTCTGGGATGGCTGCAAAAGCCGGTAAATGCCTATCTGCGCAAATTCCACAATCAAACGCTGGCGACCTTTGTTCCTACACAAGCGTTGGCCGATGAATTGGGGTTGCTTGGATACCGGAATCTGCGTGTAGTGTCGCGCGGCGTGGATACCGCCTTGTTCAATCCCGGACGTCGCGACCCTGTGCTACGTCGTGCCTGGGGGCTGGAAGAGGGCGATATCGCGGTGCTTTATGTTGGCCGGATCGCTGCCGAGAAAAATCTGCCATTGGTGTTCGATGCTTTCGAAGCGATGCAGCGCCGGCAGCCGGGAATGCGTTTGATTCTGGTTGGCGATGGGCCACAACGTGCGACATGGGAGGCGCGCTATCGGCAGCACGTATTCGCCGGAATGCGGGTAGGTGAGGATCTGGCCCGCCACTATGCGTCAGGCGATGTGTTTCTGTTTCCCAGCCTGACGGAAACATTCGGCAATGTAACGCTGGAGGCAATGGCTTCGGGGCTGGCTGTCGTTGCGTACGACTATGCCGCGGCCAGAGAGCATGTCCGCTCGGGGGACAATGGACTGCTCGCCAGTTTCAATCAGCCTGCGGCCTTTGTTGCCGTAGCCGAGCATCTCGTGCGACAGCCGGACGGGCTGCAGGCAATGCGTGCACGTGCCGTGTCAACTGCTGCCGCTGTCGCGTGGTCAGCGGTATTCAGGGAGTTTGAAACCTATCTGTTGGGCATCGTAAATGAGTCGGGAGCGCTTTTATGAACAGGGCGGCCATTGATCGCTTCATCATGTGGGATCGGCGCTGGGTCAGGCGGATTAATCGGGGGTGCAGATACCGGTCAGTACGTGCCGCTTTCGGGTTGATCAGCCGGCTGGGCGACGGTTCGTTCTGGTATGTGTTGATGCTGGCCCTGCTATGCGGCGATCCGGCCAATAACTACCGGCCTGTTTTGCACATGGCACTGGCAGGCATGACTGGCACGATGGTTTACCGCTGGCTGAAAAAACAAGCGTCGCGACCACGCCCTTTTTGTGACGATCAACATATCGTATTGTCGATTGCGCCGCTGGACAGGTATAGCTTCCCTTCCGGGCACACCTTGCATGCCGTTATTTTTACCTGCATCGCCGTATATCATTTCCCGATCCTGGCGTGGCTATTGATACCGTTTTCTGCCTTGGTCGCTGCATCACGCATTGTTCTCGGTCTGCATTATCCCAGCGACGTGATCGCCGGTATTGTCATCGGCGGCGTTGTATCTATCGCATCGGTACGGCTCTACGTATCGATCGTTGCCTAACCGATATCTTTTGGGTTCACTCTGCTGCAATCGACAGGGGGCTGCGTGTGCTCCGGCTGTCGTTTTATGTCATTGTCAAAAAATGTGCCGATATCGGGAACTTGCGCAGGGCCTGCCTGTCTTTTCTCTACTGGCAAATTGCTGACGTGTGGTCTCCGTATGTGCTTGCGGATATGAATATTCAATTTGCATTTTTTGTCGTTTAGAATAAAATATCTAAATACTTTGGAGTGTTCTGCGTTATGGATTGCGGCCCTGCCGCCGACCGCTTGACGCTTGCTTCCCCGGATGAGGAGAGATAGTTTGAAACCCGTACTCAAGGCTGTCTGCACGCTGCTTGTCGTGCCCATGTTTGCTCATGCAGAACTCAAATCCATGGAAGATACCGAGATGTCCGAGTCTGTCGGGCGTGATGGCATCAACGTGCTGATGGACTTGCGCATGACCGGTTCGATGGCGTATTTCCAGGAAAAAGGTGGCGATACCAATAGCGTCTCCTTTACCAATTTCGCATTGAATGGTGAAGGCGTGAACAAGCCCGGTGTTGCGCCCGCCACCGTGTGGACGGAAATCAACGTCGCCGACGGCGCCCTGAAGGTGGATATGCCGACAGTGAAATTCTCGATGGGCGTGCAGGATTTCGAAATGCGGCGCGGTATTCGCGGTGACGGAACTGCTGCCAACGTTAGCCGCTTTGGCTCGGTTTACGCCATCGGCTTCGATATGTCCAAATCCTATATGGAATTTTCTGGCCACTGATGCCCGTTGCGAGAAGGAATGCCGGAATGATTGCAAAGCTGGTTCAATATACCCGTGTGGCACTTACCGGGGCGATGCTGTTGACTGCGGCCGGCAACGCCTGCGCTGCGCTCGCAGAAATGGCGGATGACGAGATTCAGCAGGTAACCGGCCAGGACGGCCTGTCGATCGTGCTGAGCAATAATTTCGGCTACAAGATGATGGATATCCCGGGAGTGAATGCCGGCGATCCCGTAACGCCCAACTCCATCAGATTCATCGCTCCGCGTCGCCCGATGTTCGACGCCACGCAAATGACGGAATTCGATAAAGAATATTTCGAAATATCCGACTTGGCGGTAAGCACCAGCAACTATGCGCCGATGACCGACCCGATCCTGTTCGATCTGGTCACGCTGGCCGACGGCAAGGCTGCAATGCAGTTGAGCATGCCGCAAAACAGTGCCGGCACCGGCAAGAGAAGCATTGGTTTGACGTTGAGCAGTTATGCCCGGGTGATGGATTACAACCAGGCGTGGCCGACGAACTCGTTGCCGCCAAACCCGACCATGAATGCGCCGCAAAAATGGACCATGGGTCGACTGGAAATCAACGACATTGTACAAAAAGCCAGTCGATACATGCTGACGGCGATGAACGATGGTTTTGGCATTTCTGCTGAAACCGAGTTGAATATCGCAAACATTACCATGTACCCGCAGTTCACCCGCAATGCCGATCAGAGTTATACCTTGCCGGACGAGGAGTGGATCAGGGCTTCGAATATATCCGTGTGTGGCACTCTGGACCGCAACAATGCCTGTACTGCCGGGAGCAAGTTTACCCTGGGTGACCCGGTACGCGGGCCGCTGGTGGTAAAGGCGGAAAATATCGGCGGCAGTCCTGCAATTACGTTGACCATGGGTAATGTCAATGTGCAGGCAAAGGATGGCGACACTCCTTTGGCTCAAGGGTCGGTGGTCATTGATTCGCTGCAGGCCAAGACCGGAACGTCGAATATTCCCAGCCGTTGTGTTGGCGGTATGTGTGACTTTGGCAAGCAGATTATCGGCGATATCAAGATCTATTCGATGCGCGTTCGTTTGAGCGATCTGAACCACTAAGGGTACGGGAATGAAAAAGCTGCTTGTTATTGCCGGGCTGTTGTTGCCATTGCTGGCTGCGGCTCAGATTGAGGAACTGGAAGAGTCGGATCTTGCCCAGGTTTCCGGCCAGGATGGCTTGTCGATTAACCGTGCCCGCCTCAATTTTGGTGGTGTTTCTACTGGCACGGGCATTAATGAAAAGAAAACCAACTCGATTTATTTCGGTTTTGACGAGTCCTCGGGGAAACCTACCTACCTCGCGCTGGAGCATTTGAATGGCTATATCGATTTCCAGACGCCATTGCTGATTGATGTCGTGGTCGATACGCCAACCTCGATCGCGGCAGTACGTTTTACCTTGCCTACTTCGATTGATATCGATCTTGGTATCGACAGTATTTCGGCGCAAACCGGCTTGGCGATCGATAAAGAGCTGGTGAATGTTGTCGATCACAACAGCGGTGCATTGTTGCGCCAAGAGGTTGTTAACAGGAACGATATTGGCGGTATCAGGGTGACGGGGCGGATGGCTTTTACGCCGGGCTCATACGTGCAGATATTTGGTCATTGATTGAAATGGGGGCTGAGCGGAAAATTGCTTGGCAACAATAAGAAGCCGGCTGTGCCGGCTTTTTTGCGTCTGTAGATTCTGTAGATCAGGCCGTGCGATTGAGCTGCTCTTTCTGCAGCTGGGTAATGTACTTCTGCAGCAGATTTTGTCGCGCCCCGGTCAAGTCATGAAACTGGCAGCCAATAAAGGTGATGCTATTGCCGTTGCGTTGGCGCTCGGTACGGGTATTGCGGATCTCCAGGGAAAAATGCAAGGTGCCAAACAGTGGTAAGTCCAGGCTGCAGTCGTGATATTGGTCCAGTACCTGCAGATCGCTGCGCGGCGTTGCCAGGCTGAAGCACAGCCCACCCAGGCTGATATCGTGCAGCGGATATTCCAGTTTGCCTGTCGGGTGATCGAATATGCGGCATTTCAGCGGGTTGGTGATCGGTGTCGCTATGCGGAAAAACTCGCGCCGCTGCAGTTTGATCAGCGAGCGCGGCAGCGCCGCCTGAAATGCGTTGCCACCATCATGTTTGCACTCCCTGAGTGCGCCACATATGAACTGATGTTTGATGCCATCCGGGGTGCTGACAAAGATATTGCGTTCTGACTGGGTCAGTTTGCGATTGGTATCGGCACTGCCGGACTGATCGATCATGAATGTCTGTTTTTTTACATCGACATCAATAATTGTTGTCAGTGTAAATTGAGCCCCCTGATTGAAATACACTGCGACCATTTCGCGGCGGTTCATCAGTTGGCGTAGCGTGTGAGCAATGTCGAATGATGATGTCAATTCGAACTGGTTGACATCGGCGGCATCGTTGATCGGTTGCGGCGAAGGGGGGGTGGTGTTATCGGTCATGACAGTGATTATAATCGACCGGAATCGCAGGATTCTTGAGGTTTGTGCGGATTAGAAAAAACGCCCGGAAATTCCGGGCGTTTTTTATTGCGACAACTTAGGCCAGGTAGTCGTAGCCCGGCAGAGTCAGGAACTCGACAAAGTCATCGCTGGTGGTCAGCTCGTCGAACATGCGCGATGCATCTTCGTATTGCTTGCTCCAGCGGCTGCCGTATTCGGCTTTCAGCTTGGTCACTTCGTCTGCCAGCAATTCGCGGAACAGTTCTTTGGTAACCTTGCGGCCGTCGTCCAGCACGCCTTTCGGCGAGCGGATCCACTGCCAGCACTGCGAGCGCGAAATCTCGGCGGTTGCGGCATCTTCCATCAGGTTGTGGATCGGTACGCAGCCGTTGCCGGAGATCCATGCGCCCAGGTACTGCACGCCAACGTTGATGTTCATGCGCAGGCCGGCTTCGGTGATCGGGTTTTCCGGCTGGAAGTTCAGCAGGTCGGCACCGACCACGTTGACGTCGTCACGCTGCTTGTCGATCTGGTTCGGGCGGTCGCCCAGCACTGCATCGAATGCTGCACGAGCGGTTGCCACCAAGCCCGGGTGAGCAACCCAGCCGCCATCGTAGCCGTCGGTCGCGTCACGGTCTTTGTCGGCGCGGATGCCGGCCATGGCTTTTTCGTTGGCTACCGGATCGTTCTTGATCGGAATCAGTGCCGACATGCCGCCGATTGCCGGTGCATTGCGCTTGTGGCAGGTCTTCAGCAGCAGCAGGGCGTAAGCACGCATGAACGGAACGGTCATGGTGATCAGGCCGCGGTTAGCCAGACAGTAGTTCTTGTTGGTCTTGAACTTCTTGATGCAGCTGAAGATGTAATCCCAGCGGCCAGCGTTCAGGCCCGAGCTGTGTTCGCGCAGTTCGTAGAGGATCTCGTCCATTTCGTACGCGGCGAGAATGGTTTCGATCAGCACTGTGCCTTTGATGGTGCCTTGGGCAACGCCCAGTTCGTTCTGTGCGAAGACGAAAATGTCGTTCCACAGACGGGCTTCCAGATGGCTTTCCATCTTCGGCAGGTAGTAATAAGTGCCGCGGCCGTTTGCAACCAGGTACTTGATGTTGTGGAAGAACGACAGGCCAAAGTCGAACATCGAACCGGAAACGATTTCGCCGTCGATCTTGACGTGTTTTTCCATCAGGTGCCAGCCGCGTGGACGCAGAATCAGCGTCGCGATTTCGTCGTTCAGCTTGTATTCTTTGCCTTCCGGCGAGGTGTAGTCAATCTGGCGGCGATAGGCATCGAATACATTGATCTGGCCTTCGATCTGGTTTTCCCAGGTCGGGCAGTTCGAATCTTCGAAATCAGCCATGAAGCTCTTCGCACCCGAGTTCAGCGCGTTGATCATCATCTTGCGTTCTACCGGACCGGTAATTTCGGTGCGGCGATCCAGCAGGTCTTGCGGCAGCGGAGCAATTTTCCAGTCGCCTTCGCGAACAGCTTTGGTCTGCGGCAGGAAATCCGGCAGTTGGCCGGCATCCAGTTCGGCTTGGCGTGCCACGCGTGCAGCCATCAGCTCTTTGCGGCGCGGTTCGAATTTGCGCGCGATTTTGGCGACGAAATCCAGTGCCTCGGGGGTCAGGATTTGTGCGTATTCCGGGGTAACTTTACCCAGAACTTCAATACCTGCGGAGTAGGTCATGTTGAGTCCCTAATTCCTAATATGGGGGATTAATCTTGGCGGTGGCCGCTTCGGCGTGCCACGAATAAAAACGCCGCGCGGGAGCGTCGTTTGCACGAGTCCTGGCGCGGCGTTTTTGCCACTAAAAGCTTAGTGGAACTGCTCTTCTTCGGTCGAACCGGTCAGAGCGGTAACGCTCGACTTGCCGCCTTGGATCACAGTGGTGATCTCGTCGAAGTAGCCAGTGCCCACTTCTTGCTGGTGCGATACGAAGGTGTAACCGCGGTCGCGTGCTGCGAATTCCGGCTCCTGAACCTTCTCAACGTAGGCCGACATGCCGCGAGCCACGTAGTCTTGCGCCAGATCGAACATGTTGTACCACATGTTGTGGATACCAGCCAAAGTGATGAACTGGTATTTGTAGCCCATTGCGCCCAGTTCGCGCTGGAATTTGGCGATGGTTGCATCGTCCAGGTTTTTCTTCCAGTTGAACGACGGCGAGCAGTTGTAAGCCAGCATTTTGCCCGGGTGTTTAGCGTGAACGGCTTCAGCAAATTTCTTCGCGAATTCCAGATCCGGAGTACCGGTTTCACACCATACCAGGTCAGCGTAGTCAGCGTAGGCGATTGCGCGGCTGATTGCCTGGTCGATACCTTTGCGGGTTTTGTAGAAACCTTCAGCGGTACGTTCGCCAGTCAGGAACGGCTTGTCGTTTTCGTCGTAGTCGCTGGTCAGCAGATCGGCTGCTTCAGCATCGGTACGAGCGATAACCAGAGTCGGAACGCCGTAAACGTCGGCAGCCATACGTGCTGCGATCAGTTTCTGAACCGCTTCTTGAGTCGGAACCAGAACTTTACCGCCCATGTGGCCACATTTTTTCACCGAAGCCAGTTGGTCTTCGAAGTGAACGCCACCCGCACCGGCGCGGATCATGGCTTTCATCAGTTCGTAGGCATTCAGAACGCCGCCGAAACCGGCTTCTGCATCGGCAACGATCGGAGCGAAGTAGTCGGTGTAGCCTTTGTCGCCCTTTTCAACGCCTTTGGAGTGCTGGATTTCGTCGGCGCGGGTGAAGGCATTGTTGATGCGCTCGACAACTTTCGGCACCGAGTCAACCGGGTACAGCGACTGATCCGGGAACATTGCCGAGTATTCGTTGTTGTCGGCAGCAACTTGCCAGCCCGACAGGTAGATTGCCTGGATACCGGCTTTAACCTGTTGCATTGCTTGGCCGCCGGTCAGCGCGCCCAGGCAGTTAACGTACGGTTGGGTGTGCAGGCGATCCCACAGTTTTGCAGCGCCATTCTTGGCCAGGGTGTATTCAACCTGAACCGAGCCACGCAGACGTTCTACGTCAGCAGCAGTGTAACCACGCTTGATACCTTTCCAGCGCGGATTGGTGTCCCAGTCTTTTTGAATCTCGGCAATTCGTTGTTCACGAGTAGTCATTCGATATCCCCAAGTAGAGAATTTAAGTGGTAGCCACTGGCGAAATTTCGCCAATTTCGTTCGATGCGCTGCATGTCGCAGTCTGCGGTGATCGGCCGCCTACAGCATCGCGGGATGTGCCAGAGATCGGATCTGGCAAGCCTGGCGGGCCGGTGTGGTTGATCCGGCGGGAGGGCACAATCACCTGTTTTTGCTGGGTGAGTGCGCACATGACCTAAGCTTTGGTGGCGGGATTATAAAGTTATGTGTGCAATGCAGCAATAGTTTTGTCCAGCAAAATCAAGGTGCTCGTGGTTGCTGTTTGATGAAATCGATGGCAGGAGCAAAAAGCCTCTTGAATTATCGGCTTTCCGGCCAAATTTATCGCAAACCGGAATAACAACTGTATGTAGTCGCTACGAGGCTCAATATGAACGCAACTCCCGAAAATCCGAATACTTCGCTGGATCAGGCTGCCGCTGCGGACCTTGCCGCACCGGAAACGTCCTCGGTCGACACCATGCCGAGTCTGGAAGATGCGCTGAAACAGGCGGAATTGCAGGCAGCCGAACATCACGATGCCTGGCTGCGCGCCAAGGCCGAAACCGAGAATATTCGCCGGCGCTCGGCAGAAGAAGTGCAGTCGGCGCAGAAATACGCCGTTACCAAATTCGCTACCGAACTGCTGGCGGTCAAGGACAGCCTGGAAATGGCATTGAAGGACACCAGTTCGATCGAGAGCATTCAGGCCGGCGTCGATCTGACGCTGAAACAGCTGGTCGGCGTGTTCGACAAATTCCAGCTGGTCGAAATCAACCCGCTGGGCGAAAAACTCGATCCGTACAAGCATCAGGCCATCAGTATGGTGCCGGCCGATGCTGAGCCGAATACTGTCGTCAACGTAATGCAGAAGGGCTACCAGTTGGCAGATCGGGTGATTCGCCCGGCCATGGTGGTGGTTGCCAAGGCAAAAGATTGATTTGATTCGCTGCAGGGCTTGAAAAGCAAAAATCAGGCCCCCACTTCACGATCAAGGTTATTTCAGAAAATTACAGCCGGCCCGGCATCGGGCTGACTCAGGGAAAAGGGAACAGATTATGGGCAAAATCATTGGTATCGACCTCGGCACTACCAACTCGTGCGTTGCCGTAATGGAAAACGGCCAGCCGAAAGTGATCGAGAACTCGGAAGGTACGCGTACCACACCGTCGATCATCGCTTATCAGGAAGATGGCGAAGTGCTGGTTGGTGCACCGGCCAAGCGTCAGGCAGTGACCAATCCGAAAAACACGCTGTTTGCGGTCAAGCGCCTGATCGGCCGTCGTTTTGAAGAGAAGGAAGTGCAGAAGGATATTGACCTGATGCCTTACCAGATCGTCAAGGCCGACAATGGCGACGCCTGGGTTGGTGCGCGTGACAAGAAGCTGGCACCGCCGCAGGTATCGGCCGAAGTGCTGCGCAAGATGAAGAAAACCGCTGAAGACTATCTGGGCGAAGAAGTGACCGAGGCAGTGATCACCGTTCCGGCTTACTTCAACGACAGCCAGCGTCAGGCAACCAAAGATGCCGGCCGTATTGCCGGCCTGGAAGTGAAGCGCATCATCAACGAACCGACCGCCGCTGCACTGGCATTCGGCATGGACAAGAAAGAAGGCGATCGCAAGATTGCCGTGTTCGACCTGGGTGGCGGTACGTTCGATATTTCGATCATCGAAATCGCCGAGCTGGATGGCGAACACCAGTTTGAAGTGCTGTCGACCAACGGCGACACCTTCCTTGGTGGTGAAGACTTTGACCAGCGTGTGATCGATTACCTGATCAGCGAGTTCAAGAAAGACAGCGGCATCGATCTGAAGAGCGATGTGCTGGCGCTGCAGCGTTTGAAAGAAGCGGCTGAAAAAGCCAAGATCGAACTGTCGTCGAGCCAGCAGACCGAAGTCAATCTGCCGTACATCACCGCAGATGCGAGCGGCCCGAAACACATGGCAGTGAAAATTACTCGCGCCAAGTTCGAATCGCTGGTGGACGACCTGATTGAGCGCACCATTGAGCCGTGCCGCGTGGCGATCAAGGACGCCGGTGTCAAAGTCAGCGAAATCGACGATGTGATCCTGGTCGGTGGCCAGACCCGTATGCCGAAAGTACAGGACAAGGTTAAAGAGTTCTTTGGCAAAGAGCCGCGTCGCGACGTGAACCCGGATGAAGCCGTGGCCGTGGGCGCAGCGATTCAGGGCGGCGTGCTGAAAGGTGACGTGAAAGACGTGCTGCTGCTGGACGTGACCCCGCTGTCGCTGGGTATCGAAACCATGGGCGGCGTGATGACCAAGCTGATCCAGAAGAACACCACCGTGCCGACCAAGGCTTCGCAAGTGTTCTCGACTGCCGACGACAACCAGACTGCGGTGACCATTCACGTGCTGCAGGGTGAGCGCGAAGTGGCGCATGCCAACAAGTCGCTGGGCCAGTTCAACCTGTCGGACATTCCGCCGGCACCGCGCGGCATGCCGCAGATCGAAGTGACCTTCGATATCGACGCCAACGGCATTCTGCACGTATCGGCGAAAGACAAGGCCACCGGCAAGGAAAACAAGATCACCATCAAGGCCAACTCCGGTCTGTCGGAAGAAGAAATCCAGAAAATGGTGAAAGATGCCGAAGCACATGCAGATGAAGACAAGAAGCTGCATGAGCTGGTGCAGGCGCGCAACGGCTGCGACAACATGATCCACTCGGTGCAGAAGTCGCTGAAGGAATTCGGTGACAAGATTTCTGCCGATGACAAGGCAAAAATCGAAGCGGCGCTGAAAGATGCCGAAGGCGTGGTCAAATCCGATAACAAGGAAGAGATCGAAGCCAAGACCCAGGCGCTGGCCGAAGCGGCACACAAGCTGGCCGAGCAGATGTACGCCCAGCAACAGCCGGAAGGCGGCGCTCAGCCGGGGGCTCAGACCGCTGGCGGCAAAGGTGACGACGACGTGGTCGATGCCGAATATGAAGAGGTGAAAAAAGGTTAATCGGTCATCCCGATGAGCGATTGACCGGCCGGGCCGGGTGTCGAAGCTGACGCCTGCTCGGCCGTTTGTTCTCTGTCACATTTGCAGAAATGGCCACAGACATGGCAAAAAAAGATTTTTACGAAGTGCTTGGCGTCAATCGCGATGCGTCCGACGACGAAATCAAGAAGGCGTATCGCAAGCTGGCGATGAAATACCACCCGGACCGCAATCCGGATAACAAGCAGGCCGAAGAAAAATTCAAAGAGGCGAAAGAGGCCTACGAAATCCTGTCCGATGCGCAGAAGCGTTCGGCTTACGATCAGTTTGGCCATGCCGGCGTCGATCCGCAGGCCGGTGGCGGTGGCTTCCATGGCGGCGCGGGCGGTTTCGGCGGCTTTGCCGATGCGTTCGGCGATATCTTCGGCGATATCTTCGGTGGCGGCGGTGGCGGCGGTGGTCGCGGCGGCCGTTCCAACGTCTATCGCGGCGCCGATCTGCGTTACAACCTGGAAATCACGCTGGAAGAAGCGGCGCACGGTTGCGAAAAGCAGATTCGCATCCCGACCATGGACGAATGCGAAACCTGTCACGGCAGCGGTGCCAAACCCGGTACCAGTGCGCAGACATGTTCCACCTGCGGTGGCCACGGTCAGGTGCGGATGCAGCAGGGCTTCTTTTCGATCCAGCAGACTTGCCCGAACTGCCATGGCACCGGCAAGGTGATCCCCGATCCGTGCCGCAGCTGTCATGGCGTGGGGCGGATCAAATCGCACAAGACGCTATCGGTGAAAATTCCGGCCGGTATCGACGAAGGCGATCGCATCCGTTTGTCAGGCGAAGGTGAGCCGGGGCAGAACGGCGGGCCGAGCGGCGATCTGTATATCCAGGCACACATCAAGCCACATTCGGTGTTCGCGCGCGAAGGCAACGATCTGCTGTGCGAAATGCCGATCAGCTTTGCCACTGCGGCACTGGGCGGTGAAATCGAGATTCCGACGCTGGATGGTGTGGCCAAGATCAAGATTCCGGACGAAACCCAGTCGGGCAAGGTCTTCCGCCTGCGTGGCAAGGGGATTCGCGGCGTGCGCAGCCATGTGCAGGGCGATCTGCTGTGCAAGGTAATGGTGGAGACGCCGGTCAGCCTGACCGCGCGGCAGAAGGAAATCCTGCGCGAGTTCGATGAAATCACCCAGGGGCATTTCGATAAACAGAACCCCAAGGCTAAATCGTGGATGGATCGGGTGAAGGAATTTTTCAGCTGATACACCGCAGACCGCAATGAGAAAGGCTCCGTGGAGCCTTTTTTGTTTGCTGCGAGCGTCGTGTGGTCGAGCCCGGTTGTGCCTGGTCTAGCTGTGAATCAGCGAATCCCAGCTGCCCATTTGTTCACGGATGCCGTCCAGCGATTCGGCGATGCGGTCGAGATTGAGTGTCAGCTTGTCGGTCAGCGCCAGCGGGATGTTACCGATCAGTTCGGATGGCTCGTCGCCCATTTCCAGGTGGTGGATGATGTATTCGCCCAAGTGCACCAGCGCTGCCATTGGCTGGAACGGCTCCTGTTTCAGCGGCTCGTTGTGGTAGCGGATCGCATCCTGGATCAGTTGCGGGAAGTTCCAGCGCCGCGCCAGCTCGGCGCCGACTTCGGCGTGATTGAAGCCGAAGGTGTTCATTTCGCTGGCGGTGCGGCTGGCGCCGCTGGCGACCAGTTTCTCCACCGCTGCCGCATCGGCCGGCGCGGCAATGTGGATCAGCAGCTGGCCGATGCTGTGCAGCAGCCCGGCGGTGAATGCCACTTCGCCGTTGTGGCGCGCCATTTTCGCCAGCAGCTTGGCGGTATTGGCGACGTTCAGGCTGTAGCGCCAGTAATGTACCTTGTCGAACTCCGGAATCGGGATAGCCATGCCGGCGATGCCGGACGCGATCACCAGTGTGCGCAGCTTGTCGAAGCCGAGCACGATCACTGCGTCTTCAATCGACGATATCTGCCGCGGCGAACCGAAATGGGCGGTATTGGCCAGGCGCAGCACCTTGGCGGAAATGACCTGATCCTTGCTGACCTTGGTCGCGAGGCTGGCGACATCGATGTCGTCGCGGTCGAAGCTGGCAATCAGCTCCTGCACGACACTGGGGACAGTCGGTAACTGTCCGATATGGTCAAATACGGCCTCCAGCTTCATTCTTTGCTCCTTTGGACGGGTTTTTGCGGCACTCTGCAGGGCCGCGCAATACTGTCATTCAGCATAGGCCAGGCGGTTGCGGTATGCCGTGATTTGCGCGGCATACGGCGATGGCCGATAGTTTTGGAGTATCATTCCACCCATTTTCCGCACGCCACCGCGCAGGAGCCAAACCGATATGAAGCAAGTCGTCATCAGTGGCACCGGCCTTTACACGCCGCCGCTTTCGATCAGCAACGACGAACTGGTTGCTGCTTTCAATGCCTATGTAGCGCTATACAACGAACGCAACGCTGCAGCGATCGAGAGCGGCGAGCTTGAGCCGCTGCTGGAGTCCAGCTCCGAATTCATCGAAAAGGCATCGGGCATCAAGAGCCGCCACGTGATCGACAAGAATGGCATTCTCGATCCGCTGCGCATGTATCCGTACATCCCCGAGCGCGGCAACGAGCAGCTGTCGGTACAGGCCGAGATGGCGGTTGCCGCTGCACGCGAGGCGATGGCCAACGCCGGCAAGAGCGCGGCCGACATCGATGCGGTCATCGTGGCCTGCTCCAATATGCAGCGCCCCTATCCGGCGATGGCAATCGAAATCCAGAACGCGCTCGGCATCAACGGCTTTGGCTTCGACATGAACGTTGCCTGCTCGTCGGCGACGTTCGGCATCGAGCAGGCTGCCAATGCGGTCAAGGCCGGCACCGCGCGCTGCGTGCTGATGGTGAATCCGGAGATATGTTCCGGCCATCTGGAGTTCCGCGACCGCGATTGTCATTTCATTTTTGGCGACGTGTGCACTGCAGTCATTGTCGAAAGCGCCGACACCGCTACTGCGGCGCAACGCTTCGAGATTCTCGGCACCCGGCTGGCAACGGTGTTTTCCAACAACATTCGCAACAATTTCGGTTTTCTCAACCGTTGCGATGAAGCTGGCGTTGGCGCGCGCGACAAGCTGTTCGTGCAGGAAGGGCGCAAGGTATTCAAGGAAGTGGTGCCGATGGTGGCCGAGCACATCGCCGTCCATCTGCAGCAGAACGAGCTGGCGCCGACGCAGATGAAGCGTTTCTGGCTGCATCAGGCGAATCTGGCAATGAATCTGCTGATCGCCAAGCGTCTGCTCGGACGCGAGGCCGAGCCGGGTGAAGCGCCGGTGATTCTCGATGAATACGCCAACACCAGCTCGGCAGGCTCGATCATCGCGTTCCACAAGTTCCATGCCGATCTTGCCGCTGGCGATACCGGCGTGATCTGTTCGTTCGGCGCCGGCTACTCGGTCGGCAGCGTCATCGTGCGCAAGCTGTAAACTTGCTTCCGGCCGCCGCACGCAGCGGCGGCCTTGTCCCCGTTGCCCTGCGGTTTTCCTCGGCCATGACCCGGCGCATCACTTGCTTGTTCCTGTCTCTGCGGCACCACGCGCATCGTCTGGGTGTGGCGTTGCTGCTTGGCGCCTGTCTGTTGGGCAAGGTGGCGTACGCCGAAGAGTTTGCCTACAGTGTGCAGTTCGGCATTGCCGAGCAATACCTGCCGTTGCTGCGCAATCATCTCGACATCGTGCGCTGGCAGAACAACAGCGACATGAATGCCGGCCAGCTGCAGCGCCTGTATCGTGCTGCACCGGAGCAGATTCGCGCATTGCTGGCGACCGAAGGTTTTCTCGATCCGCAGATCCATCCGCGCATCAGCGAAGCTTCGGGCGAGTGGAGCGTGGCTTTCGACATCGATCCGGGGCCGCCGGTTGAGGTCGCAACGCTACAGCTGGAGCTGCGCGGCGCGCTCGCCGACGGCGCTGACCGGGCTGCCTGGGAACAGCGCCTGCAGTCGCATTTTGCACTCAAGCCGCCGCAGCGTTTTCGCCAGGACGATTGGGACAGCGCCAAGAAGCGCACGCTGGCGCAATTGCTGGTCGACAGCTACCCGCTGGCGCGCATTGTCGACAGCGAGGCCAGGCTGGACCCGGCCACGCATAAGGCGGACCTGTACGTTGCCATCGACAGCGGTCCGCTGGTCACGCTTGGCGATATCGCCGTCGAAGGCCTGCAACGGGTACCGTTGCAGGTGATTCAGCGCCTGACCCGGATCGAGCGCGGCAACCGCTATAGCCAGTCGGCCCTGCTCGATTTCCAGTCGGCATTGCAGGCTACGCCGTATTTCGCGTCGGTGCTGGTGGATGTGTCGCCGTCCGCCGATGCGCCGGAGTTCACGCCGATCCGCGTCAAGGTGAAAGAGGCGCAGATGCAGCGTGTGGGCTTTGGCGTCGGTTACAACACCAATACCGGGGCGCGCTTCGAGGTCAATTACCAGCATTCGAATCTGGCCGAGCGCGGCTGGATTCTGGCTGCCAATACCAGTATCGAAACCCGGCGCCAGTTCGCCGAAATCAAGCTGGCCGCGCCGCAGACTGCCAAGGCATATACCGACAGCGTGTTTCTCAACAGCGAGCGCTCGCATATCCAGGGGGTGGATTCGCAGCTGAACAAGCTTGGTGTCAGCCGCGAACGCGATACCGGAGTGATCAAGACGGTGCAGGCGCTGAGCTACGAGCGTGAGTGGTCGCAGGTTGGCGATACCGAAGGCAGTTCGCGCAAACAGGCGCTGGTGGCCAGCTATGGCTGGACGCGACGCGATCTGGATCACCCGGTGCTGCCCAATTCCGGCAATGTGATCGCGCTGCGGCTGGCCGGCGCAGCGCGCAATATCTCTTCCGACACCAGCTTCGTTCACGCGGTCGGCCGTGTCGGCCTGTATGGCCGCCTGCCGCATGACTGGGGCTACCTGTTGCTGCGTGGCGAGGCCGGGCAGGTATCGGCCGAACGCGTGGCCGGAGTGCCATCGGCATGGCTGTTCCGTGTCGGCGGTGCCAACTCGGTGCGTGGCTATGAATTCCAGAGCATCGGCATCGAACAAAACGGTGCGGTGACCGGTGGCGAGGTCGAGGCCACCGGCAGCATTGAATACCAGCACCCGTTCGCGCCCAGCTGGCGCTGGGCCGCGTTTGTCGATGCCGGCGATGCGGCACGCAACTGGCAGGATTTTTCCCCCAAGCGCGGTTACGGCATGGGCGTGCGCTGGCTCAGCCCGGTCGGCTCGATTGCCGCCGATCTGGCATTCGGCGAGCCGGTGCAGCAATGGCGCATGCACATCGCGATCGGGCTGGCATTCTGATGGCCAAGGCTCCCGCCACGCCAGGATTACCCCGTCGCCGTACCCGCTGGTGGCTGGTCGGCTGGTTGCTGCCGGTATTGCTTGCCGTGGCGCTGCTCGCCGGCCTGCAGACCCGGTCCGGCATCGATGTGTTGCTGCGGATGGCCAGCTCGCTCAGCAATGGCGCGCTGCAATTGGATGACTGGCGTGGCCGCTGGCTGAGCGACGTCGAATTGCGCGGCCTGCGCATCCGTGCCGGTACCACGCTGATCCGCATCGACCGCCTGCAGCTGCGTTGGGCTCCGCAACAGTTGTGGCAGCGGCGCCTGCATATCGAGGCATTGCAACTGGGGCGGCTGGAGATTACCACCGCAGCGAGCAAGCATCCGCCGCAAATGCCGGTCGATCTGCAGCTGCCGCTGGCATTGCAGATCGACCATTTTGGTTGTGACAGCCTGACACTGATGCCGGCCGGCGTCACGTTCAGCGCGCTGGCTGGCAGTCTGCAGGCCGACAACGGCCAGTATCGCGTCGGTATCGAACGGCTGCATTCGCCGTGGGGCAGTGCCAGCGCAAATGCCACGTTGGCAATGCGCGCGCCGTTTGCGCTGCGCGGCACTGCTGATCTCAATCTCGGGTTGCAGGGGCGGGCACTGCGCGCGCAGCTGCGGGCCGATGGCAATCTGGCAGATATCCACCTTCAGGCCGACGGCCGCAGCGGCGCGGTGCAACTGGCGGCACACGCCAGTGCGCGACCATTCGCGCCGACGCTGGTGCAGCAGTTGCCGCGAGCGCAAATCCGCGCCAGCGGTATCGATCTGCGCCAGTGGCTGGCCGGTGCCCCGGCCAGCGATGCGCAACTGGAGCTGGATATCCATCCTGAACAGCAGGCCT
>ERZ724505.930-NODE-930-length-17092-cov-7.765863_pt1 | contig 17092 bp, 9 predicted proteins | sample MGYA00376038_ERZ724505 | MGnify/ENA primary metagenome ERZ724505 (study PRJEB28724, sample SAMN07190884) | wastewater metagenome | isolation source: effluent of sewage treatment plant in Hong Hong | place: Hong Kong | collected 2016-03-17 ... | reverse complement strand
GTCATCAAGAGTAACCAGAGATAGCATAGAGCCTCTGCTGCGACCTCTCGAAGACAATGCACTTGAAATGTATAAAGTGAGCGAAGACGTTAATACGGTCAAGAACAATGACAAGCATTTGCTCGTCGCCCTTGAGAATTGAACCCCTACGATCACACGCGTTTTTAATCAGCCTGGAATCTATGGCGAATCTCGCTCATGACTCCATCGCTATTTTTTACTATACCACTTTTATAGAACTTTGATTTTTCGTTTGCGAAATGTCAAAGTCCCATCATTACTTCAGGAATGATGGTTTGCAGTTCAAATGATACAACAGGGGCAAAATGAGGTATAATGTTGTGTAATAGACTTCTGGCTTATGACGAACTATAAAGATATTTCAGACTACCAATCTAAATACTATGCTCACGAGCTACAGCGCAGCTATGCGAACGATCACGTAGGTAAGCTCGCAGGCCTACTCTTCGATGCCCAGGTAGAACCAAAGCCGCACCAAATTGACGCGGCTTTGTTTGCACTTCAGACCCCTTTTCTCAAGGGAGTTATCCTTGCCGATGAAGTAGGACTCGGTAAGACAATCGAAGCCGGTATTGTTATTTCTCAATTCTGGGCAGAACGTAAACGACGTATTCTTATCATTGCTCCAGCCAGCCTCCGCCAGCAGTGGCAACAGGAACTTCTTGAGAAGTTTTATATCCCATCAACTCTCGTAGACACACAGGCGCTCAAGGGTAATAGCACACTTCTAAAAAGCGATGGCGTGTACATTTCTTCGTACGAATTTGTGAATGCAAAGTCGGAACTATTCCAAGGTGGTTGGGATCTCGTGGTTGCTGATGAAGCTCATAAGCTCCGCAACTTCTACAATGGCGCAAAAGCGAAGATTGCCAACTCTGTTGCTGAAGTAATGAAGTGGTCGCAAAAATCGATTCTCCTCACCGCTACACCGCTCCAGAATCGTCTTGAAGAACTTTACGGCCTCGTGTCTGTCTTTGATCCAAAATACTTCTATTCACTCGATGCGTTCAAGGAACGATATGTTAAGAATCGTGACGATGCAATCTATGACGATCTCGCGGATCGTGTTGCTCAGATTAGTAAGCGCAGCCTTCGTCGTGATGCCGAAAAATACATCAAATACACCAAGCGCCTGCCGCTCACTTTGAAGTTCCACTCCGCTCCAGAGGAACAACGTCTCTACACTCTTGTGAATGAATATCTCCAGCGTGATGAATTATTCGCATTTCCAGCTTCGCAACGTCACCTCAGCGCCTTGATCCTCCGTAAACGACTCGGATCATCAAGCTACGCAGTAGCGAGCACGCTGGAGAATGTTGCGAACCGCCTTGCCGATGAACTCGCAGCCGGAAAGCGTCGTGACAATCGTGGTGGCCTATTTGTTGATGACGAACTGACTTATGACGAGGTTGAGGAATTCGATGAAGTTCCATCAACTCGCACTGAAAACATCGAGCCAACACAGACCGATTTGATTCGTGCTGAGATCAAGGAGCTTCGTGAATACGCGGCACTTGCTCGTTCAATCAAGGTGAATCAAAAGGCCGTTAAGCTACTCGATGCACTCGATCAAGGCTTCGATAAGCTTCGTGAGATTGGCGCACGCGAAAAAGCCATCATCTTCACCGATAGCACTAAGACTCAGGAGTACATTGCTCGCACGTTGGTTGAAAACGGATGGGATGAGGGATTAGTACTCTTCAACGGTACAAACAACAGTCCCGAAGCCAACGAGATCTATAAAAACTGGCTCGAAAAGAACAAGGACTCAGACCTTATCACCGGCATCGTATCGGCCGACAAGCGTAAAGCACTTGTAGACTACTTCCGCGATGAAGGTAAAGTTATGATCGCCACCGAAGCAGCGGCCGAAGGTATCAACCTTCAGTTCTGTTCAATGCTCGTCAACTACGACCTCCCATGGAATCCGCAACGTGTCGAGCAGCGTATCGGACGTGTTCACCGTTTTGGTCAGGAGTTCAATGTCATCGTGGTCAACTTCTCGAACGAAGGTAATGTTGCTGAAGAGCGTATTCTCGAACTTCTCTCAAACAAATTCCACCTCTTCGAGAGCGTGTTTGGTGCAAGTGACCAAGTGCTCGGTACGATCGAAAATGGCCTCGATTTTGAGAAGCAAATCGCAGGTATTCTGAACCGTTGTAAGACTGCTTCTGAAATTGATAAAGCCTTCAAAGAGCTTGAGCAGAAGTATGCCTCTGAAATCTCTGCCGAACTTCAGAATGCAAAAGCAAAGGTATTCGATAACCTTGATCCGAACGTTCAAGATCGTCTGAAGCACTACGAAGAGGAATCTGGAGAAGTACTCAATAAGTTTGAGCGGTTACTACTGAGCGTAACGCGTCACCAACTTTCAGATAATGCCGACTTCTCTGATGATGGTAAAACGTTCACCCTCCACCAGAGTCCCGTTAAAGATGCACCGACTGGCAACTACTATTTCAAGTCGAAGCCAATCGAGCACGCACATCAATATCGCTACGCAGGCCCACTCGCGCAACATGTGGTTCATGAGGCTACCCATCTTGATACGCCTCAGAAACATTTGAAGTTTAGTCTCAGTGAATCAGACCGAGTACCAACAGCAGTCAAAGAACTTGCCGGTCAAGGTGGAAAGCTTATTGTCAAAAAGATTACCTTCGGTATGAAGGCGAAACACGATGACGTGTCTGAATCATATATCCTTGCAAACGCTATCACCGAGGACGGTAAGAGTCTTGACGCTGAATACGTAGCCGACATCTTGAGTCTCAAGGTTATCAACGAATCTGCTACTGATTCTATCGACGAATCAATCTTCAAGAATCATCTCGATGTACAAAAAGACCAGCTTGAAAAGGAAGTTCAGACACGTAACTCGAAGTACTACGACCAACAGGAAGAGATTGTTTACCGCAACAACCTAGACCAAAAGGCCGCAAGCGAAGCTACTATCCGCGAACTGCGTAAACGAGAAAAAGACGCACGCCTGAAGGCGCGTCAAGAGACCGATCCACTAAAGCAACTCGAATACAAGAAGGAAGCTCGCAAGTGGGAGCAACGCGCAGAAGAAGAAGACGATCGTGCTCGTGATGAACGTCGCGAAGCAAGTCGCAAGGCCGAAAAATATCTTGATCTAATCGAAGAGTCGCTCAAGGGCAACCAAGAGATTGAAAACATCTTCACGATTAGCTGGGAGATTGTGGAGTAGCAAAGTGTCAGAGGCGTACCGTATAACAAAATTCCATCACGTTACGGTTGCCAAACACGACCGACTACTCAAAGAGAAGCTTGTTCCGCTACTCGATAAGCTAGCGGATAAGCATATCATGAACGAAGATTATGACGACCTCTTGTCGTCTACTGAAGCAATGGCGCTTCACCTCGATGATTTCGATAACCTCGAAGACTGGCTCGGAGTGATTCAGAACATGCTTGAGGGTGACTGGCTCGTTTACTACAAAAGCCCCGAACATCCGATTCATCTCATGAAGTTTAAAAAATACAGCTACCAGCCACACAAACACCTCTACGTGAAGCATTTTGGTGAGCTGAGTCATGTATTTGAAGTAAAGGTAGATGATCTACCGCAAGACATACTAGAGCCACTGCTCGAAGCAAAACATCTCGAAACACTACCCCTGAGCGTATCAAGCCTCCTCGATAAATACGAGGTGCTTGCGCTTGCCCTTGAAGAGCAAGAAAAACAAAAGAAAAAAGAGTTCGACGACAACCAGCCACGAACAAAACTTAGACGCGGCAGACCGTCCAAGCATGGCGAAGTTATCGTGACCAGAAAAGCGTATAAAAATGATATAATTACATCAGAGAATTGAGGGAAAAATGCAAGATACAGACTTACCAAAAGAAGTCGAGTCAACTACTCCAGACTTCAAAACCGAACTAGCCGCAAAACTACAAGAACTTGTGCCAGAGGCAATCTCCGATGGCAAGGTGGACACGCAGAAGCTCAAAGAGCTTCTCGATGACGATACCGCAGACGACAGCGAACGCTTCGGTCTTTTCTGGCCAGGTAAAAAGCGTGCGATGCGTGCAGCTCAAGAACCTACAACGGCAACCCTCAAGCCGGCGAAGGATGAGAGCAAAGACTGGGACACTACAGAAAACCTCTTCATAGAAGGCGATAACCTCGAAGTGCTAAAGGTACTTCAGAAGCACTATCACAACAAGATTAAGATGATCTATATCGATCCTCCGTACAACACCGGAAAAGATTTCGTATATCCCGACAACTACAAAGAAGGTCTAGCAAGTTACCTTGAGTTTACGAATCAGGTAGACCACGAAGGCCGGAAGCTAAGCACAAATAGTGATACTGACGGTCGATACCACTCAAACTGGCTAAACATGATGTATCCACGTTTGAAGCTTGCACGAAACCTCCTCACTGATGATGGTGTGATATTTATTTCAATTGATGATGCCGAGCAGTCTAGTCTAAAAAAGATTAGCGATGAAGTTTTTGGAGAAAGCAATTTCATTGCACAAGTTATCTGGAAGAAAAAATATGGCATACAAAACGATGCAAAATACTTTTCAGCTAACCATGATTATGTATTATGTTACGCCCGCAACTTAGAAAAATATAATCAAAATTTACTACCAAGAACTAAAGATCAGGATGCAAGGTATACAAATCGAGATAATGATCCTAGGGGCCCATGGAAATCAGCCGACCTTTCAGTGGGGCGTGTAACTCCAAAAGACAATTACACTATCACTACACCAAGTGGAAGAAATGTGCAACCTCCAAAAGGTCGTAGTTGGGTTACTTCAGAGGTAAACTTTAATAAGCTTGTAGCAGATAACAGAATCTGGTTTGGTCCAGATGGCAACGGCACACCGAGCGTAAAAAAGTTTCTATCAGAAGTTAAGCAGGGTCGAACAAGTTCAACTATATGGGAATATGATGAAGTGGGACACACAGACGGTGCGAGCAAAGCACTCAAGAAGTTGTTTGATGGATCTTCTTATTTTGATTACCCAAAATCTGTAGATTTATTGATAAGAATGGCCATGCTTGGGACTGACAAAGATTCTATTATTTTGGATTTCTTCTCCGGATCTGGCACTACCGCTCACGCTGTTATGCAACTTAACGCCGAAGATGGTGGCAATCGCAAGCACATTCAAGTACAACTACCAGAACCGACTGATGAAAAATCTGAGGCATTTAAGGCAGGATATAAAACAATAGCAGACATTGCTAAAGAGCGTATCCGTCGTGCCGGCGAAAAAATTAAAGATGACTATGCAGATAAGCTTTCATCTAGGGAGTTGCCTCTGGACACAGGATTCCGTGTTTATAAACTTGATGACACAAACTTCACAAAGTGGCAGTCTGGTAGTGATACTGATAAAGAAAAGGTACAGCAGCAACTTCTCGACATCCGCGAGTCTAGCAACGATGCCGCTAGCGAAGAGGACCTGCTCACTGAAGTTCTTTTGAAGCAAGGTATTTCTCTCACCGCTCCGCTCAAGCACACTGAAGTCGAAGGTCTTTCGGCGTGGGTTGTTGGTGATAATGTCGTAACCGCATATTTGAACGAGCGCATTAAGCCCACTCTCGACCAGCTCCGTGCAATAGCGGCTATCGAACCAGCCAAGCTCATTATCCTCGAAGATGCCTTCCAAGGTGATGACGAGCTCAAGACAAACTTAGTACAAATCTGTAAATCGCAGAAGATAGAACTCTGGACGGTCTAGCGTATGGCTGTCAGAAAGATGCAGGTAAACGACCGAAGCACATTAGGTGCCGGTCTTCCTACTGATTTCTCTAAGGCTATAGCCCAATACATCTGGAACGGGTTCGAGGCCGGAGCTACCGAAGTATCGATTGACTACGATAATAGCGGTCAAATTGGTACTATCTTTAGCTTTTCAATCTCGGATAACGGATCTGGCATTGAATACGATAAGCTCGATCAGAATTTTGGATTCTTCCTAGACTCAACAAAGGTACGCAGTAAAAACTCTTCCCTGATTCACGGAGGTAAAGGTAAAGGCCGACTGTCGTTCCAACTTTTCTCTGGTAAAGCTGAGTGGAGTACCACATATAAAGATTCAGAAGGTGTTCTAAAAGACTACACCATCACAATCACTAAAGGTGCAAAAGATGATTATGATCCCTCAGATCCGGTTGATTCCTCAAACAAGAAGACAGGTACTACTGTTGAATTCAAAATCGTCGAGAACATCACCACTCACACATTTGAGGACGGTAGCCTGATACATGCTCTAAAGCTGGAGTTCGGATGGTTCTTACATCTGAATAAAGATAAGAAATTCAAGATTAAGATCAACGGTAATGATCTCGATTACTCCTCAATAATCAAAACTTCAAAACACACGATCAAGAAGTTCAAGGATGAGGAAGACAATGACAGGTCATATGACTTCACGATTGATTACATCCAGTGGAGCGAAAAGATCAAAGAGAAGAACTACTATTACTTCCTGAACTCCAATCAGGACGAGATGTTTAAGGACTTCACCTCATTCAACACTACTGCCGGTGGTGCGCACGGCTTCTATCACGGAGTGTATATTACTAGTGATTTCTTCGATAAGTTTGATTCTGGATCAGATGAGAATCCATCAACTCAGTCGAACCTATTCTCGCAACAGTGTAGAAGCAACTCAGCATTCAAAGACCTGCTCACATTTCTAAAGGACGACCTCCTGAAGAAACGAAAAGAGTTCTATAAGGAGTCGGCACATAAGGCGTGGCAGAGCTTCGAAGAGCGTGATTCTGTGCCAAAACACAATGACAATGAGCTGGGCAAAATTCGCACTGATTCTCTGAAGCAAGTTGTAGAGAGTCTCTACACTATCGAACCTGCAATATTTGTTGGCTTGAAGCCAGAGCAAGAGAAAACAATGCTCGGGCTCATGGATATTGTTATTGATACCGACGAAAAAGATAACGTCATTAAGATCCTAGACGGAGTTGTACACGATCTAACTCCTGAGCAACGTAAAGACTTCGCGGAAACACTCGATAAAATCAAGCTATCAAGTGTGGCGGAAGTACTGAAGTTGGTAGTCACACGCCAGAAATCTATCGAAGGGCTCAGGAAGTTAGTATTTGATCTAACTAAATTCTCAAACGAGCGTGACCATATTCAAAAAGCGGTCGAGTCAAGCACATGGCTACTTGGAGAAGAGTTCTCTACGGTAACGAATGATAAAACATTTGAAGAAAGTCTTCGTCAATATACATACCTCTTAGACGGAGAGAAAGCCCCTGCTAATCTAAAAGACGCGGCAAAAAAACGACGCATGGATATTTTTCTAACTCGTCAACACTTGGTTAATAGCCCAGATTATGGAAGCACTAGTCAACTGGAAGAAAACCTAATCGTCGAGCTTAAACGTCCTAGCGTGACACTTGGCACAGAGCAACTGAGACAGGTACAGGACTATAGGAACATTATTCTAAAGAATCCTGAATTCAAGAGTCAGTTGAAGGTCTGGCGATTCTTCCTGATCGGAAATGCTATAGATGACGACATAAAAGCTGCCTATAAATCATTCGAGAATCGCGGTGAACGCTTCTTGGCCGACTGGCAGGATGGCTTCAAGATTTACGTGATGACATGGGCAGAAATATTTGATGCATATCAGATTAGAAACGACTTTCTCCTGAGTAAGCTAAAGATCGACAAGGCCGTAATCAAAGAGGAGCTCGAATCGTTGGTTGGAGAAATTCCCGAGAAAGAGCAACCCGAAGAATTGACCGTTATGATACAGGAAGAGGCATTGGTAGCAGCATGAAACTAAAATTTGACCCGAATCAACAATTCCAGCAAGACGCTATAAACGCAGCCGTCGATCTTTTTGATGGTCAGCCCCAAGACGCAGGTAACTTCCTAACAAAACTACAAGAGCGAGATGTGTCCGAAGGCTTCAAGCTACTCAAGCTTGATGAAGTCGGTGCTGTCGGTAACAACCTCGTTCTCGACCAAGAAGCCGTCCTACAGAATCTCCAGAACGTTCAAAACCGCAATGGACTTCAGGTCAACAACAAGCTTGACGGTGACGCGTTGAACTTCAGTATGGAGATGGAAACCGGTACAGGTAAAACCTACGTATACCTACGTACTATCTTCGAGCTATCCAAAAAATATAACTTCACCAAGTTCATTATTCTGGTACCGAGCGTAGCTATTAAAGAAGGCGTTGCGACGAGCATCCGTCTTATGAAGGATCACTTTACTGAACTCTATTCGATTCCATTTGATTCATTTACCTATAGCGGTAAGTCATCCGAAGAAGTCCAGGCATTTGCTACGAGTACTAATGTACAAATCATGGTCATGACCATCGACTCTGTAAAGGGTGATAAAAATACTCGTATCATCCACCAGACTCGCGATAAGCTCAACGGTCTCAAGCCTATTGAATATCTTGCCGCAACGCAACCGGTCATCATTATGGATGAACCGCAGAACATGGAGTCTGAACTATCTCAGAGTGCCATTGGTGATCTTAACCCTCTCTGTACTCTTCGCTACTCTGCTACTCACAAGAACGAGCACAATGTTATCTATCGCCTTGACCCTGTAGATGCTCATGAACAAAGTCTCGTGAAGCAGATTGTCGTTGCCGATGTCGTACAGCAAGGTACTGACGCAAAGCCATACATCAAGCTTATCGATGTGAAGCGTGATCCGTGGCAAGCAAAACTAGAGCTTGTCGTCCGCACCGCCCAAGGCTTAACGCGCAAGCAAATTAACGTCAAGCAACACCAAGACCTCGCAGTCGTCACGAACAACGATGCCTACGCAAACAACTGGCGCGTCAGTGAGATTAGTCTTGACCCTGCGAGTATTGAACTTACAAACCACGGTATGTTGATGCTCGGTGAGTCTATTGGTGACAACAATGATTCAATCTATAAAGAGATGATCCGCGAAACTATCAAAGAGCATCTCAAAAAAGAATACATGATGCGCGAACAAGGCATTAAGGTACTGAGTCTCTTCTTTATCGACAAGGTTGCCAACTATCTCGATTACGATGAGAATGGTGGCGAAATTGAGGGTCAATTTGCTAAATGGTTTGACGAACTCTTTATTGAAGAACGCAATAAGTCTGAGGTTTACCGTGATCTATTACCACAAGAGCCGCAAGATCTTCGTCGTGCTTACTTCTCTGTGATGAAAAAGGGTGGCAAGTCTAAAGCCGTAGATAGTAGCGAACGTGGCAATCAAAATGACAATGACGCATATGACCTCATTATGCGTGATAAGGAGCGCCTCCTAAGCCAAGAAGAACCTGTACGCTTCATCTTTAGCCACTCTGCACTGCGTGAAGGCTGGGATAACCCGAACGTCTTCCAGATCTGTGTACTGCGCGAAATGGGTGAGACGCTTGAACGTCGTCAGACTATTGGTCGTGGTCTTCGATTGCCGGTCAATAAAGATGGTGAACGTGTAGCAGAAGCGTCTGTTGCGCAGCTAACTGTGATTGCTAATGAGTCTTACCGTGAATTTGCCGACAGTCTGCAAAAGGAATATAAGAACTCTGGCGTTAGTATCGGAGTCGTACGAAAAGAAGAGTTCAGCAAGATCAATCTCATCGATACTCTAGAGAGCGAAAAACTAGGCTATAACGATTCACTTAAGATCTGGGATTTCCTCAACCGTGCTGGATTTATTGATGAATCAGGACGAGTACTTCCGACATTTGCACCGAGCAACCTTGGATTCTCCCTCAACCTTCCAGAGGAGTACAAACAGTACGAAGGTGAGATTACGACGATTATTGGTAACTGTAAGGTTGAACGCTTCGTCAAGCAAGCTCGCAACCAACGCACTCGAACACTCAACAAGCAACTCCTTAACGATCCTGTATTTGAAGAGTTCTGGCACAAGATTTCTCGTCGGACTACGTACCGTGTACAAGTTGATCGTCAGAAGATTATTGATGAATCAGTACGTGCTATTAAGCGTGAAGAATACATTGAGCCACTTCGTATTCAAGTAACTCGCTCTGGCGTTAAGGTACTACGTGGTGGCACGCGCGGTGAAGAACTGGGTGTTCGTTCCGCTGAACTTACTGGATCTTACGATCTGCCAGACATCATTAAAGAACTACAAGAAGCAACTAGTCTTACTCGTAAGACATTGGTAGATATTTTGATTCAGAGTGATCGACTGCAAGAGTTTATCCATAACCCGAACGACTTCATCCAGATGGTGAAACGAAACATCCTCAATATCTTGGCATCGTCTGTTATTGACGGTATTCAATATCAAGAGATTGGTGGTAGTATCTACGAGCTTCGCGAACTACAAAAGGACGGCCTTGAAGAAAAAGCTCGTTTTATCGATCAGATGTATGAGGTGAAGAATCAACAGAAATCAGTCTTTGACTATGTGGTGTATGACTCAGATCCAGAACTGAAGTTTGCCGAGCTGCTCGATAGTCGCGAAGACATCAAAATGTTTGTAAAACTCCCAGATAAGTTCAAAATCCCTACTCCTGTGGGTGACTACAACCCTGACTGGGCTATCGTGAAGCACGAAGACGGCCAAGAACGCATTTACATGATTCGCGAGACTAAAAGCACTCAACAAGAGAGCCTGCTGCGCTTTACTGAGAGTGCCAAGATCCGTGCAGCCAAGAAACACTTTGAAGCAATCGGAATTGATAACTACGCTAAGTCGAGTCCGGACAACTGGAATATTTAGGAGGATACATGAAATTTGCCGACACAACCATCAAGAAATATCTCTACCAGCCAGGTGCAGTCTTCGATATCCCTGAGTTCCAGCGCCCTTATACGTGGAAGACGATCAACGCTCAAGAATACCTAAAAGACCTTGAAGAGTCTGTCTCTACTGGCAAGGGTCACTATTTTGGTACGGTTGTGCAAGTTGAAGACGAAGATGGTGACGATGCATATTCAATCATTGATGGTCAGCAACGTGTTACCACATCGCTCCTGCTTATTTTCTCGATCTACCATCTTGTTAAAAAGAATCCATCCCTGCTCGGAGATGGTGAAACAACCTCCGACGATATTCTCGATAACTACCTGATTAACAAAAACCGCAAGAACAACCGTATTAAACTCCGCACCGTCACTACCGACAATGAGATTCTGCAGCACATCTTCGATTCAAACGGTAACGCTAGTGATCTGAGTGAAAAAGACAAGCTCAGCAACCTCTATAACGTCTACTCGGTGTTTAAAGAATACTTCAGTAAAAAAGACGATCTATCAAAGTACATTAACGGTCTACGCTTTTTCAAGATTGTCTGCATCACCCTCGAACAAGGTGACGACAATCCACAACGCGTGTTTGAGAGTATCAACTCAACCGGTGAACCGCTATCTGACGGTGATAAGATTCGTAACTTTTCACTGATGCTAAACAGTAAAGAATCACGTAACCACGTGTACGAGGAATACTGGAAGCCGCTTGAGCGCACACTGACTGACGTAAACCGTGATAACATCACTGACTTCTTTAGGTATTACCTGATTTCTCGACGACAGGCCAATGTTAAGCTCCCTGAAGTCTATTCTGCCTTTAAGGACGAGTTCGATACTGCTGTTGGTAAAGATCAAGAGCGCGAAAAACTGGATGCCTTTTATAGTGATATCAAACGATCGCTTAAGTTCTATAAGCTACTTCGCTTAATCGACACTAATCAAATTAACAAGAGCAATGAAGAATGGGCAGAATATAAAGATATCGCCGATACCATCTTCAAGATGCGCTATATCAAGGTTGATTTGTACATTCCATTTGCGATGTCGGTACTGGCATATCACGCAGATGACGGCTTGACTGATGAGCAACTCCTACAAGTGTTCAAACTTATTGAATCGTACTTCTCGCGACGTATTATTGTGAACTTCTACACCACTAGTGTTGACCGCCTTATGTCACTGCTACATAAGCAGACGCTCAACTATATCAAGCGTGATCCATCTGCCGATTACGTTGATGTGCTCCGCTATATCATTCTGAACGAGACTGGCCAGACGCGTATTCCTGATGATGTCGAATACGAAAAAGCAATCCGTACCTATCCGTTCTACGAACAGCACGGTGGCAATATCCGAAGTTACGTACTATCTGCCGCAGATGGTTCGAGCAAAGAAGCAAAGTCTACACTTCGCCTTATTGCAGAAGACAATCTTGATCTCACTGTTGAACATGTCATGCCTCAAACGCTGAGCCGTGATGAATGGAAAGAGATGCTCGGTAGTGATTACGAGCGTATTCATAACGAATACCTCCATACACTCGCTAACCTAACTCTGACGGGTTACAACTCTGACTACTCAAACCGTCCATATCAGGAAAAGATGGTGCTTGAAATAAAGAACAAGAAGACTGGTGAAACGAAACAAGTTGGCTTCAAGTTTAGTCCACTGCCAATGAATAAATGGATTGCCGCACACGATGCATGGAACGAAGACGTACTGGAAGAACGACGCGAGATGTGGGTCACGAAGTTACAGGATGCATGGCCACTACCTACAACGTCATTCCAGCCGGTTACAAGCGCATCTGTCGATATTCTAGATAACATTAGTCTCCGTGGTGAAAGTATCCGCTCGGTAAGTGTTCAAGGTGACAAGACGGCTATTAGTTCTTGGGTAGAAGCAATCGACGTTATTGCCGATTCGCTGTATGCGCAGTATCCAAACATGATTGATCTCATCATTGAAGATGAATGGCTCGCAAACTACTTGAAGCAGGATTCAACCGCCTTCAGGTCAAGTATTGAGATTGGTGACTCGGGCTACTACATCGCAACGGCAAATAATACCGACACGAAGCTACAAATCATCCGTAAGATTGCCTCACTTCTCGGACTATCTTCTGGTGACATCGAAGCAGAGATTGGCACTAAGGATGACGAGGAGCTTGAGGATTAGTATGAAGTCAGTCAAAGTATCTATTCAAGACGAAAACACACTCGTACTGCTCGAAGACGGCTCTAAAGGAGATGTCATCGATCTCAAGTCACTGCACGAAACCGATATTGACAAGTCTTCTATTGCAAACATCGTCAATGCCATTGAACGCGGTGAATTTGAAAAAGAACTCGCCGAGCGAACTAAAACTGCCGAGGAGCTAGCCGAGGCTCGCACTAAAAACGAGTTGAGTGACGACATCAGTAAGCTAAATGCTGAAATCGTGCGACTCAAGGCCGAAAAAGACAGCGAGGTGTCAAACCTCAAAAACCAACTCGACAATGCAGATACCGCTAAAGAGCTAGCCGTCACTAAGGCGGTCGGTGAAGTTAAAGAAGAGCTCACTAAAGTATCTGCCGAACTTGCCAGTAAAGATAAAGAGGCTGAGAATGCCCTACTTCAACTGAAGGATCGCTTCACCGGAGAACTTCAACTCAAAGACGAGCAGATTGCCCAGTATAAAGATTTCAAGGCTAAATTGTCGGTCAAGTTAGTTGGCGAAAACTTAGAGCAGCACTGCCAAAACGAATTTAATTCTGTCCGTGCTGGCCAGTTCCCATTTGCATACTTCGAAAAAGACAATGAAGCCATCAAGGAAGACGATGAAGTTAAAGGCACTAAGGGTGACTTCATCTACAAGGATTACGAATCACAAGGTGGCGCTGAAATCATCTCGATTATGTTCGAGATGAAGGATGAGCAAGATGTATCTGCCAACAAGCGTACTGTCGAAAGCCACCTAGAAAAACTCGACAAAGATCGTAAGAAAAAAGGTCTTGAATATGCCGTGCTAGTGACGTTGCTTGAAGCAGATAATGACCTGTATAACCGTGGTATTGTCGATATGTCTTACAAGTACGAAAAGATGTATGTCATTCGTCCTCAGTTCTTCTTGCCACTGATTACACTACTCAAAAACGCCAATATGAAGTCAGCTGAAGACAAACGACAACTTATTGCAGCTCGCAACAGTAACATCGATATTGAAAACTTTGTTGGAAACATGGAAGATTTCAAGGAAAAATGGGGCACCAATATGCGTAACGCTGCCAAGAAGCATGTCGAAGGTGTCGAGCAAATCAACAAGGCTATTAAGGATCTTGAGAAGGCTCGTGATGCACTGATGATGTCCGATAAGCACCTGTTAACCGCAGAAAATAGGATGGATGACCTTACCGTGAAACGACTTACGAAAAATGCGCCTAGTGTGGCCGCTCGCTTCGAGGAATTAAAGGATCAATAATGCAGCTCTCTAAGTCAGACTACATGCTCTACCTGAAGCACCCAGCATGGCTCTGGCTTAAGAAGCACGATAAAGATAAGCTTCCGCCTGTCGATGACAGTACTCAGGCAATGTTCGATGCCGGACATAAATTTGAGGCCTACGCTGAAGCTATTTTTGAAAATGGGGTAACACTCGGCTTTAACAATTACGACGAGTACAACAGCCTTACAGAGCGTACACAACAAGCATTCGCAGATGGGGCAACCACTATCTTTCAGTCACGCTTTGTTTCCGGAGAGTATAACTGTCTACCTGACATTATTGATGTTGTGGGGGGTAAGGAGGTTGATCTCTACGAAATTAAGTCGAGTACGAAGGTCAAGGATGAACACCTCTATGATCTCGCATTCCAGCGAGCCGTTATTGAAGCTAACGGTCTGACTATCCGCAAGATATTCGTTATCTATGTAAATAACGAATACGTACGTCATGGTGCTATCAACGCAGAAGAACTGACAAAGATGGATGACGTAACACTAGCCGTCCATAACCTTGCAAGCTTTACTGAATCAAACATGCCACTTGCACTCGAAACGATGAAGAGTGATACGATGCCGGATCCTAGTCCTATCTTCCTGAGTAAGTTGGGGGATAAGAAGGAGTGGCAAGCAATTTATGATGAGCTCGTCGGTACACCAAAGCCAGATTACTCGGGCGCAGAACCAACAATCCAAAAGCACGAGATTGATGCATTCCTGGGCGGCTTTGAGCATCCGCTCTATTTCCTTGACTACGAAACAATGTCTGCTGTCGTGCCGTACTTCGATGGTCATCGTCCGTACCAACAAGTACCATCACAGTACTCGCTTCATATCCTCGATTCACCAGATGCCGAACTACGCCAAAAAGAGTACCTACACCGGGAAAATACCGATCCATCATTACCAATCGCTCAACACCTCGTAGAAGACATTGGAACTAGCGGTTCGATCATTACATGGAATGCTGGATTCGAGAAAAGCTGCAATGTAACGCTTGGTAAATTGAATCCCGAATTTGCGGATGCCATGGAAGCAATCAATGAACGAATCGTTGATCTTATGATTCCATTTAAGCCAAAGAACGGATGGTACAGTGATCCGCGCTTTGAAGGATCAGCAAGCATCAAGTATGTACTGCCGGTCGTTGTCCCGTCGCTTTCATACAAGGAGTTGGATATTCAAAATGGCGGCAGTGCACAATCACTCTGGATGCAAGCAGTCCTCGATGGTACTCGTGACGATAAAGAGAAGATCCTCGATGACCTCATCAAATACTGCGGACTTGATACTCTCGCAATGGTAGAGATTTATAACGTACTCAGGAATCTCAAATGATCGTAAAAGCTGAAAAGATAAAGATCATTCCCATAAAGATAGCAGACCTGGATTTTAGGACGGTACTCTATGGCGAACGCTCGCAAGCCGGAGCGATGGGTAATGCCGGAGGTATTATCCTCTACGTGCTCGATGGTGATGAATTCATCATGTATTACACGAATCTATCTGACGATGAAGTAGCATATCGTGAAGGTCTGTTCAAAATTGCTGCCAATGAAGACTTGTTTGATATCTATGCTGGTGGCATGGGTAACGGCGTGTTCATCAGGAAAGGTGTCAAGTTAGAGATTATCGAAGACGATCAGGCTTTCTGGTATGAAGATGGCGGCAAGCAATACAAAATTGAAAGTTCAGTTCGAGGTGTTTTTGAAACGGTTGCTAAGGCCCTACAGACAGGATCTCAAGGTATGATCGATCCTATGCAAAAGTCATGGGAACAACAATGGCGCGACGAGTTTAAGAAAAGTGAGTAAATCCTGATGGATAGTATCAAAAATTCAATTTCTGAGCAGCTTTTACGCGGTTTCGAACCTCAGGAATCGTGGCTAACGCACGACAGTAATATACATGGAGTTGGCCATCTATCACGGGTATTTGTGCTCCAGGAACTAATCTGTAATTTATTAGTTGAACAGGGAGTTGCCGTCAATCGCGAGGCAACACGTTGGGCTGCAATGACACACGATGTAGGAAGGATTGATGATGGACTTGATCTAGACCATGGCTGGCGATCAGCAGAATGGATCAAGAATAACTTACATGATCAGATGACTCCAGAACTACTAGATACCGTTATGTATATTGTCCATTGGCACGTACCGTCAGACGAAGAAGCGCCTGAAATGACAATTGAGCTTCAAGTGCTTAAGGACGCTGATGGTCTCGATAGAGTGAGGCTAGGTGACCTTAACCCATCGTATTTACGCACAAAAGCAGCAATGCAGTTAATTGAAACGGCAAGAAGGTTGGATGAACTCTCTTTACCTGTCAACCCGGTCAAGAACAGATATGAAAAATTCGACGATGTTCTTCGTGCCGCAAGAGCACTCAATTTAATTGTGTAGTCTGAGGGCGGGATGAGTTCAGGGCTCCACCACAGACCCCCTCATATACACCTCCTCCTGCCCGCAAAACACACAAGGATTCCGATTTTCACTATACCATAAGCATGAGTCACCCCCGATCCGCTCATGCTTGCAGTTATTATTATCCAGTGATACCCTAGTATTTGTCCTCCGTGAATTGCTGCACGTAACAGGGTTTACAAAATTCACGCTCTCTTGAAAAATAAGTTGTAGTATTGTCTACGATTTTGACAGATACAGAAAATTCTTATGTTTTCACTGAAATTGCTTATGCCGCTTGCATTACAACAGCGGTGTGCTCTATGTTCAAGCTACAAACCAACTATTTACACGGAGGGTCAAATGATCAGAAGTTCCACACAATTAAAAATAGTCGGGCTCATAGTGGCTCTCGGGATACCGTTTGTGGTAAGTCCTCCCG
>ERZ724505.928-NODE-928-length-17118-cov-4.591983_pt1 | contig 17118 bp, 24 predicted proteins | sample MGYA00376038_ERZ724505 | MGnify/ENA primary metagenome ERZ724505 (study PRJEB28724, sample SAMN07190884) | wastewater metagenome | isolation source: effluent of sewage treatment plant in Hong Hong | place: Hong Kong | collected 2016-03-17 ... | reverse complement strand
CAAAAAAAACGTAATTATTTAATCAACAAAATTTTATTAATTTCAAAATTTTAAATCTTATAAAAATCACATTCTTTGACTAAGACAAACTCTTTTTTTATCTTTGCCTATAGTCGGTTATGTTTGTCTCGATAGGTTTTCATTATTTAAGATTTAACCTCGAAATGCATCCAATCATAATTTTTTTCACGTCCTAAACTTACGAACCCGTGTTTGTAAAATATATCAATCATTGGTTTATAGTCCATTTTAGCAAATTGCGCATTTTTAGAAGTTTGCTTTAACTGGTTTCGTTCGGGGTCTAAATCAATCGCCACGCCCCAACTATGTCTGCTCCAATCAGAACCGCCTCGCATTTTACGAAAGTTAAAACAACCTCCATACAAGTCAATTCCTAATCTTTGTATGTGTTCTAATCCATAAAAGTCAAGTATATCTTTAAATATTGCGCTTAGTTGGTTAGCTACTAATTTATGACATCGTAAACGTGTAATTATTTTTGATTTATCCCAAGATAACCGCATTGGATACGGTAAAGGAATAGTAACTAAATAATTAACTCCTGTTTCGTTTGGAGTTCCGTATTTCTGCATTAGTTGTGGTGTTGTTATCATTTAGCCTATTGTTTCGTTATTAACTACGGTTGTATTAGTTGTGTTGTTATCGCTATTCACTTTAATTTGTTGTTGTAAGTCAATGCCTAAACATCCAGCGGAAAGCCCAAAAAAAGCAATTATAACAAATTCTTTGACTTCGAATGTATGGCAAAAAACAGGAGTAAAGGCATATAATATACCAACGTGAAACGACACAAAAGCCATTACTCTTTTGTGCGCCCACTTACCGTTTATTTTTAATGTATCGTCTACTAACTTCACACTATAAATTTATAAAATATCTTAATCAAAGCAAGTATAAAAGCACCACCACTAACGACTCCAAACAACACCCTCCAATAAAAATCGTGATTATTGACTTTAATTTCAGCAATTAAAAGACGTTTAATGTACCCATTTTGTCCGTTCATTTCATTATCGGTCAAGGCGTTGTGTATTTCACGTATCATATTGTCACGTGAAATTATCGATAAATCCTCTAAATCTTGTTTCTTCTTAAATTCGTCGAAGTGCCTCCTGATACTTGTGATTTCGCCTTTGATTCCTATTATATCGCCTTTTATTTCTACAATATCCTTTTGTTCTTGCGTTTGGGTGCTCATTTTTATAAATCAATCTTTATTATTGAAATTATTATTGCTATAGTGGTATTCATATTTTAAATAAATCATCAGGCAATTCTTTTTTATACGTTCCTAAAATTTTATGTCTTAATACGTTTAAGAAAGTAAATCTCATAAATAGCCACCTTTGAATTATTAAATTAGGCTTATAATTTAAAGCTATCATAATACATAGAAACTCGTTATCTATCTCTTTACCTACATAACCTTTAAAATTTCTCCAGTCATGTATAAATGCGCTTACTTCAAACAAAGTCAACGGATTTCGCTCTTTTACAAAAGTCGCCCCATCATAGCTAAACTTCCCTAACATAAAATCAATCCACGCATCGGCAAACAATTCTTTAATAGGATGAAATTTTGGCAATACTTTCAACTCTTGTATCATAGAGTTGTGACCGATTTGTATTTCGGCTTCCGAAAAATCTTTGAAATATTTTGACTTAATTATCATAATTATTCTGAATGTAATTCGCAATATAATTCAAAGCAATATCTAAATAAGATTGAATAAAAGGATAGCTCACGGTAACTTGTGATAATTCATAATAAGCAGTTTTCCAATCGCCATTTTGAGCAATTCTATCATAACCTATTTTCAAATCTTTTTCTATTAAAAACGCCTGTGTTTCTGTTATAGCTTCGTTAGCAATATCTAAAACTATCATAGCTCTAAAATCTTGGTAGGCATTCCATCCGTTTAATCTATGAAATTCGTATTTTGCTTTAATTTCTGCAATGGCAATTTCTTTTAATTGAGATTCTGTCAATGTGTTATCCTCAATTATTGTTTCATAGATTAACCCTTGTGGAACTTCCTCAATTGTCTTTACTTCTATAATCGAATTATCTAATGTGTATCTATATTTTTCCATTATCTAGCAGTTGTAAAAGTTTGTTGGAGTTTGACGTAGTCTAAAATTAGTAGTCTTTGTGTGGATCCAACGGATTTTTGAATGTAATTTCTAACACTTACTCTTTTTGTGTTACCCGAAGGGATGTTTGTTGTGTGTGTCGCCACTAAGGTATTGTCAATGAAAAAATCAACACTAGAAGCATTTGCGTTTACAACTATTTTTAATTTAATAAAAGCACCTGCATTTACAACAACTCCTGTATCGGTAAATGTTCGAGTTCCACTATCTGTTGTTACCGCTCTCCAATTTACACTCGCTCCTCCTGCCCCCGAAAAAGCAATATTACCCTCGTCATATAAAAATGCAATGTTATTGGCTGAATTGTTTTGATTTAAAACACCGCTTGAAAATCCAATTAAACAACTAAATCTTTCGCCTGATGTGCTTAAATTTGGAAGCCATATTAAAGTTTCATAGCTAGTTATACCGCCCCCTAAAATAAAATTCGGAGTTGCATTATTTCCTATGTAAATATTTCCATAACCTGCTGAAGCTGTTGTAGTGTTGACATTTGCAAATCCCTGTTTATTAGCATCTGAATTAAGAGCTGTTGTTGTTTGACCAACGTTACCATCAGAGGAAATATTCCCATCATTTGTAGAAGTTGTAAATACCCCTAAAAAATCATTGAAATAATATATTCCTGTTTCAGAAGTAATAACTGTAGGGACAAAACTCAAAATCCATGCTTTTAAATTTGCAAAACTTAATTTCTTTGCTTTGTTGGAATCTGCACTATCAGATAAATTTACTGTATCTGCATCAACAGGTGTTGTTTTTGATGTTAATGCAGTTGAAAATGTACCAAAATTAGTTTCAGTTAAAACATCTTGTTTGCTAGCAGCTAAACCACTATATTGACTATTTGTTGCGTTATCACCTGTATTTGTTCCACTTGTGTTTCCTATAACTACTAATTGCGCATCTGTAACATACCTTCTGTTAAGACTATCTGCAATATCAGAAGTCAATGCATCAGCCCCATCTGTCACTAATCCTTTACTATCGTATGTTATTTTAGTCTTAACCGTTCCCGTTATTGGTGCGTTTGCATCTACTTTATTCCCTAAAAGAGTATCAATAGCAGTTTTGGTGTACCCTACCACCCATGATAAAGCGCTTCTAACGTAAGCATTTGCGTTATTTGGAGCTTCTGGTATTCCTCCTCCTCCTCCTCCAGTTACTTCAACCCACTCCGCATCTTTACGTCCGTAGGTTAAGCCGTCTATTGGAGCTTCGTCAACGCTTACAATATTTACACTTTTTCTAAACACTCGACAAAACCATCCCACAACCTCAACCGTTGCGTCATCATCACTTGTTAAATACAATCTAGCTGGATAGGTTCTAACTGATTCACTACCTATGTATAAAGTAGTTACAAAGGATTGCTCATCCTCTCCTGCATTTTTAACATATTGACTGAAAATTCTATTCTCAAACTCATCGGGACCATCAAAAGCGAATTTCATATCAATATGATACTTTTGATTAGCCGTTGTGGTAGTAGTTTTTAAATGAATTCGAATATCAACTGTATCCCCTACTGATAATTGCTGAAAATTAAACTCGTCACTATCGGCATCCCATATTGCTGTAACTCCATAAGGCGGTTGAGAAGTATTAGTATCATCCCCTAACGTGTCATTAGTTAATAATGTTTCGGTATCTGGTGCAACTGTAATAGGTGTTGTTTGCGTTGCTAAATCGGCATAATCGAAGTAGCCTAATGATGATTTTGGTAACCATTGCGAAATGAAATCATAAACAGCATTTTCACTAGGTGCTTTGTCTAAAACTCCATTGTTTACACTTTGACTAATTCCTATTGATTGTAAATCTACATTTATAGGGATTTCAACTGCTATTTCCCAATGGTCGCTAACCGACATTATTGCGTTCAGCTCCTCAGTGCAAACTATATTCGGGTATCCGTTTATATTTAAAAAAGTTCCAACACCACATAAAAAGAAACTAGGGTCTGCAGGCACGTTTGGTAATTGTTGACCGTCTGTTACAGATATAGGCAAAAAACCTACACCGCTCCCACTACCAACAGCCGTAGCAACTAAATCAACTAAAGCCTGTACGGTATCTTTTTTAAGTATTGAGCCAACAGCGTGGGCAATTTCACTGGTTAAAGTTATAGGAGATTGAGCTAATTGGTCAACTCTAATAGTTGTAATATTATCAGGATTTATACTCATAATTTCATTATTTTTAATGCTATAACATAAGGTTGCATATTTTTATCAGTACCGTCAACTCCCGTTTCATCGGTCAACACTTGCATACGTGTACCTGCTGAACTTGTATCTCCTGCAACACCTGTTGTTGCCCCACCTCCAGATATTTTGATTTGTGGTAAATCAAAACCATTACCAGAACTTGTACGTTGTCCGTGTGTATGTGCTACTACAACAGCATCTTTTGAGCCTCCAAACCCACCTATTACATTATAATTTTCCCCATAACCAACCTCAACAAGTCCATCAATAGAATATGGAGTTCCATTGTTACCGTTTATAATAGCAAACCCAGTACATATATTTCTCCCTAATCCTGTTTCATCAAAATTAGTATCAATATATTCTTGTGTAACGTGTAAGGTCTTTTGTTCATATTGTAAAGTGCCTACGTTTAAACTAAGTAAATCAACAAGTTCTTGAATGGTACATTTGTACAAAATATCACCTAATTCATGCGCTATATTGCTTTCTAATGTAGGTAAATCAGGAGGTAACTGTCCTACTCTTACCGTTGTTATGTCTGCTGGATTAATTGCCATTATACACCGTCTTTTGTTTTAATAAATTGATTTGCATTTTCATCTGTTACAACTATGCTTTCTGGATTTCCGTCGTTTAATACAAATTCACCTTTGGTTGTTACTTTTGGTTCTCCAAAACCTACTATTGAACCCGTAAAAGATAAAAATTCGTCTACTACTGCGGATTCTGAAATCTCATTAATGTATCCTTTACCATAATCAACAACTGGGAAAATTTCGCCTTGTATTTTCCAATCTAATAGCGTTTTATTACGTTTTAATAGTTTCAATCTGTCATAACTAGCCTCGTTAAAGTTACCCCCTGCAATAGTTGAGTTGACTTGTATCCCGTCAAAACTAACTGTATAATTTTGATTTGTAGGTCTTGACGTTGACCAACCATTGTTATCTCTTGTTGTTGTGGGTAACATTTCTGAACTTTCAGATAATGAATTACTTGTTAAACATCCTATTGGTAGCCAATATCCGTTTAATTTTATATACAATATCCTATCTTCGCCGTTAATAAAATCCATAATTCAAAGATATAAAAATATATTAAACAATAGTAGGTTTTATTGTGTTGTTACCATAATCATACGAAAAATTATAAAGTATATCCCCTAACTCATTATTATACATTTGCATCATTTTACCACTCAATATGTTTTCTTTAATATCGTAACTGTATTCAATGAACATAAACAGTCCGAACACGTTATTTATACTGATTACAGATAAGTAAGGTATTTGCCCATAAATATCACCTGAGAATAATTTAACGGGTGCGGATTGAATACGTAAATCATCCTCTGCACTAATTAATAATAAAGGCTTTGTTTCAAATCTGTTTTTTCTAGTCCATTGTGTCGTTGGTGTTGTTTTATCGCTTTTATAAATTGCACCTATAAATATATTTCGTGAGTCGCCATTAAATACTTTTTGATTTTCTTTTGTGATTGAACTTGGAGGTGTGCCACGAGTTACGGTGTGAAACTCTCCAACTTGACCTGTTTTTTTAATAACATCGTCTGTTATTTGCACATAATTAACTTCGGTTAAAGCTAGTTCCTCATTCAATACTCTGTCGGGGCAACAAATAATAATCTGAACATTAGCATCATTTGGCAAAGGGGGTAATGTCAAGCTATATTCTCTTGTAGTTGAATTTGTATTCCCAACTTCGCCACATGAAATAGTTATATAAGAATTTGAATCAGTAGTCCAAAAAGGGTCTGGATAACCTCTTTCTATGTTTCTGTTCAAGTAATAACCTGTGCTAGTTTTTATTTGAAAATAAAAACCATTCATATAAGCATAAGAAGTTATTTTTGTTTTAAACGTCAAAACATTCCCCTCTTCAATAAAGAATGATTCGGATTGTAACATTTTTTCTAATATTACGCTACCGAAATACGGAATAGGTTTCATTATTAAACCACTTGTGTCTCCTTGAACATTTACAGAATTTGCTCCAAATCTATTTAATTGTGTCCAATTTGTAAAATTCAAATTGCCATCGTGATTTAGATTTTTATTAGTGATAAACCCATCTAAAAATCCATATTGATAATTCAAACGATACGCACTTATTGCTCCTAACACTTCTATTTGTTGATTACTACCGCAATGATGTGGGTAATAGTTATCGATTTGCGAACCTAACTCTACGCTAATATTTTTAACAAATGTTTGGTCGGTGTCGTTATTTATAAAAGTTACTATACCGTTACCAATATCGTTTGGTCTATAAACCCACCATTGCCCATCTTGCTGTGTCACAACTGCTGAAAATAAATTCAATATTGAATTTAACACCTCGTTGCAATCCATTATCACATTGTCGTTAATATCTTTTATAAATCGCTCTGAATTTATGTAAGTGTCTTTTAATGTGTTTTCGCCCTCATAATCTAAATAAAACACATCTACACAAGTGTTTATTGTCATTGACAAACGGGTACGATCTAAACATCCTTTTATAACCTCGTACATTGATAATTTATCTTTATAAGGTAGTCCGTTAGTTTGAACAAATGATAAATCCTTTAATGCTCCAAGCCCATCAGTTGAAGTAATGTTAACTAGCCATTCATCAGCAACGTAAGACTGCTGCACCCCATCAGGCTTGATATAGCCATTAAAAATGATTTGATTAGATTTTAATAATTCCGTTTTATAAGTAAATTCGTCCTCTAAAATAAACTCATCAAACGTTAATCCGCTTTTAGCTTCTAAAGATAGATTTAAACCGCTCCCTCTTATGGTTTCTAAAATAGTATCAACGCTTCCCTTTGTTAATACCATACTGCCTCTTATCTCGCTTGACGTTCCTAAATAGTTCTTTTTGTAAATATTTAATCGATAGTCCCCGTAAATAAGATAGTATTTTAAATTAAGTGAATCAGGCTCAATATCCTCTGTTGTAAGTTCTAAGCTAGAGTTTACTATTTCAGATATATTAATGACCGCATCCGCTTCGATTCTGGCTTCAATAGTATTATTAACTCTTGAGTAGCTAATATAGCCATTTACAAAGTACGTTTGTAAATAGGACAATGTTTTGTTAATTGTTTCATCTAAATTTGCCCCAATAGCTAATTCAATAGGGTCTGTAATAGTATACCCGTATGGCATATACAAAACAGTACTAGCTGTAAGTGTGTTACTATAAGTTAGTAAAAATCCGTTTATAGATATTGAATAGTCCCACCCTACTGTTAATGTGGTAGGTTGTGCGTTAAATGCTATGATTATTTTTTTTGCCATTATCCTAAACCTACTGCGCCCCCTAGTCGCTTGTTACCATTTAAAGTATTATTTAAAACTCCTATTAGTTTTTGTCCTGATATTTCAAACACTACATTCCCGCTTAATCCACCACCCTGAAACCCACCGCTTGAACTTGAAAAAGAACTATTTGAGCCACCACGTGTTGAGAAACTTCCACCTCCTCCTATTCCTCTTTGAGCAGATGCATTTATCCCTCCTGCTATTGCTTTTAAAGCAACACCTCCAGCTATTGCAGCTAAACCAGCACCAACACCAGATATAGTACCAATGCTTTTTAAAACAGTTCCCGTTAAAACTGCTGCTAATCCTAATTTAATAAGTTGGTCTCCTAATTGAGATAAAAAACTAGAAAAAGTTTGTAAAATAGATTGACCTGCTACTTGTAAAACATCGTTACCTGTTGCTAAAGCCTCTCCTATACTTGTACCTAAATTTGCAAGTCCACTTTGAGCTAAATTTGCAAATATTGAATTAAAATTATTTACAAAATCAATACTTGCTAATTCTAAATCTGTAAATCCTTTACCTGTTATTTCCTTTATTCCTGTAAAAGCAGTAGATATAGTACCTGGTAATTCTTTTAGTTTATTTCCAAATTCATCAACTTTGCCAGTCGTAAACTCTAATTGTGTTAAATCAATTAAACCTCCTCCTGATATTCCCGTATTTGCTTTCGATACTTGCGGAGTATTGAATTTTTTTTCTTTTTTAGGCGCACCTAATGGCTCTTGTTCTAAATTTATACTACTTCCTTTAAGTTGATTAATTACATTTTGCAACCTATCATAAGCAGCGGTTAATTTTATAATGTTATTTCGTTCCTCATTTACTTTATCAATTAAATCATTTCTAGTATTTAATTGTTTCGCCTGAATAATTGCTATTTGTGCAGCAGAAACATTTTTCAATCCTGCTAATTCTTTTTCAGATTTTTTATCAAATTCGTTTAGTTCATCGGCTGCTTTTCTATAACGTGCATTTGCTTTAAGCCTTTCAACAAATATATCCGCATTATTTTCTATTAATTTTTCAGCTATCGCTCTTTCAACTAATGCTTTTGTTGCCTCTTTTGTTACTTTTGTTAAATCACCGTATAAAATCTTTTCATCCGATAATTGACCAAAATATCCAGGAAATTGTTTTTGTAATTTATCAACCGCAATTAATCGCTCTTTTTTAGACAATGCATCATTTTGAGCGACAGCAACTAAAGATTGCAATGCACTTACTTCACTACCTGCTGCTTTTGCACCCTCTTCACTTGCTTTTTTAATAGTTTGTCCAAACTCATCATACTGTCCCGTTAATTTATCCAAAACATCGCTAACAGTTAAGCCTTGTTGAGCCATTAACGTAAGCCCTGTAGTAAGCAAAGAAACCCCAAGTAAAACACCACCTACACCAGCCAAAGAACTAAGCATTGCTTTTATAGCACCACCTGCGCTTCCTGTTTCTTTTACTAAGTAACCGAACTGTTCAGCCGTATTAGTAATATTGTTTCCAACTCCAATAATACCATAAGGCGCATCTTGTGCGATACGTGAAAATGAAGTCAATGCTGCACCACCGTCAGCGGTCTTTTTATTAAATGTTCCGAAAGAATTACCTGCGTCGGCTGTAGTAGACTTTAAATCTCTTAAAGTTTTCTTAACGTCTTTGATTTGGTTATTAATTTCAGACGTGTCTAATCCTAACTTAATTCTTTCAATTTTAAGTTTAGATAATTCTTTTAAATCAAATTCAACCTCCGATATTTTCTTTTTAAAATCTGATACGTCTGCACCTATTCCGACTTGTAATTTGCTTCCTGCCATTTCTTATATTCTTTTATAAATATTTCTTTCATTTTATCCGAAACACCTCCAGACTTTCTATCACTAGGTAACGGCATAAATGATTCTTTTCGTTTTGCCATTGTTTTAGGGTCTAAATGTGGTGCAATGTAAGTAGTCCAAATTATCTCTCTTAGCTTTTGTGCCTCTACTAATTCCATCCTTTTAAATGCAAAAAGTCGAATTTGAAACTCTGCCCACGTCATATCGTAAACCGCTTCCAAACTCGACAATCTTAATTCACCAATAGCGAACGCAATTACGTCACTTTGCCAGTTTATTTTTACGTCACTTTTTTTTTATCCTCTTCTGCTTTTGGAACGTCTTTTGTTAAAGATTGAAAAAAGGCAGTTGAAAAATCAACTACTACTTGACTACCAATTCCCCCAGCTTCGTCAATCCATTCTGAAACATCGAAAGCATCAAAATCAATTTCATTCTTATTCCTTAATTCTGCATACTTTAAAGAGTGATACATCATTTCAGGAATATATTTAAAAGGATTTTCTTGTAGTTTAGCATCTATTTCGGACATAGAAATTTTACTAGCCTCTAAAAAAGCACCAATAAAACCTAATCCAAAATGAAACTCTCTTGTTTTGCCACCTATGTTTAATGTGATTTTATTCATAAATTAGTTGTTAGGGTCTATTTGGCTAATTGCACCACTACCGTCTAATGTAGCTGTAAAAGTTGACACTTCATCTCCACTACCTTGTGTGAGTTTCAAATCTGTAATTAAAGCCTGACCGTAGTATTTAATAGAACCTGCATCAGTAATATTTGTGTCTAGTTTCCACGTTATTAATTGTTTGGCTTGTTGAAGCACCAACAAAGCATCGTGTGAATCTTTTGTGTTATCACCACCAACAGATGTAGTGTCGATATATTCGCCCTCAGCATCAATAGTATAAGAAAATACTCCTGCTGTTTTCTTAACTACCCCAGGGTCACATTTTGTTCTACTTTCAATAATTGAAACCGCTGTATTTAAACTATTTGAAGTTAAACACGCTACGGGTTTGTAGGATGAGCCTCCCCAAATATATAAAATACCATTTTCGCCTTTTATCGCCATGATTTTGATTTTTTTAAGTTATTTTTTATTTTCAAAGATACTAATTTATTTTAATTCTAATATGATTCTTATAAAATTTCGATAAACATTTTGAGTTGTTGAAATATTATCTAATCCATCTGGAAACTCAAAACTTCTATTCACAACCTCAAAATTATCTACTTCAATATTTTTAACAGCATTTTCAATAAACTCTTGCATATTGTCAACAGCTAATCTAGAACCTACATTACCCGCTCCATTATAAATTGTAACAATATCTAACAAGGTGTAGCTAATCCAATTATAATTGCATTTATTAGCCTTGTTTATCTCTTTACTTTGAGTTGAAATAATAACGTATTGCGTAGGATTTGTATTTCCTGTTACTTGCATATCAAAACAAGGATATTCTCCGTCTATTGCCTCAATTATGGCTTTGCGCACCCATTTATTAGGATTGTTACTATTTAACGTTGCCATATTTGCTTAATGCTTTTTTTAATGTTTCTAAATACTCGTTTCTGCCTTTTAATAATGCAGGATACATATAAGGTCTCGGTCTTAAATTTATTTTTCTTATTCCTTTGCCTTTCCATGTTATAGCGATGTCTTTCAATTCAGTAGGTACGTTTACAAGTCCGCCCGTTCCAAATTCTACATAAGCAGCATAAGGAGCATTTGCACGAATTATCCAATTAGATTCGCCCTCTTTAAATGCATTTATTGACTGTCCTAATTTACCAAAGTTAGATGCTTTAGAATTAACTTCTTGTTTAGCATCTTTTTCAATCTTACGAGCCGATTGTTCAGTGATACCATCAATAAGTTGTTCAGCCTCTTTGCCGTATTTTCTTAATTCTGCAATAACACTATTTATGTTTTTAACATTTGCCATTATGTCCTTTGACTTGCTACAATTTCAATATCAATATTATTCAAATCTAAGTTTAAAATACTATCAATATTGTAAGTTAAGCCATTGTATTTAATAAAATTATCTTTAACACTGAAATTAATATCGTAACGATTGCGAATAGTAAATACAGTTTGCACAATATTATCTCTTTGTCCGTTTTCGTTTAATACCGACGCTCTTTTAGTTTCTACATTTGCCCAAACAGAATAGATTAATTCATCAGTAACAGTATAACCCCCAAACCCATCAGATTGTTCTGTTGATTGCCATATCGATATTGCTTTTGTGTATTTGCGTGATACCATATTCTGTCCTTATTTTTTTGAAATATTATTTTCAATTATACCAATTAAATCACTGCCTTTTATTTCAAATGTTGCTGTTTGACTATTATATTTTTGAGTATAAATAATATTTTGAATTGCTCTAATATGAAAATCCAAATCTTTATCGTCGTCTACAAATTGCTCATTTTTTGCAATTTGACAACATTTAATTCTTAAAAGTCTGGTTAATTCTAATATTTCATCTTGATTACTCATATAAATCTTCTATTTACGTCAATCGCCTCTAATACACTCAAAGGCAACAAAGTTGTATTAACTTGTTTTTCACTTTCATAAAACCATACTTTAATAATTTGCAACGCTGCGTCTATTAATTCGCTAGGAATATCATCTACGTCGCTATAACCTGTATTCAAAGTAACAAATCCATCAACCGTTGGGACGATCGCTTTATTGGTTTTATAAACAATACCATCGATAAATCCCTCTCCCTCTGGATTGTTAATAGGGTAATCGTAAACCGTTGTTTTTTCAACTAAATTACAGTCTTTATAATATACTTTATCTCTAGTTTTAAAAATATGATTTGTCCGTTTTTCAATAAAAGATAAAGAACTATTTATCATACTTATAATTTCGTCGTCTGTTTCAGTTTGTGAAGCATCAACTTTCAAGTATAATTTAGCACGTTCTAATGATATTACGTCGGTATAGTTAGTCATTCTTTTTTTGTTTTTTCTCTTTTACTTCCTCAATAAAATTATCTTTTAACATCGCCTCAGCATCCTCTTTTGATAACTCAATAGTGTCTCCTATTGCGTAGTTTTTTTGCTCTGATAATTTAAAAAATGGTTTTAATGCAACATATTTCATTTTATAGTTTTTTTAGTGTTGATAAATCACAAATTTGCGTCCGTCTTAAGTAATCTCGATAATCCGAAACCTGATATGTTTCGTATTCATAAGGATAAATTTCTACTACAATATAATCGTAAGTTGGTGTATTTACCACGTTCATTATACGATAACAAGTAACCGTGTTTTGTTGTTCTTGTTGTGGTATTTCATCCTTTGAACAACTAATAAATACTAAGGCTAATATGATTAATAATTTTTTCATAATTCAAAGATATAAAAAAACCCTTTACAAAATGCAAAGGGTTTATTTTTTTAATAATCAACTATCTACTAGACCGCAGTAAAGTCTCCGTAAATTACCGCCGCTGGTTGTTCAACAGCCAAAGCAACTTGTGCTTCAATTCTTGCAGTAATATTATTGTTCACAAAGTTTGAACCTTCAACTTCTGAAAATTCCAAAGAAAGTCCCTCAGTTACAACTTTGTTCACTCTTGACCAATCGCCTACATAATATTTATTAGCAGGTAACCAACTTGAAGCTTTCAAAACTTGAACTCCAGCTACTCTCAATACTCCGTTTTCGTAAGTAACTGCCGCAGCTAAATCGTCCTTAGCGGTTTTCAATATGCTTAAATAATCTGTTGGTTTAACAACTATTAAATTTGTTGCATCGTAATCTGCATCCTGTAATTTACCAATTTCATTGATAAGCATTTCAGCTTTTGTTTTACCAGTGATAATCTCAGTTGAAGCGGTTGCAGCAGCAGCCAAAACAGTTTGAAAAGATGCATTTTCTGCCTTGTAGTAGTCCCGTCTTAAAAGCGTTGGAATAGTATTAACGATATACGTTAAGTTATTACGCATTTTTTTAGAGTAACGAGTGTAACCAGCGATAAAGTCAGTTGCAATATCAATAGCTGTGAAATCGTAATCTTTTTGAGATTTTGCACCACCCTCAGAACCTGGAGCAGAAATAGACCCCTCTGCGCCTGTTTCACGTGTGAAAGTATAGTTTCCTGTATCAGCTACAACAGTCCCCGCTAAATCCTCAATGTTTACCATTTGAGATGGCAAAGTAACAATGTCAAGACTAATGTTTCTCGGTTTTGTCCCTGTTAAATTAGCAGTAGTCATATTTGCAACCGCTTTAGTTTGGAATGCTTTACCTTTTTGAACTTCTTTGATTGAATCAATGTTATCATTAATTGCTTTTGCTAAAAAGTCTACATTCTCAGTTGTAGCAACTTTCTCTTGAAGTTTCAAATCTAATTTGTCAGCGTGGTCTTGAACCGCTTTTAAATCTTGTGCAAATTTAGCCTCTAAAGCTTCTTTTACTGATTTCAATTCGTTATCAAATGTAGATTTGATTTCAGATGTTAATTTTGTTTCAAAAGCATCCAATGCGCTTTTTACTTCTGCAGTTGTTTTAGTTTCTAAACCGCTTTTAATGTTTGCCAATTCGGCTAATAATTTATCGTCCATTTTATTTAATGTTTAATGAGTTTGTAAATGATTTTAAAGTTTCTAAAATAATCGGCTCTTCAATCAAAGTGTCAGTTCCTGACGGCTCATTAGAAAGTGATTTTAATAATGTTTCAATTTGTCTTAATCTTGTGTCTGAATAATCTAAATTGTATGATTTTTCAATTAATTCCATTATTCCGTAATGGCTTTTAATTGATTTTATATCTTGTACTGTGCTTAATTGATTTGCGCCCCAACTAGATAAAAAAGAATACTCCATTAACTTATATTCTTTTATAATGCTTTTATCTTTTTGGTCACGTTGCATTACTTTGTAACCAATAGATAATTCAGCATTTAAGTTATTTTCGTGCATTAATTTCACGTCCTCAAACATATCCCGCCCTAAATCTTTTTTAAGATTAAACTGTGTTGTTGTAAGCAATCCATAGCTATCTTTGGTATCAATAGCTAAAGGAACACCTATCATCATTGTAGGATTATGGTCTTTCAGTACCCTAATACGTTTAAAGTTTTCGCTTACAGTTTTATCAAAAGAACCATAAGCACTAATATCCCCGTCCGAATCTTTGAAGTTATAAACGTTCGCATAGGCTTTTACAACGCCTTTTGCGGTGTCTAAATCTTTTAAATCGTATGATAATTGTTTAAATTCCATATCACAAATGTATAAATTATTTTAATTAATCTAAATAAAGTTATATTTTTTTTAATATCGGCAATCCGTCCTCATCCTCTTTAATAGTATAAACCACTTTACATCGACAGTTTATAATGTTTCCCGACATTCCATTAGGGTCGCCTGGATACATAATTTCTTCGCCACCTACAAAAAAAGGTTTGTTTGCATCCACTTTCACGCCGTTCATATCTAAATGGTCAAACATTGATTTTGGTGGTCTCCTTGTTCTATTATCTTGTACACTTATCCACGTTTTCTCTAATTCATAATCTGAATTTTCAGCAGCTAAAGTAGTTGCGTAATTCGTTGCGGTTGTTGTTTCAGTTCTTGCAATTCTTAACGCTTGTGATTTATACCACCCAAACTTATTTTGTAAGTTTCTAGTAATATCTATGACGCTTAAATTATTAGCGTATCCGTCTGCTATAACTGCAATAATACTATCTATTAATGTTTGATGTACTGATACTATTCTCAACCCTGCGTTTGAATTTAACCAATTTAATATAATAGTTTCAAAATCTATTTCGGTTTTTATAGTCTTTTCAGTTCGTTTATATTGAGGCTTTACTAAAGTAGTATAAATTTCTTTATACATTTTTTTTATTTGGCTTTCCGTTACATTTGAATTTACCAACGCTGTATAAGTTCCAATAGTCATATTGTTAAACGGAATAGAATTAACAATCTTTAAGACATTACGCCTTACAATTCTATACGCTTGTAATTCTTGTCTTAATCGTAACTTATCCATTTATTACATCATTTACAGTAGGGTCGTTTAAATTTACCAAATTATTAGGGATATAGACCTCATTCATCATTTCATCGTCAATCTCTTCGTAATTGAATACTTCTCTACGTTCGTTTAATGTTAATGGGACTGAATTTACCCATTCAGACATTGATTTCATATCTGTTTGCATTTCGGGTAATTCAGAAATATCAAATTCAATTTCTGTATTTTCGTAACCCTTGAATTTTTGTATAAATTCAGTATTGAAATAAGAAGCAAACAAGTCTAGGTCTGGTTTAATATTATCAATTATTACTTGCTTTCTAGCTTCTATTAACCCATCAACAGCAAATCCACTTCCAGAGCGTTCCTCATTCAATAACTCTATTTTCCAGTTTAAAGAATTGCATAGTGTACGTTTATCATAACTTAAAAAGTCAAACGGCTTTAATTCATCTGTTGTTAGTGATATTCTTGTAAATCCTATTTTAGCACTTGCGCCTTTAATATTCCCAAGTCTTTCGCTACTATTATCCATTTCAACTATACGGTCTTTCAGTTCTTGTGCTTGTTCAGCCGTTAATGCTGTTTGACTATCGGCAGCATGTATGAAACCATAAATACCGCTATTTTGCGAAGTTTTTACATTTGTATCAATAAAACTATTAGAACTGTTTATATTTCTAATTGCAGCCATCAATTCAGAATAACCGTATAACTGCGAACCACTAAAGTCAAAGAATGGATTTGAGCGTTTTATATGAATGATTGAATCAGCCTCAAATCTTACTAATTGTTGACCCTGCTGTAAAATATAATAATCGATAGGACTTTCAACACTTAGACTATTTGCGCCTTTTTTCAATACTATTTGAACCCAATGACTAGGCAAAATATACAATTGTAAAGGTTGTCCAGCATTCAATCCCTCACTAGGAGACATTTTATAAAGATAAACATTACCACAGACTTTCAAATAAACCTTATATAAAAATAATATATCATTCCATGTTTGAACGGGATTAGGTCGCTCAATAGGCATAGGTAATTCGCTATCTGTTTTATATGCTTTTTTCTTTAATTTGTTTATAGATAGCTTTTGTTGATAACTTGGATTTACTGGAAATCGTTTTAACTTATTTAAGGAGTTTTTATCGTCAATTTCTTTAATGTAATAAGGAACAATGGTTGTTTTAGATGCCATTTGGTTAACGATAGCGTTTACATCGGGATTTTCTCCGTAACCTTTTGTAAGCAATGTTTCTAAAGTAGCGTTATAGGTATTAGTAGTGCCTCCTATTAGCTTATAAATTGCCTCGTTAAACTTATTATTTGAGTTTGGATTTATAAATGCATCCCACGCTATCTGAAATCTATTTTTTGCCATTATAAAATGTATTTTGTTTCAAAGATATAAATTAAAATGTAAAAAATTCATTACTCATTAAATTTCTTTCGATTCCGTAACAAGTCAAATCAATGTGTTCATCATGTTTAGCGTTTGGAAACATTCCGACCTGTTGTAAAAAAGCGTCATTCCAC
>ERZ724505.927-NODE-927-length-17118-cov-6.541640_pt1 | contig 17118 bp, 15 predicted proteins | sample MGYA00376038_ERZ724505 | MGnify/ENA primary metagenome ERZ724505 (study PRJEB28724, sample SAMN07190884) | wastewater metagenome | isolation source: effluent of sewage treatment plant in Hong Hong | place: Hong Kong | collected 2016-03-17 ... | reverse complement strand
CGATGGCCTCTGCTGCATTTTTAAGCAGATTCAGCAGCACCTGTTCGATCAGGATGGGGTCGGCCTGCAGCAGTGGCAAGCGGTTGGCCACCACGGCATTGAGGGTGACGCGGCGGCGACGCATCTCGAACCCGGCCAGTTCGACCACGGCATCGGTGATGTCGCGCACGCGGGTGGTCTGGCGTTGTGGCTCGCTGCGCTTCACGAACTGACGGATGCGGTGAATGATCTGGCCGGCCCGCTGGGCTTGGCGCGAGGTCTTGTCTAGCGCACCGATCAGTTGTTCTTCGTCGATGTTGCCAGCCTTGACTCGGCTGATCATGCCGCTGCAGTAGTTGGAAATGGCGGCCAATGGCTGGTTCAGTTCGTGCGCCACGGTGGAGGCCATTTCTCCCATGGTGATCAGGCGGCTGGTGAACTGAGCTTTTTCGGCTTGGCGGGCTGCGGCATCTTCAGCCTGCTTGCGCTGGGTGATGTCGGTGGCAATCAACATCTGGGCCAGGTGGCCGTCGGTCCATTGCACGTATCGCGCACGCACTTCAAACCATTTCTGCACGTTTTCCATCAGCACTTCGCGGGAGTCGCTGCCGGCGTCGGTTAACTCTTGGCTGGGCAGGCCGCCGAAGCCATCGACGGCTTCGTCTTCGCCAAACACGTTCAGCGGCGCTTCGCCCCCGGTCAGTTGGCTGTGGGCGTCAGGGTTGGCCCCGAACCACAGGCGGTAGGTGCGGTTGGCAAACAGCAACTCGCCTCGGTGCACTGAAACCACCGACACGGCGGCGTCCACCCCTTCCAGCACGGTAGTGAAGCGCTCATGCGCGGCGGTCAGTTGGTCGCGCACGCGCTTGGCCTCGGTGATGTTGGTTACCGAGGTCATCCAGCCAGTCTGGTCGCCCTGCGCATCAATCAGGGGCGACACATACAAGCGAGCGTCGAACTGGCTGCCGTCGCGCCGTTGCATGACCACTTCGACCCCGCCCATGGGGCTGCGGCCCAGCAATTCTTGCTGGAACATGCGGTTGAACTCGTCCAGGCGGTCCTTGGGCCAATAGGGGTAGGGCGGCACGCAGCCAATCAACTCGTCTTCCGAGAAGCCGGTCATGGCGCAAAACGCCGGGTTCACATAGGTAATGCGGCCTTCCAGGTCAATGGTGCGCATGCCAGTGAGCATGGAGTTCTCCATGGCTCGGCGGAAATTGGTTTCCTGCACCAGCGTTTTCTGGATCTGGGCGCGGCGGCGCATGTGGCGCAAAGTCCCCATCAGCGTCCACACCGTGAAGGCCGACAAGGCCATCACCATCCAGAACAGGGTGTTGCCGATCAGCTTCGACGACGTGCGGTAGCCCATGCCCCGCAAGATCAGCCCATTGCCCACTGGGGTCACCATGACTTCATGGACGAAGGTGGGTCGCGTGTCGCTGTTGCTGCCAATGGTGCTGGTCAGCACTTGGCCACTGATCTGGACCAGGCTCATGGCGTGCCGGCTGGCCACATCGCGGGGCACAAGGTAGCGCATCAGCGCTTCCAGCGAATATTCCGCCACCAGGGTGCCGTTGAAGCCACTGCGGTCAATCAGGGGGATGTGCAGCAAGATGACTTTGGACGCCAACTGGTTGGTATAGGGCTGCGTGTAAACCGGCTGGCTGCGTTCGCGAGCCAGCTTGAACGCGCTTTTCGGTTCCATGGCTTGCTGCAGCGGGTCGTACATGTCTTCCCGGTTGTCAGCCAGGTCCAGCCCCATGGGCTGCATGGGCACGTTCAGCGCCAGGTGGGTGGCTTTCACGCTGGCGTCGGCCTGCATCCAGGTCAGGCTGATGATTTCCGGGCGAGCACGCACGAAGTCGCTGGCCTGATGCATGAACTGCTCAGGATTGACCTGTCGCAGGCTGATCTCGCGGGCCATGCGAAGCAGTTGTTCCTGGTTTTCGACCAGGCGCAGGCGCAGTTGCTGCTGAACCACTTCCGTGTCGCGGCGAACCGACTCCTGCTCCCGTTCCAGTTCTTCGTTGCGCAGGTACCAGAACGCGGCAATGATGGCGGCCAGGAACAGCAGCACCGATACCAGGGGGCCCAGGGTGGCATAGCGGTCTTGCTGGCTGGGCGATTGCTTGCGCCACCAACGCCAGAAAAGCCGGCTTGCGGGAGGCTGTACCGGCGTAGCAACAGTGGTGGAAGTATTGGTTGAAGCAGAGAACGGCATGGCGTGATTATCGGTGCGTAGATGCGCCAGCAACTGGCCTCGGAATTGGTAGGTAAATCGGCTTTTATCGATTTGTTCAAATTTTCCCATTCCCAGGCGTTGTCGCTCATACTGAAGGAGGCCAACTGTGCCCAACCTTGGAGGCTTGCCTATGTCAGCGAATGATCCTCAGTCGTCGATGGATCTGGATCCCCAGGAGACCCGAGAGTGGCTGGACGCCCTCAGTGGCGTGATCGAAACCGAGGGTCGAGCCCGCGCGCATGATTTGCTGGAGCATTTGCTCGATCATGCCCGCCAGTCAGGCATTGATATGCCGTTTTCCGCCACCACAGCGTATGTGAACACCATCGCGGTGGAAGACGAGGCCCATTGCCCGGGCAACCTGGAGATTGAAGAGCGCCTGCGCAGCTTCATGCGCTGGAATGCCATGGCCATGGTGGTGCGGGCCAACCGCCACAATCCGGCAGACGGCGGCGACCTGGGCGGACACATTTCCTCCTTTGCTTCCCTGGCGACCATGCTGGGCTGTGGTTTCAATCATTTCTGGCACGGCGACCACGAAGGCCATGGTGGCGATTTGCTCTACGTGCAAGGGCACTCGGCCCCTGGCATCTACGCCCGCGCCTTCATGGAAGGGCGCATCACCGAAGACCAGTTGGTGAACTTCCGTCAGGAGGTAGGGGGCAAGGGCCTGTCTAGTTACCCGCACCCCAAGCTCATGCCAGAGTTCTGGCAGTTCCCGACCGTGTCCATGGGTTTGGGCCCCCTGATGGCCATTTACCAGGCCCGGTTCCTGAAATACCTTCACGCCCGAGGTATTGCTGACACCTCCAAGCGCAAGGTCTGGGTGTTTTGCGGTGACGGCGAGATGGACGAACCCGAATCGCTGGGCGCCATCGGACTGGCTGCGCGTGAAAAGCTCGACAACCTGATCTTCGTGGTCAACTGCAATTTGCAGCGCCTCGACGGGCCGGTGCGCGGTAACGGCAAAATCGTGCAAGAACTGGAAGGTGAGTTCCGAGGCTCGGGCTGGAACGTGATCAAGCTGTTGTGGGGCTCGTACTGGGATCCCCTTCTGGCGCGAGACAAGGAAGGCGTGCTGCGCCGGATCATGATGGAAATGGTCGACGGCGACTACCAGGCCTGCAAGGCCAACGACGGTGCCTTTGTTCGCAAGAACTTCTTCGGCCGCGATCCTCGCACCCTGGAAATGGTGGCCCGTTTGTCTGACGACGACATCTGGCGCCTGAACCGCGGTGGCCACGACCCACAAAAGGTGTACGCCGCCTATCACGCTGCGGTGAACCACACCGGGCAGCCCACGGTATTGCTGATCAAGACCGTCAAAGGTTTTGGCATGGGCAAGAGTGGCGAGGGCAAGAACACCGCGCACCAAACCAAGAAGCTCACCGACGAAGACATCAAGGCCTTCCGCGATCGTTTCAACATCCCGGTGCCCGACGAAGACATCGCCAAGCTGCCCTTCATCAAGCCGGCCGACAACACGCCGGAGATGAAATACCTGCACGAGCGTCGTCAAGCGCTGGGCGGCTACCTGCCCAAGCGGCGCGTCAAGGCCGACGAAACCCTGCCGGTACCCGATTTGTCGGCGTTCCAGTCGGTACTGGAGCCCACAGCCGAAGGCCGCGAGATTTCCACCACGCAGGCGTTTGTCCGCTGTCTGACCCCGTTGCTGCGTGACGCCAACCTGGGGCCGCGCATCGTGCCCATCCTTGTTGACGAGGCTCGTACCTTCGGCATGGAAGGCCTGTTCCGCCAGATCGGCATTTACGCGCCAGAAGGTCAGAAGTACACCCCGGTGGACCGCGATCAGGTCATGTACTACCGCGAAGACAAGGCCGGGCAGATTCTGCAAGAGGGCATCAACGAAGCCGGGGGCATGAGTTCCTGGATTGCCGCGGCCACGTCGTATTCGACGAACAACCGCGTGATGATTCCTTTCTACGTGTACTACTCGATGTTCGGCCTGCAGCGGGTGGGCGACCTGGCATGGGCGGCGGGCGACATGCAGGCGCGTGGCTTCTTGTTGGGGGGCACCTCCGGCCGCACCACACTCAATGGCGAAGGCTTACAGCACGAAGACGGGCACAGTCAGTTGGTGGCAAGCACCATTCCCAACTGCATGAGCTACGACCCCAGCTTTGCGCACGAAGTGGCTGTCATTATCCAAGATGGCCTCAAGCGCATGGTCGAGAAGCAGGAAAACGTTTTCTACTACCTCACCCTGCTCAACGAAAACTACGCCCAGCCCGGCTTGCGCCAGGGCACCGAAGCGGAAATCATCAAGGGCATGTACCTTTTGCAGGAAGCCCCGGTGAAGACGCCTCGGGTGAATTTGCTGGGTGCTGGCTCCATCTTGCGTGAGTCCATGGCTGCGCGCGAGTTGCTGGAAGCCGACTGGGGCGTGGCCGCCAATGTGTGGAGTTGCCCCAGCTTCAACCAACTGGCTCGCGACGGGCAAGACTGCGAACGCTGGAACTTGCTGCACCCCACAGATACGCCTCGCGTGCCATTCGTGACCCAGCAATTGCAGGGGCACCCGGGGGCGGTGGTGGCCTCGACCGATTACGTCAAAGCCTTGCCTGAGCAGATTCGTGCCTACATTCCCAAAGGGCGCAGCTACAAGGTGCTCGGCACCGATGGCTTTGGCCGCAGCGACTTCCGCTACCGTCTGCGCGAGCACTTCGAAATCGATCGCCACTACATCGTGGTGGCCGCGCTCAAGGCGCTGGCTGATGAGGGCTCGGTGCCGGTCACCGTGGTGGCGCAGGCCATCGAGCGCTACGGCATCCAGGCCGATAAGATCAATCCGCTTTACGCCTGAGGTCGAACCGTATGGCACGCATTGAATTGACCGTTCCGGACATCGGCGATGTCCATGACGCCGCTGTGATCGAACTCCTGGTTCAGCCAGGGGCCACCATCAAGGCGGAGCAGAGCCTCATCACCATCGAGTCCGACAAGGCCTCCATGGAGGTGCCGTCCTCACATGCTGGGGTGTTGACCGAGCTGCGCCTGAAGCTTGGCGACAAAGTAAGCCAAGGGGCTGTGATTGGCGTGCTGGAAACAGCAACCGACGTGGCTGCGACAAATGCGCCGGCCCCGTCTACGCAGCCGGCCGCAGCCGCTTCAGCCCAGGCGACCACTGTCGCGGCAACGCCGGCGGTGTCCTCAGCATCTGCCGCGGCCCCCAATCTGCCCAGGGTGGTACCCACGGCCTCATTGGGTCCGGCCGAGCCCGCAGCGCCGGGCGCTGTTCCCCATGCCTCGCCATCGGTTCGCAAGTTTGCTCGCGAGCTCGGGGTGTCCTTAAGCAAGGTGGCGGGCCGTGGCCCCAAGGGGCGAATCACCCACGAAGATGTTCAGGCGTTTGTCAAAGCCGCCCTCAGTCGCCCTGAGGGGACTGTGGCGCCTGTCGCTGGTGCAGGCGGTGGGCTGGATTTGCTGCCCTGGCCACAAGTCGACTTTGCCAAGTTCGGCCCCATTGAACGACAGCCCCTTTCGCGCATCAAAAAAATCAGCGGGGCCAATCTGCACCGCAACTGGGTGCGCATTCCCCATGTCACCAATTGCGATGAGGCCGACATCACCGAGCTGGAGTCCTTCCGGGTGAAACTCAATGAAGAGCATGCCAAAGCTGGGGTGAAGTTCACTTTGCTGGCTTTCCTGATCAAGGCGTGCGCCGTGGCCTTGAAGCGCTTCCCGCAGTTCAATGCCTCCTTGGACGGCGACGACCTGGTGCTCAAACAGTACGTGCACATTGGCTTTGCCGCTGACACGCCCAATGGTCTGGTTGTTCCGGTCATTCGTGATGCGGACAAGAAGTCCCTGACCGAGCTGGCCACTGAAACCGCGACGCTGGCCGCCAAGGCTCGCGAAGGAAAGCTGTCGCCGGCGGACATGCAGGGGGGCACCTTCTCGATTTCCTCATTGGGCGGCTTTGGTGGCACCACCTTCACACCCATCATCAATGCGCCCGAAGTGGCCATTCTGGGCGTGTGTCGAGCGGCCATGAAACCCGTTTGGAATGGCTCGTCGTTCGAGCCGCGCCTGACTCTGCCCTTAAGTCTCAGCTACGACCACCGTGTCATTGATGGGGCCTCTGCAGCCCGCTTCAATGCCTTCCTTGGTTCACTTCTGGCGGATTTCCGCCGCGCATTGGTGTAAACATGGCGTCGATCGACATTCGTGTACCCGACATCGGTGACATCAAAGATGCCGCCGTGATCGAAATCCTGGTCAAGCCAGGGCAGAGCGTGGTCGCAGAGCAAAGCCTGCTGACACTTGAATCCGACAAAGCTTCGATGGAAGTGCCATGCCCCCAAGCAGGAGTGGTATCTGACATCAAGGTCAAGCTTGGCGACAAGGTCTCTACGGGATCTCTGATTTTGACGCTGACGGCAGAGGCTGCTGCCAGCCCCCCTGTCGTGGACAAGGTGATCGCTGAATCGGCCAGCACGGAACCAACCCATCCATCGGCAAATGTGGAGGCCTCGGCTTCTGCGCCATCGGCGCTTGACCAGGCTGACTGCGACCTGCTGGTTCTGGGGGGCGGGCCAGGTGGCTACAGCGCCGCGTTTCGTGCGGCCGACCTGGGGTTGAAAGTCATTCTGGTGGAGCGCTATGCCGAACTGGGCGGCGTGTGCCTGAATGTGGGCTGCATCCCCTCGAAGGCGCTGTTGCATGTGGCTGCGGTCATGGACGAGGTTCGCCACTTCGATCAGCTGGGCATCAGCTTTGCAGCCCCCAGTATCGATCTGGACAAGCTGCGTTCGCATAAATCCGGTGTCACGTCGAAGCTGACCAGCGGATTGGCCGGCATGGCCAAGGCGCGCAAAGTACAGGTTGTGCGTGGCTACGGCAGCCTTCTCGATGCCAATCACCTTGAGGTGGAATTGACCACGGGGGCGGCACAAGACAAGACCGGCCAAAAGCAAACCCTCAGTTTCAAGCGTTGCATCATTGCGGCAGGGTCGCAGGCCGTTCGTTTGCCTTTCCTGCCAGACGATGCCCGTGTGGTCGATTCCACGGGGGCCTTGTCTCTGCCCAATGTGCCCAAGCGCATGCTGGTCATCGGCGGTGGCATCATCGGGCTGGAAATGGCCACGGTGTACTCCACGTTGGGGGCGCGGGTGGATGTGGTCGAAATGAGTGGGGCCTTGATTCCCGGTGCTGATCGTGATCTGGTTCAGGTTTGGCAGAAATTCAATGCCCACCGCTTCGATCGCATCATGCTCAATACCCGAACGGTGGGCGCCAGTGCCATGTCCGATGGCATTGAAGTGAGCTTCGATCCGGTTGATGCCAGTCAGCCCAAGCCCGAGCCCCAAATCTATGACCTTGTCTTGCAAGCCGTGGGACGCACGCCCAATGGGCGCAAGGTGGGAGCCGACAAGGCCGGCGTTCTTGTGAACGAGCGAGGCTTCATTGCCGTCGATCGGCAGCAGCGCACCAACGTGGGTAGCATCTATGCCATTGGCGACATCGTGGGGCAGCCCATGCTGGCTCACAAGGCTGTGCATGAAGGGCACGTTGCGGCCGAAGTCATTGCCGGCGAATTGCTGGGAGATGACGCACTGGCTTGCACCGAATTTGATGCTCGCGTCATTCCGGGTGTGGCCTATACCGACCCTGAAATTGCCTGGGTGGGCCTGACCGAGGAGCAGGCCAAGGCGCAAGGTGTGGCGATCAAGAAGGGGCTCTTCCCTTGGGGGGCATCTGGACGGGCCTTGGCCAATGGCCGATCAGAAGGTTTCACCAAGCTGCTGTTTGACGCCCAGACCCATCGCATTGTGGGCGGGGGCATTGTCGGTACCGGAGCTGGCGACCTGATCAGCGAAGTTGCACTGGCAATTGAAATGGGCGCCGATGAAGTTGACATCGGTAAAACCATACACCCCCATCCCACCTTGGGTGAGAGTGTGGGGTTGGCCGCAGAAGCCGCGCATGGCAGTTGCACCGACCTGATGCCGGTGCGAAAGCGCTGACCTGGGCATGCTGACTTCGCGTCAGCGTTTCAAGGTCAACTTGCAACGTACCAGCGATGATCCGAACTCGCGCAGCGGTCTGGCCTTGAAGAGCCCGATCCCACGAATGGGAAGGGTGTCCAGCCATTCAATTTGAAAGGGGCTGGCTTCAACTAGACGCTCGAACTCGGCGATCGTCAATTGATTCAGCCCCCCGGCAATGTTCCTGAAGCACGTGGCGCCGTCACCCTTGAAGTCGGCTCGCCATCGGATCAGGGCCGCTTCGGAAAAAATCAGGTGAGCCCAGGGAAACACAGAAAACAGATGGCCCCCATATGGGTGCAGCCAAGTTGGCCCAAATGCAGCCAGAACGTACCCACGGCGCTTGATCAGGCCTGCCATGATTTGCAGAATCGCGGCGGGGTCGTCGAAGTGCTCAAAGGCATCCTTGCTGATCAGGATGTCGGCAGGTTCACTGGACTGGGTGGTGAAATGGCAGCGTTCGCTCACCCCAGCCTGGTCGGCCTTGACACGGCAAATGTCCAACAGCCGCTCCTGAATGTCCAGACCAATGACTTTGCCTGCGCCGTTCCTCGCCATTTCAACAGCGGGGCCGCCTCGACCGCAGCCGAAGTCGATCACAGTCTTGCCGGCAATTTGATTGAAAAAATCAGCGCCGAAATACAACCGCAGCTTGGTCTCGGCCTCGCTGGGGTCGGGTGCGTTGCCGTGGCGAGAATCTCGGGGCGCAATCCAGCGCAGCAGGCGGTAGCCCAGCCAGCCTCCAATCAAGGGCATGACTTGACCACCTTGCCTTTGATGGCGTTGGCTCTGGCCGAGCAAACAATTCGACCGGTGGCGGGATCGGGCTGAAGCAGGTCGCGCATCGTGGTTTGAAGCTGACTGAGTGCTTCCGGGTTCATGGCCGCCATTTGTGCCTTGACGCTGGGGCCCCCTTGAATGGTTTCCCAATAGTCGTCAAAACTGTCGAAGGTTCGGGTCACAGTGAATGTAGTCGCTTCAACCTCACTTAGCCCGCCTTGTGTCCACAGTTCGGTCAGCACCTCCAAGTTCGAGGCTTGTGGGCTTGGCGGCATGGGCACGGTAAAACCCATTTTGCGGATGGTCGACTGCAAGGGCGCATAAGGAAAGCCACCGCCTTCCATATCCCAGGCATAAGCACTGACCCAGCCTCCGTTGCTCACCACACGAACCATTTCCGCCACGCCTTTGGCAGGCTCGGGGACGAAAAAGATCACCAGCGGCATCACCGCGATGTCGAACGAATCGGCGGGAAAGGGCAAATCCATGGCGTCACCCTTTATCCATTGAGTTCCGTCTAGTCCATCTCGTTGCCTGGCGTAGATCAGCTGAGGTTCCGACGGGTCAATGCCGGTCATGGACTTGGGGGCCCATGCTTGGTTCGCCATCGCAGTGAAAGCACCATTGCCGCAACCCACATCCAACCACCGCCGTCCAGCCACCGGGCCGAGCCAGTTTAGAAAATTCTGGCCGACCATTTGGCTCCATACGCCCATGAATCGTTCATAGGCTGCACCATCATTGAAACGAATGGGTTCATTGCTGCTCATGGCTGGGCTCTTCATGTTGATGAACGCCCGCAGCGCAACGTGGGCACAGGCAGGCGCGATCGATCATATCGTGTGGAACGCGAGCCAGTGCCTCCGGTGAAATGCGGGTTCGGCTGCACCAGCACTCAACATCCAAACGACCGCTCGCGGCTGCTGCGCATTCGTTCGATCCGCCGCACAACGGGCAGACTAGGTTTGGAAGTGCTTGCATGGCGAATCAGCGTGCGGGTAGGTCTAAAAAAGTTCGAATCTGATCGAGAGTTTGCTTGCAAGCATAGTCGTAGTCGTGTCCGGATTGGACAGACACCACCTGTATCGATGATGCGAGCGTGTATCTGTGCGCCGCTTCAGCCGATCCATACCGATCTTCGTCGCCTTGTACGATCAGGAACGGCGTGGCAACGTGGGCGAGATGGGCGGTGCGGTATGGCTCCTCGTCTCTGTCTGGAAACTTGAACGGGTAGCCAAAACAGACGACTTTCTGGATCGCGTGGGCGTGGGGCGTTTTGGGCATGGACGCCAGCATCGATGCGGTGATGGCCCCAGCAGAATGCGCAACCAGAAACACCTGGCTCAGGCCGTGCTTGCAAATGAATTCATGCAGCGCGTGGGCGGCCTTTTGCAGCACGACGGGTGCGTCTTTGTTCGCTTCTGCAGAAACCGGGTATTTCAAGCTCAGTCCAAGCTGCACAGCGCGTCTGACCCATGGCCCTACCGTGGGATGTTTCAGAACCATTTGATGCAGCCAAGCATCGCAGATAGTGAGGTAAGCCGCTTCTTTGAGTCTGGTGTTGCGTTGCGAAATGTGCTCGTACCAGCAAACCGAGATGCCCTGATCCGACAACTGGCCAATCAGGCTATCGATCATTGGCGATCTTCTTCTGAAATCATTGCGCCCCAGAACAATCGCAACCGGCTGCGTTGGTCGAAGTCTTGTGGCTGACTGTATGCAAGCATTTCCCACGCGGATGGTTCGCATGTTGCGGTTCATGAGTGAATTCGCTTTACGTGAACAGGCGCGTGATCAGCAGCGGGCAAAAGCAAAGCCAGACCAAGCCAAAAATCAGATAGTTGCCACTTTTGGGGTTCAGGTCTTGAAGAGCCTTGGCCCAAGTTCGCTTCAGAACCCATTTCCCCAGTGCGATGTCGAAGCTTGCCATGAAGACGGCCAGGCAGGTGCCTAGGGTCAATAAGGCGCTGTCGCTCTTCAAAGCCATGGCCGGCACCCATAAGTAGCACAGGCTGGTGGCCAAAATGGAACCTGAAACAATGCTGAGTTTTTGCGCACGCACCTTCCCCAGTCTGGGGGCAAGGTAAAGCGTTCTGGCAATGCCATGCAGCGTTTCTGCTGCCGCCAAGGCGAGACAAAGGCTGATCGCTCGGATGAGCAAATCCCTGGTCATACCGGGTTCCACCGTTTCACAAGTTGGCCAAACCTGGGTTGTATACGATCTCCCACAAGTGGCCTTCTGTGTCGAGAAAGTAGCCTGCGTAGCCGCCATAAAAGGTCGTTTTCGCTGGTTTGACAATCGTGGCGCCCGCTTGGGAAGCCCGGCGCATGATCTCATCAACTTCTTGTGATGAGCCCACATTGTGGCCAATGCTGACATGAGGTGTGGACACTCGGTGTGGCTCCAGCCCGGTGTCGTGAGCCAGGCTAGTGCGGGGCCACAGGGCCAACATGAGGCTAGGCTGAAGGTGGAAGAACGCCACGGCCCCATGTTCGTGTTCTGCGCCCACGATGCCCTTGGTTGGGAAACCCAGTCCATCGCGATAAAACGCCAGGGCCCTTTCAAGGTTGTCAACGCCCAGGGTCAGCACCGAAATGTGTGGTTTCATGAGGTCTTCCCATCTGAGGGCAACTTGATCTGCGGGGCAATCACTTACAGCCAGCCACTTTCTATCAGTTCGGTGATGGCATAAATACGGGGCTGCAGTTCTCCGCTCAAAACTCTCCTGCAAACGGCTGCAAGGATTTTCTGTACCCCACTTGCATAGGGTGCGTTGCCATAGACCCGAGTTTCCAACGTGACAGAACAGGACCCGTCCTTGATTTCAATTCGATGGAATGCATGGCGGCTCAGTTGGTCGGGCGGAATCCCCAACTTGTTCACTTGCTGATCAGGGGGCCGTACTGACTCAATTTGCGTAGGTGCCAGACCGATGGCTTGTGCCATCACGACGGCTGTGCCAGGAACCGATGTTTTGCCAGCCTGATGAGATTCGGTCAGGGACACATCGAGCCCTTTGTAAAAGCCCCCAGAACGCTCCAGCATGCACATGAACTTCAACATCAAGATGTTCGTGTTCGGGCACAGGACCACCGGGAAAGCTGGATTCGACCCTTCCAGGGACGAGCCCGTGGACAGCTCGACCAATGCTGACGAGGTTTGCCTGCAGAACTTGGCAATGCCATCGAGCTGTCTGCCCGATCCAGCATGCACAACAATGCAGCGATCAGCGACTTCGGGTTCGTCGGTCCAAGCGGAGACGGTGAACTCTGTGCTTGAAACGAGATGCTCAAGCAACTCCGATGCGAGTTTGCCCGAGCCTGCGATGAATACCTGCATGGATTGCACTTTCTTGTCGAGAGGTGTGGCTGCTACACGAAACGTCATTGGGGCTCAGCCAGTGGGCGATACAGCAGCGCGCAGCACATGGCCGAGAACGCCGAAGCACCACCCACGTAGAGCCCGAGAAAGGGCAAAGCCAATGTTTTCAAACCCATCATCCAGGCTTGCGCGGCGCATCCAGTTGTAAAACCAACCACGGCTCCTGTGCAGGCTCCCTTTGCCAACCACCAAATGAGAGGCCCCCTGGCGTAGCGATACATCGACAGAACTGCACCAGTGATAAGCGCCGGAAGCAAACCATAGAGGTAAGAAAAGAACATATAAAGAGGGAGTCCCATCAAGACTGCTGACGCATCCATTCGTGCCTGTTGCCCCGTTGCATGGTCCAGAACCATGTAGCCCATTAGCGCAAGGCCTCCCCACATGGGGCCGTACAGACCAAAGCCGATGACCATTTGGGTTCGATTCATGTCATGCCTCACAGTGGCCAAGTGCCCCCTTGTTCTTTTGCTAAAGAGGACAAATCATGGGCCGTCTGCAATGCTGAAGCAGCGTGAGTGGAAGCTTGGCAGCGCATGCAGCGGGCGTCCATACAAGTGGAGGTGAAAAGAAGCTTCGTTGCTTATGACTGCAGTTGAATGGATCTCGTCCGAGTGAAGAACCCATGCTTCGCCAGGGCCAATCGCCACCGCGGAACTCGCTGACACGATTCTAGATTCTGCGGAATGAACAGCGTAGAGCCGATTGATTTCAATACCTCGTACCCCCGCAATGATGACCCAGGTCTTGTGCTCATGAGGCGGTGTGATGACGCCGTGCCCGTCTGAAACCAGATACAGGGAGGGGCTGTTGTCAGAGCCAACGGCCAGTTCGTACAACCGCTCTTCATGTGGGGCGGCTGCGCGGTAGCGGCTGCCGTGCCTGGCAACTGCGGTGGATAGTTGAATCAGGCTGCTTGTCAATGCGCGAAATTGATCTTCGGAAGGGGCGTCAAGACAACCTAATGTATTGACATAGGCTTTGAAGCGACAGATCTCGTTGAGCAAAGCCTCCGCGTCGTTCATGGCGATTCAGAGTCGTCCTTCCCATGCTTGCTTCGTCGCAAATTCAAGCTTTTTGGCGCTGGTGACGCCAACCGCATTCAAGCCAGCGATGTATATACCGTCCATCTCCTTGCTGTATCGAACGTACTGAGTATTGCCGGCCGAAGGCTCAACAACCAGTGCGCCTGACGTCATTCCCGGCATGAAAAAGATAGGTTCGCGGATGGATACAACGTACTTTCCTGGCTTCAAGTTGAGGCAGAAAGTTTCACCAACGCCAATGGTGCTGACCCGCTCTTCGTTGACGTATACAAAAGGCTTCTCGGGATTGAGCGAATGGAAGTAGGTTTGATTCCGGTAGATCCAAACCGGGCATGGACCAACGGGTGGGGTGTTGATGACATCGGCCGTTGGCGCTGCCGATAAGTTGTCGACCTCGGGTTTGGGAGCGGATGCACAACCCGCTAGTGCGAGTGCGAGCAAGGCTGCAATCAGCTTGAATGTGGATGTTGGCATTGCGCTTGTTCGGTCAGTGAAGTTGCATGACTGCAAGGGTGCTTGATCAGTTCGAGCACGAGAAGATTGGCGTCGAGCGGTTGACCAAATCCAGCTTCGGCAGGATATGGGGATGTTGAGCCCGTGAGCTGGTAGCCTCGACGTACATAGTAGGCCAACAGTTCCGGCCTGGATGACAGCACGGACATTTTGAACCCCTGCGCGCCAAACCGAGACACAGCCAAGCTCTCCGCCGCGGCGAGGAGTTTCTTGCCAAGGCCCTGGTTTTGCAACGCGGGCATGGTGGCTAGCATGCCAATGCAACAATAGGGTTCAGCTCGTTCAACGTGAACGCAGCCGAGTAGGTCGTTGCCCTCATACGCCATCAGAACCGTACCGTTTGCATGGATCAAGTTGGCTACTTGCTCAGCATTAGTTCGTTGACCTGAAACCAGATCTGACTCATGCGTCCATCCTTGGGCGCTCGGTTCGGGGCGGTAAGCCATGTTCACCAAATTCGCGATCTGCTCTGCATCGCTGTGACAGGCTTCTTTAAACATAGCACTGATCGTGTTTTGAAATTTGCATGGCAAATTTGTCTTGAACGCCTTAGCCGCTATCGGAGCTTCATGTAAGACTGGGGGGCACCGTAAATGATCACTTGAGCATTCGGCACATCATTGACTGTCGCTGCCAAGAGGGCCAGTTCTCCAGTTGTGGCTGGCTGGTTCTTTGGCACGTCCTGGGTCTTTCCATCGCTAAACGTGATCCGCCAAACGGCCGCACCGTCGACGGTCTCAGCCGTGATGTTGGTGCCAACAGCCGAGACGTCAGATGATGGCTGAGTAAACCGAGCAAAATTGACCACGAACATAGTTTGACGAATTGTCGAAGAATCTGCATGACCTCCACCCGAAGGTTATTGTTTGGGGGCGTTGACTATTTCTGAAGCTGCCTGACGCTCATTTTATGTATGAACGAAGTCATGTTTCTTTGGTTTTGCTGCATGCAATCAGAACCCTCTCAGATAGCACGTGTTGCTCCAAGTAGGAAAGCGGTGTATTGACCCAGCGGTTCCTAAAAGAAAAGCCTAACGCCCAAGGTAAGCGTCCGCTTGACCGCCTGGTTAGGCTGCGCGGATTGACATCCGAAGTGCAACACCTGTTTTTGTAAGGTGGGGAGCGGTGATACTGCTGCTTCCTCTTTCCGGCAAGACAGGGGCTGCAACCTTGACGTATCACCAACTCACCCGAGAGGAACGATACTTCATTTCCACGCGATTGCGCAGCGGCGCGAGTATGAGATTGATTGCGTTGGAGATGGGGCGAAGTGCCTCGACGATCAGCAGAGAAGTGGCGAGGAATGCCACTCGGTATGACGGGGCGTACCGCCCGTCGAAGGCGCAACAGTACGCGCAAGCCAGGCGTCGACGATGTCGCCGCTGGACTTTGTTCAAGCCCGATGACTGGGCCTACGTTCACGCCTTGCTTCGCAAGAAATGGAGCCCGGAGCAGATCTCGGGTGTGTTGCGCTTGAGGTCCGAACTGCACATCAGCTACCGCACGATCTACCGCCACATCCTGCGAGACAAGGCCCAGGGCGGTACGCTGTGGCGAGACACGCGGATCATCTCCAAGTTCGCTCGCAAGCGCTATCGCAGCGTCGATCACAGAGGCGTCATGCCTGGTAAACGGCACATAAGTGAACGTCCCCGAGAGGTCGAAGCGCGACAGCGAATTGGGCACTGGGAGGGGGATACCGTCATCGGCGCGGACAAGCACCATTGCGTGCTGACTTTGGTGGAACGCAAGACCGGCATGGCCATCGTCAAGAAGCTGACGAGCCGCTCGATGGCCGAGGTCAACGAGGCGGCCATGAAGGCCATCTCGGAGCACCGAAAGCGCTTCAAGACGATCACGTTTGACAACGGCACAGAGTTTCATGATTACCAGGTCATCGAGCAAGTTCACCCCGTCAAGTGCTACTTCGCTACCCCGTATCACTCGTGGGAGCGGGGCTCCAACGAAAACTTCAACGGACTGCTTCGACAGTATTTCCCCAAAGGAATGTGCATGAGCAAAGTCACTCAGGCAGAATGCGACGAAGTCGCCCGTGAATTGAATATGAGACCCCGAAAGAGATTGGGATTCAGATCCCCTCACTGGGAATACCATCACGGATGACTGGGTGTTGCACTTCACGTGTCAATCCGCGCTGGGGAGCGTAGGCACAACGTCGCACTTTCAAAGGGACTTCGACACTTTGTTCGCAGGTCAGTTTGAACGAATTGTTAATTTCCAACAGACAGCCTCAGTGCAAAGAAGGTCATCTGGAATTGGGCCAAGAAATTCGACTTTGACCTTGTAACCATCGAACTCAAGGTCGTATCGAATGCGTTCCTCGATGGTTTTGATTCTTTCGCTAGTCCAGTACACCCAGTCCTTTGCTTTGGTCGAAAACTGTAGATAGACCGTTCGGTTGTTAGCTGAGTGCATGAGTGAGTCAGATAGATCCAGCATCCTGTCTTCTGATGTGAAATAGATCTTTCCCCTAGCATTGCGAAAAAGGAAAAAAGGTCTTGCTGGCCACGTGAATGGATTTGACTTTGTCATGCTGATGTACCGGTTGAGTTAAGGATGGTCTGCATAAACCGCCCGGACATGTGCTTGGCGCCAGTCTGATTGCCTGAGACCATTGAGCCCATGAAGCAGAGCAGCCTTGGATTGGGAACCTCGACGAAGCGCACGCGCCGTCGCGAGTTCCTCGACGAGATGGACCGGGTGGTGCCGTGGTCCGACCTGGTGGCGGAGATCGCGCCGTTCATGCCCGAAGGCAAACGCGGCCGTCCGCCGTTCCCGGTGGAGTCTCTGCTGCGCATCCACTTCATGCAGCAGTGGTTCACGCTGAGCGACCCGGCGATGGAAGAAGCATTGCATGACATGCCGCTGTTCCGTGACTTCGCTGGTCTGGGTGGCTGGGACGATCGCCTGCCTGACGAGAGCACCATCTTGCGGTTCCGTCATGTCCTGGAGAAGAACAAGCTGGCCGAGCGGATCCTGGCGACAGTCAACCTGCTGCTGGGTGCCAAAGGCCTGATGCTGCGCAGTGGCACGGTGGTCGATGCCACTCTGATCTCGGCACCGAGCTCGACCAAGAACGCCAGCGGTGAGCGCGACCCGGAGATGCACCAAAGCAAGAAGGGCCAGCAGTGGTTCTTCGGCATGAAGG
>ERZ724505.926-NODE-926-length-17151-cov-5.433727_pt1 | contig 17151 bp, 20 predicted proteins | sample MGYA00376038_ERZ724505 | MGnify/ENA primary metagenome ERZ724505 (study PRJEB28724, sample SAMN07190884) | wastewater metagenome | isolation source: effluent of sewage treatment plant in Hong Hong | place: Hong Kong | collected 2016-03-17 ... | reverse complement strand
CCAGCGTCCACCGGGCCAGCCGGGAACGCCTTGTCCGCAATCTCGGTCGGCGAGCCACGCTGGGCCTCCGCGAGACGATCCTGCACCGCACGACGACGCCGCATCTCCATGATGTCCGGCGTCGTGACCTCCATGTCGCTCCCGGTCCCCGTGAGCATCGGTTCGCCAGCCTTCGTGCGGAGCATCTGCTGACGCATGATCTCGTTCTGAGGATCTTTGGACGGAACGCGCATCGAGTACGGAGCCATCGCCGTTCCCGCCGCAAGAGCCGGGTCAACCTGCGGCTGCGGCGCAGACTCAGCCGCCCGCTGCTTGGCAAGGTCCACCGCAAGCTTCTGACGCAGGCTGTCCCTGCTCGCCTGAGCGCCTTCCGGAGTAACAAACGTCTTCGGCAACGTCGCCCCGAGCGGCTTGAGTTCATCTTCCAGCCCGTAACGGGCCTGGATCAGCGCCGCACGCTCGTTCGGATCTTGCGTCGTGAGCGCCCGCTGAATGATCTGGCTGCGCGACCGCATCTTTGACTTGATTGCGTCGCGCACGCTCTGCTCGGTCTCGCCCTGCGGGATTTGTGAAATCGTGCGGGTCATGGGCGCTGCCGAGGACATCGGCGTGGTTCCACGTGGAGCCTGATCCTCGTAAGGCATCGACTCGAAATCAGGAGCGCCACTCATCGAGAGCTGACGATCACGCAACCGCTGCTTGGCCCGGATGCCTTCCTTCACATTGTCCATCGCGCCGTCCCAGCTAGGCATGTTTGATCCTCACGTCAAAGGCTGATTGCAGTCACCGAACACGATCGACTCGCGCACAAACAAACGGCGCTCACCATCCGCCAGAACATGCAGCGTTGCCTCGTCGCCTTCGTGCGCCGCCTGAATCTCAACCTGAGACCCCAGCGTCGAAACGATCCGGCTGCTCGGAGTCACGCCATTCCCCACCGCAAGTGACCCGTGCTCCATTGACAGATAATCGTAGGTAATGACCGATGGGAGTCCCACTACCTCAACGTCAGGAGCCTGCGCCACCCCGCGAAGGTATCGCTTCGTGATAATCACCGCGTACTTCGCTGGAAGGGTTCGGATCATGAGTCAATGAACGGGAGTGATTCGGACGGGTCTCGGTAATACAAGTCCCACCACGGGACCACCTGAATATCTGACGGCTGCCGTGAACCATCGGTTTTGAACGAGAACGGGGCGTACCACTCCTGAAGGTAATCAAGCGGCGGAAGCGCCACGTCAACCCCGGAGATTCGCCCGAGCTGAATGCCGCGCATCCGACACGACGACTCAAACGTGTACACCACGCGAGTCAGCCCGTTAGACAGGTCAACGATCGAAGGTGGCATGAGCACATAGGGGATCGCGTTCGGGTCCGGGCCTTGGCCAGCGGGATCGGGAGACAGGACACGCGGGAAGTGGAACACCCATCCGATCTTGGCGTTGATCGCCCGGATGTTGGATTCCGTCACCGACCCGTTGCGGACATACCGGGTTTCTACGCGGCGTAGGCATTGCCTCGGCAGCATCTTCTCGGTCAGTTGCCACGACGCTCCGTTGTACGACCAGTACGGAGCAACCACCCTGTCCCTGTACCCGCCCAGCCCACGGCTGCGAATGCGGAAGGATTCGTTGTTGGTCGAATCGTAGTGAAGCGAAACGATCGCCTCGCAGATCGGGCCATCAGTCGAATCGGTCTGGCCCGTATTGATCTTCTCCTGAAGACGGTAGTTCAGGAGAATCGCATTCGTCAGTCCGGGGCACACCTGGCCAAGCGCGCGTGGGATCTGCTTGTAGACCCGATCGACAGTGTTGTTATCCGTCCAGCTTGTGATCCCCGTGACGTGCCACAGTTCGATACCGGCCTCGCGGTGGAGTCCGTACTCGCGCTGGTAATCGGCCTTGAGCAGTTTGGCGTCTACGGTCTGTGGCATCAGTCGGAAGCCTGTTCAGCCTGGATGTTGTCGAGCTTGGACGAGATTTCGGTCAGGAGGTTTTCCACGGTGGCGCAATGCTGCTGGTTGCGGGCGGATTCGATCATCGACCTGTACTTGCTGTCGTTGTCCTCGCCGCCCTCTTGTTTGCGTGGCGCGTCGAACCTCGCGCCCTTGATCTGCTCAACGACTTCTCCAATATCGCTCTTGAGCTTGTCCGTGGCGTCGCTGAAGTTCAGGCCCTTGAGCTTGTCGGAGATGGAGTCGATAGCTGCCGAGAACCGACGAAGGGAATCCACATCAAAGAGCTTGTCGAACTTCTCCTTGATCGAATCGAGGCGGCGCTCGATCTTGTCGAACGCCTGCTCGACCGCCTCCATCTTGGGCTTGACCTCAAGGGAGCCGGTTCCAATGACGTGTTCTGGCGCGTTGGTATCCATTAGGCAACCACGATCGCGGACGTGCCGGTCGAGTCAGTTGACGCAAGGGTGATGATGAAGTCGTACCCAACCACCTGCGGCGGGCTTCCACCACTGGCGGTTGCCGAGTAGTTCGTTCGCAGGACAGCCGCCTGGATCGTGTAGGTGTTCCCGCTGACGGTCGTGATGACGAGGCTGGCGACGGTCCCGGTCGGCTTGGGCGGGGCCGTGCCAAGCCCAGAGTCGATGAAGAACCGGATCGACGATTGGCCACCCTCGTTCCCGAACGTGTACCTGTCTGAAACGTCGCCGAACCGGGTCACGTCGAACGCCTTCTTCTCAACCTGGAGTGTGACCGCGTGCCCGAACAGGACAGACTCGTCAATCTCCGCGCCCGCGAAGGTCACACTTGCTTGACGACCAAGTAGCTCTGACATGGAACCTCCTAAGCCGCCGCGACCTGCGGATACACAGAGAACTCGAAGACTTTGTGAAGCTCCGTTCCAGACGACTGGGCCTGAAAGTCACGGAGCAGGTTGAGCAACGAGAACGTGAACTCGCCTTGTGCCGACATCTGAGCGCCATCGAACACCGTGTAGATCCGATCCGCCACGGCGTTCTGCACCGTAAAACTGCTGGTGTTCGAGTCACGCAGGGTGAACAGGTGCATCCGTACCGTGCTGATCGCGTGACGCGCCGCAAACGCCCGGTTCTCCGCGTTGAACACCTCGACCACCACCATCGGCCAGTTGCCGATTCGGTCGGTCTCGTAGTTGGGGTCGCCACGCCTGACGAAGTGACGAACCCGAGCGACGCCCGAGTCGCTGTTTTCATTGAGGCCACCCGATGCCGTGTCCGCTGTGAACAGGGCATTCAGGCCGTCGAAGATGGAAGCGGCAAGATCAGACACCGTTGCTGGCCTCGATGAGGGCGGGTATGGCCCACGGCTCGGGTTCATCCTGTGACGTGCCGTACTCTCGGATCAGTCCCATCGGCGGTACGGTGACGAACGCGGACGGGTTATCCTCGTCAGCCTGTGTGACCGCCGTTGCGAAATCTCCACCGATGTGATCCTGCGCGATGGTGTCGAGACGCTGGGCGTTTGCGTTTGTGAACTCTCGCACCCGTTCGTCGATCCAGTTGTGGTCCCATTCAATAGCCACGCAGTTCCCTCGTAATCGCAGCGTTGTCCTCGTACGCATCCGTGAGTGCCATCTGTCGCGTTCCGAACCCAAGGTCCGCATACACGGGCAGCAACCGCTCGCACTGTTCAAGAGCGTCGCTCATCATGCGGTCTCCGTCGCTGGCGTTGAACGACTTGAGAACCCGCGCCAGCGTCAGGTCGCGAATGACCGTCCCAAACTCGGTCGGGAACTTGGCGATGGCAGTATCGAGACTGGCGCTTGTGGACAGCGTGCCCGGCCCGCTGACCGTCGCAGCGCCACGCATCGTGTAGTTCGTGTCAGGGAATGGCGACAGGTGCCAAGTAATCCCCGATCCGTACTTCTCCCACCGAAAATACTGCGGCATCGATGTTGTCGGACCATAGCGAGCCTTGGACTTCGCCATCCCATCCATGTCGGTCCACAGGAGCTTGCGGCCCGCGTACGTCCCGTCGAAGTAGAACGCCCGGCTCTTGATGGCATCCATTGTCTCGCCCGTGTTCAGGCCGGTGAGGTACGCCACCTGAAGGACGCCCGTGATGTCGCCCGTCGTCAGGTCGCCAGAGGTATCCGACAGGCTGGTTTCCAGCACAATCGCGTTGCTGCTTGTTTTGCTCGACACCACATACTCGGTCTGGATCGCACTGGTCCCGCCCGTGCAGAGGAACCGAGCGCCCGCAGCGATGTTCGCGTTCGTGAACAGACCTGTTTGCGTAAGTGTCTTGTTTGATTCGGTCCACGTTGCCGCCGTGACAGAGACGGTGACGACGTTCAGGACCACCTGCCGAGACCGGAAATGCCACGGCTTCATGTTCCAGACGAAGTTGATGGCGCCCTGAATGTGCCCGTCGATCTGGGCGATGCTTGGGAACAGACGCCGACGCAGGCCGGTATTTGCGTTCGCCCGCTTGACACAATGGTCAATACAGAACGCGCGGATCCCCGCGAGTCCGACGCCCTGACCGGCGAGCGACGTGGAACTCACAAGGTCGCGCGTGAACGTATCGAGGCTCTGATCGAGCGCCGTCTCGTAGTCGGCCTTGAACTCGGAATACCGTTCCGGCCTGACGGTCTTGGTCAGGAGCGAAGCGGCCAGCGATACGAACAGGCGGTCCCACGCGGGTTGTGGATATGACGTGTCCGGTGCGGACGACGCCTGCTCGAACCACTGGGCTAGCTGTGCGATTTCAACGTAAGCGTCATACGCGGCCCCGGCGGTCAGCGAACCGCTGGTCCACGTCCCGTCAAGCTGCACCTTCTGCGTCGCGGTCAGCGACGAGTTAGGCACATTCCACACCGCCAGCGCGATGCGAGCCTGCAATGCACTGGTGTAGGCGAATGACATTTACGCTCCCGAGCAGTCGTAGTACGCCGACTGGGTTCCGCTGTTGGACTTGACGAGAACCTTCTCGATCTTCTCGATGATCGAACTGCCCCTGACGCCGATCCATTCCTTCATGCCGCCAGCAGCGATCGGCACGAACTCCGTGCTCTTGTGAAGCGGCTGGACGCTGACGAGGATCGTGTCGGTGTTGGACGACGGAGCCTCCACGCGAAAAACCTTGCATGGTGCTCCGTCGCCCGGCGCTGTGACAAGACCGCCACTGTCGAGCCCGTTGGCCCGCACGTCGCTGTCGCATTGAAAGACCGCCTTTGCGGACGTTGTGATGCTTGCGGAACTACCGGCTCGTGGCATGGGTCATACTCCAAACTTCTGTCCGTTGTTCACGAACTGGCCAACCGCCTCGGCGTGCGGCGGGTGCATCGGCGTCGGCGTTCTCGCCAGCGTCTCGATGTCGGCTTTCGGCAGCGCGACTAGCGGCTCCATCTTCAGTTCTTTGGGGTCGGTGTTGGGCTTGACGGGCGGTTGACGCCCGGCCTGAAACTTCTTCCAGTATTCGCCGTCAAAGATCGCATTCGGCGGCTTGCCGTTCTTGCGGTAGTTCTGGATCGGCTGCCAGATGATCCCGTTGGGCTTGATCCACTTGACGCACAGTTCCATGTGCCCGATTTGCACGTTGTTCGCCTGACAGGTCTTCCACCCGTGCAGGCCCGCGAGCGCCCAGAACGTGATATCCGCGTCGATGTTGTTCTGCGTCCACATACCCGTGTTCGGGTCCGGGCACGAGAAGAACCACGGATGCGGGAGCGACTTGAACATCTCGCGCCGCAGGATCGTGCAGCCGAAGTGACCGGACAGGACTTCCGTGAGTTCGCCCCGGTACACGATGTCGCCGCCCGTGTCGAACCCGAGCGGAACGTCGCTATGACGATGAGCCTCAACCGGGTAGACCGCGCCAACATCCGGGTTTTCCTGCATGAGCCTCAGCAGTTCCCGGCAGTCGTCAGCCGTGAACACGCTGTCGTAGTCGAGGCACATGATGTAATCCGGGTCAGCCTTCTCGATGGCGTTCTGGATGGCGGCGGTCAGGCCCTTGCCCCATTCGGTTCCGCCCCACTTGAAGAACGACCAGCCCAGCTTCATGCAGGTGTCGGCAATCCCGTCCATGAGGTCCATGAACCCGATGCGCGGCGTCGAGAGCACCATCGCCACTTTGGGGTTGCGCGGGATCTTCACGTCCCGCTTGAACCCCTCGATGTTCATGCTGTACGGGACTTGCGAACAGTCCTGATACTCCGGCGTGAACGGCCTGATGTCGTCAAGGCCGCAGCGACGGAGTTGCGTCAGGAGCCCTTCCTCGGTGATGACCGCCTGATGCCGGTCGGTCTCAACCGGATGTGTTCCGTGCATCCAGCACTGAAGGAAATCCCACGAGAGCTTACCAGATCGGTAATCCTCAAGGATGCGGTCGAAGTTGGGGACCGCAATGCGGAGGCGTCCGCCCGGCTTGAGCACCCGCACCCACTCGGAAATCGCCGCGAGCGTGAACTTGTGGTGGATGTGCTCAAGAACGTGCGAGGCATATACCTCGTCAACGGAGTTGTCCGGGTAATCGAGCTTGGTGGCATCGTGCCCGAACTTGGCGTCGATGGGAATGAAGCCGGGGAGATTGCTCTCACCGGCTCCGATGTTGAGTCGAACCTTGCTGTTCTCAGTCGTACTCATGGTTGCTGTTCCTGAGTATGGGGTGCGTGCGTTAGTGTACGCTAACTTAATGGACACAAAGAGACGTGGCCGGATTAGTTGTCCGGATTGTCGATGAACTGCTCAAACTGGATCGTCACGTCGATGTAGGACGTGGTGGTCGCCGTCCCGTTCATCGTGTACTGCGTGGTCGCCGCCGTGGTGCCAGCGACATAGAAACGGCCAACGCCGTTCGCGTCGGTCGAAACCGTCGAGGCATACGGAACCAAATACAACGTGACGGCGTTCGTCGAGTCGTTGTACGTCGCGGTCTGGAACGAGGTCGCGGCCAACCCACCAGCCGTCGTCGCGCCCTGAACAGCGAAGTTGCGGACAGCAGAGTTGGACGGGATGGTCCCGCCAAACGCGGTCTGCGGCGTGAGCAACTGGATGTTGCTGGTAGCCGAGTTGGTCGCCAGCGATGTCGGGGCCGTCGCCACCAGAGCAATACCCATCTGGATGGTGTTGGTCGCGGAGGCCGAAGACGCGGCACGCGGCGTCAGCGCGGACGGGTTCTTCATCGCCGTCCAGATGATGCGAGCGCCCGGAGGAAGCTGGCGGGTGAGCGCCGCAAACGGGGCGTTGCCAGCAAAGGCAACACGTTCGCGGATCACGCCAGCCTTCCGCTGGTTGTCGTACCACCCGTACTCGATGTTCCCGCCAGTCACAAACTGAGCGGTCTTGAGAAGGGACATGGAAAACTCCTTTTGCCGTTTTTTCCGACCGAAACAATCGGTCGGGGCTTACGGTTAGTTGTTCGAGGTTGACACACGGACCCACACGCCGTCGTCACGCAGCCAGAGCGTCAGGAAGTCCGTCTGCCCGAGCGTGATGTTCGATCCACCCAGGTCCATCTGACCCGCCGTCGTCGTGCTGTCCGTGTTCGTGAAGGTCGTGGCCCCGGAGTCGGACTGGTAGAAATGCACCAGCCGGTTGCGGGTCGTCAGATCACCGTTGAGGGTCGTGATCGTCGCGGTGCCCGTGAGCGAAACAAAGTTCGTGCTGTCCGGGACGTTGACGGTCGTGGCGGCGGCGATCGAATAATCGGTTCGATCCCCACCCATGATGCTTTTGAGCCTTGACCACATTGCCATCTGCAATACTCCTTCTAAACGGAAACCACTTTCGTGGTCCCGCGCCGCTTCTTGTCACGGAAGCTGGCATAGTCGAGCATGTCCGGAGCGCGTTCCTCCGTGTGTTTCTCCACCGCCACGCGGCGCTGGTATGACTGGTGTTTCCGGTTCCTTTCGGCGATCTCTTCCTTCTCCTCGGGCGTGAGCTGGCCCAGCTTGGCGACGATGATGTAGTCGCCGACCTCGTGATCGTCGTACTTCGTCACCAGCCCGGTCTCCAAGTCCTTGAACGGCATGGCGAACGGACCACCATGCGGAGACCTGTAATAGAAAAACAAGGCCCCGGTCTTCGCGTTGTACGCGCACGACAGGCCGGTCGAGTCGCCAATCCTCTTGGCGTACGACTCAGCCGTCCGCTTCTCTGAAGCAGACAGCCCCGGCGCTTGGCCGATGCGATACAGGTGCGGATATCTGTTGTCGAAGCTCATTTGAAAGGTCGCCGAGACGTTCCCGCCCCGGCAACCGCGTATCAGGAACAGCATGCCGTTCCCGAGAAACATCGATCAGGCACTGACATTAAGAAACCCACGTTCGCGCCGTGCATCGGCTGACGCCTTTGCAGCGGCTTCCATCGAATCAAATCTTCCGAGGAAGGTCATTCGCTTGTCGTGACACACGTACGCGACCCACTTGTTCATCTTCCTGTCAAACCACACGCCAGTCGCGCCGCTCTTGTTGTTGGAATACCGCCTCTTGTTCTTCATGTTCTCTGACCGCGTTACGGTCCGGAGATTCACGAGGCGGTTGTCAAGGCGATCCCGGTTGATGTGGTCCACTTCGAGCCATGCGTAACACTCGGTGACAACCCTGTGCATCCAGATGTTGTCAACCGACCGACCGTGCTTGGCAGCAGACACGGCGCGCATCGCATACCCACCAATCGACATGCGCCAGCGCCACTGACGAAGCCAATGGAACTGAGCATCTACCTTTGCGTGCCCTACGACACGCCCGCCCTTCCAAAGTGGGATTGCGATGGTGTTCATGTTAGGTCGCACTTAAGTGAAGTATTTGTCCGTTCTTCCACGGCTGCGTGCAGAAGTCAGTCTGGTCGCCGAACCAGTCGGCCTTGTAGATCAGGCCCTTGCCAGAGTTCGGCGTCGCCTGCTGCATCCGATACCAGTGACTCCCGCTTTCAGTCACGGGACGCAGGCCACGGTGGTTCACAAAAACCGACTTCCACGTTTCCGTGGCGATGCACCGGAGCGTGCCGGGGTTCACCAGCGGATCGGCCATGATCTTCACCAGACCGAACGTCGGGTGCTGGTAGTTCAAACCGACCGATCCGAAGTTCATGAATCGCTTCATCTGCGGATCGTCGATCGGGATTTCACGGAACGAGTCCTCGCCCAGTTCACGCCGCAGCGCCGTGTGTAGCGTCGGGTCCGTGACCCACGCGAGCCCAAGCGTCGGATCTTCCGAGAGGAAGCCCATCGCAATCGCAAGGTCGTCGAAATGAGCCGCTGTGATGCGAGCCGAAGCCGAACCTTCGCGAGTGCTCGTGGGGACCATGTGGCTGTAGTTGGCCGTCGAACGATCTACGCCACCGAGGAACGATTCGCCAGACGACGGGATGCCGAACCACGACGCGAACCCGTAGTAGCCCTTGTTGTAGGTGCCGGAATAAACGATGATGTCGTTGTCGGCCACGGTCGAAAGGTCGCCCGTCGAAAGGTTGCCGGTCGGACCACTGGTCACGAACTCAGCGCCGAACGACAGGTCAGCCGTGTTGGTCCGGTTGATGCGGATGTTGCCCGCACGCACCGCGCCGGTGGACGGGTTGATGAAGTCAACGAAGATGTTGCGGCGGAAGGACGCAATGGAGCCGTTATCAACCTGAACACGGATGCCGCCCGCGTTGGTCGCCGTGCCGGTGGCGCTGGCGTACAAGCGGTGGTTGTTCAGCTTGGCCGTGCCGTTCACAAGCGCCAAAGCGCCGCTTCGTGGCGAGTTGCGGAGGTTCGCCAGCTTCTCGTTGTAGTCCGGCATCACCTGGTCGTAGATGTCCTTCACGAAGTCAACGATCGTGCCCTTGGACTTGTTCTCGAGGGTGTAGATGTCGAACTGGCACGCGGCGGTGATGTGCGTGAAGTCGTTGGACGATGGAGTCTGCCGGTTGAACCGGATGCGGAGCGTGCCGCCTTCAGACATGCGGGGAGCCGCCATGTCGCCCAGCGGGTTCGTGTCGGTTCGCACCGAGTCGGCGTGACCGTACTTGAACTGCATGGTGATGCCGTCCGTTGCGGCGATTTCCATGTACGGCTTCACCATCTTGTTGGTGATCGAGCCGAAGCGACCGGGGAACTCCTCAGTCCAGTCGTCCATGTACTGCGTCTGGAAGATGGCCGAGCCGTCTTCGAGGAAAATTGCTGCATCAATGGGTTCTGCCATGAGTCACCTTTTCAGACTCACCGGCCAGCAGTACGCTGGGCCTTCCTCGCCTCATGCTGGGCAAGAATGGCCGCGTCGTCATGCGGCTCGAACGGTGAGCGTTGTTTCTTTTCCGGAGCCCCCTGGCCACCGGAACGTCCGGCTGCCGAAGACGGGGGCTTCTTTCCTTCTGACGCGATCGCGGCATCGGCCTTGTTTGCCGCCGCAGCGCCCGCGTACTTGGCCTTCTCTGCCTTGAAATACTCCGCGGCCTTCTTCGCCTGCGCCTCCGTGAGGGGCTGAAGGTGAGAGCCGTGGAGGGGGTGAGACTCCGGGTACATCTCGCGGTTCTTGTCCAGCCAGTTTTCGACCGCGCCGCGATACACGGATTTGGTCATCTCATCGACCTTCTCGTCGCCGAGAACATCGCGGAGCGCCGCGTCCACGTAGTCCTTTTCCTTCGCGGTCATGGTCTGCCATTCCTTCTCCGCGAGCTTCCGCTCGAACTTGGATTCGAGCTGCTTCTCGAACGCAGCCGGATCAAACTCGGGCTTGTCGCCCTTGCCAAGATCCGCGTCCGCGTCAGCCGAGAACATCCGCTGGAGCTGGTCGGCCTTGATGCCGCGCTTCTCAAGCTCGGTCATCGTCTGGTGATACGGGGTGAGCCTGTCGAAATCCTCTGGTCGCTGGATGCCGAATCCCTTGGCCTTCTCGAAGAACGGCTGGAATCCCTTTACCTGCTCGCCGTAGCGGACGAACTTGTCGTACTCGCTGCGAGGAATCGAGATGCTGTCACCAGAACCGCCTGAACCGCCCGCGTTCGGGTTGGCCTGCGCAGAACCACCACCGTTAGTGTTCACTAACGTAGTGCTCGCGGTTGAGGCTGCCGAGTTGGGAGTTTCACCTGCCATGATTCACCTGCTTGTTGGGGCCGTCAGTGACGGGTTGCCCGGTTGTTATGCGGCCTCGGGTTGGGAGCCCTGTGCTCCGCCGCCGCCGCTCGAAAGACTCGTAATCAGATCCGCAACATTCACTTCCTGCGGCATCTCTTGCTGCCCTTGATCCGGTTGACCTGCCGCGCTTGGCGGTGGTGGCGGAGTCTGGGCCATCTGCTGCTGCTGCATTTCCATGTTAGCCAACGCTAACATAGATTGTACCGCTTGATCCAGCCGAAGCAACGCACGCGGGTCCGTCTCGGCACGACGATCGAGCATCGCATCCCGGAACGCATCGAGGAAGAACGGCGTGGCATTGCCGAGCGAACGCGGGATCCATTCCTCGCCAAGCAGCACCCGCATCGCGGCCTTCTTCGCCTTTGAGCTGTACAGCCCATCCTGCGTCGTCAGCGGCGCGTCAAGGTCAGCCTTGGCCTTGCGGTACTCTTCCGGCGTAATCATCTGAAGCTGCGCCGCCGTGTTCAGGCCCTCTTCCTTCTGCTCCACCGACCGGAACCGGATGCTGCGATCCGTCAACCGAATCTCGCACGGGGCGTACCTCGGATCAACGTTCTGAAGTACCGCGAAGTCCGTGGCGTCAAACCCGGCACGCCTGAGCTGCACGAGCGCCGATGGAACACCCTGCTGCACAAGCTTTACGTACGTCCCGCAAAGAACGGTGGCGAACTTCTCGTACCGTAGCGAATCCTCACGCTGACGGTTCCCAAGCACCTGACCGGCCTGCTGGAGCGCCGATTGGAACGTCGAGTCCGGGACGTGGCTCTTGGTCGCGCCAGCCGTGATCTGCGCCCGGTGGATCTGACTGGGCATGTCCCGCTCCTGATGGAGCGAAATCACGTCCTGAAGGTACGGGGACGGTGGCGGCGATTGCATGAAGAACGGGGGCGGCAAGGGCTTGTCCTTGCGGCCCGGATCGTACTCAATCACCCCGCCGACGTAGTTGTTGAACTGCGCCCGGTAATCGTCGGTCCCGTCACCATCCATCGAACCCTTGGCAACAACAACCTGGAACCCCGCCTGTTTCTGATGAACGCGGGCGAACATCGTGCGGAGCAGGTTGATGTTGTCCTGATCCGCCTTGAGCATCCGCACGTCGGACTGGCTCACCATGTTGTCCGGTTCGCGGTATCCGTGCAGAAGCATGAACGGGAGCCCGTTCCCACCAAACGGGCTCTCCTGATTGTCAAAGTTGATCCAGTTGATGCCCGTGTTCTTGCCGTCGCCGGTGTCGATCCCGATCAGCATCGTCGGGAACCGGCCTGCCTCGTCTTTGATGTGGACCTGATAGACGAACGCGCCCTTGGTCTCCGAGTAGTCCTTGAGCCACGTATAGAGACGCCCCTGCGACAGGTCGCTCATCGCCATCTCAAGCGGCATGAGTTCCGCGACCTTGCGAAGGTTCGTCGGGTCGAGCTTGACCCCCAGCTCACGCTGGATCTTTGTAATCGTCCACACGTCGCGGTAGATCACGTACTCGTGGTCCCACAGGTCGAGTTCCTGATGGGCGGGATCGAGGATCAGACGATGGGCGTCGAAGGCAAACGCTTTGACCACGCAATCGGGTTCCACGACCTTTCCAACCATGCGGTCCTGCCGGAACACCGAGATTCCGATCCCGTGCAGGCCGTCGATACAGCGGCGGTAGTTTGCCTCACGCGCGACATTCAGGAACCCCGTGCAGTCCACCGCAGACACAAGCATCGACTCGATGACGTGTGCAAGGTTTGACGCTTCCGGCCCGGAGTCTCTGTCCGGTGGCCGCACATCAAACTCGATCATGTCAGGGAACGTCGCAGCCGCGACTTCGTGGATGAAACGGGGAATGCGGTTGAGCGTGACACGCAGCTTGGGCGTGTCCGGGTTCATGTCGTCTCGTGACCGGCCCAGGAGGTGACGACCGCCAGTGTCGTAGCGGTACATCATCTCTTCGCTGATCCAGTGCCGCCCGGTGAACATGCAGCGGTTGACGCCGACTGTTCGACCGATATGGGCGCGCATGGGCTCGTAGGACTTTACCGCGTCCGTGACGAACTGCGAGGCTTCATTGGGGTTGGCGAGATTCATCGCGTCCTCAGTTCAGCGTGCTGTTCCCGGTGGCATCGACCATGATGTCCGGACCCGGCATCGGCGGGTCAACGGGCGGGTTGTCGGTCACGTACTGCTTGGCTGCCTTGGCGCGGGCCTCCCTGAGCAGGAACTCCTGATGGTCCGCCTCGAAGCGAATCCGCATCATCTCCCGCTGCTCGTCAGAGAACCCCATCGCGTGGTCGATCGCCTTGCCGCCGAAGCGGGCAAGGTCTCGGTTAGTAAGCACTAACGCACGAGACAAATAAAAAACGACGATACCGAGGACCACGACCGAAACGATCAACGCCAGTTGGCACGCATCCATTCAGACTCCAAGTCTTCGGAGATTCCGCTCTTGGCCTGCTTTTCAGCCCGCTCGTACGCCTTGTACATCGCAAGGAGTCTTGGATCGCCAAGCTCCTTCTCCACCTTCTTCACATGCTCCGTAACTATACCCCGCCCGATGCCTAGATCGGGCGATAGATCGCCAAGAAGATATGTCAGCGCATCAAGGGCGTGATCGTGCGCGCACACACCGAAGTCAAGGATCTGCTCTTGCAGCGACTTGAACCGTGGATCAAGCACAAGTTCGCCCGCCTCGTTCCTCACACCCGGAAACTCGCACACCGCCCTGAACCCCTGCGCCGCGTTCGCGTCTTCAAGGATCGGGGCCACCGCCCTAAGACGAGATTCCTTGTTTTTTCCGCGCGGATCCTTGCGGATGGCGTCGATCCCGAGGTTCTGGAACATCTCGATGATGCCGATGAACCCACCCACCGCCTCCGCCATGACGTAATCCACTGGCCTCATGCGTGCGAAGTTGAGCACGTACTCCGTCAGGTCCGATTGTGTCGCGTGGATTTCGTGAAAATCAAGAATCCGCACGCGCTTCTCGGTGTCCGACACCGGCCCGTGCTCGTCCTGCCGCGAGACTCGCCAGTCGCCAAACCCGGCGTACACAATGCCAGCCTTGTCCGAATCGCTGTTCTTCGTCGCGGACGGGTCGAGCGAGATGTACTTCACGCACGACCGCTGGAACGCCTGATGTTCCTCAGTCGCCGGGTCGTACACCCTCAGCTTTTTCACAATCCGCTGTTCGTCGGCCAGCGGGTTCGCCATCATCGCCGCCGAGTACAGGCTTGGCCCGAGTTCCGCGTACTTCTTCCGCAGCCGCTCGGCGTCGTACATCTTGGGCCACAGCGATTGCCACGCCTTCGTGTGGGCGTTGGCGTTCGGACCACCGCATCGCTGGACGCACACGCCGTACACAAGACCTTCCCGGCCCTGTGTTTCGTTGGCTCGCTTCGCGTCCTCGATCATCTTCATCAAAGCGTCGTTGTGGTGCCACAGCGTTCCGATCACCAGCGTGAACGCGGACCTGGACCGCTTACGAGACGAGAACGTACCGCGCAGCAGGCGCGACCGGCGCTCGCGTTCTGTCGGTTGTTCGGCGTCGGACTGCGGAACCACGTCGTCCCACACCTGGAAGTCCGCGTCGATACCCAGCGACGCCGAATCCGTGCCCGTCGCGGTCATCGTCGGAGACTTGGGCGGGTTCTTGATGTCCAGCCTGATGCGGCGCGAGTCGTTCTGGTACTTTGTCACCTTGCACGGGAACAGGCCAAGATACCGCTTCCCGATCCCATCCTCGGCATTCAAGAACCGCTTGATCGCCGCAAGGTTCTGGATCGCAACGTCGCTCTTGGCGTGCAGGTAAAGCCCCTGCGTTCGCGGGTTCAGTCCCATTTCGAGCCCGACGTAGTGGATTGCTAGCTCGGTTTTCCCGTGCCCGATCGCCATAACCTGCACCGAACCCTGATACTGCACCACGCCCGGAACAAGCACGTACTTCTGGCGTTCCTTGTCCCACCGGATCGCCACGCCCTTGCGGTGCATCCACAGCGAGACGCAAAAACGGACGTGGTGCGGGCCGATGTCGAAGATCAGATCAGCCGGGTTTTCCTTGCTCTTCTTCGCAAACTGCTCGGCCTGATCCATGCCGGACCTGCCGACGAAGATCATGAACCGCAGCGGCTGAGCCGCTTCGAGCGCGTACTTGACCAGACCCGGATTCTCGCGTTCGGTGTATTGATTCCCGCCCCAGCTCCCCTCAATGCACGGCGGGATCGGCATCTTCGCCCGTTGCTTGAGGCGGAGAATCCTTTGGATCCTCCGCCGCCATGCTTTTGGGGTGCGGTTCTCCGCGATCGCCCTCCGTCCCGCAGCGCCGACAAGCTCGCGCTCGGCCTTCGCTTCCTCTTCCTCGTTCAGGACAGCGAGCAGCCGATCGCGGCATTGCTCGTCCGCCTCGTTCATCCGCTTTTCTTTCGCCTCGATCACCGCGTCGAGCGCCCGCAGATCCTCGTCCGAGACTCCGAACGGAGATTCGGGGTCGGAACAGATCATCTTCCACACGTCCTCGGCCCGCTGCTCTTTCGTGCGGCGGTCGATGATGTCGCGTTCGGTGATGCCCACGAGCTTCGCCGCGTCAAGCACGCCCTTCTGGAACTGGGCGTAGTTAAAGTTGCTCGTCTCGCCGTCGATGAGCGTGGTCTTGACGTAGCGGTTGTTGGCGAACTGAAGCAGCGCCGCGAAATACTCCGGGTTCCACGCGCCCTTGACCTTGGCCGGTGGGATGCCGGGTATGTCCAGTTCGAGGATGGCCGCGACTTCCGGGTTGTCTGCTTCAAGAGCCGGGGGCGGGCTTGCGGCATGGGGGGATGGCTCCCCGCCCCCGGCGTCGGGATGGTCAACCTTGTTCTTCGGCCTGCCTCTTGGCATGGAGTATGTTAGCGTACACTAACCACCTGGTCGATGTGTATTCACCATTACAGGTTGTGACGTTTGCACCCACTAACCCATGCGGTAGAATCAGGGCATGACCAAGCTCGGCAAAGCCATCGTCCACGGCGTCGAGGCTGACCTGCGCCGCATCCGCGAAGTCCTCGGGGCCGGTGCCGACCTCAACTCCCCAGCACTCGACGAGTACCACCAGATCGCCGAAGCGCCTGCGACAGAACGGCACAAGGCGTGGAAGCGGATCAGGAAGAAGTACGAGAAGAAAAAGTCCAAGAAACCCCTTGCCAGGCGTGGACGTTAGTGTAGACTAACCTACCGGTCTGGCGACCGAATCCGTCGATCTTGAGCACCCACGCAAATCTCGCCAGACCCGCGTGGGTGTTCTTTTGGGCAGCCGCTTGAACCGTCAAGACCCCAACAACAGCGGATACAGGTACTCGCCGCAGGACAAAGCGGCCATGACCTGTCAGCGGCTCGTGGGACGATCCTCCCTAGCCCAGCAGGAACTCCTTGAAAAGCTCGGCGTACCCCGCATCCGCTCGGTCCTGATGACCAAGTACATCGCCGCCAAAGAGATCGACAAACGTTTCACCAAGCGGAAACCGCTCGCCGAAAAGCCATGCGTCCGCTGTGAACGAGAATGGTTTGAATGGGAACCCGTAGGTGTCGTCGGCAAGCAAACGCCGTACGGACCCCTATGCTCATGGTGCCTCAAAGACCTGTCCACGCCTCCCACATATTCGCGCTTGCAGTCCAAGAGCAGTCTCGGGGAAGTAACGGAACCACTCCGGAGAGGGCCTCAGAGCCCGAGCCCCCAGAACAGCCAAGACCCCCAGTTGTCTCGTAGCGAGCAGGGGTGTCGGAAGTACCCGGCAGTCTAGCACTGCGGTAAAACAGGTGGCAGCTACCTGCTCTTGGATCCTGAAGTTCGGAGAACGTACGTCGAAACCCCCTACCCTGCTCAGGGTCCGCGCATACACGGCTACTTGTCGGAATCCTGTCGTGTGACTATCCTCAACAGTCTCGGAGTCGATAAGTCGGTGAAAATGATGCGGAGTTGTTGGACCGGTCAATCAGATACAACACATATGGAGGGGTGCTGGGGTTGGCCCACCGGTGTCCTGGATAGCCTGGAAACCCCTAACAAACTGGCTCGAATGGCAATGGAAACACAGATGGAACGATACACAGCGTACATTCACTCACCTTGTGTAGGTGAGTGTCAT
>ERZ724505.925-NODE-925-length-17161-cov-5.161055_pt1 | contig 17161 bp, 18 predicted proteins | sample MGYA00376038_ERZ724505 | MGnify/ENA primary metagenome ERZ724505 (study PRJEB28724, sample SAMN07190884) | wastewater metagenome | isolation source: effluent of sewage treatment plant in Hong Hong | place: Hong Kong | collected 2016-03-17 ... | reverse complement strand
TCCAGCAGTGGAAAAGCCAGTAAAATGGCACCCATTGTTCTCAGCATCGAGTCGCTCCCATGCAAACGCTGTTGATCCTGTGCAATCTTCCCGACCGGGCCAGTGCCGAACAACTGGCACATACCCTGATAGCCCGTCACCATGCGGCCTGCGTCAATATTCTTGCCAGCGCAACATCGGTATATCGCTGGCAGGGCGCAATCGAAACGGCGCAGGAAATCCCGCTGCTGATCAAAACCACCGAAGACCGCTACTTCGAACTGGAAGCAACGATTCGCGAACTGCATCCGTATCAGCTACCGGAAATCATCGCGCTGCCAATCAGCAAGGGACTGCCCGCCTACCTCGACTGGCTGGTGGCCGAAACTCGCCACGCCTAGCCGGGTCAAAACCGAAAGCCCTGCGTGCAGCCCGCCGATGTGCCGCCTTACTTGTAGATGTAGCCAGCCAGAAATAATTCAATGCTTACCATTCTGTTTCGCCTCTGCCTGTTGTTGACCTGTCTTGCTGCCACTCCGGCCAGCGGCACCGACTTCCTGCCGCCGGGCAAGGCATTCCAGGCCGAGGCCAGCCTGCGCGACGGCAATACCATCGAACTACGTTACCGCATTGCCGACGGCTATTACCTGTACCGCGAGCGCTTCCGCTTTCAGCTGCAACCAGCGGCACCGGCGCTGGGGCAGCCAGTATTTCCGGCCGGGCAGATCAAGCACGACCCGAATTTCGGCAAGGTGGAAATTTTCCACCGGCAACTCACCATCAAGCTGCCGCTGAATGCCACCAGCAGCGGCCCGCTGACGCTCAAGGCGGTATCGCAGGGCTGTGCCGAGGCCGGCATCTGCTATCCACCGTTCACCCATACGCTGACAGTCAGCGCCGCGGCGGCGCAGGCAGCACCCGGCGTGGCCACGCCGCCGGCTCAGGACAACCCGTTCCGTAACCGCAGCCTGCCGGCATTACTCGGCTTTTTCTATCTGGCCGGCGTCGGGCTGGCGTTCACCGCCTGCATGTATCCGCTGATTCCGATCCTGTCCGGCATCATCGTCGGCCAGGGTCAACACGTTACCCATACGCGCAGCTTTGCCCTGAGTTTTACCTATGTACAGGGGATGGCACTGGCTTACGCGCTGGCGGGCATCGCCGCCGGGCTATCGGGCACGCTGCTGTCGAATGCACTGCAGAATCCGTGGGTGCTGGGTACGTTCAGCCTGTTTTTCGTCCTGATGGCCGGTGCGATGTTCGGCTTCTACCAGTTCCAGCTGCCCAGCTCGGTGCAGAGCGCGCTGACAGAACGTTCCAACCGCCTGCATGGCGGTCACATCGGCTCGGTATTGTTGATGGGGGCGCTGTCGGCGCTGATCGTCGGCCCCTGCGTAGCGCCGCCGCTGGCGCTGGCGCTCGGCTATATCGGCAGCAGTGGCGACGTACTGCTCGGCGGCAGCAGCCTGTACGCCATGGCGCTGGGAATGGGCACACCGCTGATCGCGGTCGGCGCCTTTGGCGCGCATCTGCTGCCGCGTGCCGGCGCATGGATGAATACCGTCCGCGCGGCATTCGGCACACTGATGCTGGCAATGGGCTGGTACGTCGCCACACCGCTACTGCCACCGCTGCTGTACATGCTCGGCTGGGCGGCGCTGTTGCTGGTTGTGGCAATCTATCTGCACGCACTCGATCCGCTGCCGAAGAATGCCTCCGGCTGGCGCAAGCTGTGGAAGGGCCTGGGAGTGATTGCGCTGCTGTACGGCGCGGCACTGCTGCTCGGCGCGCTGGCCGGCAGTCGCGATGTGCTGCAACCGTTGCGCGGCCTGAGTCTGAGCCAGAACGTCACCGCGCCGGCATCCACGCCGTTGCGCCGTATCCGCACCGTCGCCGAACTCGACCAGCAACTGGCCGCGGCCAAGGGCCGGCCGGTAATGCTCGATTTCTATGCCGACTGGTGCGTGTCGTGCAAGGAGATGGAGCGCTTCACTTTCAGCGAGCCGCAGGTGCAGCAGCAAATGCAGACCATGCTGGTACTGCAGGCCGACGTAACCGCAAACAGCGCCGACGACAGCGAACTGCTGCGGCGTTTCGGATTGTTCGGCCCGCCGGCAATCGTGTTCTACAATGCGGCAGGACAACTGCAGCCGCAGCGCGTTATCGGCTTTGTCGCCGCCGACGAATTCCTGCGCACACTGCAAACGCTACAAGGAAAATCCCGAATATGATCCGCCCACACCATCTGCTACTCTGCGCCGCATTCGGTCTGGCAATGGGTATGCCGGCCCGGGCGGAAACCAGGCTGGATTTAATGAACCAATCGTTGCCCGATCTGGACAACCAGCCGCGCAAGCTGTCCGACTGGCGCGGCAAGATCGTCGTTGCCAACTTCTGGGCCACTTGGTGCGGCCCGTGCCGTGAGGAAATTCCGGAATTCGTGCAATTGCAGCACCAGTACCGCGCCCAGGGCGTGCAGTTTGTCGGCATTGCGGTCGACAACCGCAAGCAGGTGGCCGATTTTGCCCAGCGCCATGGCATCAACTACCCGGTACTGCAAGCAGGAGAAACCGGACTGGCGATGATGCCGCTGGCGGGCAATACGCTGGGCGGACTACCGTTCACCTTCATCGTCAACCGCAACGGCAAGATCGTCGCCACCGCCCCCGGAAGGATCGCCAAAGCGCGCCTGGAAGCCGCACTGCAACCGCTGCTGAAACCATGAATGCAGGCAGCAGCCGGGCAAAAATGATATGCATCAAATTTGCCACATCCGCCATACATTCCGGGCCGCGCAAGCGGCCCGAAAGCTAGACAATGCAACAATACTTGGGGCACACTCGCGGGCATGACAAAACTGTCTTCTAGCAAAAACGGCGCGCCGGCCACCCCGGACGTGCTGGTTTTGCACGGTCCGAACCTGAATTTGCTGGGCGTGCGCGAGCCACATATCTATGGCACCACCACGCTCGACGACATCCAAGCCACGCTTGCCGCAATTGCCGGCACGGCAGACTTGTCCATCGACTCGTACCAGAGCAATGCGGAACACCAGCTGATCGACCGCATTCATCAGGCGTACCGCGAAGGCACGCGTTTCATCGTCATCAATCCTGCCGCGTTCACCCATACCAGCGTCGCCATACGCGATGCGCTGGCGGCAGTGAAAATTCCTTTCGTCGAAGTACATTTGTCGAATGTCCACGCACGTGAGCCATTCCGCCAGCATTCGTATTTTTCCGATCTGGCGGTCGGCGTCATCTGCGGTCTGGGCGCGCAAGGCTACGAACTTGCCATGCACTATGCGCTGCGCCATCTGGCGCGCGACAGCTGAGCAGTCAGCAGCCCGCCCACCCCATTCAAAGGATTGCCATGGACCTGCGCAAACTAAAAAAACTGATCGAAATGGTCGAAGAATCCGGCATTGCCGAGATTGAAATTACCGAAGGCGAAGAACGGGTGCGCATCACCCGCGCCACCCCTGCCCCCGCCTATGCACCGCCCACGCAAGTCTACATGCAGCCGCCGACCGTACCGATGATGACCCCGGCCATGGCTCCGGTCACAGCGCCAGCAAGCGAGCCGGCTGCCGCCGCAATCGAAGGCGACAGCATCAAATCGCCGATGGTCGGCACTTTCTACCGCTCGCCGTCGCCCGGAGCCAAATCGTTTGTCGAAGTCGGCCAGCAGGTCAATGTCGGCGATACGCTGTGCATCATCGAAGCAATGAAATTGCTGAACGAGATCGAAGCCGAAACAGCCGGCGTGATCAAGGCCATTCTGGTCGAAAACGGCCAGCCAGTGGAATACGGCGAGCCCTTGTTCATCATCGCGTAAACGGCGCTCCGCTGTCGCTGCGGCGTCGGCGGTGCCGATTACCCCCTGCACGGGATCAAGCCATGTTTGAAAAAATCCTGATTGCCAATCGCGGTGAAATTGCGCTGCGCATCCTGCGTGCCTGCCGTGAAATGGGCATCAAAACCGTGGTCGTGCACTCCGAGGCCGACCGCGAAGCCAAATACGTCAAGCTGGCCGACGAATCGGTGTGTATCGGCCCGGCGCCCTCGGCGCAAAGTTATCTGAACATTCCAGCCATCATCAGCGCGGCGGAAGTCACCGATGCGCAGGCGATCCACCCCGGCTACGGCTTTCTGTCGGAAAACGCCGATTTTGCCGAGCGCGTCGAGCAGTCCGGCTTCGTTTTCATCGGTCCGCGCCCGGATTCGATCCGCCTGATGGGCGACAAGGTCAGCGCCAAGGATGCGATGAAAGCCGCCAAGGTGCCGTGCGTTCCAGGCTCGGACGGCGCACTGCCGGACGACCCGGTCGAAGTGGCGGCAATCGCCCGCAAGATCGGCTACCCGATCATCATCAAGGCTGCCGGCGGCGGCGGCGGGCGCGGCATGCGCGTGGTGCATACCGAAGCGGCACTGCTGAACGCGGTCAACATGACCAAGGCAGAAGCACTGGCGGCATTCGGCAATGGCACCGTGTACATGGAGAAATTCCTCGAAAACCCGCGCCATATCGAAATCCAGGTACTGGCCGACGAATATGGCAACGCGGTGTATCTGGGTGAGCGCGACTGTTCGATGCAGCGCCGCCACCAGAAAATCATCGAGGAAGCACCGGCGCCCGGCATCACCGACAAGCAGCGCAAGAAAATCGGCGAAGCCTGTACCGATGCCTGCCGTCAGATCGGCTACCGCGGCGCCGGCACGTTCGAATTCCTGTACGAAAACGGCGAGTTCTACTTCATCGAGATGAACACCCGGGTACAGGTGGAACACCCGGTGACCGAGCAGATCACCGGCATCGATATCGTGCAGGAGCAGATTCGCGTTGCCGCCGGCGAAAAGCTGCGCGTCACGCAGAAGGATATCGTACTGCGCGGCCACGCGATCGAATGCCGCGTCAACGCCGAAGATCCGTACACCTTCCTGCCCAGCCCCGGCCGCATTGCTACCTACCACCCGCCGGGCGGCCCCGGCATCCGCATGGATACGCACATTTACCAAGGCTACACGGTACCGCCGAATTACGACTCAATGGTTGCCAAGATCATTGCCTACGGCCACACGCGCGAACAGGCGATTGCCCGCATGCGTATCGGCCTGTCGGAAATGGTGATCGAAGGCATCCGTACCAATATCCCGCTGCATTACGAATTGCTGCACGACGCAGCGTTCCTGCGCGGCGGCACCAGCATCCACTATCTGGAACAACGACTGGAGAAAATGAAAAAAGGCTGAAGCCATTGATGGCATTCAGATAAAATGCTCTGAATTAAACCTTCAGCCGGCCAATGCCGGCTGATTTATATTCCGGACGGCACCAACCGCCGCCACGGCAAGAGACAAAATCCACCATGAGCTGGCAGTCCCTCATCATCAACGCCTCGGCAGACAACGCCGAACGCCTGTCCGACGCACTGTTCGATCTCGGCGCGCTGTCGGTCAGCATCGAAGATACACACGCCGGCACCGCCGCCGAGCAGCCGATTTTCGGCGAACCGGGCGAACCGACCGACGTGGTCTGGGACGACAGCAACGTGGTCGCGCTGTTCGAGCAGGATGTCGATATTGCGGCACTACTGGCAGAAATAGCGGCAACCACCGGCACCGATGTATCGCGACATCGCGTGGAGCAGGTTGAAGAGCAGGACTGGGTGCGCCTGACCCAGGCGCAATTCGACCCGATCCGGATTTCCGACCGGCTGTGGATCACACCGACCTGGCACACAGCGCCGGACCCGCAGGCAATCAACCTGCAACTCGACCCGGGACTGGCGTTCGGCACCGGCAGCCACCCCACCACGCGACTGTGCCTGCGCTGGCTCGACAGCAATCTGCGTGGCGGCGAAACGCTGCTCGATTACGGCTGTGGCTCCGGTATTCTGGCCATTGCCGCGCTCAAGCTCGGTGCCGGCAACACCGTCGGCATCGATATCGATCCGCAGGCCATCATTGCCAGCAAGCAGAACGCCGAGCAAAACGACGTCGTCGCCGAATTCCGCCTGCCCGACAGCCTGCTCAAGCAGCAATTCGACATCGTCGTCGCCAATATCCTCACCAACCCGCTCAAGCTGCTGGCGCCGCTGCTGGCCGGTGCCACCCGCGCCGGCGGCCGCATCGCGCTGTCCGGCATCCTGCAGGAGCAGGCCGATGAGGTAATGGCGATTTACCGCCAGTGGTTCGATCTGGCCCAGCCGGTTTTCGATGACGGCTGGAGCTGCATTTCCGGCACCCGCAAAGCCTGATACCGATGAAAGTCACTCACTGCCCCAATTGCCAGACCTGCTTCAAGGTCACCGACGAACAGCTCAAGCTGTACAGCGGCAAGGTGCGCTGCGGCCGCTGCGCCTTTGTCTTCAATGCGCTGAACCATCTGATCGAAGTCGAGGAAATGGCGGCGCAAACGCTGCACATGCCGCCCAACGCGGTGCGCCCGGAGCCTGCCGGCAAGCCTGCGGAGGCCCCGGCCACAGCGCCTGTAGCAATGGCACAGCCCGTGCCGGAGCCCGCGGCTGCAGCAGCGCCAGCGCAACCGGAGAACGAGCCGGAGCCGGAAGCCGCATCGGAAGCCGCATCGGAAGCCGCATCGGAAGCCGCATCGGAAGCCGCACCGGAAGCCGCTCCGGAGCCAGCGGCAATCGTTGCCCCGGCCGAGGAAGCCACTGCGGCACCGGCTATAACAGCCGAGCCGCCGGCCGAAGCGGACAACGCCTTCATTTCCCGTGCCGCCTTGCAGGAAGCGCTGGCGGAAGGCACTGCCAACGAAATGTTGGCACTGCCGGCCATCGAGAGTCCCGGAGCCACGACCGAACCGACCGAAGAAATCGAAATCACCGCTCCGGCATTCCCCGATGAGCATATCGGAGCAACAGCGGCCATGTCCGGTGCCGAGCCGGCCGCAGCCAAGAATTTCTACGTTGAACCGGAACTGGATCTGGACATCAGCCCGGCGCACGAACTCGAAGACGAGCCGCAGCAGCGGCCGTCGCGCGTATTCAAGCCGATTGCCGAGCTGAACGAACCGGAGCCGGCCGGGCTGGAGCAGCCGTCGCGCCTCAAACCGCTGTGGCTGGCCGGTTCGGTTCTGGCCGGCATCGTACTGGCCGGACAACTCACCTATGCCAACCGCACCCAGCTGGCGACCGGCTTCCCCGGCCTGAAGCCGGCGCTGCAGGCGGGTTGTCGCGTATTCGGCTGCACCGTTCCGTTGCCCGCCGACGATACGCTGATCAGCATCGACTCATCCGAACTCACGCCCGACCCGCTGCGCCCGCATCACATCCGTCTGACCGCGACACTGCTGAATCGCGCCGAATTCGACCAGGAGCTGCCGCTGCTGGAGCTGACGTTGACCGACACCAGCGACCAGACCGTTGTCAAACGCGTCTTCGGGCCGGCCGAATATCTGGACAAATCGCATACGGCCACCAGCATGCTGGCCAAGGCGGAAACCCAGGCGCTGCTGTCGCTGGATATCGGCGACACCAAGGCAGCCGGGTATCGCCTGTTCCTGTTCTACCCGAAATAGCCTGCCAGCCAAGCGGAATTTAGTTGCCTATAATTGGGAACCACAGGCCGGCAGCGACAACCGGCGCAACAAGGACGAAGGAGACAAGGGAATGGCAACAATTCTGTTGAACGGCGATCCGATCGGTGTCGGCGGGCGTTTTCCGCGGCTGGGCGATACGGCTCACAGCTTCATGCTGGTCAACAACGATCTGAAGGATGTTTCACTGAGCCAGTTTTCCGGCAAGCGCAAGGTATTGGCCGTGGTGCCAAGCCTGGACGCATCGATCGGCCTGGCGATTGCCCGCAAGCTCAATGCCATCGCCCCGGACCTGCCGAACACCCACACCATTATCATCTCCGTCGATACTCCGTACGCCCAGGCGCGCGTGACGGCAATGGAAGAACTGCGCAATATCGCCACCCTGTCGACGTTGCGCGGCCGCGATTTCCACAAGGATTACGGCGTGATGATCACCGACTATCCGTTGTCCGGGCTGATGGCAACCGCAATCGTGGTGCTCGACGAAAACGATGAAGTGCTGCATTCGGAGCTGGTGCACGAACTGACCAGCGAGCCGAAATACCAGGCCATCGTCGATGCGCTGATTCCGCCGCAAGCCTGAAGCTCCCGCCACCGTTGCCGCCAGCCCGAAACATTACGTTTGTCGCGCCAGAGCAATGGCGCCGCGACTGGGCTGCCGGCTCCGGCCTGTTTGCGCCGCTACGCTGGCTGGCGCAACACACCGATCAGCCGGATTGGCCAAACCAGGCCGATTACCACCGGCTGGCCGCGCTGCCGCCGGCTCAAGTCGTACAGCCATTAAGCTTCGTATTGCCGGAAAACCTGCCGCAGGATGGCCAGTATTACGAAACGCGTATCCACCGGAGCGGCCGTGTGCCTACCCGTCATGCCAACTGGCATGACTTCTTCAATGCCGCCGTCTGGCTGACTTTTCCGCTCAGCAAGCAGGCCCTGAACCGGCGCCACATCGCCGGCATGGCGGCCAGCGGGCCGGGCGGCCGCGGTCCGCTGCGCGACGCAGCGACGCTGTTCGACGAATCCGGCATTGCCCTGCCCTGTTGCGACCCGCAATTGGTCGATTGCCTGCGACAACACCGCTGGCAGGAGTTGTTCGTTACCCAACGCTCTGCCTGGGGCAAGACCATCGATGCCTGCGTCTTTGGCCACGCAATCTACGAAAAGGCGCTCGCACCCTATCTCGGCTTTACCGCCAAGGCATGGCCGATTGCCGTCGATGCCGGGTTTTTCACCCTCGACGCCGCCGCGCAGCTGCGCACGCTGGACCGGATTCTGGCCGCCGAGCTGGACCAGCCGCAACAACTGGCCCATCCACGCACGCTGCTGCCGCTGCCGGTGCTCGGCGTGCCCGGCTGGTGGCCGGATAACGAACACCCGGATTTCTACGCCAACCGCGACTACTTCCGCCCGGCACGCGCTACGGCTCAGACCTGGTAGGACTGCTTCACCCGCAGGTAATGCTCGGCCGAGTACTGCAGATGCGCCAGCTCGTCCTCGGTCAGTGGCCGGACTTCCTTCACCGGCCGCCCCATGTACAGATACCCGGATTTCAGCACCTTGCCCGGCGGAACCAGACTACCGGCGCCGACCATCACCCGCGCTTCGATCACGGCACGATCCAGCACGATGGTACCGATGCCGATCAGACACTGGTCGCCGATAGTGCAGCCATGCAATGTCACCTGATGGCCGATGGTGACATTGGCGCCGATCACCAGTGGGGCGCCCTGCGGGTCTTCCGGACGGCGATGGCTGACGTGCAGCATGCACAGATCCTGGATATTGCTGTTGTCACCGATGCGAATACTGTTGACGTCGCCGCGGATCACCGCCATCGGCCACACCGAAACGTTCTCGCCCAGCACCACGTCGCCGATCACCTGCGCCGAATGATGGATATAGGCCGATGCCGGAATTACCGGGGCGATGCCGCCGTGACTTGCGATATTGTTGCTCATGAAATCCTCTTGCCAAGCGTCGTGCAGCCCCCATATAAAGGGGCGATGCCAGAGATGTAAAAAAAGATTGCCGACGGCAACTTCCGGCGCCGGCAACCGGTCCATTTAACCAAATTTCCGTCAGCACGCTCAAGCGCCGACTACAGAGAACGCCATGAACCCATTACTCGATTTCTCCGGACTGCCCAAATTCGCCGCAATCAAGCCGGAGCACGTCACCCCGGCGGTCGACCGGTTGCTGCAGGATAACCGCGCGCTGGTCGAGCGCCTGCTGGCCGACGCTGCCGCCCCGACGTGGGAAAACTTCATCCAGCCGTTGGATGCAGGGCTGGAGCGCCTGTCGCGCGCCTGGGGCCAGGTCGGGCATTTGCACCACGTGGTCAGCTCGCCGGAACTGCGCGACGCCTACAACGCCAACCTGCCGAAAATCACCGAGTTCTATACCGATCTGTCGCAGAATCTGGCGCTGTTCGCCAAATACAAGGCGCTGCGCAATTCAGCGGAATATGAACAACTGACACCGGCACGCAAGAAAATCATTGGCGACGAGCTGCGCGACTTCGTGCTCGGCGGCGCCGATCTGGCGCAAGACAAGAAGCCGCGCTTCAAGACCGTGCAGGAAGAGCTATCGCAACTGGCGTCGAAATTCAGCGAGAACCTGCTCGATGCCACCGACGCGTTTGCGCTGTACATCGATAACGCCGAGCAACTGGCCGGCCTGCCGGACGACGCGCTGGCGGCGGCGCAACAGGCAGCGGCGGCAGATGGCAAGAGTGGCTGGAAATTCACACTGCAGATGCCGTCCTATCTGCCGCTGATGCAATATTGCGACAATCGCGAGCTGCGCGAGCAGCTGTATCGCGCCTATGTCACCCGCGCATCGGAATTCGGCCCGGCGGAGCTCGACAACACACCATTGATCGACAAGATACTTGCCTTGCGCAGCGAAGAAGCGACGCTGCTCGGCTACCCGCGGTATCGCTGGCGACCAAGATGGCCGAATCGCCGGCACAGGTGCTGCAGTTCCTGCGCGATATCGCCGCCAAGGCCAAGCCGTATGCGCAGCGCGACTGGCAGGAGCTGAGCGCGTTCGCGCGCACCGAACTGGGCATCGCCGATCCACAGGCGTGGGATCTGGCCTATGCCGGCGAAAAGCTGCGCCTGGCGCGCTATGCGTTCTCCGACAACGAGGTGAAGCAGTACTTCCCCGAGCCAGTTGTGCTCGATGGCCTGTTCCAATTGCTGCAGCGCCTGTTCGGCCTGAGCGTTAAGCCCGATCGGGCGGAAACCTGGCATCCGGATGTGCGTTTTTACCGCATCGAGCATGCCGACGGCCGGCTGGTCGGCCAGTTCTATCTCGATCTGTACGCGCGCCAGGGCAAACGCGGCGGCGCATGGATGGATGATGCGATCACCCGCAGCCGCAACGGCGATGTCAGCAACGATCCGGTCGCCTACATGGTGTGCAACTTCCCCGGCCCGATCGGCGACAAGCCGGCACAATTCACTCACGATGACGTGATCACGCTGTTCCACGAGTTCGGTCACGGCCTGCATCACCTGCTGACACGCATCGACGAGCGGCAAGTATCCGGCATCAATGCGGTGGAATGGGATGCAGTCGAACTGCCGAGCCAGTTCATGGAAAACTATTGCTGGGAATGGGATGTCGTGGTGCAAATGACGCGCCACGCCGAAACCGGTGCGCCGTTGCCGCGTGCACTGTTCGACAGGATGCTGGCAGCGAAGAATTTCCAGGCCGGCATGCAGTCGGCACGCCAGGTCGAGTTTGCGCTGTTCGACATGCAGGTGCATGGCGATTTCGCCCCCGGCCAGGGCAAAAGCGTCTTGCAACTACTGGACGAAGTGCGCGCCGAAGTCGCGGTGGCGATCCCGCCGGCGTTCAACCGCTTCCCCAACAGCTTCAGCCACATATTCGCCGGCGGCTACGCGGCTGGCTATTACAGCTACAAATGGGCCGAGGTGCTGTCGGCCGACGCCTATTCGGCATTCGAGGAAAGCGGCGTGCTCGATTCGGCAACCGGCAAACGCTTCTGGGACGAAATCCTCGCCGTCGGCGGCAGCCGCCCGGCGCTTGAGTCGTTCCATGCATTCCGCGGCCGCGCACCGCAGATCGATGCACTGTTGCGTCATAGCGGCATGACCGGCGACCCGGCCGAACACGTATAATCAGGGAAACTCCACAGGAACCACTCAATGAAAATCCCTGCCCTGACTATGCTATTGCTGGCCGCCAGCGCCACTGCCGCCGGCGTCTACACCTGGACCGATCCGGCCAGCGGCAAGACCGTCTATTCCGATCAGCCACCGCCGGCATCGATCAAGGCACAGCAGAAAAATCTGCAAGGCAACTCGATCGAGACCAGCGGCCCCGGTTACAGCCTGAAAGAGGCGATGAAGAAAGCGCCGGTAACACTGTTTGCCACAGAATGCGGCATGGCTTGCGATGAAGCGCGCAAACTGCTGAACAAGCGAGGTATCCCGTTCACGCTGAAAAACCCGGAAACCCAGTCGCACTATGCGGCGGAACTCAAGAAGCTGGTCGGCACCACCATGGTTCCGGTATTGCAGGTCGGATCGCAAACCCTGAACGGATTTGAAGCCGGCAAATGGAATAGCGCGCTGGATGCCGTCGGCTACCCGCAGGCCAGCGTACCGGGCCAGAACGTGGCGCCGGCGAAAAAGGAAAGCACGCGCTGATGCAGCTGGCCACCTGGAACGTCAATTCGCTCAAGGTACGTTTGCCGCAGGTGCTGGACTGGCTGGCAGCGCGGCCGGTGGATGTGCTGTGCCTGCAGGAGCTGAAGCTGGAAGACAAGGTGTTTCCGGCCGATGCTTTCAGCGCCATCGGCTACCACAGCACCTTCATGGGGCAGAAGACCTACAACGGTGTGGCGATTCTGTCGCAGCAACCGGCCGGCGATATCCAGTACAACCTGCCGAATCTGCAGGATGAGCAGAAACGCCTGCTGGCCGCCACCATCGGCGGCGTGCGCGTGGTATGCGGTTATTTTCCCAACGGCCAGAGCCTCGATTCGGACAAGTACCCGTACAAGCTCGGCTGGCTGCAGGCACTGGGCGACTGGCTGCAAACCGAGCTGCAACGCCATCCGCAGCTGGCCTTGCTGGGCGATTACAACATTGCGCCGGACGACCGCGACGTACACGACCCGGCTGCCTGGCAAGGTCAGGTACTGGTCAGCGAACCGGAGCGTGCGGCATTCCAGCGCCTGCTCGGCATGGGACTGCAGGACAGCTTCCGCCTGTTCCAGCAGCCGGAGCAGGCATTCAGCTGGTGGGATTACCGCGCCGCCGGATTCCGCCGCAACGCCGGTCTGCGCATCGACCACATTTTGCTGAGCGCTCCGCTGGCACAGCGCTGCAGCGCCTGCGAGATCGACAAGGCGCCGCGCAAGCTGGAACGGCCGTCGGATCACGCACCGGTGATTGTCACCCTGGATTGATTGTTCCCGTTTTCTCCTCCGCAGATGTCATTTCGAGCCATGCACGCGATCAAACCAAGCACCAAAGCCTTATTGCTGGCTGCCAGCCTTATTGCGCTGAGCGCCTGTTCGAAACAGGAGCCTGCGTCCGGCACGATACCGGCACCGGCAAAGCAGGCCGAACTGCCGGCGCCAAGTGCGCCGCGCGTCGGCGTCAACCTGCCCGACTTCACCAGCCTGATCGAAGCGCACGGCCCGGCGGTAGTCAACATCAGCACCACCCAGACGGTCAACGCACGCAGCCGGCGCGGCGACATGCCACTGCCGCAGGAAGACGATCCACTGTTCGATTTTTTCCGCCGCTTCATGCCGCAACAGCCGCGCAACTATCAGGCACAGTCGCTCGGCTCCGGCTTCATCATTGCCTCGGACGGCACCATCCTGACCAATGCGCACGTAGTGGCGGATGCCGACGAAGTCACGGTGCGCCTGACCGACAAGCGCGAATTCAAGGCCAAAGTACTGGGCTCCGACAAGCGCACCGACGTTGCAGTAATCAAAATCAATGCCGACAAGCTGCCGATCGTCACGCTCGGCCAGCCGGCGCAGTTGCGCGTCGGTGAATGGGTAGTAGCAATCGGCTCGCCGTTCGGCTTCGACAACTCGGTCACCGCCGGCATTGTCAGCGCCAAGGGCCGCTCGCTGCCGGAAGAAAACTACGTGCCGTTCATCCAGACCGACGTACCGATCAATCCGGGCAACTCCGGCGGGCCGCTGTTCAATATGCGCGGCGAAGTGGTCGGCATCAATTCGCAGATCTACTCGCGCTCCGGCGGCTATATGGGAATTTCGTTCGCGATTCCGATCGATGTAGCAATGAATGTCGCCAAGCAGTTGCAGCAGAACGGCAAAGTCAGTCGCGGCCGCATCGGTGTACAAATCCAGCCGCTGTCGCAGGAGCTGGCACAGTCATTCGGGCTTAAATCGACTGACGGCGCACTGGTATCGATGGTCGAGCCGGGCTCGCCCGCCGCCAGGGCCGGAATGCAGCCGGGCGACGTGATCCTCAAATTCAATGGTGAGCCGGTCAAAGGTTCCAGCGAACTGCCGCTGATCGTCGCCAACGTACATCCGGGCAGCAAGGTGCCGGTGCAGATCTGGCGTCGTGGCCAATCGCTGGCGTTGAGCGTGACAGTGGCGGAAATGCCGACCGAAAAAGTCGCCGCCAATCAGCCGGCCGAGCCAGCAACGGCAAAAATCCAGCGCCTCGGCCTGCAGATCAGCGATCTGGATGCCGAGCAGAAAAACGAGCTGGGCATGCACGGCGGCGTGCTGGTGGAAAATGCCGAAGGCGACGCCGCCAAGGCCGGCGTACAGGAAGGCGATGTGATCGTCGCGATCAATTCGGTGGCAACGCCGTCGGTCGCGGCATTCAACAAGGTGCTCGGTAAAACCGGCCCAGGCACCGTGGCACTGTTGATCGCGCGCGAAGGCAACACACTCTACCTGCCAATGCGTATCCGCTGAGCCGGTACAACGGCAAAACGGCAGGCCGATTGCGTGTCAATCGGCCTGTTTGTTTTTAGGGAAGCGCTGATTTATTGGCGCTTCAGCCGAACGCCTCGGCACAGGCTCGCAGTGTGTTGTCGTGCAACCGCAGCACCGGTTCCAGCTTGCCGAGATCGTCGCGCTGATGCCCGGCACCGGTGATCACCACCAGCGGGAGGCACCACTCGGCGGCGCTGGCACAAAGCAGCCGGTCGCGCTGCAACAATTGATTTTCATCCAGCCAGCCCTCGTTTACGTCCAGCCAGTGGCCATCGACGCTGGCCTGATACAGCAGCAGATCGCAGTCGGCCATATCCAGCACCAGCTGTTCCAGTGCGGTAAAGCCGGCGGCGGCCAGCGCCTCGCCCTGCACCGACAACGCCGCATGTTTCAGCCAGCTGCCTTGCTGCAGGCGTTGCAGGATATCCTGCGAACCGTCGGCCGGCTGCAGCGATGCATCGATGATGCCGACCCGCTGCACCTGCCCCGCCTGTTTCAGTGCCAGCGCAGTGACCAGCAAGGCGTTGAACGTGCAATCGGCGGCAGCGCTACGGTAACCGGCCAGATGAAACGGCCCGACCGGGGCCAGTGCGACACGACGTGTCACCAACACATGCTGCGCTGCCGCGTAGACCGCCCCCACCACGTGCGGCAATGCTCGCGCCACGCCCGGCAGGCGATTGCCAAAGCCGTTGTCCGCCTGGCCGCTCAATACCGCATCGACGTAATCCGGCGCATGCGCCAGCGCCAGCTGCCTGCGACTGACCGGCGGCGGAGCCAGCAGTTGCAGCTTGATACCGAGCCGCAGCCATGAGGCGATCACTTCGCGCGGCTTGTGGGCGCTGGGCGACGGACTTTCGGCGTCTGCCAGCAGTCGTTCCGAGTAGAAAACCGGCAATGGCTCGGATTGAAGTGTGCTGCAGTCACGGCTGGCAGGCGTAAGCGCCATCGTCACCCTACCCTTGCCAAACCTGCAGCCACACCGCAAACCGTACCCGGGTTGCGCTACCGTCGTGAAACACGATTATTTCCGCACCAGCTCCACGCGGCGGTTTTTTGCCCGCCCTTCTTCGGTGCGATTGTCGGCAACCGGTTTTTCCTCGCCCCAGCCGGCAGTTGCCATGCGCCCGGGTTTGATGCCTGCCGCGGCCACTGCGGCAGCTACGGACTTGGCGCGATCCAGCGACAGCGTCTTGTTGGCAGCCGGGGAGCCCTGATTGTCGGTATGGCCTTCGATCGATACCTGCAGCGACGGCTGGCTTTGCATCAGCTCGGCAATCTGTTTGACGATCGGCTGCGAATCCGGCTTGATCACTGCCTTGTTGGTATCGAAATTGATCTGGAAAGAAATGAAGCCGTCCTTCTGCAGTTTTTCCCACAGCAGGTTGGCAGTCACTTCCTGCTGCATGGCCTTTTCTTCCAGCACATCCAGCAGCAGCCGATAGCCGCCATTGCCGGTACGCACCACGGCGTACACGGCGCCACCGTCACGCTTGAATTTGATCGCGCTATAGCCGGGCCGGTCTACCAGCACCTCGCCGCCTTTCTGCTTCGCGGCATTCTGGTAGTTGCGCATCACCTGCAGATCGCTCGGCGGCGACGGCTGCTCCGGCGATTTCTTGAAAATGTAGCCAATCGAGGTCAGATCGCCCTCCGGCTTCAGATTGCTGGCCGATTTGGGATTGGTGTCGATATTGATGCCAAGCTGATCATAGGTTTTCTTGCACTGGAAAATACTGAATCCGCTCATGCGGGTGAACAACGGATGGTCGGCACAGCCGCGGGCATCCGCGTCGGCCAGTGCGACACCGCTGGCAACGGCCAGCAACAGCGATACAGCAATACTGCGTAGTTTCATCTGAATTCTCCTCGAAAAATGGAACGCCGGCCGCACATCAGGGATAAACCCGTACCACGCGGAAACCCAGCAGCTGGCTGCGGTAGCTAACCGGGTTGCCGTTGCGCACCGCCGAGCGCGGCAATGCCGGGCCGCTCCAGCCGCCGCCGCGGTACACGCGCTTGGCGCAATCCTCGGTCACGCGCGGGCTGCCGTCGGCCGGTGCGTTGATGTAGTTGGTCGAAAGGCAATCCTCGCTCCACTCCCAGACATTGCCGATGGTATCGTACAGACCGAAGGCATTCGGCTTGAAACTGCCGACCGGTGCGGTGGCGGCGTAGCCGTCCTTGCATTCGTGCGGCTCCCAGTCGAATTTGTAACGTGCCTGTGCCGTGCTGTCGTGGACGTTGGCGTATTCACAGGCCAGATCGGCGTCATCGCCCCAGAAGCGCGACGTCTTGGTGCCGGCGCGCGCCAGGTATTCCCATTCCGATTCGGTCGGCAGGCGGTAGGCCTTGCCGGTCTTGCGGCTCAGCCAGGCCAGATAGGCCTTGGTGTCCTGCCAGTTGACGCATACCACCGGATGATCGTCGCGCTGCGAGAAACCCGGATCGCGCCAGCTGCGGCCCGACTCGTTTTCCCAGGTCGATGAATGCAGCCAGATGTAGCAGGCCGATTCGGCCTTGTAGCCGGTGTCGGCGACAAACGCGGCAAACTGGCCGCGGGTAATTTCGTAACGGCCCACTGCCAGTGCATGCGCAATCTGCACTTCGTGGCGCGGCCGCTCGTTCTCGCCGCTGCCAGCCACATTG
>ERZ724505.924-NODE-924-length-17185-cov-5.154116_pt1 | contig 17185 bp, 12 predicted proteins | sample MGYA00376038_ERZ724505 | MGnify/ENA primary metagenome ERZ724505 (study PRJEB28724, sample SAMN07190884) | wastewater metagenome | isolation source: effluent of sewage treatment plant in Hong Hong | place: Hong Kong | collected 2016-03-17 ... | reverse complement strand
TGCAGATTGGCCGCTACCTTTACCGCCGCGCCGCTGCCGGCAAGGCTGACAGCGGGTATGCCAAAACCGTTGGCGACGATCCGGCCGTGCAGGCTGGTGCCGCAATAGCAGCGAGCGTGGGCCAGCAGTGCGACGATGTCCCAAATGTTGAGCGATTCAAACAAATGCACGGCGATGCCCGCCAGATGTGCCGCGAGGCGCCGGTAGGGCTGCAGCTCGTCGTGCCACGGTGCCGCGCCGACGCGAAAAAACACCAAGGCCAACCGGTGTTGTCGCGCTGCCGGCCTCAATTGTGCGGCGATGGTCGCCAGCGTTTGGTCGTCAGCCAATTCGCTGGCAAACTGGATCGCGAGATAGCCATTAGGGCATGCCTTCCGGACATTGGCGACTTCGCCTTGCCGGCCACAGGTTACAACCGCTGGCCGGAATAATTGTGGCAACAGTGCGGCGCAGTCCGGCTGCAGCTCGCTGGCAATGCCGGCAGCCGCCAACGTTGCCAGGGTTTGTTGCTCGCGCACACCGATATGTTCCGCTTGACTCAAGCGCTGCAGCACTTCGGCCCGGCACGACACGGGTAGGGTAGTGAGGCCGGCTCCGCCGATGCCGTTGTAAATGAAGTGGCGTGGCTGGCGGAACCAGCGCTTGTCGGCCAGATAGCCGCATTGCTGCGGCAGCCCGGTTTGCTGCTGTGCCCAGTGCAGCCCGGCCGCGGGGTCGGTGTCGTAACGCGCGATGCTGGCGGCGGCATTGGCTGGCGTCTGCAGCATGACTGTGGCCTGATACAGATCGCAGTCGAGCAGTTCGCCGCCGACGTGGATCAGATCGGCGGGCTGGTCGCCCCAATTGCGGGCGATGTCGGCGATTGCCTGTACCCGGTGTCCGCCGAAGCGGCGCAGATCGCGCTGCATCAACCCCGCAAATACCGGCTGGCGTTCGGGCAGCAGTGCGGCAACAATATGCGGGAACAGCAGATCGCCGAGGTTGTGGCGGTCGAATGCGCCGAACAGGATCAGCGGCGGTTTCATCGGCGGCTGGTGGCGGGGCGATGGTCGGAATGCAAACGGCCCTCGTCAGTGCGAGGGCCGTCATGCCGTTAAGCTGTGTCGATTCAGGCGACCTTGACGTGCAACAGCACTTTTTCCAGCTCGGCAAAACTGCGGGCGTGGCCCATCGGGTCCAGCTCCAGCCTGAGCTGGCGGGCGATTTCCGCTGCCGAGAAAATGCCACGGATTTTCGGTTCGCCATATTCGACGGTCGATACCAGCACATGCTGCAGCCCCAAGCCTTTCAGCGTGTGGATCAGATCGCCGATGCTGCTCTGCAGTACATCCTGCAGCGACAGGCTGCGCAGGCTGCTGGTCGGGTGCATGATGTCGGCGATGCGGACTTCTTCGCGTTTTACCCGGTTGCGTTCGATGTATTCGATCGCATGTTCGCCAAGGATGTCGTTGGCGGTAATCAGCCCATGCAGCCGGTTGTCGTCATCCAGTACCAGAAGCATGCGCACGCCGACGGTCTTCATCTTGTCGAGCGCTTTGTCCAGCGACGCCTGCTGGGTAACCGTAGCGGCCGGCACCAGACGGAAATCGGTCATGACCGCCAAGGCGGGGTGATCCAGGGTCAGATTGTCGTAGCCTCTGTCGGTTTTGGCGCATTCCGATGCCGGATCGATCGGGTTGAACTTGAGGGTACGATAGTGTGCATTCATGTTGCCTCCTTTGAGCGCGTCGCGGTTTTAATTTCAGTCTAGGCGACGCCGCAATTGCCGCAAGCAACAAAAAGGGCGCTGGTGCGCCCTTGTTTGCAATGCACTGATTTACCTTGCTATTCTTCCCGGTTCGGCGCCAGTACCGTGCGATTGCCATTGGATTCCATCGGCGATACCAGTCCGGCCGCTTCCATTTGCTCGATCAGCCGCGCAGCACGGTTGTAGCCGATGCGCAGGTGCCGTTGCACTGCCGAAATCGATGCGCGGCGGGTTTTCAGCACGATGGCCACCGCTTCGTCGTACAGCGGGTCGGCTTCGGCATCGCCGCCGGCTCCGAATTCGCCGCCGCCACTGCCGCCATCTTCCAGCGTTGCACCGCCGGTGAGAATGCCGTCGATGTAATCCGGTTCGCCGGTGGATTTGAGGAAGTTGACTACCTTGTGCACTTCTTCATCGGCAACAAACGCGCCGTGCACCCGTTGCGGATAGCCGGTGCCGGGTGGCAGGAACAACATGTCGCCCTGACCCAGCAGCGACTCGGCACCCATCTGGTCGAGAATGGTGCGCGAGTCGATTTTCGACGACACCTGGAACGCCATGCGGGTCGGGATATTGGCCTTGATCAGGCCGGTAATCACGTCCACCGACGGCCGTTGTGTCGCCAGGATCAGGTGAATACCGGCGGCACGGGCTTTCTGCGCCAGACGGGCGATCAGTTCTTCGATCTTCTTGCCGGCGACCATCATCAGGTCGGCGAATTCGTCCACCACCACGACGATGAACGGTAATACATCGAGCGGTTCCGGATCGTCCGGCGTCAGCGAGAACGGGTTGGTCAGCTTTTTGCCGGTTTTTTCCGCTTCTTTCAGCTTCTGGTTGTAGCCGGCAATATTGCGCACGCCCATTGCCGACATCAGCTTGTAGCGTTTTTCCATCTCTGCCACACACCAGTTGAGCGCGTTGGCGGCCAGCTTCATGTCGGTAACCACCGGCGCCAGCAGGTGCGGGATGCCTTCGTACACCGACAGTTCGAGCATTTTCGGGTCAACCATGATGAAGCGCACATCATGCGGCGACGATTTGTACAGCAGCGACAGGATCATGGTGTTGACGCCGACCGACTTGCCCGAGCCGGTGGTGCCGGCCACCAGCAGGTGCGGCATCTTGCCCAGATCGGCCACCACCGGCTTGCCGGCGATGTCCTTGCCCAGCGCCACGGTCAGGTGCGATGCCATCTGTGCGTACGGTTCGGACGAGAGGATTTCCGACAGGCGCACGATCTGCCGCTTCGGATTTGGCAGCTCGAGGCCCATATAGGTCTTGCCGGGAATGGTTTCGACCACGCGGATCGATACCAGGCCCAGCGCACGCGCCAAGTCTTTCATCAGATTGACGATCTGCGCGCCTTTCACGCCGACAGCCGGATCGATCTCGTAGCGGGTGATCACCGGGCCGGGGTAGGCGGCGACGATTTTGACTTCGACGCCGAAGTCGGCCAGCTTGCGCTCGATCAGACGCGAGGTATATTCCAGCGTTTCATGGGTAACGGTTTCCTGCAGGATTCCCGGCGGTTCCAGCAATGTCACCGATGGTAGCGAGCCGGAAGCGGTTGACACCGGCAGCGGCAGATCGTCGAACAGCGGTTTCTGGATTTCCTTGCGCTGCTCCTGCTCGATGGCCTTTTCCACCTTTTTCGCCACCGGCACTTCCAGTTGCGGCGGTTCGATGTGGATCGGTTCGGCCACTTCCTGTTTCTTCTTCTCGACCTTGACCTTCTCTTCGCGTTCGACCTTGGCTACCGCGCCAATTTTGCGATCCTGCCACGCCTCGTAGCTGTGAACGGTCCAGAAATATGCCTTTTCCAGCCAGGTGCCGAGCGATTCCATCACTTGCAGCCAGGAAATGCCGCTGAATACCGAAAAGCCGACTGCCATCATCGCCAGCATGATCAGCGTTGCGCCGGAGAAGCCGATCACCCGGTACAGCCAATCGCCGACAACGGCGCCGAGCATGCCACCCGGCGCCAGCGGCAACGGCGCTTTCATGCTGTACATGCGTAACGACTCCAGGCCGCAGCTGGCAAGCAGCAGCAGCATGAAGCCGCTGACCCTGATGAACGCTACCGGCTTGTTGGTGGCTTCGACCCGATCGATACGCTTGTAGCCCCACCAGATCGCGGTGATGCAGAACACTACCCACCACCAGGCGGAAAAACCGAAGATGTACAGCAACAGATCGGATACCCATGCGCCCAGCTCGCCGCCACGGTTCTGCATCTGCGGTTTGGTGGCGCTGTGCGACCAGCCAGGGTCGGCCGGGTGATACGACAGCAGGATCAAAACCAGATAAATCGCTGCGACTACCAGCACCAGCCACCACGATTCGCGCAGCAAACTGGCGATGTGCGGTGGCAGCGGTGAGCGCTGATTCGGGACTGCTTGGGCTTTTTTGAAGAAATTCATATGGATACCGCACCAACTAAAAGCATTTTGTGATGATTATAGCTGTTAACGGCTGCGGCGGGGCAAAGCTTGAGCCCGACGTGAATGAGGAAATTCCTGCGCTATGCAGCGGGCGTCCTGCTGCGCTGCGCCAGCCTATTCCAGATACTGTTTTTGCCAGCCCAGATACAGGCGGTAGACGTGCTGGCTGTAGCTGTCCTTGTCGGCGAACTGGTGTGGATCGATGGCGTCGAAGACGTAATAATTGGCACGGTTGTTGCGCGCGGTGACAAAATGCCACAGCTTGTGCAGCAGCGTTTGCGGATCGCGCCACTCGAACTCTTCCTGCGCTTCGTAGTGGATGAACAGCGGCAGGATCGGTATCCCGGTAGCCAGGCTGGCCTCAAAGGCGCCATAGCGGAACAGCGTGAACAAGCGTCGCCCCTTGCAGCCGCCTTCCGGGTAGAGTGCAATGCTTTTGCCCTGCTGCAGCGCGTCGATAATCGATTGCAGCGCGGCCTTGCGCGAATCGGCCGATTCGCGCTGTACGAACAGGGTGCCGCAGGCGGCGGCAATGCGGCCGACAAACCACCAGTCCCGAACCTCGATCTTGGCCAGCGAGGTGACCGGAAACAGCGCTGGCACGCCGACGTCTTCGAACGCCGATGGATGGTTGGCGATCAGAATGTATTGTTGCGGCAGCCGCAGGGCATTTTTCTGGTGCAGGCGCAGGTCAACGTTGACCGCTCGCACAAACACCCGGCACCAGGCATGGAACAACGGTGGATAGAATTTCTGCAGCAGTATCCGCGGTAGCAGTGCCAGTGCCAGCATCAGCAGGGTGAACAGCAGCAGGTCGATCCAGCCGGCGATTATGCGCAGCCAGCGCGCCAGAAACAGCAGCATGCAACGCCTCCCGTCGATTTGTTCCTGATATGCAATATAGGCGACGGTGGGCGGTGACGAAGTGTCAGGCGAGGAATCCCTGCAGGCGCGATTCGATGATGCGCGGGTTTTCGCCGTTGCCGATGGCGGCCAGTCCTTCGACGAACATGGCTTTCAGCGTTACCTGATGCTCAATGTGCGCTTTCAGCTTGTTGGCTATCGGCAGGAACAGCAGGTTGGCGCTACCGACACCGTAAATGGTGGCGACGAAAGCGACGGCAATGCCGCCGCCGAGCTTGGACGGATCGGACAGATTTTCCATTACGTGAATCAGTCCCAGTACCGCGCCGAGAATGCCGATGGTCGGGGCATAGCCACCGGCGGCATCCCAGATTTTGGCGGAACGGCGCAGGCGCTCTTCGTAAATGTCGATTTCCAGCTCCAGCGCGGTACGCAGCGCGCCCGGCTCGGTGCCGTCAACCAGCATTTGCACGCCTTTTTTCATGAATGGGTCGCGTAGCCCGCCCAGCTGCGCTTCCAGCGACAGCAGCCCGCCTTTGCGCGACGAATGGCTCCATTCGATCAGGGTGCGGATCAGCTGGCGCGGTTCGTAGGCCGGCGGCAGGAAAACCCATTTGGCCAGTTTCACGCCCTCGATGAAAACGTGGGCGCTGCACTGCAGCATCACCGCACCGATGGTGCCGCCAAAAACGATCAGGAATGCCGTGAGCTGCAGCAGCGAGGCGATATGGCCGCCTTCCAGCGCCTGTCCGCCGAGGATGGCGGTGATTGCGAGGAGGATGCCGATCAGGCTGATGATGTCGAATTTTTGCATGGGCGCTATCGGAAGTCCCTGGTTGCGGATTGCTGCCAACGCGGCGGGTTCTGCTTACTTTAGCCAATCTTTCAGCTTGGTGCGCAGTCGCGCGACGGCCTGACTGTGTAGCTGGCACACGCGCGATTCGGAAACGCCGAGCACTTCGCCGATTTCCTTCAGATTCAGTTCTTCGTCGTAATATAACGCCATCACCAGTTTCTCCCGCTCCGGCAGCGTGTCGATGGCGCCGACCAGCCCGATGTGAAAGCCGCGGTCGTCGACAATATCGATCGGATTGGAGCCATGGTCGGCTTTCAGCGCATCGAGCTGATCGTTGTCGCCGTCGTCGCCATTGTCTTCGTAATGAATCAGCTGATAGCCACGTGCGTCGTCCAGCATCTGCTGGTAGTCGGCCAGCGGCAGGCCCATTTCGCGGGCGATGTCCTGCTCGGTCGGTGCGTGGCCAAGCCGGTGTTCCAGTTTGTGGATAGTATTTTCGATATTGCGCAGATTCTTGCGGCTGCTGCGCGGCATCCAGTCGGCGTCGCGCAGTTCGTCGAGCATCGCGCCGCGTACCCGTTGCGTCGCATAGGTTTCAAACTGCGCGCCCTGGCTGGCATCGAAATTGTAGGCGGCTTCCATCAGGCCGATCATCCCGGCCTGGATCAGGTCGTTGACGTCGACGCTGGCCGGCACCCGGGTCATGAAATGGTAGGCGATGCGCTTGACCAGCGGCGCGAACTGCCGGATGCGATCTTCGGGAGTAATACCGATATCGGGTTTATACATGAGTGCCGCTGGATTCAGTGATTCATGCCTTCGGCCAGGGCACGGCTGCTCTGGATCAGGCGGTGGACAAAGCTGGTCGGTGTGGTCAACATGCCTGCCGGTTGCGGCCAGGTTTCCATTGCCGCCGCCAGCTGCACGAAGGCGCAGCTCGAATCGGCATCGGGGAAGGCGCTTACCACTGGCTGCAGCAGACGGTTGGCGCGCGCCAGCCGGTCGTCTTCGGGAACGAAACCGATCAGCCGCAACGAGACGTCGATATAGCGTCCGGCCACTTCGACCAAGCGCCGGAACAGTGCCTGCGCTTCGCTCAGGCTGTTGACGCGGCTGATCAGCACACGGAAGCGGTGCTGCCCGTATTCGCGGTGCAGCAGCTTGATGATGGTGTAGGCATCGGTGATCGATTCGGCACGGTTGCTGATCACCACGACGTTTTCCTCGGCGGCCAGGTTCAGACTGGGAAGCGGGTTGGTCGCAGCCGAACGGGCATCCACCAGTATCAGGTCAACGGTCGAGGTCAGCTGGCTGAATTCGAACGCGAGCCGGTCTTCTTCATAGGCGTTGAGCTTGGCCAGGCTTTCCGGGCTGGCCGATATCTGCATCAGCTCGCCGCCACCGGGCAGGCCCTGCAACGCTTTTGCCAGCGGCAGACGCTGGCGCAGCACTTGTTCCAGATCGATGCCGCCACGCAGGCCGCAACGGGTGGCAATATTGTGCGTGCCGATGTGCTCGTCGAGCACCAGTACGTGCTTGCCCTGATCGGCCATGGCCCGCGCCAGATTGATTACCACGCTGGTGGTGCCGGTGCCGCCGCGTCCGCCGTTGAAGCAGATGCTGCGGGTGCGGTCACGCGCAATCAGCTTGCGCAGCCCGGCGGCCTGATCTGCCTGCCAGTCAGCCATTCATGCCTCCGGCGTTGCTGATGCGTCCCTGATCGGAATTGGCGCCAAGAAATAGCGGGTATTCCTCGGCACGCAAGGTGTAGGCGGAATGTTCCGGCTCGGTCTTGAATGAGCGGTCGAGCAGATACAGCGGGTTCGGCAGATGCAGGTCTTCCGGCACACGCTGGCCGTTGGTGACGTAATGCAGCGGCAGTTTGTGACGGATGATCACGTCGAGACTGCTGCCGAGCGACATCGCCTCATCCAGCTTGGTCAGGATCGCGCCGGACAGACCGCCGCCCTGCTGATAGCAGCGCACCACGTCGTCGAGCGTGGTGCCCTGCGCGGTTGCCGATACCAGCAGGATGCGCTCCACATCGCTGCCATTGCCGGCCAGTAGCGCGATCTGCTCAGTCAGCCGCTTGTCGCGCTGGCTCATGCCGACGGTATCGATCAGCACCAGGAAGCGGTTGCCGAGGTCGGACAAGGTCAATTGCAGATCGTCTTCATCCTTGACCGAGTACACCGGTACACCGAGGATTTTGCCGTAAATGCGCAACTGGTCGTGTGCGCCGATCCGGTAGCTGTCGGTCGTAATCAGTGCAACATTGCTGGCACCGTGCTTGAGCGTGCAGCGTGCGGCAATCTTGGCCACCGTTGTGGTCTTGCCGACTCCGGTCGGGCCGACCAGTGCGATCACTCCGCCGCGTTCGATCAGATCCTTGCCCGGTGCAATTACCGGTAGATTGCGCTGCAGCGCGGTACGAATCCATTTCATTCCGGTGTCGATGTCGTAACTCGCCGGCATATGCTCCATCAACTGCCGGGTGAGGGCAGGGCTGTAGCCGAACGACAGCATGCGACGGAAGATTTCCAGCTTTTCCGGCGAATGTTTTTGCAGGTCGCTCCAGGCAAAACCCGCCAGCTGGCCTTCCATCATCTGGCGCAGGAATTTCAGCTCCTTGACGATGTCGCGCATCGCCTCGCCGGCCACGGCCTCGCCCGCTTGCTGCGCAGCTGCGGCAGGCTTGGCCGGCGGGGTTTCTTCGACATCGTCGATGACGTAGCGCTCGGTTCGGCGCGGCTTGAGCTCCGGTTCCGGACGAACGCTGGCGGCCGGCTCGGGACGCGGCGCAACGAATGGCCGCGGTTCGGTTTTCGGAGCTGCGGCCGCTGTGGCGATTGCCGGCTGCGAAATGGCGGCGATGAACGCATCGTCGGCACTTGCGTCGTCTTCTTCCGGCAGCGCATAGGTACGCTGGATATTCTGGCTGCGAGCGTTGCCCGCGGGGGCAGCCGGTGTGGACGCGGCGCGGGCGCCGGCCTTGGCCGGGTTGCCGGTATTGGTAAGGGTGGCGACGTCGGCATCCGATACCGCCATGATTTCCACGCCACCGCCGGCGATCTGGCGGTTCGCCAGAATCAGTGCATCCGGACCCAGTGCGTCGCGCACCTGGCGCAACGCATCGCGGGTGTTGGTGCCGTAGAATTTCTTGACGATCATGCCGCACCGTCCATTGCGTCAACGGCGGCGGAGAATCTGCGATGGATGCGGCGGCGCGCGGGCGCGCAAGCCGGCATGGTTGACTCCGTGATCATGTCGATGGTGTCGGTCATTGTCCCAGTTCCGGGGTCGCGGCGGCTATCTCCGGCTGGCCGCTGCGATGCAACAACGCCGCATCCGTCAACCCTGTCAGGCTCGCCCTCCGATTACCGCGACGACTCTTATATTCTTAGTATCTGGTATCTCGTTATGGGATACAACCCGCAACTGCGGTACGCTGCGGCGCACAAAACGCGACAGCAACGCCCGCAATGCGCCGGGAACCATCAATACCGCCGATTGCCCCGCCTGTTCGCGCATTTCCGTGGCTTGTGCCGCCTGTTGCAGCAGCGCTTCCGCCAGGCCCGGCTCGAAACCGCCGCCACTGCCGCCCTTGGCCTGCACTGCCTGCATCAGGATCTGCTCCAGTTGCGGGTCGAGCGCGATCAGCTCAAGTTCATCAGTATCCCCGAATATTTGATGGATAATAGCACGTCCCAGCGCGGCGCGAACGGCATTGGTCAATTCGTCGTTGTCCTGGGTGCGTGGATAGTGGTCGGCCAGTGTCTCCAGTACGGTGCGCATGTCGCGGATGTGCACACCGTCTTCCAGCAGGCTTTGCAGTACTTTCTGCACTACGCCGATCGGCACCAGCTTGGGCACGGTTTCTTCCACCAGCTTTGGCACTTCCTTGGCTACGTGGTCGAGCAGTGCCTGGACTTCCTCGCGGCCGAGCAGCTCGGCGGCATGCTGGTTGAGGATGTTGGACAGGTGCGTGGCGACCACGGTGCTGGCATCGACCACGGTATAGCCAAGCGTCTGTGCCTGTTCGCGCTGGTTGGCGTCGATCCATACTGCCGGCAGGCCGAATGCCGGGTCGCGCGTCTGCGTGCCTTGCAGCTCGCCCAGTACCCGCCCCGGATTGATGGCGAGGAACATGCCGGTGTAGGCATCGCCGCGGCCGACATCGACACCTTTCAGTGTGATCCGGTACTGGTTCGGCTTGAGTTCCAGATTGTCGCGAATGTGTACCGCCGGCACCAGGAAGCCCATGTCCTGGGCGATTTTCTTGCGGATGCCACGTATCCGGCGCAGTAGTTCGCCGTCCTGATTGCGGTCGACCAGCGGGATCAGCCGGTAGCCGACCTCCAGCCCGACCAGATCGACCGGCTGTACGTCGGCCCAGCCGACTTCCTGCAATTCCGGTGCCGCCGGTGCGGCCGGCATTTCCGGTGGCGGCGGTGGTGCTTCCAGAGCGCGTTTTTCGCGCTGATCCTGCATATAGGCCAAGCCGCCCAGCGCTGCAGCCATGATCAGGAACGGAATATGCGGCATGCCGGGAATCAGCCCCAGCAGGCCCAGAACTGCGCCGGAAATCTGCAGTACCTGGGTACGCTGGAACAGTTGTCCGATCAACTGCTGCGACATGTCTTCGTCGGTGCCGACGCGGCTGACGACGATACCGGCTGCAGTAGAGATGATCAGCGCCGGTATCTGCGCCACCAGGCCGTCACCGATGGTCAGCAGGGTGTAGTTGTTGGCTGCCTTGGCAAAGTCCAGATCGTGTTGCAGCATGCCGACCAGCAGGCCGCCGACAACGTTGATCACCATGATCAGAATGCCGGCCACGGCATCGCCGCGCACGAATTTGCTGGCACCGTCCATGGCGCCGAAGAATTCGGCTTCCTGTGCAATTACCGAGCGGCGCTTGCGTGCTTCGTCTTCGCCGATCAGGCCGGCATTGAGGTCGGCGTCGATCGCCATCTGCTTGCCCGGCATCGCATCCAGCGTGAAGCGGGCGCTTACTTCGGCGATACGGCCGGCGCCCTTGGTGATCACCACGAAGTTGATCACGATCAGGATGATGAACACGACGATACCGACCGCGTAGTTGCCACCCACCAGGAAGTGGCCGAACGCCTCGACCACCTTGCCCGCGGCATCCGGTCCGGTATGGCCCTCCAGCAGCACCTGGCGCGTCGACGCCACGTTCAGCGACAGCCTGAGCAGCGTGGTGATCAGCAGCACCGTGGGAAACGCGGAAAACTGCAACGGCTGCGTGGTGTAGAGGCTGACCAGCAGCACCATGATCGACATTGCGATATTGAACGTGAACAGCAGATCGAGCAGGAACGGCGGCAGTCTCAGGATCATCATTGCGAGGATCAGGAGAATCAGCACCGGTCCGGCCAGGCGGTTCAGGTTCATGCCACCCAGCAGCGGCAGTTTATTGGCGGGTGCTTCCATGCGTTTCGGTTAGTTGACAGGAGGTCGCGTGAGTAAGGCGCAAGTATAACTGCTTGCCGATTTGCTTATGATTTATTCCGGTGCGGCCGGTGCGCTGGCTTGGGCCTTGGTTTCCGGGTCCATATCCAGGGGCACCGGCAGTTGGTCCGGCTCGGTCGGAGCAATACCGCCCTCGCTCTGGTAGTGCTTGAGCTGGTAGACATACGCCAGCACCTCGGCCGCCGCGGTGTAGAGCCGGGCAGGGATTTCCTGCCCCAGTTCGGCGTTGAAATACAGCGCACGGGCAAATGGCGGTGTGCGCAGGATGGCCACGTTATTTTCGCGCGCCAGTTCGATGATGCGTTCGGCGACCAGGTGCGCGCCTTTGGCAACCACCGCCGGCGCAGCCATGCTGCTGCTCTGGTAGCGCAGCGCCACCGCGTAGTGCGTCGGGTTGGTGACGATCACGTCGGCTTTCGGCACTTCTGCCATCATGCGGCGCCGCGCTGCCTCGCGCTGCATGGCGCGGATACGGCCCTTGATGTGTGGATCGCCTTCCGATTCCTTGGATTCCTGGCGCAGCTCTTCCTTGGTCATGCGCAGGCTGCGGTTGTAGTTCCACAACTGGAACGGCACGTCGAACACCACCAGCAGGATCATCGAACCGATCACCATTTCCATGGTGAAACCGACCAAGTGTGCAGTATGGGCAAAGCTCGATTCGAGCGATTCGGCACTCAGGCCGATGAATTCGCCGCGCTCCTTCCAGATCACGTACACCGCAACCCCGCCGATCAGGCCGGATTTGAGAATGGCCTTGAGCATTTCGGACAGCGCCGAGACGGAAAACATGCGTTTCAAGCCGCCCATCGGGTCGAGCTTGCTGAAATCCGGCGTCAGCGGTTCGGTTGTGAACAGCCAGCCGCCCAGCAGTAGCGGCGCCAGCGCGGCCGCCAGCGTTACTGCCAGCAGGAATGGCATGAATGCCTGCAACGCATCGAAACTGAACTGCTGCAGCAGTTCCACCATCTGTTGCGGATGGCGCAGCTGCGCGCGATCGAAGGTCAGACTCTTGCGCGCGATCTGTGCCAGCTGGGCAAAGAAACGGTCGCCCATGAAAACCAGTGTCGATAGCCCGCTCATCAGTACTGCGAATGTCACCAGTTCGCGCGAGCGGGCGATGTTGCCTTTGCGGCGCGCCTCTTCCAGCCTTCGGGGCGAGGCGTCTTCCGTTCGTTCCTGATCGCTGTCTTCGGCCATGGTCTCGGGTCACTATCGATTGCCGCCAGTCTAGGTGGCGCACAGCCTGTCTTGCAAGTGGATTGGCACTGTCTAGAATGCGTCTGTAATGGATGTATTTTTCAGGATTATCCCGCAATGGCCGCTGTCGCTGCTTATCCCAAGAATGTCGGCCGTTTTCAGGTCATCAAGCTGCTCGGCAAGGGCGGTCACGGTGCCGTCTATTTTGCCCACGATCCGCAACTGCAGCGCCCGGTGGCGCTGAAAACCGTACGCGTCGATCGCCAGTCGCCGCAGGCGCTGCAGGCATTGATCGCCGAGGCGCGCACCGTTAGCAGCCTGCAGCACCCCAATATCGTCACGGTTTACGATCTGGTGCAGGACGAAGGCCAACAGTACATGGTGCTGGAGTACGTCGAAGGGCAGACGCTGGCGCAAATGCTCAAAGGGCGGCCGCTGGAAAAACAGCAGGCGCTGCAGATCACGCTGCAGATACTGGATGGCCTGGCGTATGCGCATGCCAGGCAGATTCTGCATTGCGATATCAAGCCGGCGAACATCATGATCGATGCCAACGCCACCGCACGCATTATGGATTTTGGCATTGCCAGACCGGTCGGTGCTGCCGACGGCGGTGCCGGCACGCCCAATTACATGGCGCCGGAAGCGGTCGCCGGCAAGGCGCTGGGCGAGGCTGCGGATGTGTTCGCTTGCGGCATGGTGCTGTACGAAATGCTCACTGGCCGGCCGGCAGTCAGCGGCGACAATGTGTTCGCGATCATGAACCGCATCGCCAACGAATCGTTTGCCGCACCGTCGTCGCTCAATCCGGAAGTCGATGAAAAACTCGACGATATCGTGCAGCGCGCGCTGCTGAAAAACCCGAATGATCGCTTTGCCAGCGCCGACAGCCTGCGCACCGCGCTCAAGCAATACCTGCAGCCCGTCGCAGCGGAGCCAAGTAGTGAAGATGCCGCGACTGCGCAGAGCACGCTGGAGTTTTTGTTGCGCCGCATCCGGCACAAGAGCGATTTTCCGGCGTTATCGCAGGCAATCAGCGCGATCAACAAGATTGCCAATGCCGATGCCGAAAGCCTGCATGTGCTGTCGTCGACCATTCTCAAGGACTTTTCCCTGACCAACAAGCTGCTGCGCCTGGTGAATTCGGCCACCTACAGCCAGTTTGGCGGCACCATCAGCACCATTTCGCGCGCCGTGGTGATTCTGGGCTTCGACACCATCCGCAATCTGGCAATCACTTTGATCCTGTTCGAGCATTTGCAGAACAAGAATCAGGCCATTCATTTGCGCGACGAGATCATCCTTGCCTTTTTCGGCGGGCTGACGGCGCGCTTGGTGGATCAGAAGCTCGGTGGCAAGGTGCATGAAGAGGTGTTCATTTGCACCGTGTTTCATCACCTCGGGCGTTTGCTGGCAACGTTCTATCTCTACGACGAAGCGGTGGAAATCAAGAAGCAGGTCAAGGCCGGCGCCGATGAGGAAAAGGCGGCGCTGGCTGTGCTCGGCATGGCGTATGCCGATCTGGGAATCGGCATTGCGCGGGCATGGAACTTCCCCGACAAGATCGTGCAGAGCATGGAACCGATCCGCGACGACAAGGCCAAGAAGCCGCATTCGTCGCCGGAACGTCTGAAGCTTGTCGCCTGTCTTGCCTCCGATCTGGTTGGACTGGCTGCCGATGGCAACACCAAGGATCGCGCCAGACGGCTGAGCCAGGTGGCACAACGCTACGGCTCGGCGCTGCCGTTCTCCGAGGCAGACCTGACCCGGCTGGTGGACGAATCGGTCAAGGAGTTCGCGCGCGAGGCGAGCATTTACGGCGTCAACTCCAGCCGCAGCGAAGTGCTGCGCAACGCGCGTCAATGGGCCGGCCTGGAAACAGGTGCGGGCGCCGCCGGCGATACGGTGGATACGCTGGATCGCGAATTCGAGCAGACCAGGGTGATGGAAGCCCAGGCAGCGTCGCCGATCGATCCGCAGGATCGCAAGACGGTGCTGTCGGCCGGAATCCAGGACATCACCAATACGCTGGTCGATTCGTACAACTTGAACGACCTGTTGCGCATTATTCTCGAAACCATGTATCGCGGCATGGGCTTCGACCGGGTAATCCTGTGTACGCGCGACATCCGCAGCAATTCGATGCCGGCGCGCATCGGTTTCGGTGCCGATGCCGACAAGCTGCTCAAGTCTTTCGTGGTGCCGCTGGGCAAGTCGCACGACGTGTTTCAGGTGGCCATCGACAAGCAGGCGGATATCTTTCTTTCCGATATCGATGCCGCCAATATCTGCGACCGCATTCCGACGTGGTACCGCACGCTGATTGCTGCGCGCACCTTTATCCTGTTGCCGCTGGCGGTGGACAAGAAAGTCATCGGTATGTTCTATGCCGACAAGGCAGAGGCAGGCAGCCTGGTGATTCCGGCGCAGGAACTGAATCTGCTCAAGACATTGCGTAACCAGGCGGTACTGGCCATCCGCCAGAAACAGCTGGGTTGACCTCCAGGCCGCGTGGCGCCAAGGGCGCTGCATCGGTTCCGCTTCCATCGATCTCCTCGTGCATGCCGTTGTGCTGCCTGGTCATTGGCTTTTAACCTGAATTGGGTAGAATAGAGTCATAAATCTAATAAATTGTGCGCCGCAGCAAAAATCGCTTGACAGTGTTTTGCGGGTGACTAGAATGACCATTGGTGCGGTGCAATATTTTTTACAAATACGGAAAACGAGTGAGGTAAATCATGGTTAACGTTGAAAAACTGGCAGAACTGAACGAAGCCGGCCTGAACAAGGCCATCCGCGTGTCGAACATCGCTCTGGCTGGTATCGAGCGTCTGGTTTCGCTGCAGATCGAAGTGACCAAGGCAGTCATTAGCGAAAGCACTGAAAATGCCAAGGCTCTGGCACAGATCAAGGACGTTCAGGGTCTGGTTTCGCTGCAGTCGAACTTGAGCCAGCCGGCTCTGGACAAGGCAATGAGCGTTGCCAAGAGCTTTTACGAAGCCGCCAGCGCCACTCAGGCTGAACTGAGCAAGCTGGTTGAAGAAGAAATGAACGCAGCGAGCAAAAGCACTGCCGGCATCCTGGAAAACCTGCAGAAATACGCGCCGGCCGGTTCCGATACCGCGATGAGTGCAATCAAGTCGGCTATTGCTGCCGCTTCGAGCGCTTACGACACCGTTACCAAGACGGCACAGAAAGTCGCTTCGGAATTGGCTGAAGCCGGCGTCAATGCTGCTACCACCTCGGCCAAGGCTGCTGCCACTGCCAGCAACGCAGCCGCTGCCCGTCCGGCAGCCAAGAAAGCCGCCACAGAAAACTGATCTGACTGCGGTACTACGGCAAAAAACCCCGGGAGCGATCCCGGGGTTTTTGTTTTTGCCGCGGCCGCTTTTCCTCTGTGAGGGGCATGGCGTTGCTGGATTTTCATCTGTCTGAATCCTATACAGAATTTTCACGTGTTTGTACGCATACCCGGAGTCCAGCATGCGCCATTCGACCGAGCCTTGTTTCAACTGGTGGCAGTCTTATCTCGTGTTTGCCGTCCATTGTCGCCGTGCATTGCTGATCGGCATGCAGCAGACTGCCGAAATCTGGGCACAGGCATTGCGGGCGCCAGCGGTACCGTTGCTGCCTGTCGCAACCGAACAGCCCTGGTTGCGCACCTGGCTGTACTGGCAGGATTGCCTGCAGCAGTCGTTGCCTGGTACGCGCCTGCCGGAAGCGCTGGCGTTGTCGGCGTTGCTGGCCAAGCCGGCGGTGCACAGCGAGATCGGCGACAAGCTGCTGTTACAGCTGATTCGCCTGATGCCGCCCCCTGCCGGTAACCATGCGGTTGCCGGCCCGCCGCAGGGCAAGCCCCCGGCACGGCGCAGTCGTGGCAAGCCAGCAGACGGCCAGTGATGACTGGCCGTTTTGTTTGGTAAGCGGCAGGCTTCGCGCGAGGGGCCGGTAGCAGTTCCGGCATGGCATAATCTGCTGCTGTCCCCGGCGTACTGGCTTGCACGCAAGGCGTGCCAGCCGGTTATTTTTCAGGATGAATGGCAATGGTTTCAGTAGTAAGGCCCGCGGTTGGCGCTGCCGGGCAGTCAGAAGATGTGGCGGCGTGGCTGGAACGCCTTGGCGACGCTTATTCCGGGCAAGACCTGCAGTTGATTGGCAAGGCGCTGGAATTTGTTGCACCGCTGTACCGCGAACGCAGCCTGCCGCAGACTGGCGAAGATCTGTTCAGCCATGCGCTGGGCGCCGCGGCGGTGTCGGTGCAGTTGCGCCTGGATGGGCCGACAGTGGCCGCCACCTTGCTGTTTGCCACGCCGGACCTGCTCGACGATGCGCAGGAGCAGTTGCTGAGCCAGTTCGATGCGACCATTGCCGCACTGGTGGAAGGCGTGAGCCGGGTGCGCAAGATCCAGGAACTGCATTACATGGAGTCGCATCTGCTGCAGCCGGAGGAACGGCATCAACAGGCCGAGGCGCTGCGCAAGATGTTGCTGGCGATGGTCGAGGATATCCGCGCGGTGCTGGTGAAGCTGGCTTGGCGCACCCAGACCATGCACTACCTGACCAATTGCCCGGCCGACGTGGCGCGCGAGGTGGCGCGCGAGACGCTGGAAATCTTCGCCCCGCTGGCCAACCGCCTGG
>ERZ724505.923-NODE-923-length-17203-cov-7.009914_pt1 | contig 17203 bp, 10 predicted proteins | sample MGYA00376038_ERZ724505 | MGnify/ENA primary metagenome ERZ724505 (study PRJEB28724, sample SAMN07190884) | wastewater metagenome | isolation source: effluent of sewage treatment plant in Hong Hong | place: Hong Kong | collected 2016-03-17 ... | reverse complement strand
TGCCCAAGCTCAAGAGCATGAAGTCGCTGGTGTTCGGCTTGGGCTTCAGCCAGGTGGGCCTGACCATGCTCGGCACCCTGGTGGGTCACCTGGGCCTGGGCTACCTGATGGTGCAGTTCGGTCACCATGGCGGCCTGCTGGGCTGGGGCATCAACTGGCAAAGTGCGGTCGCTCTGGGCGGCGCGCTGGCCATGAGCAGCACGGCCATTGTGGGCAAGCTCATGTCGGAACGGCTGGAGCTGGAATCGGAACACGGCCGCCGCGTCATGGGCATCTTGCTGTTTCAAGATTTGGCCGTGGTGCCGCTGCTGGTGCTGATTCCCGCCCTGGGCGACAGCGCCAGCGAACTCACCCGAACCTTGGCCATTGCCGGCTTGAAAGCCGGCGTGCTGCTGACGGTGCTCCTGGCCGGTGGTCAGAAGCTGATGCACATGTGGTTCACCGTGGTGGCCCGGCGCAAGAGCGAGGAGCTGTTCATGCTCAACCTGCTGTTTGTCACCTTGGGCCTGGCCGCCTTGACCGAGCACTTTGGCCTGTCGCTGGCTCTGGGCGCCTTCATCGCCGGCATGCTGATTGCCGAAACCGAATACAAGCCCCAAGTGGAAACCGACATCCGGCCCTTCCACGACGTGCTGCTGGGCCTGTTCTTCATCACCATCGGCATGAAGCTCGACTGGCACAGCCTGATCGACCAATGGGCCCTGGTGCTCATGCTCACCACCCTGCCGGTGCTGTTCAAGTTCGGCCTCATCACCTCGCTGGCCAAGCTGTTTGGCGCCCCCACCGGCGTGGCCCTGCGCACGGGTCTGTATCTGGCCCAGGCCGGTGAATTCGGCTTCGTGCTGCTGTCGCTGGCCTATGACAACAAGCTGCTGCCCGCCAGCGTGCAAAGTCCGCTGCTGGCCTCCATGGTGCTGTCCATGCTGGCCACCCCGTTCATCATCATGTACAGCAACCGCATCGTGATGCGCCTGTCGTCTACCGACTGGCTGATGCAATCGCTGGCCATGACCAAGATCGCATCCAAGTCGATCAACACAGAAAAGCATGTGCTGATTTGTGGCTATGGCCGCAGCGGACAGAACCTGGCCCGCCTGCTGCAAAAAGAGCGCATTCCCTACATGGCACTCGACCTCGACCCCGACCGGGTCCACCAAGCCGCAGCGGCTGGGCAGAACGTGGTTTTTGGCGATGCCACCCGTCTGCAAAGCCTCAGCGCGGCGGGCCTGTCGCGGGCTGCGGCGGTGGTCGTCACCTACCCGAACACCGCTTCGGCACGCAAAATCTTGCGCCATGTTCATGAACACGCGCCCCAAGTGCCCGTGGTGGTGCGCACCCTCGACGACGCCAGCCTCGATGAACTGCAAACCGCTGGCGCCACCGTGGTGGTGCCCGAGGCCATCGAAGGCTCGCTGATGCTGGCCTCGCAGGCCCTGGTCCTGGCTGGCGTGCCCATTCGGCGGGTGTTCCGTCTGGTGCAAGACCAGCGGGCCGCCCGCTATGGCCTGTTGCGAGGCTACTTCCACGGGGCCGACGACGACAGCGTCGACGAACTCGAATTGCAGCGCCTGTCGTCGGTCACGCTCACGCAAGACTCCGACTGTGTGGGCTGCGTGCTGGGCGACATTTTGCGCACCCACGAACTCAAGGTCATCATCGTGTCAGTCCGCCGGGCCTCGGGCGCGGTGGTCGACCCCAGCGACGACCTGCCCCTGCTCGAGGGCGACACCCTGGTCCTATCCGGTCGGCCCCAAGATCTGAGCCGAGCCGCCAGCTTGTTGCTCAAAGGGTAAAAATCACACAGCGACAAGGGTCTCGCCCCTAGGCTGCCAGGCCCAAACGGGGCACACTCGGTCTCCCAGGAGAGGGAGACCATGGAACAAGCCAGCCAGAAAAATGCGCTGTCAGTGGTAACACGACGTCTGACACGGTACACCGTGATCTGGACAATCATCGTCATCGCGGCATCGGTGGCGATCATTCAAGACCGCGTCGAAGCACACCGCCACGAGCAAATCCAGGCCGGGCAACACCGGCTCGACAGCCTGCACGAATCGCTAGGGGTCACGTTTCAGCAACTCACGGCGCTGCCCCGCGCCCTGGGCCGGCAAAGCCATGTGGTCGATTTCCTCTCGCACATTCAAATCGACTCCAGCTCGTCGATGCCCGACAACGAGCGCAAAGCCTTGACCGACCGGCTCACTCGCCAGGCTGACGTTCGCGACATCAGCAGCACCCTGCGCGAAACCGCCATCGACTTCCAGGTCACCCAGATTTACCTGACCGACCCCTACGGCACCATCGTGGGCGACAGCTTGTTTGAAACTGCGGTCAACAACCTGGGGGGCAACCGCCGCACTCGCCAGTACTTCACCGAGGCCATCGAAAACGGCAGCGCCACGCAGTTCCTGGTCGGCCGCGTCACCAAAGTGCCGGGCTTCTATTTTTCCGCCCGTGTGGGCAACGCAGAAAAGCCCGGCGGGCTTGTCATCGTCAAACAAGAATCGCAAGCCCTTCAACGTCTGATGGGCGACGCCAGCCGCCAACTGTATGTCACCGACGGGCAAGGCGTGGTCTTGATGAGCAACCAAAGCCACGACGTTCTGCAGCGCATCGAAACCCCGGCCACGCGCAACGTGAGCGAGGCCATTTTCCTAAGTCTGTACCAGAAGGTTCCCGCCCTACTGGATTGGGAATTTGACTCTGTCCACGTGCGTGGCAAGAACATCACCACCGTTCGCAAGGGTGGCCACCGCTATCTGGTGTTGTCGACCCCCATGGCCTACGGCCATCTGCAAATCTGGAACCTCATTCCCACGGAAGGCGAATCGGGGGTGATCGCCGCATGGAGTGCCGGCATGGCTCTGGTGCTGCTGATGGGCTACGCCTTCCTGGCATTCCGTGACCAACGCGCCCAGCGCATCCAAACGCTCACCCAGGGTCAACGCGACTTGCAGGACATGGCCCAAGCCTTGCCCCTCACCGTATTCCGCTACCACCAGCCCGCCCAAGGCCCCGGGCATTTCACCTTCATTGGCGGCGGCCTGGAAGAACGCCTGGGCGTCACCCCTGACGAGCTCACACAAGACCCCACCCGCCCCTGGCGCATGGCGCAACTGCCCACCATGCGCCCGCCCACCCAGGGCGTGGAGTTTTCGGTGCAGCACCACAACCGCCACGTCTGGCTGAGTTGCCACAGCCAGGCCACGCACCACCCCGACGGCAGCCTCACCTTCAACGGCTACTGGGCCGACATCACCGAACGCAAACAAGTCGATGCCCGCTCGCAAGCCGTGTTCGAGCACGCCCCGTTCTGCTTCCTGTTCTTTGACTCTGACCTCGCCGTCACCCGCTGCAACCCGGCCGCCCTGGCCATGTTCGGCGCCCAAAGCGAGCAAGATCTCATCGGGCTGCGCCCCAATCTGCCGCCCATGAGCCCCCCCATGGCAGCAGATGACCAGGCCCTGGCCGACAAACTCGCCCACGTCCTCCAGCAGATCGAATCGGGCCAGATCATCCACTTCGAGTGGAAACACAGTCGCATGGATGGACGCGTGTTCGATGCCGACATCGTCGCCATTCCCTTTGACCACGACGGCAACCGCCAAGTCTGCGCCATCATCCAGGACATTACCGCTCGCAAACAGGCCGAAGCAGCCACCGTGGCGGCCCAGCAAGCCGCCGAAGCGGCCGCCTTGGCCAAGTCGCGCTTCCTGGCCAACATGAGCCACGAAATCCGCACCCCCATGAACGCCGTGCTGGGCATGACCCACCTGGCCTTGATGGACGACCTGCCCGAACGCGCGCACAACTACGTCGAAAAGGCCCACCGCGCTGCCGGCAACCTGCTGCAAATCCTCAACGATGTGCTCGACGTCTCCAAGATCGAATCGGGCAAGCTCGAACTGGAGGAAATCGACTTCCAACTCGAAACCGTCATCAGCAACATGGCCGATGTGCTGGGCGTCAAGGCCGAAGAAAAGGGCCTGGAATTGCTCTTCACGGCCCCGCCCGACATCCCCACCTCGCTGATTGGCGACCCCACCCGTCTGGGCCAGATCCTCATCAACCTGGGCAACAACGCCATCAAGTTCACCAATCAGGGCGAAGTCCTCATCGGTTGCGAAGTCCAGCGCCAGGACCCCCGCGAAGTCACCCTGCACTTTTGGGTACGCGACACCGGCATCGGCATGAGCACCGAACAGATCGAACGCCTGTTCCAGCCCTTCACGCAGGGCGACAGTTCCACCACCCGGCAATTCGGCGGCACCGGCCTGGGCCTGACCATTTCGCGCCAGCTCACCGAGCTCATGCAAGGCCAAATCTGGATCGACAGCCAACCCAGCCGCGGCTCCACCTTCCACTTCACCGCCCGCTTCGGCATCCAGAAACAAGTCAGCAACCGCCGCGCCTTGATGGCCAGTGAACTGCAAGACAAGCGGGCCCTGCTGGTGGACGACAACCCAGCTGCCCGCGACGTCATGGGCGAGATGATTCGCCGCCTGGGCCTGAAAGTCGACGTGGCCAACGGCGGCGAACAAGCCCTGGCCTTGATGGAACAAGCCCAAAAAGCCGGCCACCCCCATCAGGTGCTGCTGACCGACTGGAAAATGCCCGGCATGGACGGCATCGAGTTCGCGCGACAGGCCCTGTCCATGCCGCCCGAGCATCGTCCCTGCGTGCTACTGGTCACCGCATTTGCCCGGGAAGAAGCGGTGAAGGCGGCCGAAGGTGTGGGCCTGTCGGCCGTCATCACCAAACCCGTCACCCCCTCCACCTTGCTCGACACCCTGGCGCAATCTTTGGGCCAGGAAGTGGCGCCCACCTCCAACGTGCGCAACACCAGCAAGATTCTGCAAAAAGCCCAGCGGCAACTGGCAGGTGCCAGGGTGCTGCTGGTGGAAGACCAGCCCCTGAACCAGGAACTGGCCTGTGATCTGCTGGAACGCGCCGGCCTCAGCGTGGTCACGGCCATCAATGGCCTCGAAGCCCTCAACAAACTGCGCACCGACGGCCCCTTCGACGGCGTGCTCATGGACTGCCAGATGCCCGTCATGGACGGCTACACCGCCTCCCAACGCATCCGCGCCGAAGCGGCCTGGGCCAACCTGCCCATCATCGCCATGACGGCCAGCGCCATGGCCTCTGACCGCGACCGCGTGCTGCCCCTGACCCGCTCGCTCGACACCGTCGACGGCCTGGCCCGCTGCATGGGCAACCTCGACCTCTACCGCCGACTGGTCAAAGGCTTCGCCAAAACCCAGCAGAACTTCGCCGAACAGTTCGCCGCGGTCGCCCAAGACACGGAACAAACCATCCAGGTGGCCCACACCCTCAAGGGCCTGGCCGGCAACATCGGCGCCAAGAAACTGCTGGCAGCGGCCAACGAACTGGAGCAAGCCCTGCACAACGGGCTCGACACCCAAGCCCCGCTGCAACAAACCATGGACGAGTTGCCCCTGGTGCTGGCCGACATCGACTTGGTGGTTCAGCAAGACGAGCCGCCATCGGTCGACACGGCCAAAAAACTCGTCCTCGACACCAACCTGCAACCCTACTGGTCACGCCTTCTCCAACTGGTGACCGACAACGACGCCCATGCCGGCGACGTGATGCAAGAAGTGCTGCAATCGTGGCCCGAACTGCATCAGGTCAAAGTCATTCAACAGCTCAAGAAAGCCCTGGAGCAATACGACTTCGACCGGGCCGCCCAATACCTCAAGCAGCTCAACCCACCATCACAAGGGTGAGGCGTCGGTCATGGCGCCGCGCTCGTCGGCGTACAGCTCCATCACCTTGAGGATTTCAAACTGCTGCTGCAGGAAACAGTCGAGCAGATTGGGGTCGAAATGTCGGCCCCGCTCCTCGGTCATGATGGCCAAGGCCTGCGACACCGGCAGCGCCTCCTTGTAGGGGCGCCTGTTCACCAACGCATCAAACACATCGGCAATGGCCACAATGCGGCCAAACAGGGGAATCTGCTCGCCCTGCAAACCTTGGGGGTAGCCTGTGCCATCCCAACGCTCGTGGTGCGTCAGGGCAATCGAGCGGGCCGTGGCCAGCAGTTCATTGTCATGCTTGCCAATGATGTCAGCCCCTATTTGCGGATGCTGACGAATCACCTTGCGCTCGTCTTCATCCAAAGGACCGGGCTTGAGCAAGATCTGGTCAGGAATCCCAATCTTGCCCACATCGTGCATGGCCGCCGTCTGGAACAGCAACTGCAGTGACTCAGGCCCCAGACCCGCCTGCTGCCCGATCAGACGGGCAATGTGGCTCATGCGGATCACGTGGTTGCCGGTTTCGTTGTCCTTGAACTCGGCGGCACGCCCCAGTCGGCGAATGATCTGCTGGCGTGTGGCCAACAACTCGCTGGTGCGCTGCGCCACCATGCGCTCCAGCTCACGCGTCTGGTCAAACAAGGCCAGGTGCGTGCGCACGCGAGCCTGCACCAGCGGCGGGCTGATCGGCTTGGTGATGTAGTCCACCGCGCCAATCGCCAGGCCCAGGCTTTCATCTTCCACCGTCGACATGGCGGTCACGAAAATGATCGGAATGCGGCGCCGGTCGGGGTTGGCCTTGATGCGACGACACACCTCATGCCCGCTCAGGTCAGGCATCATGATGTCGAGCAGGATCAGATCGGGCGGCTCGTCGGAATAGGCAATCTGCAGGGCCTTCTCACCCGAGGTGGCCACCTTGATCCGGTAATCCTGCCCCAGAATGCGAGACAGCAACTCGATGTTTTGAGGCGAGTCGTCGGCCACCAAAATGGTGGGGCGCCGCAAGCTGCTGCCAAGCACCATGATCAGGCCGACGGGATGTGTCTCTCCATGTTGGCGCGCATGCGCACCGCCATCACGGCACCGGCTGCCCGCACCACTTCCACGGCCACCGAGGGCACGCGTGCAGCCAACTCTTCAAAACGAGGCAAACGCAAGGCAAACACCACGCAAGGGGTCATTGCCTCCACATTGGCCGTACGGGGGCCATCAGCAAACAGGCCTGGCTCGCCAATCATGGCGCCGGGGCGCAAGATGGCAATGCGCGAAGCGCCTGGCGCCAGCCCGGTCACAAACACCTGCAACGAACCCTGGCCCAGAAAGTACACCGTGCGATCGTGGTCGCCTTGCTTAACGAGCAAATCACCCGCACGCAACTCGTGCCGGGTCAGGTACTGCCCGAAAGTGCGCCATTGCTGTGGATCCAGTCGCGGACGGAAAGCGTCTTCCGTGTTCAAGGTCTGAATCGCCTGAATCAGCTCGGTAACCTGCATCTTCGCCTCAAGCTTCCAAAAGATCGCGCATGCGCGCGAGACCGGACCATTCTATCGATCACGACCGAGGCGCGGTCAACGTGTTGCGTGCAGGCTATTTGCCAATGCAGAACCGCGTGAAGATCTCGCCCAGCAGATCGTCCGACGAAAAGGCGCCGGTGATCGTTCCCAGTGCATTGTGCGCCAGCCGTAACTCTTCCGCCATCAGGTCCAACGCGCCATCGGCCAATGCGGCATGGGCTTGGGCGGCTTCCACGTGCTCACGCGCCTGGCGCAAAGACTGCACATGACGCTGACGGGCAATGAACACCCCCTCCTGCGCTGCCTGCCAGCCCGCCAGTCGCAACAAAGTCTGGCGCAAAGCCTCCAGCCCCTGCCCGGTTCGGGCCGACAACGCCACCCATTCCTGGCCCTCCGCCAAAGCAGGCACACAGGCTGCGCCTGGGTCGTCCACTTTGTTGAACACATGCACCACCGGCACATGGCTGGGCAAACGCGTGGCAATCTCGGCATCGGCTGCCGCATACACCCCGTCTTGCAAGCGGGTCAGGTCATGCAAAAACAGCACCGCGTCGGCCCCTTCGATGGCCTCCCAGCTGCGGGCCATGCCAATGCGCTCCACCTCGTCGGTGGCCTCGTGATCAGCGCGCAGCCCGGCCGTGTCGATCACATGCAAAGGCACGCCTTCGATCTGAATCGTCTCACTGACCTTGTCTCGCGTGGTGCCAGCAATGGGGGTGACAATGGCCAACTCTGCTCCGGCCAAGGCATTCAGCAAGGAACTTTTCCCTGCATTCGGCTGCCCGGCCAGCACCACTTGCAGACCCTCACGCAGCAAGGCACCCTGCTTGGCCTGGCCCAACACGGTGTCAAGCTGGTCGGCAATGCGCTGCAACTTGCCGCGCGCATCGGCCTTTTCCAGGAAATCGATTTCCTCTTCGGGAAAATCCAGAGTCGCTTCCACCAACATGCGCAGATTGATCATGCGATCGCGCAGGTCTTCGATTTCCTTCGAAAACACGCCCCCCAGTGAACGGCTGGCCGACCGGGCTGCCGCCTCGGTGCTCGCATCAATTAAATCGGCAATGGCTTCAGCCTGGGCCAGATCGATCTTGTCATTCAAAAAGGCACGCTGGGTGAACTCACCGGGCTCGGCCAGGCGCAAACCCGGCAAACGGGCACGACCCAGTTCCGGGTCGGCCTCGGCCGCCGCCTCCAGGCAACGGGCCAGCAACAACTGCATCACCACCGGGCCGCCATGGCCCTGCAGCTCCAGCACATCTTCACCGGTGTAGCTGTGCGGCCCAGGGAAATACAGCGCCAGCCCATGGTCAATGGCCTCGCCCCGCGCATCACGAAACGGACCATACACGGCCTGACGTGGAGGCAACGCTCGGCCCACCAGCGCCTGGATCAGCTCGCCCAGTCCCTTGCCCGACACCCGCACAATGCCCACCGCCCCACGGCCCGACGCCGTGGCAATTGCCACAATGGGTTGGGTCCGTTCACTCCACGCCATGCCACTCATCCTCTTCTGTCATGCCCTACCGAATAGGGTGTAGGGGCTCGATTGTCATCTGCCTTGAACCCGACGGCTCTGGCCCAGCCCAATGAGCGTCACACACCATTCATGGTTAACCCTTAAATTGGCATCCAAATTGCATGGCACGAAATGTCCAAGCATTCATGCACACAAACCGGGAGCCCACCATGACCAATCTGCTCAACGACCTGATTTTCATCAGCCAATCTGGCAACGAGTTGCCCATCTGGCCCCTGCTGGCGGCTTCTCTGCTTGCCGCCATTTCCATCTTGCGCCGCCGCCGTTCCGACTGACACCTTAGCCAGGCACACGCCAAACTGGTGCACACATAAAAAAACCGCCTGACATTCAATCAGGCGGTTTTCATTTCAAAGCCAGCTCAGGATGTTCAGTTCTGGACACCCAGTTGCTTGTTGATCATCCACTGCTGTGCAATCGACAGCACGTTGTTGGTGAACCAGTACAGCACAAGACCCGCTGGGAAGAAGAAGAACATCACCGAGAACAGCAGCGGCATGATCCACATCATCTTGGCCTGAATGGGATCAGGTGGGGTGGGGTTCAGCCAGGTCTGCAGCAAGGTCGAAGCCGTCATCAAGGCGGGCAAGACAAAGAATGGGTCCTTCACCGACAAGTCAGTGATCCAGCCAATCCAGGGTGCATTGCGAATTTCCACCGAAGACGACAGCACCGAGTACAGCGCAATGAACACGGGGATCTGGATCAGGATGGGCAAGCAGCCGCCAATCGGGTTGACCTTTTCCTCGCGGTAGATCTTCAGCATTTCCTGCTGCATCTTCTGCGGATCGTCCTTCATGTTCTCACGCAGGGTTTGAATGCGTGGGTTCAGGGCCTTCATTTTGGCCATCGAACGGTAGGCGCTGGCGTTCAACCAGTAAAAGGCCGCCTTCAGCAACACCACCAGGGCCACAATCGCCCAACCCCAGTTGCCGATCAGGCCGTGCAGCTTGTCGAGCAACCAGAACAGAGGCGCCGCCATGATGTGCGTCCAACCATAGTCCTTCACGTATTCCAAGCCGGGGGCCAACGCCTTCAGCTTGTTTTCTTCCTGCGGACCCACGAACAACACGTTGTCAAACGACTTGGTCTGGCCTGCAGCCACGTCACCCAGGTTGAACAGCATGCCCGTGGCATACAGATTCGTCGCAATCTTCTTGGTGAAGAACTCGCGTGGCACCTTGTCATTGTTCAGCCAAGCCGACGTGAAGTGGTGCTGCACCATGGCCACCCACCCGTTGTCATCGGTCTTCTCGAACTCGGTCTTGCCTTCTTCAATGTGCTTGAAGTCCAGCTTCTGGTACTTGCCCTTGGCGTTGTACAAGGCCATGCCCGTGTAAGCCTGAGGGCCACCCATGAAGGCGGGGCCCTGTGCCGCTTGCGGCGCGCTGCCATCGCGCTCCAGTTGCACATACAACTGTGGCTTGATCACGGTCGCCGACGCGTTGACCACATCCTGCTTCACGCCAATGGCATAGTCGCCGCGCTTGAAGGTATAGGTTTTGATCAGCTTCACGCCGTTCACCGACACCGACTCCAGCTTGACCTGCAACTGATCGGCCCCTTGGGCCAACTCGCGCTCGCTCGACACCACAGCAAACGCGGTGGTGTGATTAGGCAGCGCTTCGCCAGCCGACTGGCCCACCAGGCCCGACTCCGCCACATAGGTATGAGTGGCAGTCTTGTCGAGCACAACCATGTTTCGGGTCTTGTCTTCCTGGTCCTGGTGCTTGAGCAGCTCCACCTTCACCAGCGTGCCACCGTGCGAATCGATCGTGGCCTTCACCACATCGGTGGTGATGGTGACCAACTCGTGAGGCACTGCGGCGGGCGCAGAAGCCGAAGCGGCAGCAACGCTGGCCGCAGCCGGTTGAGTCGAGCCCAAAGCCGTACCGGCTGTCGGCACGCTGTTGGCACTGGCAGCGGAGGCCGGGGCTTCAGCCACTGCAGGCGCGGGAGCAAACAAGGATGGTTGGCCGGTATGACGCAACCAGCCATCCCACAACATCAGCAGCGAGAAGGCGAACACCGACCACAGCAAGGTGCGACGCATATCGTTCATGAGCGAGGTGACTTCGAGGAAGGGTTAGAAAAGGAAAACAGTCGCGGCGCCTGATCAGGCACCGGATCGTGGCCACCCGCACAGCCCGGGTGACAACGCAGCAAGCGCCTGGCTGCCAGGTAAGAACCTGCAGCCGGGCCATGACGCTCCAGCGCCTGCAAAGCATATTGGGAACAAGTCGGGGTGAATCGGCACGCCGACCCCAGCCAAGGGCTGAGGAAAAACCGGTAAGCACGAACCACACCCATCAAAACCGCATTCACGGCCCGAGACAGCCAGCCTAACACGGCCTTGATCTCGGCCCTCATGATTGTGCCTTTCGCACAAGCAAACGCGTCCACAGTTCATCCAGTTCCTGGCGCACCACCGCGTTGAGCGCAGCCGAGGCCGCCGAGGGGAACTGCTGCCGATCGAAAGGCGCTTTCAAGCGCACCACCCAGCCCACCACTTCAGGGCCGAAGCGACCCGAAGCCAAAACGGCAGGCGTGTGTCGACGCAAGGCTTCACGAGCCTGGTGTCTCAAAAGGGAACGGGTGACCGAGCGACGCGCGAGCCGCTTGGGAAAGACCACACCAAATCGCCAGTCATCCACAGGCACATCCATGCCATCAGCGACGTCTGTTGACAACTCGGGGGCTGGGCTGGCGGAAACGGGCGGAGATGGCCCTTGGCGCAGCAGGGTATGCAGCACGAAATGATTCGTGCGAGCCACTGGGCGGGTTCCCAATGCCTGCCGAAAGTCAGAGGCTTTCAGGCTTGGGCGACGCACAGCAGTCTGTCAGTTAGAAGTGAACAGGGGCCCCAGAGAGGCGAGGCCCCGGTCAAACCGGTAGAAAACCGATTACAGAGCCAGACGCTTGCGGCCCTTGGCGCGACGAGCGTTCAGGACCTTGCGGCCGCCCTTGGTCTTCATGCGCACCAGGAAACCATGGGTGCGAGCGCGGCGGGTCTTGGAAGGTTGGTAAGTGCGTTTCATGATGATCCTTCGAGATCTTGTGTTGCAACCCCGCCGATGCAATTGCCGTGGGGCCTCATTCCGGCAAATACAAACCGGACGAACCCGCGATTACAACAAATTTCTCGGCTCAGGTCAATGGGGTCATCCAAGGTCCGAATTGCCTACAACAAAAACAAGCTCAAAACCCTGGGTAAAAATCTGTGGATAACCTGTTCCCAACCCCTCAATCGGCGCTTAGAATTCGCCCCCCAGCCCAGCACTTGTTCACAACATGAGCGCCGCCGAATTTCCTGTCAATCAGCCGTCCGACATGAGCACACTTTGGTCCCGCGCGCTCGAACAACTGGCCACCGAACTGCCCGAACAACAGTTCAATACCTGGATCCGTCCGCTGCCGCCCGCAGAGGTATCGGAACAAGATGGCACCCCCTTGGTTTCCGTGCGCGTGCCCAACCGTTTCATTCTGGATTGGGTGCGTACCCAGTACAGCGCCCGCCTGGAAGCCATCCTCACCGAACTGGCTGGCCAACCCATCCGGCTGGAATTGGCTCTGGCCCTGCGCCCTGCTGCCACTGCCCGCCCCGGTGCAGTCATGCCCACACGCGCCCTGCCTCCCAACGCGCAGGGTGCCGTGCAAGCTGCGCAGGCTGCCAGCCAACAACTGAACAGCTTATCCACAGGGCCTGCCATGGCTGTTCAGCTTGCGCCCACGCGGGGCCACCCCCAAGTCATGGGGCTCAACCCTGCATTGACCTTTGACACCCTTGTGCCCGGCCGCGCCAACCAAATGGCCCGCACCGCTGCACTGCACGTGGCCGGCGCCCCAGGGCAGATGTACAACCCCCTGTTCATCTACGGTGGCGTGGGCCTGGGTAAGACTCACTTGATGAACGCCGTGGGCAACGCCCTGCTGGCTGACAAGCCCGATGCGCGCATCCTGTATCTGCACGCTGAACAATTCATCAGTGATGTGGTCAAGAACTACCAGCGCAAGACCTTTGACGAACTCAAGGCCAAGTACCACCAGCTCGATCTGCTGCTGATCGACGATGTGCAGTTCTTCGCCGGCAAAGACCGCACCCAGGAAGAATTCTTCAACGCCTTCGAAGCCCTGCTGGCCAAGAAAGCGCACATCATCATGACCAGCGACACCTATCCCAAGGGTCTGGTCAACATCGATGAACGTTTGACGTCTCGCTTTGACGCCGGCCTCACCGTGGCCATCGAACCGCCCGAGCTGGAAATGCGCGTGGCCATTCTGATCAAGAAGGCCGCCCAGGAAGGCATCGACATGCCGGAAGACGTGGCCTTCTTCGTGGCCAAGAACGTGCGCGCCAACGTGCGTGAACTCGAAGGCGCCCTGCGCAAGGTGCTGGCCTTTGCCAAGTTCAGCCACAAGGAAATCACCATCAACCTGGCGCGCGAAGCGCTGAAAGACCTGCTGTCCATTCAAAACCGGCAGATCTCGGTGGAAAACATCCAGAAAACGGTGGCCGACTTCTACAAGATCAAAGTGGCTGACATGTACAGCAAGAAGCGCCCTGCTTCCATTGCACGTCCGCGCCAGATCGCCATGTACCTGGCCAAGGAACTCACCCAAAAGAGCCTGCCCGAAATTGGTGAACTGTTTGGCGGACGCGACCACACCACCGTCCTGCATGCCTGCCGCAAGATTGCCGGCGACCGCAGCAAGGACACTGAACTGAATCAACAGTTGCACGTGCTGGAGCAGACCCTCAAGGGATGAAGTCCATTTTTAGGTTACAACCACACACCATGGCAACGCGTCAAGCCAATAGCTCTGTGGATAAAAAAAGGACAAGCACACGGTTGTCCACAGCCTGTGTCGGTTTTCCAAAGTTGTTGTCTGTTGTCCCCAAAACGATGTCGGGTGCCATCCACAGGCTTGTCCTAAGCCTAAAGTGTTGATGGAACAAGAGAAAATAGCGTTGTGCACAGAAAAAGTCGCCCTCTACTACGACGACCAATTTGAAAGAATGAAATGATTGTGTTGAAAGCAGCTCAGGAAAAAGTTCTCTCCGCCCTGCAATCAGTTGGCGGAATCGTTGAACGTCGCCATACGCTGCCCATCTTGGCCAATGTCCTCATCAAGAAGACCGGCGCCAATGTGGAACTCACCACCAGTGATCTGGAAATCCAAGTTCGCACCAGCGCCCAGCTCGATGGCGATGAAGGCGACTACGCCATCACCGTGGGCGCAAAGAAGCTCATGGACATCCTTAAGAGCCTGCCCAGCGATCAAACGGTGTCCCTGACAGCCAACCAGTCCAAATTGACCCTGCAAGGCGGCAAAAGCCGTTTTACGCTGCAAACCCTGCCTGCAGAAGACTTCCCCCTGGTTCAAGAAGCCGCTGACTTCGGTCCTGCATTCAGCGTTCCCCAGAAAACCCTGAAGAACCTGATCAGCCAGGTGCACTTCGCCATGGCGGTGCACGACATCCGTTACTACCTCAACGGCATCCTGTTCGTGGCCGAAGGCAACAGCCTCACCCTCGTGGCCACCGATGGCCACCGCCTGGCTCTGGCCCAAGCCAACCTGGAAGTCGACATGCCCAAGCAGGAAGTCATCCTGCCGCGCAAGACTGTGCTCGAACTGCAGCGCCTGCTGAAGGACGACGCCAAGGGCGGCGAAGAACAGATGATCGAAATGCGCTTTGCCGGCAACCAGGCCAAGTTCAACTTCGGGGGTCTGGAATTTGTGACCAAGCTGGTCGAAGGCAAATTCCCAGACTTCAACCGCGTCATTCCAAAAAATCACAAGCACCACATCACCCTGGGCCGTACCACCCTGCTGGCCAGCTTGCAGCGTGCGGCCATCCTGACCAGCGAAAAGTTCAAAGGCGTGCGCCTGAACTTCGCCCCCGGCGTCTTGGGCATTGCATCGAGCAACGCCGAACAGGAAGAGGCCAAGGAAGAACTCGAAATCGACTACGGTGGTGACACCTTCGAGATCGGGTTTAACGTTGGATATTTGATGGACGTGCTCGCCAACATGAGCCAGGACATGGTCACCGTGTCCCTGCAAGACGCCAACAGCTCGGCCCTGATCACCAACCCCGAATTCGAGGGCTTCAAGTACGTGGTGATGCCAATGCGCATCTAAGCCCGCTCTCTTCCCTGGGATCCCTAGGGAAACAGGCTAAAATCCCAGAGCCCTGACGACCATGTCGGGGCTCTTTTTTCATTCCAGGGCCCATCAATGAGCGACGTGACGCCAAATCCTGACCAGCAACCTGCAGCCCCGGCCGACACCGGCTATGGCGAAGGCAGCATCCAGATCCTCGAAGGTCTGGAAGCGGTTCGCAAGCGTCCAGGCATGTACATCGGCGACACGTCTGACGGCACCGGTCTGCACCACCTCGTGTTCGAAGTGGTCGACAACTCCATTGACGAAGCCCTGGCCGGCCATTGCGACGACATCGTCGTCACCATCCACACCGACAACTCCATCAGCGTGGTCGACAACGGCCGTGGCATTCCCACCGGCGTGAAGATGGACGACAAGCACGAGCCCAAGCGCTCGGCTGCAGAAATCGCCCTGACCGAACTGCACGCGGGCGGCAAGTTCAACCAGAACAGCTACAAGGTGTCGGGCGGTTTGCACGGCGTGGGCGTGTCTTGCGTGAACGCGCTGTCGAAATGGCTGCGCCTGACCGTGCGCCGTGAAGGCAAGGTCCACCACATTGAATTCCGTAAGGGTGTGCCGCAAGACCGCGTGCTGGAAATGCGCGACGGGTTTGAAGTCAGCCCCATGAAAATCATCGGGGACACCGACAAGCGCGGCACCGAAGTGCACTTCCTGCCTGACGTCGAAATCTTCGCCCAGAACAACGAGTTCCACTACGACATCCTGGCCAAGCGCCTGCGTGAACTCTCGTTCTTGAACAATGGCGTGAAGATTCGCCTGGTGGACGAGCGCAACAACAAGGAAGACAACTTTGCCTACGCTGGTGGCGTCAAAGGCTTTGTCGAGTTCGTCAACAAAGGCAAGCGCACACTGCACCCCAACATCTTCCATGCCATGGGTGACAAGGTCTCTGACCAAGGCACCAACATTGGCGTGGAAGTGGCCATGCAGTGGAACGAGAGCTTCAACGAGTCCGTTCTCTGCTTCACCAACAACATTCCCCAGCGCGACGGCGGCACCCACTTGACCGGCCTGCGTGCGGCCATGACTCGCGTCATCAACAAGTACATCGAAGACAACGAACTGGCCAAGAAGGCCAAGGTCGATGTCAGTGGTGATGACATGCGCGAAGGCCTGGCCTGCGTGGTGTCGGTCAAGGTGCCTGAACCCAAGTTCAGCAGCCAGACCAAAGACAAGCTGGTGTCGTCTGAAGTGCGCGCCCCGGTCGAAGACATCGTTAGCCGCTTGCTGACCGACTGGTTGTTGGAGAACCCCTCAGACGCCAAGATCATTTGCGGCAAGATCGTGGACGCTGCCCGTGCGCGTGAAGCCGCTCGCAAGGCGCGCGAAATGACCCGCCGCAAAGGCGTGCTCGACGGCATGGGCCTGCCCGGCAAACTGGCTGACTGCCAGGAAAAAGACCCCTCGCTGTGCGAAATCTACATCGTGGAGGGTGACTCCGCCGGTGGCTCTGCCAAGCAAGGTCGCGACCGTAAGTTCCAGGCCATCTTGCCCCTGCGCGGCAAGATCTTGAACGTGGAAAAAGCCCGCTACGAAAAGCTGCTAACCAGCAATGAAATCATCACGCTGATCACCGCTTTGGGCACGGGCATCGGCAAGGCCGGTGGCACCGACGACTTCAACCCAGACAAGCTCCGCTACCACCGCATCATCATCATGACTGACGCGGACGTGGACGGCGCCCACATTCGAACCCTGCTGCTGACCTTCTTCTTCCGCCAGATGCCTGAGCTGGTTGAGCGTGGTCACATCTACATTGCCCAGCCGCCTCTCTACAAGGTCAAGCACGGCAAGCAAGAGCAGTACTTGAAAGACGCCCACGCACTGGACGACTACCTGACCAAGGTGGCTCTGGATGGCGCTGTGGTCGAGCCAGGCCAAGGCAAACCTTCCATTGCCGGTGAAGCTTTGCAAGAATTGGCCAAGGCTTATGTGACCGCCAACAGCGTGGTCGAACGTCTGGGCAACTGGATGGACATCGAAGCCCTGCGCGCCATTGCCAACGGCTTGACCTTGAACCTCGACAGCCTAGCCGATGCCGAAGCCAGCGCCACCGCCTTGAAGGCCGCGCTGCACAACGCCGAAGTCACGGCCGAGTTCGATGCCCGTACCGACAAGCACATCCTGCGCATCAGCCGCATCTTCCACGGCAACACCAAGTACAGCATCATCAATGC
>ERZ724505.922-NODE-922-length-17204-cov-3.918129_pt1 | contig 17204 bp, 15 predicted proteins | sample MGYA00376038_ERZ724505 | MGnify/ENA primary metagenome ERZ724505 (study PRJEB28724, sample SAMN07190884) | wastewater metagenome | isolation source: effluent of sewage treatment plant in Hong Hong | place: Hong Kong | collected 2016-03-17 ... | reverse complement strand
CGCAGTGGGAATGGTTGCAAAACCTGCGGTTCCCGCTGAGCAAATCCGACCGGCTGCCGCCTCTCAACCAGATCAAATTTCTACGCCGCAAGAATCGATTCAGGCGGCTGCAATTCCGAAACCCAGGGCGAAGTCCGTTCAAAAGCCCGCCTAACCCAAACCAAATCACCTGTCGATGAAATGGAGTGCATTCAAAGCCGGAGTGGACGAGCTCCTTGCAGTTGAGCGGAGACGCCTCGGCGCGCAGCCGTTCATCGACAGGATGATTCGCCAATCAGTTGGCCATGTTCAGCGGATGATCCCGTATTACAGAAAGGGGATTGTCACCACGTTTGAGCATGATGACGTGGAGCCGGATGGATACGCATCGAAGCTCAGGCTGCCAGCCTCGGCGTCCATTCGTGAAATCTACCACGTAAAGGCTGGTACAATTTGGGTGAGGAGGCCGATCTCTCAGTATCAATTCGCGCTGAGGAACGATCTGAGAGCCGGTGTTGTCACTGGATCCAAGTTCGCCATCGCGATCGATCCAAGAGGAGCTCGGGATGCGTGGGTCTACCCGGCGGTTACCGCTGGATACGTCGTCCAAGTCGTTTGGGACGCTATCGTTGGCCGATCCGACATCGAGTTTCTGGACGACGATGAGGTTCCATTCGACGAGCCTGTCCAATCCATCGTTTACGACTTCGTAAAATCGAAGCTTTCTGTCGAGGTGGACAAGGATCCGTCCACCGCTGCTGTGCATGACGCGGCGTTCCGGAAGGCCCTCTCCCTTCTGAACATGGAGGTTGAGGAAAGGATTCGGTTGAAGATGGGAACATCGGACGCGAGATGCCTTCCCGCTGTGTCGTGTGGGTCCTGTGGGGTGTCCACCTCGAACTGCGGGTGCATCACGCCGATTCTCGATAGCGGCTACTGCGCTTCCCAATGCCCGGAGATTACAATGCCTTTCACTGAGTGGGTGATGGTTGGTGACTCCGGGGATCAGTCCACGATCGGAGACACGATCTCTGTTGCTTCATCGATTCGAGCCTTGGATCCAGAGTTTGTCGTCCACCTCGGGGATTGCGCCTACGGAACGAGTCAGAGACCTGGCGACGTTGGTTCACCAACCCCAGTCGGAGCGTCAGCCGGTGGTGCCGCTCACCTCCTTCAAGACCTATTCCTTCGCCACTACTGGTCGTTCAAGGATGGCAACCTGTACCTCGCTTTCGGAAACCACGATCTCGAGTCCCAATACGGAGCTCCACTCCTGAAGGCGTTGCCGAATGTCTCCACGCTGATTGAGCCTGCGAATGTCGCGACGAAGCTCTACCGATACGAGTTTGCCCGTGGTCCAGTGAGGTTCTTCGTCATCAACTCGGGGACAGACGATTCTGACGTCAACATCCAGCTCGCAACACAGTTGTCCTGGCTCACTGGCAGGGTCGCCGCGGCTGCCGAGCCTTGGTTGGTGGTTGTCTTCCATCGTCCAGCTCGCACATCCGATTCCGCCCATTACCCCGGATCTCTTCTGATGCGGAACTTCACGGATCAGCTTTCCGCGATCGGGATTGACCTAGTCGTTTCAGCTCATGCCCACAGCTACGAGCGTTTCATGGATGGGAATGGTCTGACTCACATAGTCTGCGGGCTTGGCGGAGCCCCCAAGCGTGGTGTGGCTGGCACAATCAATCTCCCTGGTTCTCAATTCTTCTTCAACGGGAAGAATGGATTCGTCCACTTCAAAGCGGACAAGACCCGGCTGCAATGGACTCTGAAGACAATCGACGGGGAGTCCGTTGACACGATGACGCTTGAGAAGTTGCCAACCGAAACTGTTGGTGGAGGTCTAACGAACTTCACGGTGTACTACGGAAAGGCTGCTGGAACCACTTTGAACGAGGCTGGAATTCTGGCGCTATCGTCCTCTTCACTCTCGTTCTACCCAGGCGCGTATGCGATACCCTCTGGAACTGGTTACGCCTACTTTGCGATACCGAGTTCACAGCCGGCGGCGTCCGCGTTCTTGGTTGGGATCTTCCCGTGCCCCATGGCGGGTGTGTCGGAAGGCTACAACGACTCCGCCAACGGATTAAATTTCACGACTATAACAGTCAACGGCGCGTCTTATAGGTTGTACCGCTCATATAACGCTCTCGCCGGAGATGTAATCCTTACCGTGTCATGAGCGATATGAGCCAAGACAATGAACTTCTACTGAGAGACCTCAGGGACAGGGTCTTGAAAATTGAGACCATTTTTGGGAACGAGAACCGTGGCGTTCTCGCTGAAATTGACGACCTGAAAACTCAGGTGACTGAGCTGAAGGTGTTTCAGATCAAGGTAATGAGTGCGGTTGGAATTCTTTCAACCATCGTGCAAATCGCAATCCAACATTTTCTATCGAAATAACATGGGCATCCTTGGAACAACCACAGTGCCGGCAAAGATCGCACCGTCGTCCGATCTTGATTTGTACCCTACTCATGACGACCAGTACGGTCTTGGTGGTTACAGGTCTGTCGGAACAATCTCCGAGAGAAATGCCATCACACAGCAACGGCGCAAGGCTGGCATGCGCGTCATGGTGACGTCCAACTCGACCGAGTACGTTCTTGGGTCTGGGTTGCAAAACTCAGATTGGAAGGTTTCCAGGACTGGGGTATTGGTTGTCTCCACTTGGGCGGCTCTTGCCGGCATGGATGCCACCGACCTGCCAGATGGATGTGAGATATTCGTTCAGGGTAATTCAGCTCCAAACGATGGAGGGGAAGGATACTACAACTACTCCGCTTCGAGCGTTATTCCATTGATCCCTGGAATGGTGATTGCTCCACTCATTGGAGGGGGGCGGTTTCTTAGGCGGTACAGCCAAGTTCTAAGGCCAGTGTTCGATTTTGGAGCGAACAACCAGCAAACCGCAGACTCTTGGGCTGCGTTGCAGGCAGCTCTTGATTTCGCTGCCGAGCCCACGTATGGCTGGGCGAAAGACTCAGGAAGTGATGGGAGGCTCGGTCTTACGGTTGAGCTTTTTGGTTCCTTCTGGGTTTCTGACGAGCTGGTCATCAAAGGGGCTGTTGAGCTCAGGGGCTCGAAGACTGGTAACAGAATCAACGACTTCAACCAGTACGCCACAATCCATGCCAAGCATGGAAAGCACATCATCAAGTACGATCTCAACAACGACGATCCTCATTTTCGGAGTCCGGCAATCAAGGATTTGCAAATGGTTGGGTACGTTGAGACGTACCAGCAGAACCGAAAGTCGATTACATCGGTGGTTAGCCGGACTGTGTTCAGGGTTGCGGACGCGGATGCTCCGTCCGGGTTGGACAACACTGAGATTTATCCAGAGAACAACCTCTGCTTCTTCTACGACGACCAGAACAACTACCTAGGATGCGGCGTCATCGCGTCGATGTCTTCGGCTGGAGGTTTCACCACTATCACGCTCGAGACTGGGACGGACACGTACAGCTCGGTAAATGCGTCCGCTGGCGGGTTGCTCACAGCATCGTGCAAGGTTGTATTCACTCCTCTGATCACGGATGAAGCTTTGGATGGTATTGCATCGTTCAGGGACCCTGCTTCAGCGGGTCAATGTGGCATTTTCCTGAAATGCACACGCACAGTGGGGTTGTTTTCGGCCCCGATCATCGAAAATGTCTACATCCGACAGACTCACTGCGGAATACGAATTGGGCCACGGTGTGTTGGCGGAACGTACTTCAACAACGTCAACGTCCAGTTCTTCAAGTTCGCTGGAATATGCGTCCCAAGAACGATCCATGTCACCGATCAGTCCTTTAACGGTCTTACATATATCTCTGGATATACCCGTCAAGATTTCGGAGCAACTGGCAGGACTAATGTCATCGACACTCCGGCTCTCACATATGGCTCTTATGGACTTCACGGAGTGCCAGCCGTGTCAAAATGGGACCGAGTCCTGGTTGAAGAGTGCGCCTATGCAAACGTGTTCTTGAGCCGAGCAATTTCGGTTCAGATGAACCATTTGTTCGTCGATGGCGTGTTGAGATACGGAGTGTTGGTTGGTCCTGGATACAACGTGCAGTCGGGAGAGACTACGACGTTCCTATCGAACTCGTTCGAGGTTGGTTCATTCATGGCGAAGAATCAATTGGATGTCTTTCCATACGACACAATCCATTCCGACCTGGTCGCTGTGAAGTGGAGGGGTTTCGTTGTAAACGACAGACCCACATTCTTCCACTGCGGGGTTGCCAGATTCGTCCGATCATCATCGAGCGGATACCCTATCTTTACGGCGGCTGTTGACCTCGGAACGACTTCAAGAACGAGTCGGTTCACGTTTGGCAGGATAATGGAGAAGAACGGATGCACTGTTCTTTACCCGGTAGGAAACAAGCCTATCGAACAACTGCCAGTTGATTTCAAGACGGCGGCTGAGGTTCAGACTGGGTGGTATGGTGATGCTACCAAGCGTGCGTTCGCGTTCAATGGGAACGACATTCTCCAACTTGGGCCAGCAACGACTACGATCGGAAGCTCTGCCAGTGGAACCGTTCCTTTGCTTGCCGTGGTTGGAAACGGGAACGCTGTAGCGAAGTTTTCTAGGGTTTCTGGAAGCCCTCAGGACTACGAGATCCACCTCGCTACGAGTCAGATGAAGTTCAGGGATGCGAACATCAATCTTGATTCACTGTCGATGTTCACATCCGCATCGCAGATTCAAATCTGGATTGGCTCGAACTCTGGTAATGCGGCTGCGGCGAGATCGAGCAACATTTGGTCTGAGGGTAGAACTGGAGGTGTTGATCTTGACCCGAACAACCTCAACATTGTTGGACCATACGGAACAGGAGCCAGCACAGCCAACGGTGCGATTGGGCTTTACACCGCAAATCCCGGTGCGAGCGGATCAGCGCAGCAGGGTGTCACACTGAAGTTGCAGTTGCAGAGATCGGGGCAGCTTAGGTTTGTTGGGATAACTCCTACAGGTCTTGGAGAGGGTGATTTGTGGTTCGATACAACGAAGGGTTTTCGTCAATACTTCGCCGCATCGGAAAGGCCAGCCGCACCAAAGAGAATCGGGTCCGCTGTTCTGGTGGCTGGTACTGTTACGGTGTTCACCAGTTCAGCAAAGACAACATCCCTCATTTTCTTCACTGTGAAGACGATTGGAGGAACGCCTGGCACACTAAGCTATACCGTCAACGACGGAGTTTCATTCACTATCACATCTAACAATGTTGCAGATACGAGCACGGTGAACTGGCAGATTTGGGAACCATAACTATGAAGACAATATCAGTGCTAGTCATAGCATCCGCGATTCTGTCCGGGTGCGTCACTGAAACGGACGCCGGATCATCCACCGGGAAGCCGGTTGTGAAGGACACGTTCCACTACTTTGCCGCCTGGCAGTCTGAGGACGGCAATCTGTACGAAAATCAGGCTGGCCGATGGAAGTGGGTCATCGTTCCTCACGGGACGATCTTCAACTCGGGATCACCAACGACCAAGTAAAGCCATGAAAAAGTTGATCGCATTGGCAGTTGTTGCTGCCGTTCTAACTGGATGCACAGCATTCAAGAAGAACTCCAAGACGGGAGAATTCTCCTACAGAAACGGACTGTTTGAGAAGCAGTTCTCTGAAGGTGAGTACACCGAGGAGTATCGTGATACGAACGGGGTCATCAAGAAGGCGACCCTCAAACTCAAGGGGTTCCAGAGTGAGGGTGCTGGAATCGCCAGAGCTGTCGCTGAGGGGTTGGCTTCAGGAGCAAATCCAGTCAAGCCGTGAGCCGCTTCAAATTCATATTCCTGTCCGCCGCGTTGTGCATTCGGTGCTTCGCGGCGGTTGTCTATCTACAATGGGACAAGCCGATCCAGCCTGAGTTGATAGACTCATACCGGGTGTTCAGATACGACGGAACAAACCCGGTTCTTGTCTCCACCGTTCCTGGGTCTCAATTCACTGCGACTGCTCCGGCGCAAACCGGAACGAATGTCTACTTCGTAAAAGCAGTGAATGCTGCCGGCGTTGAATCGCTCCCTTCCAACCTTGCGTACTGGGTTGTTTCATCCGCTCCAAGGATTCTGAATCCAAAGCTGAACGGGATCCTGCCAGCATCTACCAATCGGTTCACATGGGGGTTGGCTTGGTCTCAGCCGGCGACGAACATTCTGGCGTACAACGTCGTGATTTCTGGCCCTCTTGGGCCATTCAGAACCAATCGGGTTTCTCAGACAAGCATTCAGTTCTCTGGATTGACCAACGGGATCTCGTATTGGTCTTCGGTGAGGTCGATCGATTCGGTTGGAGACTTCTCCGCGGCGACGGAGTTTTTTGTGAAGCACACCGCAGAAACTTTGGACGGAGGTTCGATGGTGAGATACACAACGGACAGCACCGTGAGATAAGGGTAACATGATCACCAATAGGAGAGTGAGGTCGACAAAACGACTGTCGCCAGGCGATGTCGTTGATTTCTACAATTCGATCAAGACGACGCAGAAGCCGAGGCTTCCGAGCATCTTTGAGCCTGAGGAGTGGACGTTGACGAACACCCCAACCGGGCTCGGGGACACAATCATGATGACGGACATTGAGCTCGCCGCTCACAGTCAGGGGAGGAAGGCTACATCTTGGCTGCCAACGAAGCTCTTCCGCGAGATTCAGGATCACAACCCCATCCACGAGAAGAGGCAGTCGCACATGATGGTGTCCCTCTCGGCGGCTCAGTCGAAGTTCGATCTCGGTCCTGGTCACAACTTTCAACGAGCGAGAAGGTTGTTCGGCCTCCCGGTTTCCTGCATCCCTCGGGGCAGCATAGTGCAATCAAAGCCAGTCCCAGTCCCGTTTGCAAAGAAGGTGACCATTCACATCGAGCCTGGTCCTCACGCTGAGTTTCAGAAGCGATACCACAAGCGACCAAGGGTTGTTTACGAGCAGAACATCGAGGTGTTGAAGAAATTCATACGCTCCCAGACTGGCGTCGATTTTGTAGAGATTGGAACCAGTACCCTATCAGACTGCGCGAGGAGGTTCTCTGGGTCCGTGTCTGAGCTGATCGCTGAGATGTCGACAGCGTCAATGCACATCGGGATCATTTCTGGCCCGTACCACCTTGCCGCGGCGCTCGGAATCCCAACGGTGTGCATCATCAACTTCCCTTCCCCGTGGGAGCTCATGCTTCCGGTTGTCAGGAATGTCGACGTTGTCGAAGCGGAGTGGCTGTACCCTCAATCCCAAATCATCCATCAGGATCACGACTCGGCGCACTGGCCAATTTTCAATCTTCTCAATCTTGAGAAGGCGTACAACTTCGAGCTTTTCCCGTACTACGGAGACAAGCAAAACCTGAGAGATTTCGCTGAACTGGTGCAGTCATGATTATTTCAAAGAGCTACCCCGGAGATGCCGCGGCAATGAGGAGGCAGCACCCGGATTACGGAGTCACAGATCAAGAGCTGAAGTACCTCGTTTGGAAAGCCAGGCAGTGCCGCGGAAACATCTACGAAGTTGGAACGCAAACTGGTCTATCCACCAGAGCGTTGGCGTTGGGTTGCCCTGACAAGCTCGTGTTCTCAGTGGACTACATCACAGACAGGTCATCTATGCCGAAGAGGCAGGCTCACGAAATGCCAACTCTCTCGACGGTTGGTCTGTGGGCGCGTGGGCTTCCAAACGTGCTCCTGTCCCTTCAAGACTCGGCGACATTCCAGTATCACGGGAAGGATATTGGATTCGTGTTCATAGACGGAGACCACTCATTCAGAGGTGTAGAGGCTGACACGAAGCTTGCCTTGGAGTACCAAGAGTTGACCAGGAAGAGAATGACGATCGTTTGGCATGACTACTACGATCACGATTGGGTTGATGTGAAGAGGTTCATTCACCACCTATCAGCAACCGTGCCGTGGGACATATCAGTTATCGACGGCACAGCGTTGGCGGTGATGGATATTCCTGATTCTGCTTGACGCTTGCTGTTACAGTTCTGTCATGGTAACACCCGTTTGTGCCGACAAAACCGCTCACCATTACTCCCGCCACAGGAGGAAAGCTCATCACAAGAGCTGACTCGATGGATGCAGGCGTGGCGCACTACACGAAGAAGCTCAACTGGAGACGCGAGTTGAACCGTGAGATTGTTCGTGAAGGGGTGGATTACTATCTGCCGTTCGGTCTGACTGGCGATTACCAGACAGTCCCATTTCCGGGAGCATCAACCCCTATCACGCTGATCCATCGTGTCGTCCGGCCAAACGGAGAGACGAGCCTTGTTGTTGGTACCAAGACGGATCTCTACCGAATGCGGTACAATCTCGACGGGTATATTGAACCCTCGCCAGTGTATTCGGATGGGATTAGTGGATCCCCGTACTGGGAAGTTCCTTCCAGGTGGCAAGTCATCGGTTCTGGATACTCCTCAGCCGGTCGTCGGTGGGAAGTGGAGAGTGTCGATGGGACATCCACCTTCAACAATGGCGTGGATCTTCCGGTGTCATTCCGGCATGAGTGGGATGCGGTGATCCCAAACTGGGAACTCCGAGAGCAGGGCGTGGTTTCGGTTGGGACAATCTCCTCAGTGAATGGCGTGCTTGTCAGCGCCGACGTTACAGAACTGTCCACTGGAACCGAGTCATTGGTCATTGAGCCGCTCAGCTCTGGTGCGATTACCGTGTACCAGAACGGGTTCAAGACTGGCAGGGGCACTTCCACAGGCTCGTCAATCACAGCAAGCGTTGCGGCATTCTCCTTAAGCGACGTTGGTAGACGGGTTGTTTGGAGCTCTGGTTCATGGGCGACAATCCTGTCGTACATCAGCCCAACAATCGTCGCCGTGTCGTCCAGTCCGGCCGTCACTTTCGAACGCACTTTCCGTATTACAGATTCTCCAGGGGACACTGAATTTGACGCCTTCAAGGTGATCTCCTCTGCGCCATTCTTCAACCCTCAGATGGTTGGGAAGAAGATTGCCTGGGCGGATGGTACGGTGAGAAAGATAGTCGCCTACGTTTCGTCCACGGTGGTGAGGACCGACATCGATTACCCGGTTGCCAATGGCCCGGTGCAGTACGAGAACCCGCTGGCCTACATTTCTCGTGATGCTCTGAAGGCTGCCGGCGTGACTCAGATGGTGCAACGTCAGTACCGGGTGATCTGGTCTGAACTGAATCTGCCGACTCGGTATGCAGTTCTAGCCGAAGTGGACTTCACGCTTGGGTCGAGAGTGCTCAAGACAAACCGGGCATTCCGTTCGTTTGCGATCGGGGATGTGGTGACAGTCACCCAAGCTGGCATACTTGGGTCCGCGCTCACTGACGCGATCGTTACATCCGTTGGTCCTGGCGTCGTCACAATCTCGAAGCCGGCGCTTTCTTCAGGCACCGGCGCCATGCAGCGGGCGTTGAGCATTGGATCGATCGTTGGCCAGTACGACCTCCAAGACGACGGCTCGGCTGTGATCAAGATGGCGGTCCTGAACAACCGCATCATCGTCTACAAGGACAAGAACCTGTTCATTGGTCGGTTCACCGGGGCAACCACACAACCGTTCACGTTCGAACGCATCGTTGTCCCGCATGGCCGATCCCTGTACTACCGAAATACCGTCGTCTCGATTCAGGATACGCGCCACGTATTCGCCGGGAAAGACCGATTCTACGCGTTTGATCTCACCCAGAGGCAACCAATCCCTATCCCCGACGCTGACCTCGTCTCAGACCAGTTCTACTCCAAAGCGAGGCTTTCGGATACGGAGTCGATCTATGCGGTAGACAACCACGTCACACAAGAGATTTGGGTTGTGTGTCCAAACGCGGACATTCCTACCCTTTGCTGGGACTACCTCTACTCCACATTCTCGCAGACGGACATCAACCCGACGGCGGCGGAAGTCGTGAAGCAGAATGTTGACAGGCTCGTATCAGGATCCGGTGATTTGTTCCTGATGGGAACTTCAGACGGGGTGGTGACTCAGTACGGTTTGTCGACAGAGCCGGTGGCTGCCTGGGCGGACAACTCACAGCCTTGGATGGATGGCAGGAGAGTCTATTACCGGAGGACAGCGAAGCCCTACAGCAACACGAAGCTGCCTTACCAAGCGGTCCTTTCGAGTGGTCTTATCCACTTCAACAATCCGTACAACGAGAAGCACTTTGAGCGGTATGTTATCGGGATCTCATCTGTCGATCAATCCACACTCGATGGTCAACCATCTCTGACGATCTCGTTCTATCAGGCGCTCAACCAGAAGTCGCCGCAGGATCTGATTGGATCGGTGACAATCGCCGACTTGGACAACCATGGAATGATTCCAATCCACGCCACGGGCCATTTGTTCAGAGACGAGATTTCCGGTTCCATCAATCAAACTCCCGTCGCGATCCACGACAGAACATTTGATTATTCCGTCATTGGATCTAAGAGCCATCACAGAAAATGATACCCAGTAAACAGGGTGGTTCATACGATGCGAACCCGCTTGAGGATCTTCCTGAGATTCCAGAGCTGGCCAGCATCAAGCCAGAAGACAAGGCGAAGCTCGATGAATGGTGGAGACAGGTTCGTGTGGTGCTCAACAGATGGCGAGATGAAGAGGTGAAGCAATGAATATCCAGAATATCGAATTGGTTCTCAGAAACATCAAAGGGTCTCCGCTCACTTCGAACGAGACTGATGGCAATTTCACTCGGCTGCGAGATGCGATCTTGCAGGTTGCCGGAGAGTTCGGCGTGAAGATTGTCGTCGGCGCTGAGCCGGTTGCCGGAGAGCGTCTCAACACGGTATGGATCCCGAGCGATATGACATCCGCGTCGGTCTGGGATTCTACTGGGAACCAATGGGTCAAGTTCGCTCAATACCTCGGAAGGGATGTGGTGTTCGGTGCCGAGCCTGCCGTCGGTATTCGGGACAAGGTCGTGTGGATCCCGTCTACTTTGAACGGTGTGTACCTTTGGAATGGTTCGACCTGGGACATGGTTGTGAATGCCGCTCTGTACTCCACTGCGTCAGCCACGGGTAACGCCTACACCGCAACCCTTCCCGGGACGTGGACGCTTCCAGCTTTGATTGGCCGATTCTTCTCACTCAAGATTGCGGCAGAGAACACAGGCCCGGTCACGCTGAACATCAACGGGCTCGGGGCGGTTCCGATGGTCAAGCGTGGTGGGGATGCTCTCGTCGGAGGCGATCTCGCAGCGTCGATGGTGGCGCTGCTTGTCTACGACGGTGCCAGCGTTCACCTGCTCAATCCAAATGTTGCCATCAGCTCGAAGTTCCGCAGCGACAAGTTCGTCCTTCCGGTGGCGGGTGCGAAGGTTGAGGCGGATCACAACCTCGGAGACTCCCCGGACATGCTGTCGGTTTCGATTGTATGCGTCACTAGCGACGCCGCTGTCACCGGGTACGAGGTGGATGACGAGTTCACATTCAACACCGCTTGGGAGAGTCCTGGCGCTGGCGATGAAGAGGTCTGGCTCGGGGCTGGATTCAACAAGACCAAGGTGTGGCTGCATAGACCGTCTGGAATGGCTGAGCTGTTCATACCTCACAAGACGACGAGGGTGCTCACTCAGATCACCAACACCGCGAACTTCAGAGTCCGATTTGTTGCAGTTCGGTAAACCAAAATTAGGAGAGAATCATGACAAAAAAGATCATCGTAGTGGACGACTTCCTTCCGACCAATCAGGTGGAGACGCTCCACGAAACACTGATGCGGGCTGAGTTCAAGGACGAGCGAGCTCCGGACGGTGTTGTGTACCCGACGGTTTGCACCAGCGTTTCGATTGACAACATCGATAAGCGTCTCGGCGAGGTGCATGGGTTTCCTTCCGTTGACATCAAGTTGAACTGCTTCCGTCTCAGCTTGCTTGGTGAGGTCGACGATACGTTCTGTCACGCCGATGGCATCTACGCCCAATGGGCAGCCGTGCTGTACCTCAACCGTCATATCCAATACGGTGGGACAGCGTTCTGGAGACACGTTGAAACCGGATTGGATGCGGTCCCCAACGAGAACCTGATGAAGGTCGCCGGGTTCCACCCGCTCAAGTATCACCAATGGCTCACGTCTGAGACGAGATTCCCGGCCAAGTGGGAGAGCAGTGGATTCTGTGGAATGCGATTCAACCGTCTGGTCACCTACCCAACATCCTCGTTCCACAGCCGCGTCCCTGGAACAATCGACAAGCCGTTCGGAAACACCGTTCGCGACGGTCGACTTGTCTGGGTTGCTTTCTACGATCTCCCGTGAAGATTCGACTCATCCAATCCGGCGAGGCGTACAAGCTATTGGAGATGGGTGAGCTGTTCTTCAAGGAATCGAAGCAGCCTGGTCAGTGGAATCCACAACACTTCGTTGCAGCCTGGGAGCAAGGCATTGCCTCAGGCTCAATGTTTGTCATTGTAGCCGAAGAGGGTGACAAATTCATAGCCGCGATAGGCGCGACCCTCGGGAGATGCCCAAACACTGGAGACCTATTGGTTGGTGAGAACTTCTGGTTCTCTCATCCATCATTCAGAGGAAAGGCCACCGAGCTCATAGACGCCTACGAAATAGAATCAAAGAAGCGTGGGGCAAAGCGTGTTTGGATGATGTGTCTTGAATCTCTTAGGCCCGACGTGTTAGGTAGGTTCTACGAACGGCGGGGTTACGCATTGGCTGAACACTGCTATTGGAAGGGAATTTGATATGGCTGTAGCTACAAGTCTCGCAGTTGCAGGAATCGCTGCCGGTGTCGGTGGTGCAGTGATGTCTGCCAACGCCCAAAAGTCTGCCGCTAAGCGTGCGGCGAACTCTCAGGATCGTGCGAACACGCTAAACTACGCCCAATATCTGCAAGGACGAGGGTACGACGTGAGTGGCATGCTGTCGGAGCTTGGCATCACCGATCCCACCGGGGGCGCTCAATCAGCGATCCTTCCCGGGTACGCTCCCGAAGGCACTGAGGAGGCGATGTTCAAGAACGCACTTGATTCAGCCAAGGCGATTGGGCAAGTGCCTCCTCAAACCACGCTCGAACAATTCAAGTCGATCATCGCCGGGCAGATGCCTGCCATCATGCAGGGTAACGAGTTCATCAGCTCGATCTACAACGGAAGCCTCGACAGGCAGCGCGAGCAGAACTTCGACCCCGTCGCCGAGGCTCGAATCCAGGCAGCAAACGCCAACGGTTCGGCAATCGACACTGCGCTCGCTGAGGAGCGTAACAGAATCAATGCCGAGGAGGCTGCGAAAGGATTTGTCGGCGGCGGGTCGTTCGCGAACAACCGTCTCCTTGAGGCTACCACGAAGGCGCGTCAACAACAGGCCGGCGTGCTCGGTGCAACCAACGTCTCCAATGCTGAGGATCTGAACAGGCTCAAGGAATCGGAGATTGCGATGAAGCTCCAATCTCTCGACGCCGCTCCGAATCGTGCCGCCCAACTGATCAAGCTCGGGCTGGCACCTGAGCAAGCGGTTGCGGAGAAGGCCAGGCTTGCACAGCAGCCGTTCGACTTCTTCCGGATTGGCGCTGGCAACCCTCCCCAGGTCCAGCCGTTGCCGGTCAGCAGCGCCCCGCCGGCAGCCGCCGTTGCCTTGACTGGGCTTGGGCAAACCCTCGGCACCGCAGCGAACGCTTGGAGCACGCAGCAGGCTGCAAACAACATGAGCAATTTCAACCGCATGAATTCGTCCGGTGCGACGCCTTCGAACTTTGGAACGCTCACCCCGGCACAGCAGGCTGAGTACGCCTCAATGTGGAGCAACGCCCAGAAGTACAACCAAGGTCAACTCGGATTCGGAGAATAAGCCATGGACCCATTCCAAGTTCTTCAGACTGCAATCGCCCCGTCGCTCGATGCCATCAAGTCGAACGCTGAGAGAAACTTTGGCATGGCGGTTCGTCGTGCCGACCAAAACAGGGAGGACGCCAACCGGATGGCGATGTGGTCCAGGGAGGATGCAAGGACCGCAAGCGAGCGTGCGTACCAAGAGAAGCTCGAACAGCGACGCCACGACCAGAAGAAGACGGACGAGGACGAAGCTCGAAAGAGATCTATCAGAAACCAGTACGCCGCACTCTTGCCGACCGGGTCTGTAATCCCGGCTGACATGAGCGAGGAGGACATGCTGAGTGAGATTTCGAATCGCACCCGCATGCGAGCCATTGAGTATTCGAAGGAGGACAAGGACCGAACGCTTCAGTTCGAGATTGAGAAGGCGAAGAAGCTTTCCGACGAGGAGTTGAAGCGGAAGGCTGAAGAGCTTGGGGTACCTTGGGATCCCGAGAACAAGGCGAAGGTGCATAACGAGATTGCTTTGGCGTCCGCAAAGCAAACTTTGGAAGTTCAAGCCACGATCGCTAAGCAAAAGATCGCAGCGGCCAGAGCTCTTCCGGAATACCCATCGTTGAGGAAGCGTTATGCTGACTATATCTACGAGCGCAATATGTTGATGTCTAGTCTCGCTTTCCCTGAGCCTACGTTCAACGCATCCATCAGTCCAAAGGACCGAGAGGACATCTACAAAGAGATCGCCAGAATGCCGGAGATCATTGAGAAGTTCGCCAAATTTAAGGACGGGATACCCCGTTTGGTTGCTCTTGAAAGGGGCGACTTTCTGTCCGCAATAAAGGGCCTCAAGGAGGACGACAGAGTCAATCTTGCAAACATTCTGTCTGAGAACTCGGGCAATCTGGAAAAGCGGATGCTTTCAGATCGAAGCATGGAGTATCAGGGTGGCGTGAAGTCCTACGTGGAGAGACTCCGCACTCTCCCTCAACGCTTGGCAGAGGTTGATCGAAAAATCAGCGAGCTTTACAAAACTGGAGAAGGGACTTCGCTTGATGCTGGTTTGGCGCTTCGGTTTGAGGATCCTGACGCCTTGCTCCAAGAGCGTCACGACTCCGACAGGGCGGAGGCTCTCAATGTGAATGGCGTTCCAACCACCCCATCGTCGGCCCCATCTTCCGCTCTTCCGCTTCCACCTGTTGGAGCTTTTCAATCCACATCTCCAGCTAGAGTTGAGGGGATTATTCCGAGAATTCTCGGAAGAGTTGGAGATGTCTACGAAGGAGCTGCGAGTGACCCTTTGCTTGCAGATGGATTGTCTCAGTTTTCCAGGGGCGTCAGCCAAAACTTGGATGCGGTTGGTTCTGGCGTAAGAGACTCGTGGGTGAACTTGTTTGGTGGGCAACTCTCAAACAAGAGTCCATCGATCAACATATCTGACCCGCTTCAGGGAATTGCGAAGACCGTTGTATCCCCGTTCAACATGCTTGGCCGCGGCATGAGACACATCGCTAATGTGGATGATGGAAATTTACCTGTTCCACCGATAGTCAATCCGCAACACTAGCACGGAAATGCCAAACCAACTGGTCAATTTCTACCGGACGCAGTTCCCGAAAGAGTCTCAAGGACTTTCGGATGACGACATAACGCTGATGTACGCATCCAGAGCGGATGAGTTCAAAGCGAACGGAGTCGACATCTTTTCCGCATACCAGGATTTCAACGACGATCTTGTAAGGATAAAGAACAGTCAGGTCTCTGACTCAATCACTGTTGGCGACAGAGTGAAGCAAGCTGGTGGGTCTGCTCTGTCTGGATTCATTGGCGGCGCTGGCGGTTTGGCAAGGTTTCCAGTCATTGCTGCGAAAAAGGTAACGGATGGACTTGTTGATTTCGTTGGAGAGACTGGGGATTTGGTCAAGTCCGCGCAGGATGCTGTCACCCCTTCTTTTTCTCAGGAAAAGCAGGAATACTTGAGCAAGTCTTTGCTGAACACGAAGGCTCCAAATGCTCTCGGAAATGCGGCGAGCTTCATGCTTGGTGCTGGGATGCTTGGAACAGCATCAAAGCTCGCTGGAGCTGCGGATGGTATCGCGGCTACAACCGGCGTCGCGCTTTCCGGTGCAGCAGGTTCTTTCTCGGACGCATACGACGAGGCTATCAAGAAGGGAGCCTCGGAAGATGTTGCATTCCAGGGGGCTCTCGTAAATGCGGGTGTAGGTCTTTCTGAAGCTGTACCTCTTGGGAAGATCCTCAACAGAATCGTCAAGGCGTCCCCAATAGGATCGCGGTCTTTCATTTCGAGATTGGCTAAGACTACCGCCGGGAAAGCTGCCGGGGACATAGCCACAGAGACCATCGAGGAGGCACTTCAGGAGGCGTTCCAGTCCGGCGCTGGCGATGTGATTGCCAGGGACATTGCCGCCTACGATCCGGACAGGAAGATGTTCTCCGAGATGGGGGAGGACGCCGCGACTGGTGCAGCGGCAGGCTTCCTGATGTCTCTGATTTCCCACGGGATTTCTCGTCTTGGTAAGAAGGCGGAAGGCTTGGGTGATGGGAAGCAAGCTCCCGGCGCTTTGCCTTCAACTGATACCCTGAAAGCAGGGGAACAGGAAAAGCCACCGGAGGAAGCCGCGGTCGACGTGGCCTCCCAGGTCTACGACATCGACGTCAAGGGTGTGAATGACCTTGTTCAGTCGACTCTGGACAATGGGTCTGACGCTGTCGCCGGTGAGGTTGCGTCGCTGAGCAAGGACGCTCTTCGACTCTACACGATCAAACTGAACGCCGCGCTTAGGGCGAAGGCTGAGGATGCGTCCAAGCCGGCTGAGCCAACCAAGCTGTCCCCAGAGGAAGAGGCGAAGCGGGCCGCCGAGAACGCCGAGATCCAGGCGGCTGGCGAGCGGATGCAGAAGGCGCACGATGCGGCCAACAGCAAGCCCGCCGAGGCTGCACAGGAACCGGCACCGGCAGATGCGCCGAAGCCGGAGGAAGTGGCACAGCCCGCCCCCGCTGAAGCAAAGCAAGAAGAGGCTCCGGTTGAGCAGCCAGCCCAGGCGACTCCCCCTGCCGAAGAAGCGTCGGCTCCTGTCGAAACTGTTGATCCAGCCAAGGCTGAGAGGGAGGTGAAGATCAAGGCTGACGCCGAGGCTGAGAAGAAGATCGCTGAACAGAAACGGGACAACGCGACAAAGATCCACGATTCGGTCGCGAACTTCATGATCAACAACACTGGTGAGGACAGTGTTGCCCACGTCTCGAAGCAGTCTGATGAAGTCGGGAGAACCGTCACCACTCTTCAATCGATCTACAAGACGCTGTCCATCGCGAAGGAGCGGGTTGATTCCGGAAAGCCCGAGGTGCTCACCAAGGACGAGATCAACACCTTGTATGAACTGGATGGAGACAACGTCTCGGCGCTCAAGCTCAAGCCGTTCATTGAGCA